>Ga0247813_10003433_pt1 | contig 10188 bp, 7 predicted proteins | sample UWRJL169409C1_FD_180719 | JGI IMG/M metagenome (GOLD analysis project Ga0247813, IMG submission 180719) | Plant litter microbial communities from Arlington Agricultural Research Station in Wisconsin, United States - UWRJ-L169-409C-1 | ecosystem: Environmental > Terrestrial > Plant litter >... | reverse complement strand
ATCGACGAAAGCTACCTTCGTTACGCCATTCGACTGGCCACGGCTGATGCCGTGCGGGTCAATTGCCGGTCGATGTTGCCTGAGCACGTAGAGGTGTTGCAGGACGCCATGGCGCGTTTTGATGATCGCGCCACCACGCTCTGGGCTGCGCAGAGTCCCAAGACGGTGACTGATGTGGTCGCTCACCTGGCCTATGCAATGGTACTGCTTCAGCGCGCTGATGAAGCCCTGCAGCTGATTCAAGAGGCCCACCATAAAGGCGTATTCGCTTCGGACATCATGGTTCGTGTCGAGATCGAAGCTCTGTGTGATTTGAGCCGTTGGGAGGAGGTCACGAAACGATTCCTGGCTCACCTTGCTGACTTGCCGGTCGAGGCCCTGCTGCGATTTGGCCACGCTTGCATGGCGCAGTCGCGGACGGATCTGCTACAGCTTGCTCGTGAGGAAGTCGCGCGACGGACGCACTCGGACGTCGCGGCCCGAATCGCCACCATGCTGCAGCATTTGCACTGGGATCTGGCACTGCAAGCTGGTGACTGCGGGACGGTTCGCAAGGAACTGGAGCATGCAGGTGTCACGCCCCAGAGCAGCGACATCATTGACCTGTATTTTGCCAGTCGCGCGTATGAGAGCGATGCCGAGCTTGCCAATCGCTTTGTGGATCGGGTAGCCCAGCTAGCATCTGACGCCACAGATCCTCAAGAGCTTTCCCTCGGTGCGCGGGCGATGATTAGAGCTCAGCGCCATGGTGAAGCGGTTGCTATCCTTGAAAGGCTGCTTCCCGTTGACGCCTTCACGCCCTTGCATGTCGATTTACTCCATTGCTACAGCTTGACTGGTCGGCAGGCTAAAGCACGTGATCTTCTGCAATCCATGCCTGCCAATTGGCGCAGCTCAGCTGATGCCCGTGAGCAGGCGCTGTTCCTCTACAACAGCGCGGGTGACTGGGCGCGAATGCGCGAAGTCATGGTACTCAACGTTGCAGAGTCTCCTGACAGGGCCCGGTTTCGGTTGATGTTCCTGCGCGTGGCTGCGTGTGAAGGTGTCATGGACTTCAAGGCCTTGGTAGCGGAACTCCCCGTATTGCTCGAAGGCAGCGCCAAGAAGCTTCTGCAACTGGCCGGCATTGAACTGCGATACGGCCAGGTTCAAAAAGGGCTGGATCGGATCACTCTGGCCATGCGCTGCGCCCAGGGTGACGTCGAAGCTGCGGCTACCCACGTTCAAGTGATGCTGACGCTCTCCCAAGAGATGGCAGAGGAACTGCGCGATATCGAGCGCGCGCCGGCAGTCATCGCGCCAGGGACGTCGATTGTGTTGGTCGATCAGCAAGGCAGCCCTCGACGGGTCACCCTCGATCTGGAGGGCTTCAGCTATCCAAACAGTTCAACCGAATTTATTCCCGCAGACTCTGCGCTCGCCGAGAGTTTAATCGGATTGCGTGCTGGCGAGACCGCTAGCGTAGAGAACCTGCTGGGTACTCAGTATTTTGAGATCAAGCAGATTTCTTCCATCCAGCAACGTCTGCTGGAAATTTCGCACAGCGTGATAAGGAATTCGCTCGCACCTAGCAAAAGCCTTGTGTCCATGAACCTTCCCGAGGACGAGAACGGTGACATGGATTTCTCCGCCTTTATCGAGCAGCTCGAACATCAGCGAACGGAAGTCACCGAGCTACTGGCAATCTACGAGGAAAACCCTATCACCCTGGGTGCGGTGGCCAAGCAACTGGGGCGCGACTTTGTTGATGTTGTGCGGGGATGGATTCCTGATGGGCCTTGGCTGCAGGTCTCTTCGGATGCGGGCTTTGCCCATGATGTCTTTCCTGGGCAGCTCGCAGCGTCGACTTGGGTCGTAGATCTCACGATGCTGACAGAGCTGGCCACGCATGGGCTGCTAGATGTCTTGGGCAACCTCTCCCAGGTGTATGTCAGTACCTATACCCATCAGGCGTTGCGTGCCAAGATCGAGGCGGCGGCTGTGTTCCGTAAAAGCGGCACCTTGTATTCACACGAAGGGCAGCTGGGTTTCCATGAAGAAAGCGAGGAGGCTCATGCCCGGGAATTAGCGTTCCTTGAAGGCATGGATGTCGCCATCTCGAATTTTTGCACTGTCGTACCGGCGTATGGCCCTGTTGATCCGAAGCCTGTCCTGCAACGACTGGAAGATGTGCTCGATCCTCAAGAGCACGCTTGCCTGACACTCTGCCATGAGTATCAGGCGGGGCTGCTTTCACTCGATGGCAGGCTTCGCCAGCTTGCTCAAACACTCGATATACCGTCTGCTTCGCCTCAAATGTTACTAAAGAGCATGGTTGGCCAAGGGGTGTTGAGCTCCGTTGAGTATTCACGCGCGCTCATCCGGATGATCATGGCCCGGCGTCACTTCATTTCGATCAGCTCTTCGGATCTTGTCGCCATGATGGATCAGGGGGTGGCCTTCGCGAACGCCGGGATCAACAGTCTGCGTCAGTACCTTGTGTTCCCTGGGGTGGTGTTCGGCCTGGCAGCGATAACGGTTATGGAGTTTGTCAGCAAGATGTTCAGCACAGGGCGCTGTACATTCGTCGCCATGCTGGAGCTCATCAAATGCCTGGTCGAACCGCTGTTCCAACACGCTGACTGTCCGGCGAATTTCGTTGAGTGGTGCCTGAAGCGTTTGAGCGAGCGCATCCCGGTGTTTGGCGCGCCACATTTGTCGTGTATCAAGCAGCAACTGGTAGCGGCTAAAGCCGCTGCCGAGCACCCTCTCCAGCAGGTTACGTTGGAAATTCATGACGTCTGCGCCAGATTAGCTCCGACGTACCGGCATGATGACAACCGTAGCTACCTGACGGCGCTTATGAAGCTTGAAACTGTCACAGAAGAAGCAGGCATTTTGGTCGAGACAACCGCTAAGGTAAGGCTTGAGGCGCCGGCAGGTGATGATCCCATGGATCCGGCAGGCCACATCAAAACCGGAGATCGCTGAGTCGTTCTGGCGTCGTGCTGTTGACCGATGGATCGAGGGCTGCGACCGAGGCTGACCGGGAAATAGCGCGTTGCCGAGACATATTTCCGGTCGGCCTGGCCTTGTAAACCTCAAATGTAGGGTGTTCCGTCCTTGCGCGTGAATTGCCACCCACCGTCGGCTGCCTTTGTTGCCTGTAAGTCATCACTAGGATAGAAAACACAATCACCCGCGCTTCGATCGCCGATCTCCAGAATGACGCAGTCGGGATCTGATAGATTCTCTAGGTGGTGAGCCAGCCCCCCTTTCGGAAAACCCACAACCATCCCTGGCGCGAGTAGATGAAGCTCATTGCCCCTATGCAAAGTGGGCGTTCCCTCAAGAACATAAAGGCTGCTTCCTCATGAGAAATAATAGTGTTCTTCAGATATTCACGGGGGTACGTTCAAGCTGCCACTCGATCTGGCGGCGCGCAGTGGATATGACATCGGTGAACAATAAGTGAGTAACGTTCGGCTCTGCTTGGGCGGTAGGAAAATCATCAATCCTACCTCCAATTACTACCACTCTGATGGGTTTAGCGGTGTAGTCCTTGAGGTGATGACGATATCTGGTTGCCTGCTGATAATCATCATAGGTAAGTGGATGTGCTGGCCGTTTGAACTCAATCAGCAGGAATTCCCCTGTTAAGCTCTCATTCAACAGCAAATCAGGGCGGGTCGCTGCGTCACGACCGTTATAGGTTTGGTTCAGCAGTTCCTCAACTTGACGCTTGAGCGTGATGTTTGAGCTGAACACGGTGAAGGCGGCGCCAAGGATCCATAGGTTGTACTCGATTGCACGGTGGACAGTGATTTCCAGGCACGATTTGTCTTTGATGAGCTGCTCTAACTCATCGAGGAACTGCAAACGTGCTTTAGCTTGATCAACAAGGATGGCCATATCCGCCAGCCCAAAACGTTCCAAGGCATCAGCCAGGTTGCTGACGTCTCCTCGATTCGCTTCCGCCAAATGCTCCATGATCAAGCGGTACTCACTACGCTCTACCGCCTCCAGCACCACATGGGCGAGCGCCTGCACCTTATGGGCTGGTTCGTCGTAGTACTTTTTCAAGACCTTCTTGATAGCCCGATCAGCATACTCGCGCTTATGCTCAGGTAGCTTCTGTAACCGTTCATCCATCGCTTTCTTCAAGCGAGCATGCGCCAGCCGCATCTCCATGCCATGTGTCGCCCTCAAAGCCTCAAGCAGAGACTCCCGTACAAATGCGACGACCTGGACATATCCCTCACTGTTTTCGATAACTGAATCCCAGCCCGCAGTGACGTACTCCATGATCCCGTCAGCTTCAACCTGGCCATAGAGCTTCTTTAGGAGACGAGCCGGGACTTCATCGCTGTTCTCAAGACCGAAATACCCAGGTTTTCCAACCGCCTTGCCATCCACTAGCAGCGTGATCCCTGGACGACGCAACCCGCTCTTTTTGCTGCTGATAGTGAAACGCAGAACAATGTCGCCAGCGTCAGGCAGGGTTGCTGACAACTCCTGGAAATCACCCTCAAGGTCATCAATATCTAGGGGCTTGCCGTTGATGATGATCTTGAAGCCCTTTTGCTGCCCGTACTCCATGATCAACTCTTGACGGAGCCTGTCAGCGCTTGGATATCGCAGGCCCTGTCGAAGATGTGTGAGTGTCACAGAAGTACCATGGTCGTCCGCCTCGCAGTCCCTGACATCGAGTGGCAATGCCAGGCTCTCGATAGCGGAAGCTGAGTTGAGGTCTTCAACGTTGAGCGTGAACGCTATATGCACGCCTCGCGCCTTGGTGCTGACTGTCATCGTGGATGCACACATCAACCCAGCGAATTTTCCAATGCCTTTTTTGCCTTTGATTTGCCGCCGTAGCTTACGCGTACGACCACCCGCCCTCACCCGTCGATCAGACGCGATCTTCATGTATTGAAATTCGAGTTCCTGCCGGGTCATACCATTGCCATCGTCCTGTACAACGATAGGAGCGTCACTCAAAGGTGCCGGCAAGGTGATCGTCACCTGGCGCGCATCTGCATCCCAAGCGTTGTCGATCAGCTCCTTGAGTGCTTTTTCGGTGGTGGAGTAATCTTGGCCAAGCAGGGTCGCCAGTCTTGGGTCGACCTGAAAATTCGCCTGTTGCATTCCCTTGTCCATCTTGGAAGGTTAACGGTCCGAGCACTCCTCCAGCACTTTTCTGGCGCGCAAGGATGATGGCCAAATAATAGCCATTGCGAGATATGTTAGCTACTACGGTCCCGGTAGACTAGTAGCAGTCTGTGGGTGGGTTACGCGTTAGTTTTCAGGACAAATAGCTGGGGAGTACAAATGTACTCCCGCCAAATCTCTAGTAGTTCCATCCCCATCTGTAACGGTCACGTTCGTCAAACGTAGTCCGTGCGGCGGTTGGCAGTGACGACGATCAAAGATCTCCTCTTACCCTTGGTCAGCACGCTGGCCGACTGGCATGAGTCGATGCAAGGCAAAGGTGCAGAAGTTAGCGGCCCACCTACAGAAAATCTAAACACTCGTCTGCGCTAGGCGTTGCTTGATGGCGTCGACGAAGATCCGCACTTTCGGAAGAATCTGTCGCTTGGTACCGTTCACAAGCGGAGTGACATCGAGCGAATGCGCAGCCTCTTTGAACGACACGGATCTAGCGCCGTCACTAGCAGATTGCTGAGACGGAACTTGGAAGCCTTTGATGATCTTCGCCTGATTCCGATCAGTGGTGAACACGCGCGGGCTGGAGGCTACACGTCCCCTACCCGCCTGCTCCATGGCGTTCAGCTCTGCATCCAAATTGAACGACCGTAAGCGCTCCATGAACCCCGCGTTCAAAGCGTCCAACTGATCCTGTCGGCCAGCCCCTCGCCTACCAAGGCCAGCGGGCACGCGATTTCCATCTGCAACGACCGCAAGCGCTTGGCCCAGGCGGGGCTCACCTGCGCCTGCACTTTTATCACCAGTGCCGCAGAGGATTGATAACTGACCATGCATCCCCTCAAGTACCGGCGGCAGCCCTGCCCCGGCAGGTACAAGCCGGTAATGCGCATGCCGAGGCGCACATCCACGAATGCCTCTTCAATCCCGCGCAGCGCCAGACCTCGGTCACGTCACTAGCGATATCACCAGGTCTGCAATATTGAGAGGCGCGAATGCCACGGTCAGCAGCGCATAGGCCTTGCGCGATCTGGCGGCAAACACACACAGCGGAAACACGATCATGACCACGTCAAACGCGCCCCAAAGCGCCATGGGCGAAACGCCGAACAACAGAATGTTGACGATGAACCCAAGCAGGTAATAGCCGGACAAGAATAACAGCGCGTAGCGGCCATCCTGCTCGAAGTAAACGCGAAGCCCTTCGCGCTCGTCCTCGCTGCGGCTGGGCAAGATCAGCGCCGAGGAAACGAACAGCGCAAGTGCCAGCAGCACCAACAGCAAAAACTCCTGGAACGAGAAGGTCGCCCTGACTTGCGGCAGCGAATTGACCGCCCACCAGAAATCCATCTGGGTGGTGAAGAGCATGACCGCCCAGACCAGAGCCACCCAATCTGGAGCAGCGTTGCGACGGATTCGGAAGACGGTCAGCGCCCCTAGAAGCAGGCGTGTCACAGAAAGGCCCAAAACCATGGATAGGACGGTAGCAACGATAGGGAAATTGCTCATGGTGCCTCCTGCTAACCAAGACTCTGGACAGCGTAGGCGGTGAACAGCAAACTTTGCACGATGAGTATGGGTTCTGAGGGCTTTTCGGAAGATTTTCAGTGCCTGTGAAACCGGGCGGCCCTGGGTCTACTCGCCACAACAATCCTCGAGGCCGGCTGTTGCCCACCAAAAACTGCAGCATCACTCACCCAAGGAGCCTGCCTTGTCAGAACGCACTCACTGCGGCGCGAAGCCCAGCGACTCTGCCTGGTCGGTGTTTCTGGTGTTCTTGCGCCTGGGGCTGACGTCTTTCGGTGGCCCCATCGCGCACCTGGGTTACTTTCGTGAAGCATTTGTAGCGCGCCGCCAATGGCTCAGTGAACGCAGTTATGCCGAGCTGGTCGCCGTGTGCCAACTGCTTCCCGGCCCCGCCAGCAGCCAGGTCGGCATCGCTCTTGGCCTGTCACGGGCGGGGTTCGCGGGCGCTGTCGCCGCGTGGGCAGGGTTCACATTGCCATCGGCCCTCCTGCTGACGCTGTGTGCTCTGGGCCTGGGGGCATGGGGAGGTGGCGCCCCAAGTGGCCTGTTGCACGGCCTGAAAATCGTCGCAGTCGCCGTGGTGGCCCAGGCGGTGTGGGGCATGGCACGTAGCCTTTGCACCGATGTTACGCGGGTAACCATCGCCCTATTCGCTGCCTGTACCGCGCTACTGTGGCCCAACGCGATCGGGCAGATAGCCGTGATCACAGGGTCGGCCATCACAGGCTTGATCCTGCTAAAGCCTCCGGGTTCCCCGGCAGGGGAAGAGCTGCCGTTTTCAGTCAGCCGAAAGGCCGGGCTGGCTGCGCTGGTACTGTTCTTTGCCTTGTTGGTGGGCTTGCCGCTACTGACCCGCATCTGGCCCTCGCAAGCATTGGCAATGGTCAACGCCTTTTATAGCGCAGGCTCGCTGGTATTCGGCGGCGGGCATGTGGTTCTACCGTTGCTTGAGTCGGCCACAGTGGCCAATGGGTGGGTCGCAAATGACACTTTTCTCGCAGGTTATGGCCTGGCGCAGGCCATACCGGGCCCACTCTTCACGTTTGCAGCCTTCCTGGGTGCATCCATGAGCGTGCAGCCGTCCGGCTGGGTGGGAGCGAGCGTTTGCATTCTCGCCATTTTCACCCCCTCCTTCCTGTTGGTGATCGGTGTAGTTCCCTTCTGGGAAGCACTGCGGCGCAGCGCCCGCAGCCAGTCAGCGCTTGCCGGGGTAAACGCCGGCGTGGTCGGGCTTCTGCTGGCTGCCTTGTACCAACCGGTGTGGACGAGCGCCATAGCCAAGCCAGCAGACTTGGCGTGGGCGCTGATCGCCTTGATGGCCCTGATGTTCTGGAAGTGGCCTGCATGGTTGGTTGTCTTGGGCTGCGGCGTGTTCGGTTGGCTGCTGAGCAGCACCTTCTAGAGACCCTTGAGACAGTATCGGCCAGCTCACTGCAAGGGAAGCGACACGATGGCAGCCAGCCCGCCAGTGGCCCTGTTCTCCAGGCGCACCTCCCCACCCAGCCGCTCGACAATAGTGGCCACGATGGATAACCCCAGCCCTGCCCCATTGGGACTATTGCGGCTATAGAAGCGCTCGAATACCCGCACAAGATTCGCCTCGTCTATACCTTGGCCTTCATCTTCGACAACCAGTTCGATGCGATTGGCCAGGCGCTTCAGTGATACCGTGATACGCCCGCCAGGCGGTGAATGCTCCACCGCATTGGAAACCAGGTTCTGCAAGGCGATGCCCAACGCTCCGGCATCGATCATCAGGCCATGGTCATCATCGCTGAGATCCAGCGAGGGCTCCAGGCCGCGATCCAGTATCCAGGGGGTGAGATCCGCCAGCACATCGGTGACCACGTCGCCCAGGTCGACACGGGTGGTGGCGCGCTGACCAAGGCGCGGCTCGACCCGGGCGAGGGTCAGCAACTGGTTGACCACCCGGGTCAGCCGGTCCACGCCGCCAATCAGAAAGCCCAGGGCTTTCTGGCGCTCGGCATTGGTACTGGCGGCCTGTGCGTTCTGCGCATGCAGGCGCAGGATCGCCAGCGGCGTGCGCATCTCATGGGCGGCGTCGGCAATGAAGCGATGCTCACGCCGCAGCAGGTCATCGATCTGCGCCAGCAGGCGGTTGATGGCGGCTTGCATAGGCTCAAGCTCGGTCGGCAACGGCACCAGTTGCAGGGGTTCGAGGGAGTCGGCATGGCGCCCACGAATCACATCGGCCATGTTCTGCAAAGGGCGCAAGCCCCAGCCGATGGCCGCCCAGACCAACAGTGCCAGGCCCAGGCTGCCAAGCAGGAACGGGAACAGGGTATGGCGTACGATGCGGTCGATCAGGTCGTAACGCACATCGTCGCGCTCGCCCACCCAGATTACCCACTGTTTTTCGGGCACCGGTAATACAAAGCCGCGCCACTGTTCGCCCCCACTGGCAAAGTCGTAGAAGCCCGCCGCCGCAGGCGGTGCATCGAGCGTCGGCGCACTGGGGGTGTGCACCAGCAACCGTGCTCCCTCCCCCCACACCTGAAACGCCAGCTTGCTCTCATAGGGGTGGCCCACACGGTGGCGCCCGGCCTTGCCCAGCGCCTCGTTAAATGCCTGATACAGTTTTTCGCGGTTGCCATCCTGCACCGGCAGGTTCATTACCCCCTGCAACAGCCGGGCATTCTGAGCCATGTGAGCATCGTAGACTTCATTGATCTCGCGTCGGCTGTCGTGATAGTTGTACAACGCCAACAAGCTGGTGCCGAGCAGCATCAGCGCCATCACCCGCCACAATGTGCGCTGGCGCAACGAGCTCACAGCTTGGCCTCGACCAAATAACCGATACCGCGCACCGTGCGGATCAGGCCGTTGAACAGTTTCTTGCGCAGCTGATAGATGTTCACCTCCAGCGTGTTGCTCTCAGGCTCCTCGTCCCAGCCATACAGCAGCTGGGTCAACCGCTCACGGGTGAACACCTTGCCCGGTTGTGCCAGCAACTCGTGCAGCAGGCGATACTCCTTGGGCGTCAGTATCACAGGCACGCCGTTGTAGTGCACCTGCTGGGTGGCAGGGTCCAGGCTTACACCAGCGTGCTCAATCAGCACCTTTGCCCGCCCGGCGCTGCGCCTGAGCAAGGCGCGCAGGCGGGCCTTGAGCTCGTTGAGGTCGAAAGGTTTGACCAGGTAGTCGTCGGCACCGGCATCCAGGCCAGAGATACGGTCCTCGGTCGCATCGCGCGCGGTGAGGATCAGTACCGGCAAGCTGTTGCCCCCTGCCCTCACCCGTCGCAGCAGCTCGATGCCGCCCAACCGCGGCAGCCCGAGGTCGAGGATCACCAGGTCGAACACTTCATGTTGCAGGGCATGCAGCCCGCTCAGGCCATCGCGCAGCCAGTCGAGGGTGTAGCCCTCTTGGCGTAACCCGTCGCAGATCCCCTCGCCCAGGGCGGTATCATCCTCAACCAGCAGCAGCCGCATGTTCAGTCCTGTTTGTCCTTGATGGCCTTGAGTAAAGCATCGATATCGCCACGCCGGCCCTGATCGG
>Ga0247813_10003431_pt1 | contig 10192 bp, 10 predicted proteins | sample UWRJL169409C1_FD_180719 | JGI IMG/M metagenome (GOLD analysis project Ga0247813, IMG submission 180719) | Plant litter microbial communities from Arlington Agricultural Research Station in Wisconsin, United States - UWRJ-L169-409C-1 | ecosystem: Environmental > Terrestrial > Plant litter >... | reverse complement strand
CAATTGTTTTATTTGATCGTATCCCGGACTGCTTACAAAGGCTAAGACCTCACCGGTGCTGGGTTCAATGGCGACTATGCTCCCTACCTTATTGGCTAAGAGTTCTTCTCCTAATTTTTGTATTCTGCTGTCGATGGTGGTAATTAATTGTTCTCCTGAAATGGCGAGCGAATCTAAATTTCCATTGGCGAAGCTACCTTGTGCAACGTTCCGGTTGTTATAAAGCACATGCTTTACTCCTTTATTCCCTCTGAGTACGGTCTCGTAGTATTTTTCGATGCCTGTTCTCCCGATATCGTCGCCTGGACGGTAATAATCACCGTACTTCTCTAAATCGCGAGGAGATACTTCTTTCACATAACCTAAGAACTGCCCGGCAATGCTATCGGGATAATACCTAATGGTTCTCTTTTGCACATAAAAGCCCCGGTAATTTGGCATTTTTTCCTGTAAAGCTGCATAGGTTTGCACCGATAGTAGCTTCTGAAAAATAGACGTTCGGTAGCGCGAATGCACAATTGCTTTATGCATTTTTTCGTTAAACTCAACCGTGTCAATGCCGAGGATTGCACAAAGTGATAACGTGTCAAGGTCTTTAACTTCGTTTGGAATCACTTCCAAGTCGTAGGTAGGCTGATTTTGAACCAGGACTTTGTGATTTCTATCGAAAATAACTCCTCTAGCCGGATATACATAGTGCTTGCGAAGGGCATTGTTATTGGCATCAAGAAAATATTTGTTGCTCGCCACCTGCATATAAAACAGCTTGCCAAGCAGGGTTAAGCCCAATACGATGAATAGTCCTTGAATGATGTATCGCCTATTAAACAATTGATCCATTAGTTCGACTTTCTATTGTGGAAGATAAACTCCGTTAATAAAATGATAAATAAGCTGGCAACCGCACTGAGTAATGCCCTTCCCAAAGTATATCCGAATTCGGAGAGCTTAAATGCCTCGAGGAAAAACACTATTAAATGATGGATCAAGATGCTTAAGGATGCATAGAGCACGAACCATGGAAAACCCATGTTGCCGAGAGAGGGCTCTGGCTCGTCGATGGCTTCCCGGTTTAAGCTAACGGATATAAAAAGTATACGAACAAAAGCCAGTGCCACGCAAGCAGAGGTATGTACACCCAGGGTGTCGTAAAAAGCGTCGACTGTCAGGCCAGTAATAAAAGCAAACAGATACAGGGCTAGGTTAGGAAGATTAAAGGGGAGGATTAGGATGAACAGAATATAAATGAAAGTAGTGGATAAGTTGTAAAATCCAATATTACGCAGCAAGAATATCTGTACGAATAAAAGTACTATCCACCTAAACACATTAATTAATATGGCTTTACTGTTCATTTGGTAATTTATCTTCTAAAATCCGTTGTTCGGTAGCTAGCCGGTCTTTTATGACATACACGTATTGCAACGTACCAAAATCATTGAACAAATCAATTTCTAAGGTCATAAAATTATCGCCTGTACTGATTTTTGTTTTGCTTACTCTCCCTACAACAATTCCTTTCGGGAAGCCACCTGCTCCGGAGGTCACAATAGTATCGCGCAAGTTTATTTTATAATGATTTGGAATTTCCTTAACATAAGCCTTTCTGATGTCGAAGTTTCCTTCTCCCCAGACTAAAGATCCGAAGGCTCCATTCTTTTTGATCATCACACTGATGAGGGTTTCTTTGTTCAACAACGATCGGATGGTCGAAAAATTGGGTGATACATCCAGTACAAAGCCTACCACTCCTTTACTCGGCGAAATCACAGCCATATCCCTCACAATGCCTGCTTTGCTGCCTTTATTGATGGTAATAAAGTTATTTCGTTGGTTAATTGAATTCTTTATCACTTTCGCTGAAAGCAAATTGTATTGTTGAAGATTAAGTGTGTCGTTAATTTTGGTGATTTTATTAGTATCTACCCCTGCATTCAGATTAAGCAATTCCGTTCTTAGCTTTGCATTTTCGAGCGCGAGGCTATCGTTCACCTGTCCCAGATTTAAATATCTTTTAATGACGTTTAAGCGCTCGTAGGCGCCACCAACTGCCGCATTGGTAGAGTTGATGGTAATGCTCTTTTGATATGCGTTGTTTTTGACACAAAGAATTAAGCCAACAGTAAAGAAAATAACGAAAAAGAAAAATGCGTTATATCTGCTGACGAAAATCCAAAGGTTACGCATCTTGGTTGTGAGTTACAGGTTGTGGGTTGTGAGTCTGGGCCTATAAAACGCAACTCGCAACCCGCAACACAATGTTATTGCATTAAAAATTTAAAATTGCCTATGTTTTTTAGGGCGATTCCGGTTCCACGTACAACTGCTCTTAGCGGATCCTCAGCTACGTGAACGGGTAATTTTGTTTTAGCGGCTACGCGTTTATCTAAACCACGCAATAACGCACCACCACCTGTTAAATAAATACCAGTTTGGTAAATGTCGGCAGAAAGTTCAGGAGGGGTAATCTCTAGCGCTTTTAAAATTGCCTCTTCGATTTTTGAAATTGATTTATCCAGACAATGAGCTATTTCTGTGTATGAAACAGTAATTTGCTTAGGTACACCGGTCATTAAATCTCTTCCTTGCACCGCAAAATCTGCTGGTGGATCGGCTAATTCAGGTAAGGCTGCTCCGACTTCAATCTTTATTTTTTCTGCGGTACGATCACCAATCATAATGTTGTGCTGGCGACGAATATAATTTACAATATCAGAGTCGAAATTATCTCCAGCAACGCGAATAGATTGATCACATACAATTCCAGATAAAGCGATTACGGCAATTTCAGTAGTTCCACCACCAATGTCAATAATCATATTTCCCATAGGCTCTTCCACATCGATGCCTATACCTACGGCAGCAGCCATTGGCTCATGAATTAAATATACTTCTTTAGCACCAGCAATTTCAGCACTATCTCTTACAGCACGTTTTTCTACTTCGGTGATGCCTGAAGGGATACAGATTACCATTCTTAACGAAGGAAACATCCAGCCCTTACCCCCATTTAGCATTCTAATCATGCCCTTAATCATGGCTTCGGCTGCGTTAAAGTCGGCAATTACACCGTCTTTAAGTGGTCTAACTGTTCTGATGTTATCGTGTGTTTTACCTTCCATTTGCATCGCCTGTCGACCAATGGCGATGATTTTGTTTGTTTGCCTGTCAAAAGCAACTATCGAAGGCTCGTCTACTACTACTTTATCGTTATGTATGATGAGGGTGTTCGCGGTACCTAAATCAATAGCTACCTCTTGTGTAAACCAATTAAATAAACCCATTTATAATATTCTCGTTAATGTATACTATTCAAATGTAAAAATAGTGTTTTTATTATATTAAAAATTAAAAATCGTAGTCGACTTCGTAAGTCGACCGAACAACCTTCGACTTACGAAGTCGGGGTAGCTAAGACTTGTTAAGTCTTTCTGAATTAATGTTTAAAATGTCTAACTCCGGTAGTCACCATTGAAATACCTTTTTCATTGGCCATATTGATTGAATCTTGATCCTTAATGGATCCCCCAGGCTGTAAGACAGCGATAATTCCAGCATCTGCTGCTAATTCAACGCAATCGGGAAAAGGGAAAAAAGCATCAGAAGCCATTACCGAATCTTTTAAACTGAATCCAAATGAATCGGCTTTTACAATCGCTTGCTTTAAGGCATCAACGCGGCTAGTTTGTCCGACCCCGCTCGCCAATAGCACATTATCTTTCACAAAAACAATCGTATTTGATTTGGTATGCTTAACAATTTTGTTGGCAAATATTAAATCTTGGATAGAAGAATCTGAAGGTTTGCGATCCGTCACTACGGTCATCTGGTCTGCACCTTCTAAGCTCAAATCTTTATCTTGTTCGATTACTCCATTTAGTAAGGTTTTGAATTGTTTTTTGCTCAATTCAACTTCATTTCTTTGCAAGATGACCCTGTTTTTCTTGGCTTTAAACAATTCTACTGCTTCAGGCTGATAAGACGGAGCAATGAGCACTTCAAAAAATAACGAATTGATTTCAGTTGCTGTAGCTAAATCTACCTCCCGATTGGTAATTAATACACCTCCAAATGCAGAAACCGGATCGCAGGCCAACGCATCTTTCCAAGCCTCTAAAACAGTAGTTCTCGATGCTAATCCACAAGCATTGGTATGTTTTAAAATGGCAAAAGTAGGTTCAGTAAATTCGTCTATTAATGCGACAGCAGCATCTACATCAACCAAATTATTATAGCTTAATTCTTTCCCGTTTAATTTGGTAAACATCGCGTCTAAATTTCCGTAGAAAGTTCCTTGTTGATGCGGATTTTCCCCATAACGTAAGGTTTGTGCCTGTTTTACGCTTTGCTTGAACACGTTTAAAGGCTGCTCTTCGTTGAAGTAGTTAAAGATTGCGGTATCGTAATGAGAGGAGGTATGGAATGCTTTTTTTGCGTACGATTTACGTTGCGCTAAAGTTGTTGCTCCATCTTGGGTTTGCAATTCCGTTAATAAGGTGCTATAATCATCTTTAGATGCAATAATAACCACATCATTAAAATTCTTGGCTGCTGCACGGATAAGTGAAATGCCGCCAATATCAATTTTCTCAATAATTTCCTCTTCAGTTCCGCCAGTTTGTAGCGTTTCTTCAAATGGATAAAGATCTACTATCACCAAATCAATTTCCGGAATTTCGTATTGAGCAATTTGTTCTTGATCGCCAGCTAAATTTCTACGATTTAAAATCCCTCCAAATACTTTGGGATGCAATGTTTTTACACGGCCACCTAAAATCGAAGGGTAGCCAGTTAAATCCTCCACTGCGGTAACGGGAAGACCTAGGTCTTTAATGAATTGTTCGGTTCCGCCGGTTGAAAAAAGAGTTACACCTTGTTGGGCTAATTGCTGAACTAGGGGTGCTAATCCATCTTTGTAATAAACTGAAATTAAAGCGTTTTTGATTTGAATTGACTGGCTCATTAGGGGGTATTATTTTAAGCCGCAAAGGTAGCAAATCAAGATCGTTTTTTGAGAGGATTTTTTAAATAAATACGCTCCCTTAACTTATTGGTCAAAGGAGCGTATCAATGTGGCTTAAAAACCTAATCCTAAGGCAAATCCACGTACCGAGGTGGTGATGGTTGCTCCGGGAGTTGCGGCGCCAGTGGTCAAATTAACAGTATATAAACGTTGTGACGTTCCTACCGTGAAAATACCATAAGCGATACCACTTGTTCCGCCAATGTCAAAACCATTGGTACTTTCAACGTTGATGCCTAAAGCGCCAACATCAACCAAAGTACCATTGTTTGGAGGATCTTGTTTATATAATCGATCGGTCATGCTGTCGATGTCGTAAAGCACAGTACTCGTTGCTCCGGCAAAATTGTTAGTATAAGCTGCTCCGCTGATCGCTGCTGTAGCTAAAGTGATTGGCAAATCTACCGTAAGCGCAGCATCGGCAGGATTAACACGAAGGTTCTGACCTAAGTTGCTTACTATACGAATTCGGTCAACGGTTGGATTAAAATCGAATCCAAATTGAGTGCCTAAAAGTAGGGTTGCAAGAGGTCCAGTTCCCACCATAACTGCGGCACCAGACGAAGCGTTGATGGCATAGATTCTGCTCGTGCTTCCTAAAACGAATAATTGACCATTTAATGGACGCATATCTATTCCCAATATGCTCTCGCCAGCTTGAATGCCCGTTATCGATTTAGCCACTAGCGTTGGAGTTGCAGCTGTCGGGTTAAAAATTAATAATTCATTAGTTAATGAAATTGCATAAGCAACTGGCTCAGTAGGGATGGCCAAGCCTATAATTTGCTGACTGAAATCTCCAATTTTAGCAGCCTTTCCAGAATTAATGTCAATTGTATATAAGGATGATTTTCCGTTAGTGCTTAAAGCAGCAAGGGCCGCTGTACCATCTGGACTAATATCAAATCCACCTGTTTCGTCGATGTCATATCCTAAACTTCCTACTTCAACTAATTTACCATCATTAGGCGGATCTTGTTTATACAGCTTATTGGTGGTCGCGTCAATATCAAATAGAACAGTGGTAGCTGCACCTGCTCTGTTTTGAGTGTAGGCCACACTGCCAATTTTTACGTCGGTAACTCCATTTATGGCTAAATCCGTAGCTGCAATACCCCCAGTTTCTGGATTAAGTCTCAAGTTTTGCCCGTTTGAGCTTACTAAACGAATACGATCAACGGTTGGATTAAAATCAAAGCCAAATGCTGTCCCGGAAATTGCAGGCGTGAATGGTGTAGTATTAATTGCTCTTGCTACGCCTGTTCTAGGGTCGATTACGTAAATTCTGCTACTATTTCCCAATCCATACAATTGGCCAGTTGCAGGACGAAAATCAATCCCTACAATAAGTTCGCTTGTTTGAAGGCCGGTTATGGTAACCTGTGAAGTAGATGTTGTAGGTGTTTTGGCATTGAAAAGCACAAGTTTATTGTCATTCGTTAAGGCATAAAGGTTAACATCTGGCCCTGGCGTTAGTGTTTCAGGAGCGATGTCGGTATTTTTTTTACAAGAAGTAAATGCAATAGTTAATATAAGCGTACAAAGTACGAAAAATGAGGATGTTTTACTTTTTAACATGATTTTAGGGTTATTTTTAAAAATTAATTAGTTTTTTTCTTTAAATAACCTGGTGTTTAGGTGGTCTTTCGGGCATCTCGAGATACGAATGCGGGATATTAGCAATAAAATTAGGGAATACTAAAGTGTAGCTTTCAATAGCAAAGCAATGATGATTATAGGTATACATAAACTCATTGTTTTTTAATTGATCGTATGCGCTCCGTTCTTCTTCTTCGATGTCGATTTTTTCTTTTTGATCGTTTTCTAAGGGCTTAGCGATAGTTGAGAAAGAATTGGTAGTTGGAATCGTATAACTAGCTTTGGCTAATACTGTAAAAAGTAAAAGTATTGAAAACAAGTAAGTGACGATTTTCCTCATAAATAATGCTAGATTGCTTTTACTTACGGGAATTTTTAGCGTTTAGATTTTTTAGGAATAAAAAAATAAATTAATCTATTGGCGATTGTGAGTCGGGGGCTTTACTTTTTGATCTTTTTTATAATGGTTTCAACAATTTTTGGGTAATGAAGGTGCTCTAGTTGCTGCCCCTTAAATTTAATCATCTCCAAGTTATCTCCTTTATCAATTCGGTATTTGGCTTGGTAAATGTATTCGCCTTCATCATAGTTTTCATTTACATAATGTATGGTGATGCCTCCTTCCGACTCTTTAGCTTCCAAAATAGCTTGATGCACAAAATCACCATACATTCCTTTACCCCCGTATTTGGGTAGAATTGCAGGATGTATGTTGATGATCCTTCCAGGGTACTCTTGAATTAGGTTTTTTGGAATTAACCATAAAAAGCCAGCAAGAACAATAAGGTCGATGTCTAGATTTTTAAGTAGATCAATAATGTTATCTGTAGAATAAAATTCTTGTCGGTCAAATATATGTGAAGGAATTTCGAAACTATCTGCACGCTGTAAAACGTAAGCGTCTGCATTATTCGTTAATACTAAAGCTATTTCTACTTCTGTACTGCGCTTAAAATGCTCCATTAATTTTTGAGCATTTGATCCTGAGCCTGAGGCAAAAATAGCAATACGTTTTTTCATGATTTTTTAGACCTTAGATGTTTTTTCAAAAGTAGCATTTTAGGCTATTATTGAAAGTGTTTTCAATGGAATATAATTAATAATGATAAATAATTCCATAGGTTGCCCGATGGATGAGGTGAATGGAGTGCCGATTTTATTAGATTTATGACTAATTTTGCGCTAATTACTAACTCTTAAGAATATAAAGAAAAAATATTTGAAAAGCATTTTGCATTTTAAAAACATAAACTCTATATTTGCAGTCCGAAAAATAGTAAACACAGAAGATAAAAGGCTAAACAATAATGGCAAATCATAAATCGTCTTTAAAAAGAATTAGAGCAAACGCGACAAAACGTCTACGTAACAGATATCAAGCTAAAACTACACGTACTTTTATAAAAAGACTACGTGCAGCTGAAGATAAGAAAACTGGTGCTGAGTTATTACCTAAAGTAATTTCTATGTTAGATCGTTTGGCTAAAAAGAACGTTATTCATAAAAACAAAGCGGCAAACAATAAATCTAAATTAACGAAATTCGTTAACGGTTTAAAATAGTTTCGTTTTTTTACTGATATATAACGGGATAGTTAACTACTATTCCGTTTTTTTTATGCGCTTAGTTTCCTGAAATATCAGTATCTTTATTTCTACAAATCCATCCCTAAAATTTCTTTAAAATGATTAAACCAAAATTGGATGGACGAATATGCTCAAAAATTAGGGATAAAAACATGGGCAGATGCAGATCGGCCTCGCGAGAAATTAATATTGCAAGGCCGTAGGGCCTTAACCGATGCCGAATTAATAGCAATATTGATAGGTTCGGGAAATAGAACGGAAACAGCGGTAGATTTAAGTAAGCGAATTCTAACTTATTACCAGAATGACCTAGCTAAACTTGCCAAACTAGGAATTAAAGAACTTTCTAAATTTAAGGGTATCGGCCTTGCTAAAGCAATGGGTATAGTTGCCGCTTTAGAGCTTGGGCGAAGAAGGAAGGATAATGAAAGTGATAAAGTACTGCCAAAAATTGTATCATCCAAAGATGCTTATGTTATTTTTAGACCAGAATTAACCGATTTAGGGCATGAAGAGTTTTGGGTTTTGTTGCTGAATAAGGCAAATCGAGTAATGTTAAAGCAACGCATTAGTACCGGAGGCCAAGCAATGACTGTCGTAGATCCTAAAATTATATTCAAAATAGCGATTGAACAAAATGCTTCCTCTATTATTCTCGGGCACAATCATCCTTCAGGTAATCTTATTGCCAGTAGTTCAGATATTCACATGACTAAAAAATTGGTAGAAGCAGGCAGGTTATTGGAATTGCCAGTACTGGATCATCTCATTTTAGCTGATTATTCCTTTGTCAGCATGGCCGATCAAGGATTCATAAAATATTTGTAATTTAGCTTCGTATGAAAACAATAGCAACCTTGTTAATTTTTAGCCTTCTTGTTGGAGGGTTCACCTACGCACAAAAGAATCATCCGTTAAATGTAATATCCTACAACATTCGGTTAAATGTAGCCTCAGATGGTGTAAATGCTTGGCCAAATCGAAAGGAAAATGTTAAAGCACTAGTTAAGTTCTATGATGCAGATATCTTATGTGTTCAAGAGGCCTTGCCTGATCAGTTTGATGATTTATTAACAAATTCTGATTTTGATGTGGTGGGTGTAGGTAGAGATGATGGTAAAAGAAAGGGTGAGTTCTCAGCAATTTATTTTAATAAGCATCGATTTATTAAAAGGGATGGAGGAACATTTTGGCTTTCTTTAACACCAGATGTGCCAAGCAAGGGTTGGGATGCTGCGCTAAATCGGGTTTGCTCGTGGGTTAAACTGTACGACAAACTGAATAAAAAAGAGTTTATTGTATTTAATACGCATTACGATCACGTTGGGGTAAAAGCGAGAATCGAGTCAGCAAAGCTGATTAAGCAGAAAATACAAGAAATAGCGCCAAAATTACCGGTAGTGTTTACAGGTGATCTAAACGTGACTCCAGAAACTGAGGCAATTACCACCATTAAGTCGTTTTTAACGGATACGAAAGAAATTGCTATTGAACCTCATTATGGGCCTGAAGGAACGTTTAATTCGTTCAATTTTACTAGCGATTTGAAGAATAGAATCGATTACATTTTTGTAAATAAAGCATTTAAAGTACAAAAACATGCTACTCTAACCGATAGTAAAGATCAACGTTATTATTCAGATCATTTGCCGGTGTTTGTAAGGCTAATATTCGAATAAAAAGCGCGATAACATTATGCTTATTACTGCAATGAGGGGTCAAATATTCAATTGCAGGAGTTTTGGATTAATAATGTGGCAAAGGGACGAGGATCCTACAGGCCGCACAATGTTTTTATCCTTAAGAAATAGCGTTTTTAATTCTAAGCCACTTCTTCCTTTGCGCATTTAATAATATCTTTGCGTTTTAATCCTAGATATCGATTTCGGGCGCACAACCTTGATACTAGATACTAGATACTAGATACTGAAAAATGAAAATATCATACAGCTGGCTTAAGCAATTTATACAAACTGATAAAACT
>Ga0247813_10003429_pt1 | contig 10192 bp, 7 predicted proteins | sample UWRJL169409C1_FD_180719 | JGI IMG/M metagenome (GOLD analysis project Ga0247813, IMG submission 180719) | Plant litter microbial communities from Arlington Agricultural Research Station in Wisconsin, United States - UWRJ-L169-409C-1 | ecosystem: Environmental > Terrestrial > Plant litter >... | reverse complement strand
TTTGCGTCACGATGGGTCACTCTCGGTGTTGACGAGGGGCGACCCTGCAGGACACCGACCTCAGATGCTGTGCGGATCGACGTCGATCAGCCAGCGGATCACGCCTTTGCCCTCGGGTTCGCGGCGCAACGCGTGCAGCAGCGGTTGCCAGGCGGCCAGGAGGCGCTGGAGCGCGGCGCGCGACGGGCTTTCGAGCAGCATCTGGGCGCGCTCCACGTTCGCCACGCGCTGGATCGCCAGTGGCACGGCCGGGTAGCGCGTCACGCGCTCGGCACCTTCGAGCGCGTCGGCCGCCACGCTGGCCGCATTCAGGAAGGCCTGCGCCGCTTCCTGCGTGCGCGCGTCGGCCCGCAGCAGCGCCTGGAAGGCGAAGGGCGGCATGCCGGCAGCACGTCGGTCCTCGAGTTCCTGCTCGGCGAAGGCCGTGTAGTCGTGCCGACGCAGCGCGGCGAACAGCGGATGCTGGCCGTGGTGCGTCTGCAGCCACATCTCGGCGGTCGTGCCTTGGGCGGCGAGGTAGGCGGCGTCGCGGCCGGCGCGTCCGGCCGACTGCATGAGCAGGCTGAAGAGCCGTTCCGGCGCGCGAAAGTCGCTGGAGAAAAGCGCACCGTCGGGGTTGATCGCCGCCACCAAGGTGATGCGCCGGAAATCGTGGCCCTTGGCGATCATCTGCGTGCCGACCAACACGTCGACCTCGCCGGCATGCACCGCGGCCAGCTGCGATTCGAGCGCGCCCTGCGCGCGCGTGCTGTCCGCGTCGATCCGCGCGATGCGCACCGGCGCGCCGCCGGGCCGCTTCACGTCGGCAAACAGCTCGCCCAGATGTTCTTCCAGACGCTCGGTGCCGCGGCCGACCGGCGCGATGTCCGGGTTGCCGCAGGCCGGACAGGCGCGCGGCACGCGCTCTGCAAAACCGCAGTGGTGGCAGCGCAGCGTGCGGTCGATCTTGTGGAACACGCGGTAGGCGCTGCAGTGCGGGCACTCGCTCTTCCAGCCGCAGTCGCCGCAGGCCAGCACCGGCGCGTAGCCGCGCCGATTCAGGAACACCATGCTCTGCTCGCCACGTGCCACCCGCTGGCCGATGGCGTCGAGCAGCACGCCCGAAATCACGGTCTTGCCCGGCTGCAGGTTCATGTCGACGGTGCGCACCGTGGGCAGGGCGCCTGCGCCGATCCGCGACGGCATCGCCAGGCGCCGGTAGCGGCCGCCCGGGTCGGTGCCGGCGGGCGGGCGGCTCTGGTGCCAGCTCTCCAGCGACGGCGTGGCAGAGCCCAGCAGCACCCGGGCGTTCTCGCGCTGGCCGCGCCACACCGCCAGGTCGCGTGCCGAGTAGCGCGCGCCTTCCTGCTGCTTGTAGCTGGGGTCGTGTTCTTCATCGACCACGATCAGCTGCAGCCCCGGCATCGAAGCGAACACCGCCATGCGCGTGCCCAGCACGATGCGCGCCGCGCCGCTGTGGGCCGCCAGCCAGCTGGCCAGCCGCTGGGGGTTGGTCATGCCGCTGTGCAGCGACACCACCGCGCCGGGTCCGAAACGCCCGTCGAAGCGCGCCTTGAAGCGTGTTTCCAGCTGCGGCGTGAGGTTGATCTCGGGCACCATCACCAGCGCCTGCGCGTCCGGTTGCCGTTCGAGCAGCGCGGCCACTGCGCGCAGGTAGACCTCGGTCTTGCCGCTGCCGGTGCTGCCGAACAGCAGAAAGGTGCCGCTGCCGGCTTCGATGCGCGTCAGCGCGTCCGCCTGCTCGGGCGTCGGCGCGACGGGCAATACCGTCTGCGAAGAGAGGGGCGGTGCGTCGCCGGTCGCAGGGCGCGGCGCGGGCAGCGACGCGGCCTGCCGCTTGAGCCGCCGCGACAGCTGGACGCTCGTGAGATCGCGCAGTTGCGGCGGCAGTGCCGCCAGCGCGATCTCGCCGAGCGAGCGTTGGTAATAACGCGCGGCAAACATCACCAGATCGCGCCACGCATCGCCCAGGGGCGCCAGTGCATCGAGCGCGGTGCCCACGGACTTGAGCGCCATCGGCACCATCGCAGCATCTGGCGCAGACGGTGCGTCTGCACTCACTTCGTCGACATGCAGCTCGGCCCGCCAGACCACGCCCAACACCTCCCGGCGGCCCAAAGGCACCCGCACCAGCGTGCCCGGTGCCAGCACCGTGGCGCTCGCATAGCTCAACAAATCGCCGAGCGCCGCGTGGGCCGGGGTATGTACCGCCACGTCGATCCGCCAGCTCATCGCAGGCTTCCTGTAAGTGGGTTTGTTAAAGCGATTTTGAGCAAGATTTCTTAAGTTGTTGATTTTGCAGTGGTTTCAGAGACATCCAGAGTTTCTGTGGATAACTTTGTTGATATCTGGGCGCGACACGCTGCGGAGCCCCGTCAATCAACGCTTCCACTGGAATGCCCGCAAAAAAAGCAAACTTCAAAACCTATATGAATCAAGGACTTGGCGGCGCTATCGTTTGAGGAGCACCGCCCGTGCCAGCAAGGATTTTTTTCTGCACCGCAACACGTGTTTTGTGCATAAGTCACCCGTGAAGCGACACTTTCGACTTGACAAACGGAAATTACACCGTTTTCAGTTACAAGTGAACACGTTTGCGCCGGTCGGTTACGTGTGTCGTGCCCGCAAGGCGCGCGACTGCGAATGCACCGCGTCGACCAGCGCGGCCACGTGCTCCGGCGGCGTGAACTGGCTGATGCCGTGGCCCAGGTTGAAGATGTGGGTCGGGCCTGCGACCGAGGTGTCGGCATGGGGCGTGCCGAAGGCCTGCAGCACCTTGGCGACTTCGGCTTCGATCTGCGCGGGCGGTGCGAACAGCACGTTCGGATCGATGTTGCCCTGCAGTGCCTTGGCCTGGCCGTCGTCGCCTTCGGCCACTTGCCGGCGCGCGGTGCGCAGGTTCACGGTCCAGTCGACCCCGAGCACCTGGCAGTCGAGCGCACGCATGGCGTCCAGCCACAGGCCGCCGCCCTTGGTGAACACGATGCGCGGCACGGGCTGGCCGTCCGGCCCGGTGCGCTTCAAGCCCGCCAGCACGCGTTCGGTGTAGGCCAGGCTGAATTCCTGGAAGGCGCCATCGGCCAGCACGCCGCCCCAGCTGTCGAAGATCATCACGGCCTGTGCACCCGCGTCCATCTGCGCGTTCAGATAGGTCGCCACGGCATCGGCGTTGACGGCGAGGATGCGGTGCATCAGGTCGGGCCTGCCGTAGAGCATGCTCTTCACGCGACGGTAGTCGCTGGAGCCGGCGCCTTCGACCATGTAGCAGGCCAACGTCCACGGACTGCCGGAAAAACCGATGAGCGGCACGCGGCCGTCCAGCGCGCGGCGGATCGACGCGACGGCGTCGAACACGTAGCGAAGCTTGTCCATGTCGGGCACTTCGAGCGCGGCCACCGCCGCCTCGTCGCGCACCGGGTGCGCAAAGCGCGGCCCCTCGCCGGCTTCGAACGACAGGCCCAGGCCCATCGCGTCGGGCACGGTCAGGATGTCGGAGAACAGGATGGCGGCGTCCAGCGGATAGCGCGCGAGCGGCTGCAGCGTGACTTCGGTGGCGTAGTCGACGTTGGTGGCCAGCCCCATGAAGCTGCCGGCCCGGGCGCGCGTGGCGACGTATTCCGGCAGGTAGCGACCGGCCTGGCGCATCAACCAGATCGGCGTGTGATCGGTGGCCTGGCGCCAGCAGGCGCGAAGGAACGTGTCGTTTTGCAGTGGGGCGAAGGGCATCGGTCGATTGTCGCAGGGGTGCGCAGACCGGCGGTGGCCCCAGGGCTCAGGTCGCCGGCACGTGCCGGGTGCCCGCAGCCTCGGCCTTGCGGCGGTAAAGCACCAGCGTCGCCACCAGCCCGCAGACCGCCGCGGCCGTCATCCACAGGCCCGGCGCGCCCTTGTCGCCGGTGATCTCGATCAGCGCTGTCGCGATGGCCGGCGTGAAGCCGCCGAACACCGCCGTCGCCAGGCTGTAGGCCAGCGAAAAACCGGCGGTGCGCACGTTGACGGGCATCACCTCGGTGAGCGCCACCACCATCGCGCCGTTGTAGCTCGCGTAGAGGAAGGACAGCCACAGTTCGACCTCCAGCATGCGCGCGAAGCTGGGCGCGCCCACCAGCCACTTGAGCGCAGGGTAGGCGGTGAGGATGGTCAGCACCGTGAACAGCACCAGGAGCGGCTTGCGGCCGACGCGGTCGGACAGCGCGCCCATGATCGGCAGCCAGAAGAAGTTGGACACGGCCACGCACAGCGTGACGATCAGCGCATCGGTGGTGCTCAGGTGCAGCACGCTCTTGCCGAAGGTCGGCGTGTAGACCGTGATCAGGTAGAACGACACGGTGGTCATCGACACCAGCATCATTCCGGCGACCACCAGGCCCCAGTTGGCGACCATCGAGCGGAAGATCTCGCGCGCGTCCGGACGGTGCTTGCGCGCCATGAACTCCTCGGTCTCCTGCAGCGAGCGGCGGATGATGAACAGCACCGGCACGATGAGGCAACCCACGAAGAAGGGCACGCGCCAGTAGAAGTCGCCGATCTCCTGCGACGTGAAGGTCACGTTGAGCCAGTAGCCGAGCGCGGCCGCCACGACGATGGCGACCTGCTGGCTGGCCGACTGCCAGCTCACGTAGAAGCCCTTGTGGCCGGGCGTGGCCATCTCCGACAGGTAGACCGACACGCCGCCGAGTTCCACGCCGGCCGAGAAGCCCTGCAGCAGCCGGCCGACCAGCACGAGGAAGGGTGCGGCCAGGCCGATGGTCGCGTAGCCCGGCACGCAGGCGATGAGCAGAGTGCCGGCGGCCATCAGCGCCAGCGTGACGATCAGGCCCTTGCGGCGGCCCACCCGGTCGACGTAGGCGCCCAGGAAGATGGCGCCCAGCGGACGCATCAGGAAGCCCGCGCCGAAGGTCATGAACGTGAGCATCAGCGAGGCGAACTCGTTGCCCGAGGGGAAGAAGGCCTTGGCGATCTGCGTCGCGTAGAAACCGAAGAGGAAGAAGTCGAACATCTCCATGAAGTTGCCGCCGGTCACGCGCAGCACCGTGGCGAACTTGGAGGAAGGCGGGCCCTGGACGAGGGGTGAGGGGGCGTGGGCCAAGAATGTCTCCCGAACTTGAATGACCGGCCAGTGTCGGACGCAGGGTCTGACGCGGAACTGACTGCCCGACGAAGCGGTTGCCGGCTCGTCCACCCCGGCCCTTCACCCGCAAAGGGCCTGCGGTACACTCGCGCCGCGTTGTCAGGTGTTCCGAAGCCCGCCCGAAAGGGGGGCCACAGGGAATGAAACGGGAAGTCGGTGCGCGGTGGTTGAAAGCTTCAATCCCGCCATGCCCACGCTGCCCCCGCAACGGTAAGCGAGTCGAAAAAACCAGACCTGGGACTGCGGTCCCGACCACTGTGCGCGATGCATGGGAAGGTGGTCTGGTGGAAGTGCAGCGGCACTTCGCTCGCAAGCCCGGAGACCGGCCTGACGACCAGCGCGTGACCTTGCGGTGGGCGAGGATCGGCAGGCGACGCATCGCGTCCGCCCGGGGCATTCGTTCCCGGCGGCACGGCCGTGCAGTCCGCTTTCCGTTTCCTTTCCGGCCGCTCGGTCGCACCGACCATCTATCGCGCGGCGGGCGCGGAGGAAACGCATGAACGAGCGAGGCATGGCGCCGCGCGCACCGTCCACACCAGGCACCGTCTGGTTCGTGGGCGCGGGTCCGGGCGACCCGGAACTCATCACCGTCAAGGGCCGCGGCCTGATCGAACGCGCCGGGGCCATCCTCTTCGCGGGCTCGCTCGTGAGCGAAGCCGCCACGCGCTGGGCACCGGCTGGCTGCGTTGTGGCCGACAGCAAGGACATGACGCTCGAGCAGATGTCGGCCTGGCTGATCGCGCAGGCCGCGCGCTGCCAAACCGTGGTGCGCCTGCAGACCGGCGACCCGGGTCTCTACGGCGCGTTGATCGAACTGGTGCAGCCGCTGGACGCGGCGGGCGTGCCGATCGCGGTGGTGCCGGGCGTGTCGTCGGCGATGGCGTCGGCGGCCGCAGCGGTCGAGAGCCTGACGCTGCCCGAAGTCACGCAGACCGTGATCTTCACGCGCGTCGAAGGCCGCACGCCGATGCCCGAGGGCGAGTCGCTCGAAGCGCTGGCCGCCCACCACAGCACGCTGTGCATCTTCCTGAGCATCACGCTGATGGGCAAGGTCACGGCCGCGCTGCTGGCCGCCGGCTGGTCGCCCGACGCGCCGGTGATTGTGGTGCACAAGGCCAGTTGGCCGGGCGAAGAGAAGATCGTGCGCGGCACGGTCGCCACCATCCAGGCGCTGTGCCGCGAGGCCCGCATCGTGAGCCAGTCGATGATCATCGCCAGCCCCAACCTGGGCGCGCGGCACTGGACCACGCTCGCCAAATCCAAGCTCTACGACGCGAGCTTCACCCATCGGTTCCGGCGGGCGAGCGTGCCTGTCGACCACCTGCTCCAGGACTCCCCATGAACGAAGAAACCATCCTGCTGGTGGGCCACGGCTCGCGTGAGAAATCCGGCAACGACGAGATCGAGACCTTCGCTGCGCAGTGGCGCGAACGCCAGCCCGGCTGGCGCATCGAGGTCTGCTTCATCGAGTTCTCCGAGATCACGATGAGCGAGGGCCTGCGCCGCGCCGCCGAGGGCGCGCGGCGCGTGGTCGTGGTGCCGCTGATCCTGAACGCCGCGGGCCACGTGAAGATGGACATCCCGCAGGCCATCGACGGCGCGCGGCTCAAGTTCCCGTTCGTGCAGTTCGCCTATGCGCCGCACCTGCAGGCCTGCGACCCGATCCTGGCGATCCTGCGGCGCCGCCTGAAGGGCGCGATGCAGGCGCTCGACATGCCCGACCCGACCACCACCGGCGTGGTGATCCTGGGGCGCGGCTCGTCGGACCGGCAGGCCAATGGCGACATGGCCAAGATGGCGCGCTGGCTGATGGAGGAGACCGACCACGAGCTGGTCGACCTCGCGTTCACCGGCATCACCTACCCGCGGCTCGAGAAGGCGGTGCAGCGCCAGAGCCTGCTGGGCATGACGCAGGTGGTGGTGCTGCCCTACTACCTGTTCAACGGCACGCTGGTCGAGCGCATCGCGCGCCAGGTCGAGCACCTGAAGGCGCAGTACCCGACCATCCGCTTCATCTCGACCGCGTACTTCGGCTTCGAGCGCGAGATCTTCGAGCTGCTCGAGCAGCGCGTGACCGACCTGCGCCGCGGCGCGCCGATCGCGCTCATGCCCTGCGACGGCTGCAAGTTCCGCGACTTCGCGGTCGCCAACGGCCTGGGCGGGCACCACCACGACGACGCGGTGCCGCACAGCCACGACCACGATCATGCGCACGACCACGCCCATGCGGATCACGCGCATCCGCATGCTGTGCCGCACGCGCATGACCACGGCGATGCGCACGGTCATGACCACGCGCACGACCACGGTCATTCGCATGGCCCGGCGGTCGCACGGTGAGCGCCATGAACGCACCCGCCGAGTCGCGTCTCAACGTCGTCACCGAGCAGCTCACCGCCGCCGGCCGCGCGATCGAGCACGACTCCTTCGCCGTGATCGACCGCGAGGTCACGTCGCATGCCTACACGGCCGACCAGTGGCCGGTGGTGCGTCGCATGATCCATGCGAACGCCGACTTCGACTTCAACGGCCTGACCGACTTTCATCCCGGCGCGATCGATGCGGCCATCGCCGCCATCCGCTCGCGGGCGAGCCGCGTGGTGGCCGACGTCGAGATGATCTGCGTCGGTCTCTCGGCCCCGCGCCTGGGCCACTTCGGCATGGGCACGCACCAGTTCATCAGCGACGACGACGTGATCGCGCAGGCCAAGGCCGAGGGCACGACCCGCGCGGTGCAGGCCATGCGAAAGGCGCACCGGCTGGGGTTGGTCGATGGCGCGATCGTCGGCATCGGCAATGCGCCGACCGCGCTGATCGAGATCGTGCGGTTGATCCACGAAGAAGGCGCGCGCCCGGCGCTGGTGGTGGGCATGCCGGTGGGCTTCGTGTCGGCGGCCGAGTCGAAGGACCTGGTGGCGCTGGAGCGCGAGGTGCCCTGGATCGTGATCCGTGGCCGCAAGGGCGGCTCCACGCTGGTGGTGGCCGCCATCCACGCGTTGCTCGGGCTGGCGGAGGCACGCGAACTCGCATGATGAAGAAGGACGCGCCCCGCGGCACCCGCACCGGTTTCACCACCGGCGCGTGTTCCGCCGCGGCTGCGCGCGCCGCCGTCATCGGCCTGGTCAAGGGCCAGGTGCCCGAGAGCGTCGAATGCCTGCTGCCCAACGGCGACCTCGTGACCTTCGCGGTGCAGGACGGCCGCGTCGACGCAGCCGGCACGCTGGCACATGCGATGGTCATCAAGGACGCGGGCGACGACCCCGACTGCACCGACAAGGCCCACCTCACCGCCGACGTGCGCGTGCTGACGGATCGCGCGGGGCAGGTGCTGCTTGCGGGTGGCCTCGGCGTGGGAACGGTGACGATGCCGGGACTCGGTCTGGAAGTGGGTGGCCCCGCCATCAACCCGGTGCCGCGCCGCAGCATCGAGGCCAACGTGCGCGCCGTGGGCGAATCGCTGCTCGACGAGGTTGGGCTCGAGGTCGCGATCTCCGTGCCGCAGGGCGTGGAGATGGCCAAGAAGACGCTGAACGCGCGCCTGGGCATCCTGGGCGGCATTTCCATCCTTGGCACCACGGGCATCGTCAAGCCTTATTCCACCGCCGCCTACCGCGCGAGCGTGGTGCAGGGCGTGCACGTGGCCGCCACGCTGGGCCATGGCGTGGTGGTGCTCACGACCGGCGGGCGCACCGAGAAGTTCGTGATGGGCGAGATGCCCGAGCTGCCCGAAGCCGCCTTCGTGCAGATGGGCGACTTCCTGCGCTACGCCATGGGCGCGGCCGTCAAGGCGGGCCTGCGGCGCGTCGTCATCGGCGGCATGGTGGGCAAGCTCACCAAGATCGCGCAGGGCGAGACCATCACGCACGCCGGCCGCGCCGAGGTCGACACCGGCCTGCTGGCCGACATCGCGGCCGAACTGGGCGCGGCCCCGGACGTGTGCGACGCCATCCGCGGCAACGAAACCGCGCGCTACGCCGGCGAGCGCATGGACGCGCTCGGCCTGGGCACCGCCTTCCACACCGCGCTGGCGCAGCGCGTCATCCAGACGCTGCGCGCGCGCTACCCCGATCAATTCGAACTGAAAGTGCTGGTCTGCGACTTCGATGGCCGCAAGATCGCGGAGGCCTCGTGAACACTGAAGAACTCAAGATCAACCGATGCCGCATCCTCGGCGTGCTGGACGACGGCGAGGCCAGCCTGGGGCGCGCCGCGCTGGCGCACCTGCAGGCCGCGCAGCTGGTGATCGGCGGCACCCGCACGCTGGCGCTGTTCGCCGCGCACATCGCGCCCAACGCCGTGCAACGCGACCTCACCGGCGCGCTGTCGCAGGTGCCCGAATGGATCCGCGCCGCGCAGTCCGACGGCCTGCGCGTGGTGGTGCTGGCCACCGGCGATCCGCTGTGCCACGGCATCGCCGCGTACCTGGCATCGCGCCTGTGCATCGAGGCGATCGAGGTGCTGCCGAACGTGTCGACACTGCAACTGGCCTGCGCGCGCCTGGGCCTGCCGTGGCAGGAGATGAAGTTCGCGTCGGTGCACGCGAAGGACGCCGGTGACTGGTTGCCGGGCGCTACGCCCGCACACGGCCTGTACGCGCTGCTGCGCGACATCCGCCAGCACGACCGCCTGGCCGTGCTCACCAGCCCCGACAACACGCCCGACCGCATCGCCCGCATGCTGGTGGCCGAAGGGCTGGCGGACGATTTCGAGATGGCCGTGGCCGAGCGCCTGTGCCAGCCGGAGGAGCGCGTGGTCAGCGGCCTGCGCATCGCGGCCGTCGCCGACCTGCGCTTCGCCGACCCGAACGTCGTGCTGCTCTGGCGCACGCGGCTGCGCGCGCCGCAGGTGCTGTTCGGCCTGCCCGATGCGAGCTTCGAGCAGCGCCATCCCGAGAAGGGCCTGATCACCAAGAACGAGGTGCGGGCGGTGTCGCTTGCGCGCATGCAGCTGCGCGCCGACAGCGTGGTGTGGGACATCGGCGCGGGCTCCGGCTCGGTCGGGCTGGAAGCCGCGCGGCTGTGCCGGCAAGGCCATGTCTATGCGATCGAGAAGAACGTCGAC
>Ga0247813_10003428_pt1 | contig 10196 bp, 8 predicted proteins | sample UWRJL169409C1_FD_180719 | JGI IMG/M metagenome (GOLD analysis project Ga0247813, IMG submission 180719) | Plant litter microbial communities from Arlington Agricultural Research Station in Wisconsin, United States - UWRJ-L169-409C-1 | ecosystem: Environmental > Terrestrial > Plant litter >... | reverse complement strand
GCGCGGCTTGCGCGTCGTGGCGGAGACGCTGAGCAGCACGTCGGGGTAGTTCTCGCGGATGTAGGCCGAGACCGTCCCCTTGCCGACGGCGGTCGGACCGGCCAGCACGACCAATCTCGCCGGCTCGCCGCCCGCGCGTGTCACGAGGTACTCGCGCAGCTTGACCCGCTGGCGCGCGCCGAGTCCGCCGACACGTTTGCGCTCGGAGATGGCGAGGGTGTCCATGAGCCGGGCGACGCGTGTCGGACCGAGCGTCGGGATGCTGGTGAGCAGCTCGGTGACGCGCAGCGTCGCCTCGGCGCTCGACGGCTGCGACCACGCGGTCTCTGCGACGTCGAGGGCGGTGCGCGAGCGGTCGGCGACCGACTTCTTCACCGCAGCGCGAGCCCGACGGGCGGCGACGGCGGCCTGGGCGGCCGCGACGCGGTCGACCTCGGGCGGGGTGGGACGCGGGCTCATGCGAACGCCCCCGCGATCTCGGCGGTCTGCGCGTCGATGGCCGCGGCGATGCCCGACGGACCGGCGGCGAGGATGCTGCGGGAGGCGCTCACGACGACGTTGGCGGATGCCGCGCCGAAGAGCCGTGTCGCGTCGGAGACGAGCGCGCCCTGGTGGCCGAACCCCGGTGCGAGTATCGGCGTGCTCGCGAGCGAGGCCGGCGTGATGCCGTAGTCGGACAGGTCGACGGTGGCGCCGATGACGACGCCCGTCGATCCGAGGTGGGATTCGAGAGAGTTCCAGTCGTGCACGTCTGAGACGATACTCGCCGCCACCGTCCGAGCGGCAGTGGGTCCGCTCGTCACGGTCGCGGTCTGCAGCGTCGCCGCCTCGGGGTTCGAGGTCGCGGCGAGCACGAACAGCCCCTTGCCGTTGGCGAGTGCGAGATCGTGCGGGGCCGCGATCGACCCGACGCCTTGGAACGCGCTGATCGTCATGGCGTCGGCCTCGAGGGGCGAGCCCGGCGTGAGCCAGGCCTCGCCGTAGGCTTCGACGCTCGTGCCCACGTCGCCACGCTTGACGTCGGCGATCACGAGCAGCCCCGCGTCGCGGGCGGCGGCGAGCACGTCTTCGAGCGCGGCGTAGCCGGCAGAGCCGTGCCGCTCGAAGAACGCCACCTGGGGTTTGATGATCCCGGCGCGGCCGGCGGTCGCCTCGACCACCCGCAGTCCGAAGTCACGCACTCCCCCCGCGTCATCCGACAGCTCCCACTCCCCCAACAGGTAGGAGTGCGGGTCGATGCCGACGCAGAGCCGCCCCGTCGTCTCGAAGACGTGCGAGAGACGCTGTCCGAAACTCGGGGTCATACCGTCGCCAGCCGTTCGGCGCGATCGACGGCGTAGTCCTGCAGCGAACGTACCGAGAACGGTTCGCGCACTGCTTCGAACGACGCCACGGCTGCCGCCAGCTGGGCGATGGTGGTGAACAGGGGCTTGTCGGCCGCCACGGTCGCGGTGCGGATCTCGTAGCCGTCGGCGCGCGCGCTGCGGCCGCTCGGCGTATTGATCACCACGTCGACCTCGCCCTGGTTGATCAGGTCGACGATCGTCGGCTCGCCCTCGACGTGCACCTGGCCCTGGAAGTACTTGCGCACGATGCGGGCGGGGATGCCGTTGCGGCTGAGGATCTCGGCGGTTCCCTCGGTGGCGAGGATCTCGAAACCGAGCTGGCTCATCCGCAGCATCGGCAGGATGATCGCACGCTTGTCGCGGTCGGCGACCGAGACGAAGACGCTGCCCGAGTTCGGGAGTCCGCCGTACGCGGCCTCCTGGCTCTTGGCGAACGCCTTGGGGAAGTTCGAGTCGATTCCCATGACCTCGCCGGTGGAACGCATCTCCGGGCCGAGCACGGAGTCGACCACGTGGCCCTCCTTGGTGCGGAAGCGCTTGAACGGGAGCACGGCCTCCTTGACGGCGACGGGCGAATCCATCGGCACGACGGAGCCGTCCTGCGCGGGCAGGAGTCCCGAGGCCACGAGCGAGCGGATGTCCTGGCCCACCATGACGAGGGCTGCGGCCTTCGCGAGCGGGATGCCGAGCGCCTTGGAGACGAAGGGCACCGTGCGGCTGGCGCGCGGGTTGGCCTCGAGCACGTAGAGGATGCCCTGGCCGATGGCGAACTGCACGTTGATCAGGCCGCGCACACCGATGCCCTCGGCGATGCCGAGCGTGGCGGTGCGCACGCGGTCGATGACGTCGCGACCGAGGGTGACGGGCGGCAGGGTGCAGGCGGAGTCGCCCGAGTGCACGCCGGCCTCCTCGATGTGCTCCATGATGCCGCCGATGTAGAGCTCGGTGCCGTCGTAGAGCGCGTCGATGTCGATCTCGATCGCGTCGTCGAGGAAGCGGTCGACGAGCAGCGGCGAGCCGGGCTCGATGATCACGAGGTCTTTCACCCGTTCGAAGTAGTCGAAGAGGCTCTCGGTGTCGTAGACGATCTCCATACCGCGGCCGCCGAGCACGTGCGACGGGCGCACGAGAACGGGGTAGCCGATGTTCTCGGCGATGGCCACGGCCTCGGCCGAGTTCGTGGCGGTGCCGTTCTTCGGCGAGATGAGCGACGCGTTCTCGAGGATCTTCGAGAACAGTCCGCGCTCTTCGGCGAGGTCGATCGCCTCGGGGGTGGTGCCGAGGATCGGCACGCCGGCGTCTTTCAGTCCCTGGGCGAGACCGAGGGCGGTCTGGCCGCCGAGCTGCACGACGACGCCGACGAGCTCGCCGCTCTGGCTCTCGGCGTGGACGATCTCGAGCACGTCTTCGAGGGTGAGCGGCTCGAAGTAGAGGCGGTCGCTCGTGTCGTAGTCGGTGGAGACCGTCTCGGGGTTGCAGTTGATCATGATCGTCTCGAAGCCCGCGTCGGAGAGCGCGAAGCTCGCGTGCACGCAGGAGTAGTCGAACTCGATGCCCTGGCCGATGCGGTTCGGGCCGGAGCCGAGGATGATCACCTTGCGGCGGTCGGAGGGCTGCACCTCGGTCTCGAGGTCGTAGCTCGAGTAGTGGTACGGCGTGAGCGCCGGGAACTCGCCGGCGCAGGTGTCGACCGTCTTGAAGACGGGGCGCACGTCGAGCGCGTAGCGGGTGGCGCGAACCTCGGCCTCGGTCAGGCCGCGGATCTCGGCGATCTGCACGTCGCTGAAGCCGTGGTCTTTCGCGTAGCGGAAGGTCGCCTCGTCGAGCTCGGTCGCGCCGGCGATCGACCCGGCGACCTCGTTGATGAGCACGATCTGGTCGATGAACCACGGGTCGATCTTCGTGGCGTCGAAGACCTCTTCGGCCGTGGCGCCGGCGACGAGCGCCTGCTGCACGGTGACGATGCGGCCGTCGGTAGGCACGCTGGCGAGCTCGAGCAGGGCGGCCTTGTCGCGCAGCTCGTAGCGCCAGTGGAAGCTCGAGCCGCGCTTCTCGAGCGAGCGCAGTGCCTTCTGCAGCGCGGTGGAGAAGTTGCGGCCGAAGGCCATGGCCTCGCCGACGCTCTTCATGGTGGTGGTGAGCGTGGTGTCGGCTGCGGGGAACTTCTCGAACGCGAAGCGGGGCACCTTGACGACCACGTAGTCGAGCGTGGGCTCGAAGCTCGCGGGCGTGACCTTGGTGATGTCGTTGTCGATCTCGTCCAGTCGGTAGCCGATGGCGAGCTTCGCGGCGATCTTCGCGATCGGGAAGCCGGTGGCCTTCGAGGCGAGGGCGCTCGAGCGCGAGACGCGCGGGTTCATCTCGATCACGATGACGCGGCCGTTGGCCGGGTCGATCGCGAACTGGATGTTGCAACCGCCGGTGTCGACGCCCACCGCGCGGATGATGTCGATGCCGATGTCGCGCAGGTTCTGGTACTCGCGGTCGGTGAGGGTGAGGGCGGGGGCCACGGTGATCGAGTCGCCGGTGTGCACGCCGACGGGGTCGACGTTCTCGATCGAGCAGACGACGACCGTGTTGTCGGCGGTGTCGCGCATGAGCTCGAGCTCGTATTCCTTCCAGCCCATGATGCTCTCCTCGAGCAGCACCTCGGTGGTCGGGCTCTGGTGCAGTCCGTCGCCGACCATGCGCTTGAGCTCTTCGCGGTCGTAGGCGAAGCCCGAACCGAGTCCGCCCATGGTGAACGAGGGGCGGATGACGAGCGGGTAGCCGAGGTCTTCGGCGAACTCGACGGCCTCGTCGACGGTGTGCGCGATGTAGCTCTTGGCCACGTCGGCTCCCGCGTCGAGCACGAGCTGCTTGAAGATCTGGCGGTCTTCGCCCTTGTTGATCGCCTCGAAGTTGGCGCCGATGAGCTCGACGTCGTACTTCTCGAGGATGCCGTTGTTGTGCAGGTCGATCGCGGCGTTGAGCGCGGTCTGGCCGCCGAGCGTCGGCAGGATCGCGTCGGGCTTCTCCTTGGCGATGATGGTCTCGATGACCTGCCAGGTGATCGGCTCGATGTAGGTGGCGTCGGCGAAGTCGGGGTCGGTCATGATGGTGGCCGGGTTCGAGTTGACCAGGATGACGCGCACGCCCTCCTCGCGCAGAACGCGGCAGGCCTGCGTACCCGAGTAGTCGAACTCGGCGGCCTGGCCGATGACGATCGGGCCTGACCCGATGACCAGGACCGATGTGATGTCTTCCCTCTTGGGCATTAGTTGTTTCCTTCGGAGTCGGTCGCCGATGCCTGCTTCGCGAGAACGAGGTCTCGGAAGCGGTCGAAGAGGTAGTTGGAGTCGTGCGGGCCCGCGGCCGCCTCGGGGTGGTACTGCACGCTGAACGCGGGGATGTCGAGGGCGTTGAGGCCCTCGACCACGTTGTCGTTGAGGTTGACGTGGCTCACCTCGACGCGGCCGAAGCCGGCAGGCGAATCGGTGATCTCGCCGATGGGGGCGTCGACGGCGAAGCCGTGGTTGTGGCTGGTGATCTCGGTGCGGCCGGTCGAGACGTCGACGACGGGCTGGTTGATGCCGCGGTGGCCGAAGGGCAGCTTGTAGGTGCCGAAGCCGAGCGCGCGCCCGAGCAGCTGGTTGCCGAAGCAGATGCCGAAGAACGGCAGGCCTTCGCGGAGGATGCCCTGGAGGAGGTCGACATGCTGGTCGGATGCGCCCGGGTCGCCGGGGCCGTTCGAGTAGAACGCGCCGACGGGTTCGATCGCGAGCACCTCGGCGAGCGTGACGTTCTGCGGGAGCACGTGCACGTCGAAGCCGCGCTGCGACAGGTAGGTGAGGGTCGACGTCTTCACGCCGAGGTCGAGCACCGCCAGATTGCCGATCTTGTCGCCGATGGCCGGCACCACGTAGGCCTCCTGGGTGGAGACCTCGCCGGAGAGGTTGAGGCCGCGCATGTCGCGGCCGGCGCGCACGATCGCGAGCTGCTCGTCGGCGTCGAGGTCGAAGTCGGTGCCGGAGAAGACGCCGGCGCGCATGGCGCCCGAGTCGCGCAGGCGGCGGGTGATCGCGCGGGTGTCGACACCGCTGATGCCGACCACGCCCTGCTCGACGAGGTCGTCGTCGAGGGAGCGCTGCGAACGGAAGTTCGAGACGATGCGTGAGGGGTCGCGCACGACGAATCCGGCGACCCAGATGCGGCTCGACTCGAGGTCTTCGTCGTTCATGCCGGTGTTGCCGATGTGCGGCGCGGTCATCAGCACGATCTGCCCGGCGTAGCTCGGGTCGGTCAGCGTCTCCTGGTAGCCGGTCATGCCGGTCGCGAAGACGGCCTCGCCGAGCGTGCGGCCGAGGGCGCCGTACGCGCGACCGGTGTAGCGCGTTCCGTCTTCGAGCACGAAGACGGCGGGGGTGGGGATGCTCATTTCGCGTCCCTTTCTGTGGGTGTCGGAGCGAGAGTCGACACGGCGGCGAGGAACGCCTCCGAGTTCTCGGCGCGGAAATAGCTTTCGACGTTCGTCTCACCGAGCTGCCACGCGATCATGGTCAGCCCGTCGTTCTCGACGACGCGGTCGATGGTCCAGGTGGCGCGGGCGGCCTCGGTGATGTCGCCCTTCGGGATGAAGATGTCTTTCTGGCCGGCGATCGGCACGACGACGCCGGTCTCGGCGACGACGACCGTGCTCTTGGCGCGGAAGCCCAGACCGTGCACGGCGACGCGGTTGAAGCGGTCGTCCGCGATCGTGGTGGCGACGTAGAAACCGGGGAACTCGCCGAGCACGACGCCGAGGGACGCCGGCGGGCGCTGCGGTGGCACGATGCCGGCCTGGCGGCGCGTGCGCGTGAACCAGCCGAGGGCGGCGAGACCGAGCAGCAGCACGAGGAAGACGAGCACGATGCCCATGAGCCAGCCCCTATCCACGCGCTGCACCCGCGGCGGCCGCGACCGTGGCGGCGTCGACGAGGACGCCGTCGAGCACGGTGGCGTAGCCGTCGTGGATCGTGGCGATGACCTGTCCGGGGAGGACACGCTCGAGATAGGGCGAGTTCACGCTCTTGCCGTGCAGCTCGTCGACCGAGAACGCGCGGCTGACCGTGGGGTCGTAGAGGGTGAAGTCGGCGTGGTCGCCGACACCGAAGGCCGTGGCGTACCCGGCCAGCCGACCGATCTCCGCCGGCTTCGACGACAAGACGCGCGCGACATCCGCGAAGCCGATCAGCCCGGTGTCGACCATCGCGGCCTGCACGACGCTGAGCGCGGATTCGAGGCCGACCATGCCGTTGGCGGCTTCGTCCCACGCGCACTCTTTCGCCTCGAGCGGGTGCGGGGCGTGGTCGGTCGCGACGATGTCGATCGTGCCGTCGGCGAGGGCCTCACGCAGGGCGAGCACGTCTTCTTCGCGGCGCAGCGGCGGGTTCACCTTGAAGCGCGAGTCGTAGCCGCGCACGAGCTGCTCGGTGAGCAGCAGGTGGTGGGGCGTGACCTCGGCGGTGACGTCGATGCCGCGGGCCTTGGCCCAGCGGATGACGTCGACGCTGCCGGCCGTCGAGACGTGGCAGACGTGCAGGCGAGCGCCCACGTGCTGGGCGAGCAGCACGTCGCGGGCGATGATCGACTCTTCGGCGACGGCCGGCCAGCCGGCGAGACCGAGCTCGCTCGAGAGCGCACCCTCGTTCATCTGGGCACCCTCGGTGAGCCGCGGGTCTTGCGAGTGCTGGGCGATGACGCCGTCGAAGGTCTTCACGTACTCGAGCGCACGGCGCATGAGCAGCGGGTCGGAGACGCAGATGCCGTCGTCGGAGAAGACGCGCACCTTGGCGCGGGATCCGGCCATGGCGCCGATCTCGCTGAGCGCCTTGCCGGCGAGGCCGGTGGTGACGGCGCCGATCGGGCGCACGGTGACGTAGCCGTGTTCGGCGCCGAGCGAGGCGACCTGCTCGACGACGCCCGCGGTGTCGGAGACCGGGCTCGTGTTGGCCATCGCGAAGACGCTGGTGAATCCGCCGATCGCGGCGGCGCGCGAACCGGTGAGCACGGTCTCGCTCTGCTCGAAGCCGGGCTCGCGCAGGTGGGTGTGCAGGTCGACGAGCCCGGGGAGGGCGGTGAGGCCGTGCGCGTCGATGACGGTGGCTCCGGCGGCGGAGAGGCCCGAGCCGGTCTCTACGATGACCGAGCCGTCGACGAGGAGGTCGGTGGTGGTTCCGTTCGGCAGTGTTGCGCCCTGGACAAGGATGGTCATAGTTCTCACAACTCCGCAGTTCCGGACAGCAGCAGGTAGAGCACTGCCATCCGTATCGATACCCCGTTGGCCACCTGTTCGAGCACCGTCGACTGCGCGGAGTCGGCGGCGTTCGAGGAGATCTCCAGACCGCGGTTCATCGGTCCGGGGTGCATAACCAGACTAGCCGCAGGCAGGTGGGCGAGCCGTTCGTCGTCGAGCCCCCACTGGCGCGAGTACTCGCGGGCGTTGGGGAAGAACGCGGCGTGCATACGTTCGCCCTGGATGCGCAGCATCATCACGACGTCGGGCTTCTCGGCGATGGCCGCGTCGAGGTCGTACCCGACCGTCACCGGCCAGTCGGCGATGCCGATCGGCACCAGCGTCGCCGGGGCGACGAGGTGCACGCGGGCGCCGAGCGTGGTGAGCAGCCAGACGTTCGATCGGGCGACCCGCGAGTGCAGGATGTCGCCGACGATCGTGACGGTCACGCCGTCGAGGTCGCGTCCGCGGGCCGCGGCACCGTGCAGGCGCCGGCGGATGGTGAACGCGTCGAGCAGGGCCTGGGTGGGGTGTTCGTGGGTTCCGTCGCCGGCGTTCACGATTCCGGCGTCGATCCAGCCGCTCTGGGCCAGCACGCTCGGAGCACCGGAGGCCTGGTGGCGGATGACCACGGCGTCGGCCCCCATGGCCGCGAGGGTCTGGGCGGTGTCTTTCAGGCTCTCGCCCTTCGAGACGCTGGATCCTTTGGCCGAGAAATTGATGACATCCGCACTGAGGCGTTTCGCGGCGGCCTCGAACGAGATGCGCGTGCGCGTGGAGTCTTCGAAGAACAGGTTGACGACCGTCTTGCCGCGCAGGGCGGGAAGCTTCTTGACCTCGCGACCGGCGACGTCGGCCATGTCTTCCGCGACGTCGAGGATCGCGATGGCCTCGGCGCGCGTCAGGTCTTTGGTGCTCAGCAGGTGGCGCATGCTCACTCCCCCTCGATCGTGATCTCGTCGACGCCGTCGACCTCGACGAGGCGCACGTTGATGCGTTCGCTCGCGGCGGTCGGCAGGTTCTTGCCCACGAAGTCGGCACGGATCGGCAGCTCGCGGTGGCCCCGGTCGACGAGGGCGGCGAGGCGCACCGCACGCGGGCGGCCGATGTCGTTCAGGGCGTCGAGGGCGGCGCGGATGGTGCGGCCCGAGTAGAGCACGTCGTCGACGAGCACCACGGTCTTGCCGTCGATGCCGCCGGCGGGAATCTGGGTGGGGCTCGGCGCACGGGTCGGGTTCTTCGCGAGGTCGTCGCGGTACATCGTGACGTCGAGGAATCCGACGGTGCCGCTGCCCGGTTCGATGCTGTCGAGGATCTCGCCGATGCGACGCGCCAGCACGATGCCGCGGGTCGGGATGCCGAGGAGCACGAGGTCGCTGGCGCCGCGATTGGACTCCAGGATCTCGTGGGAGATGCGGGTCAACGCTCGGGTGATGTCAGCCGATTGCAGCACGAGGCGTGCAGTCATTCTGACCTCCTTCCCCGCCTCTCTGGACGGAACTTAAAGGAAATCTGTTTCGCCAACTATAGCCGAGCCTTCGCCGCGGGCCGCACGCCGCCGCGCACCCCGAGCCAGCGCATCGAGCAGCCGGCGGCGATCGAACCGAGGGCGCCGGCCACGAGGTCGCCGATCGTGTCGGTGTAGGCGACGAAGATGGTCGGGTCGACGAAGGTGTGCCCCGCCCACTCCGCGATCTCCCAGACGACGGCCGCGCTGATGCCGAACGCGGTGGTGAGCACGGCCGTCGCCACGCGTGTCGCCCCGGCCGGAACGATGTGCGTGGCGACGGCGATCACGTACAGCGCGGCCGCGAGCAGGCCGGTGGCGGCGAAGTGCACCACGAGGTCCCACGAGGCGATGGCCGCGTACAGGTCGAGGGTGCTGCTCCAGGCGGCCACGAGCAGGGTGATTCCCAACGCGATGTCGAGCGCGGGCCGCAGGGCGAGGAAGCGTGACGCGTACACGCCGAGCAGCGCGAGCGCGGTGACCCAGAAGGCGACGGAACCCCAGCCGATGCCGGCGGCGACCACGCTGAGCGTTCCGATCACGCGCACCGCGTCGGCCGTGGTCTCGGCAGGGCCGACGGGTGGGCGCAGGAAGTTCTCGATCACCGCAAAAGCCTAATCGTCGTCGGCCGGCAGGCGCAGGAGGGCCTGCACCGGTTCGTGGTCGGATGCCGCGGCGCCCGCGAACCGCACGGTGTTGATGCCGGCCGCCCGCACCCGCATGCCGCCGCCGACCAGCAGCCAGTCGATACGCCGCCCGGTCGACCGCGGCGCGCGGTAAGCCGAGTAGGTGTTCCACTCGGGCGTCAGCAGCCGGTCGGCGAGGTGCCAGGCGTCGGCGAGGCCGCCGCGCCCGGTGAACTCGCGGTAGGCGGCCGAGCCGGCCGGCGCGTTCGCGTCGCAGGTGAGCACGGTCGGCTCGCGCTGGCCGAGCATGGCCACGATCATCTCGGCCGAGCGCAGCCGGGAGCGCGCAGAGAACGGGTCGAGATGTGTGTTGACCGCCCGCAGCGTCGTTCCCGTGGCCCGGTCGCGGAACCGCGCGACCACCACGACGCGTGGCATCGGGTTGCCGAACGACCGCGATCCCG
>Ga0247813_10003422_pt1 | contig 10204 bp, 10 predicted proteins | sample UWRJL169409C1_FD_180719 | JGI IMG/M metagenome (GOLD analysis project Ga0247813, IMG submission 180719) | Plant litter microbial communities from Arlington Agricultural Research Station in Wisconsin, United States - UWRJ-L169-409C-1 | ecosystem: Environmental > Terrestrial > Plant litter >... | reverse complement strand
TAGACGAAGCCGGTGTAGAGCCCGAAGATCTGCGAGGAGAGGGCCTGGGTCGAAAGCGGGCCGAACACGCCTTCCAGGAGGGCCCGGAAGCCGCCCATGCCCAGAATGTCCTGGATGTTGCCCGGCGTCAGGGCGTTGTCGACCATGTAGACCACCAGCAGCGCCTGCATCCCGTAGAACGAGAACCGCTCCCAGGCCTCGGTGAAGCTGAGGAACAGCAGGCCGCGCGGATGGCCCATGAAGGTGGCGGACGCGGGCGGCGCCTCGGTCGTGCTGGTCAAGGCGCTCTTCCCCGAGGCGATGTCAGAGCAATGTGCCTGCCGATATCAGCGTTCGTCCACGACTAAGCGCGGCGGCCGGCGGGAAACTGCTGCGGTGTGTGATTTGGGAGCGTGGATACTAGTCCCCTGCGCTGTCACTCGTTCGCGCGCCGTACCGCTGCGCGATAACCGCACAGGCCATCAGCTGAATCTGGTGGAACAGCATCACGGGCAGGACGATGAAGCCGACGCTGGCGGCGGGGAACAGGATGCTGGCCATGGGTACGCCGGTGGCGAGACCCTTCTTCGAGCCGCAGAAGACGACCACGATCTCGTCCGCCTTGTTGAACCCCAGCGCGCGGGCCGCAAGGACCGTCGCTGTCAGGACCACGGCCAGCAGGATGATGCAGATGACCAGCAGCACGGCCAGCTCCAGCGCGCTGACCTGTTTCCACAGCCCGCCGACCACGGCCGCGCTGAAGGCGCCGTAGACCACCAGCAGGATCGAGCCGCGGTCGGTGTAGCTGACCAGCTTGCCGTGCCGGCCGACCCAGCCGGCGACCAGCGGCCGGGCCAGCTGGCCGACGGCGAACGGCAGCAGGATCTGGAGGGCCACGTCCTTGACCGCCTCCAGCGAGATGCCGCCGGTGGTGGTGTGCAGGAACAGCCCGACCAGCAGCGGCGTCAGGATCACCCCGATCAGGTTCGAGGTCGAGGCCGCCACCACCGCCGCCGCCACGTTGCCGCGCGCCTGGGAGGTGAAGGCGATCGAGGACTGCACCGTCGAGGGCAGCAGGCACAGGTACAGGACCCCGGCCGCCAGTTGCTCGGGCAGCAGCCAGTGCGGCAGCTGGACGATGCCCAGCCCCAGCAGCGGGAACAGCACGAACGTCGAGGTCAGCACCGTCAGGTGCAGCCGCCAGTGGACGAGGCCCGCCACCACCTGTTCGCGGGGCAGGCGGGCGCCGTGCAGGAAGAACAGCAGCGCGATGGCGGCCTTGGTCAGCCAGCCGAACCAGACCGCGACCTGGCCGCTGACCGGAAACAGGCTGGCCAGCACCACCATCAGCAGGATGGCGACGATGTAGGGGTCGGGCCGCAGGCCCGCGAAGCGGCTGGTCTTTCCGGTCATCGCGCCTGCTTGGCCGGGCTGGCCGCTCGCCGCAAGGTCATACGGTCACGGTTCGGTCCACGCCGTAGCGAGCGTGGAGTCCGCATCACGCGCTGACGAGGAAGGACAGCTGCCGGCCGCCGTCGACCTGGCCCTCGGCGATCTCGCGATCGAGCAGGCGGGTCGGGTAGTCGCCGGTGAAGTAGTGGTCGGTGAACTGCGGCTGACTCGGGTCGCGCGGACCGGCCTCGAGCGCCCAGTAGAGGCCCTCGACCGACAGGAAGCCCAGGCTGTCCACTTCCAGGAAGCGGGTCATCTCGGCCAGCGACTTGCGGGCCGCCAGCAGCTTGTCGCGGTCGGGCATGTCGATGCCATAGAAGTCCGGCCACATGATCGGCGGGCTGGCCGAGCGCAGGTGGACCTCGCTGGCGCCGGCCTCGCGGACCATGCGCACGATCTTGCGGCTGGTGGTGCCGCGGACGATGGAGTCGTCGATCAGCACCACCCGCTTGCCGGCGAGCACGGCGCGGTTGGGGCTGTGCTTCATGCGCACGCCCAGCTCGCGCACGCCCTGGGTCGGCTGGATGAAGGTGCGGCCGACGAAGTGGCTGCGGATGATGCCCAACTCGTAGGGGATGCCGCTGGCCTGGGCGTAGCCGAGGGCCGCAGGCACGCCGCTGTCGGGCACCGGCACGACCACGTCGGCCTCGCACGGCGTCTCCTCGGCCAGACGCATGCCCATGCGCTTGCGCACGCCATAGACCGAGCGGCCGTTCACGACGCTGTCGGGGCGGGCGAAGTAGACGTACTCGAAGACGCAGGGGCGCGCCTTCTGCTGCGGGAAGGGCTTGAGGCTGGTCACGCCGGTCTCGTCGATGACCACCAGTTCGCCGTTCTCGATGTCGCGCACGAAGGTCGCGCCGATCATGTCCAGCGCGCAGGTCTCCGACGCCAGCACCGGCTTGCCGCCGAGGTCGCCGAGCACCAGCGGGCGGATGCCCAGCGGGTCGCGCACGCCGATCAGCTTCTTGTTGGTCAGGGCCACCAGGGCGTAGCCGCCCTCGATCTGGCTGATCGCGTCGATGAAGCGGTCGACCACCCGGGCCTTCCGCGAGCGGGCGATGAGGTGGAGAATCACCTCGCTGTCGCTGGTCGACTGGAAGATCGCGCCTTCGCCGACCAGCCGCTCGCGCAGGGCCAGGAAGTTGGTCAGGTTGCCGTTGTGGGCCAGGGCGACGCCGCCGGCCTCGAGGTCGGCGAACATCGGCTGGACGTTGCGGATGCCGGCGCCGCCGGCGGTGGCGTAGCGAGTGTGGCCGATGGCGTACTGGCCGGGCAGGCGGTCGATCAGGTCGTCGCCGGTGAAGGCGTCGCCGACATGGCCCAGGTGGCGTTCGGTGTGGAAGTTGCGGCCGTCGAAGGCGGCGATGCCGCAGGCCTCCTGTCCGCGATGCTGCAGGGCGTGCAGGCCCAGCGCGGCGACGGCGGCGGCGTCACGGACGTCGAATACGCCGAAGACGCCGCATTCGAGTCGGAGCTGGTCGTCTTCCGGATCACGCTCGGCGAGGTGGGAGTAGGTGTCCGTGGTTTGGCCCAGCACGGTCATCGCGTCTTCTCCACAACTTCGTCCATGGCGTCGCGTTCGCCGCTGTCATAACCCGTTTCGTCGCTCTTGGGCGCCGTCGTTCCGTCCTCGATCGCCTTTTCCAGGACCGGGGTCGCGGACTTGGCGACCGCGATGCCCGCCGGGGCGAAGGCCTTGAGGATCCGCCCGGACGCCTCCGTCACCGGATAGGTGAGGGCGCCGGTCACCCATTTGGGCGCGGTGTCCGGCGGGCTGGCCATCTGGAACAACAGGTTGAACGCTCCTAGCAGCACCAGCGCCCGGATCAGTCCGAACCCGGCGCCGACGCCGCGATCCAGAATCCCCATGGCCTGGGTCTCGTGCACCCGGCGCGTCATCCCCGCGCCGAGCAGTCGCAGCGCGATATAGGTGAGACCGAACACGAACAGAAGGGCCAGACCGACGCCGGCCCAGTCCGGATCGACCAATCGGCGGCCCAGCGGTGCGGTGAATCGCAGCAGGAACACCGCCACTATGGCCGCGCCGAGGAAGGCGAGGACTGTCATGAGCTCCTTGGTCGCGCCCCGGCTAAAGCCGATCAGGGCCGAGACGATCAGCAGCGGCCCGGCGATGAAGTCGAACTGGGTCATGCGACGGTCAAGTCCAAGACTGCTCTCCGATCCTGCGCACCGCGTCGGCCAGCCTTGAAACCCCCGTCACCGCCAGCGCGTCGCCCGCGCCGGTGGGGGCCAGGGCGCGGCGGAAGCCGAGCTTGGCGGCTTCCTTCAGCCGGGTCTCGGCGCGGCCGACCGGGCGCACCTCGCCCGACAGGCTGACTTCCCCGAACACCACGCAGTCCTGCGGCAAGGCTTCCTCCAGCGCCGAGGAGGCGAGGGCCGCAGCCGCCGCCAGATCGGCGGCCGGCTCGGTGATCCGCAGGCCTCCGGCGACGTTCAGGTAGACGTCGCGATTGCCGAAACCAAGGCCGCAACGCGACTCCAATACGGCCAGCACCATGGCCAGTCGCCCGCTGTCCCAGCCGACCACCGCCCGCCGGGGCGTGCCGTAGGCGCTGGGCGCCACCAGCGCCTGGAACTCGACCAGCACCGGGCGGCTGCCCTCGATGCCCGCGAACACCGCCGCGCCGGCCGCCCGCTCGCCGCCTTCGTTCAGGAACAGGGCCGAGGGATTGCGCACTTCGCTGAGACCCGCGTCGCCCATCTCGAACACGCCGATCTCGTCCGTCGCGCCGAAGCGGTTCTTGGCCCCGCGCAGGATGCGGAACGGGTAGCCGCGCTCGCCCTCGAAGGCGAGGACCGCATCGACCATGTGCTCGACCACGCGCGGGCCGGCGATCTGGCCGTCCTTGGTGACGTGGCCGACCAGGATGATGGCGATGTTGCGCTTCTTGGCCAGCCGGACCAGTTCCGAGGCGCAGTTGCGCACCTGGGTCACCGAGCCGGGGCCGGCCTCGTGGGCGTCGCTCCACATGGTCTGGATCGAGTCGATCACCACCAGGTCGAACTTCTCGCGCTTGAGGCCATCGACGATGTCGCGCAGCGAGGTCTCCGCCGCCAGTTTCACGGGGGCGTGGGCCAGGCCCATGCGGCCGGCGCGGCCGCGGATCTGCTCCACGGCCTCCTCGCCGGAGATATAGGCGCAGTGGGCCCCGCGCGCGGCGGCGTTGGCGACCACCTGCAGCATCAGGGTCGATTTGCCGACCCCCGGGTCGCCGCCGATCAGGATGGCGCTGCCCGGCACCACGCCGCCGCCGCAGACGCGGTCGAACTCCTCGACCCCGGTGACGATGCGCGGCGGCTCGGGATTGTCGCTCTCGAGGCCCTCGAAGTTCAGGCCGCGGGTCTTGGTCGCCTTGGTCGGCGCCAGCGCGCCGGGCGGCCGCGAGGTGACTTCCTCGACCAGCGAATTCCAGGCGTTGCAGGCCGGGCACTGGCCCGCCCACTTCGACTGCGCCGCGCCGCAGGACTGGCAGACATAGACGGCGCCGTCGCGGGCCATGGGCGCTCCCGATTCGTGAAGAGCGCAGCATAGCGACAAAACGGGAACATTGCCCGCGCGATCACGGACGGTCCGTTCGCGGAACTGTGTTCTCCAATGGAGCCGGACTCGGTTAGGCTCGTTGTACGAGGTGATAGACCACGCAATTCCCAGGAGGGGCTTCATATGAGCGTAGTGGACGGCGGATCTTCGTCGAATCTCATTCAGCGGGTGCAGGACATCCTGCTGCGTCCGAAACCAACCTGGGACGTCATCGACAACGAACCGGCGACGGTTCAGGGCCTCTACACCGGATACATCTGCATCCTGGCGGCGATCCCGGCGATCGCCGGCTTCCTCGGTTCGCTGGCGTTCGGCGGTGGTTTCGCGCTGTTCGGCCTGGTCGGCGCTCTGGTCAGCTACGTGCTGTCGCTGGTCGGCGTCTACGTCGTGTCGCTGATCGCAGACGCGCTGGCGCCCAGCTTCGGCGGGACCAAGAACCCGATCCAGGCGCTCAAGGCTGTCGCCTATGCCCAGACTGCGGCCTGGGTGGCGGGCATCTTCAACATCATCCCGGTCGTCGGCGGACTGCTGGCGGCGCTGGGCGGTCTCTACAGCCTCTACCTGCTGTACCTGGGCCTGCCCAAGCTGATGAAGACGCCGGAGGACAAGGGCATCGTCTACACGATCGTGGTCGTGGTCCTGGCCATCGTGGTCTTCTTCGTCATCTCCGCGATCGTCGGCACCATCGTCGCCCTCGGCGCGGCGGGCAGCGCGCTCGCCACCGGCGGCTACCACTAGCCTTCAAGAGCCGCGGCGCTCCGCCACGGCCTCTTCGATAACCGGCGGGCCCGGCGCGATCATCGCGCCGGGCCTTGCGGTGTTCTGACGTCGGTCAGCGAACCTCGAACCGGCCTTCGCGGGCCAGGTTGCCGAACTTGGTGGTGTCGGAGTTGAAGTGCAGGCGCACGGTGCCGATCGGACCGTGGCGCTGCTTGCCGATGATGACCTCGGCGACATGGGCGATCTTGTCCATCTCCTCCTGCCAGGTCATGTGCTCGGGCGTGCCTTCGCGCGGCTCGGTCCGGCCCAGGTAGTAGGACTCCCGGTACACGAACATCACGGCGTCGGCGTCCTGCTCGATCGAGCCCGATTCCCGCAGGTCGGAGAGCTGGGGCTTCTTGTCCTCGCGGTTCTCGACCTGGCGGCTGAGCTGCGACAGCGCGATGACCGGGACGCTCAGCTCCTTGGCCAGGGCCTTCAGGCCGCCGGTGATGGCGCTGACTTCCTGCACCCGGTTGCCGTCCTTGCCGCCGCCGTCCGTCGTGACCAGCTGCAGGTAGTCGATGACGATCAGATCCAGGCCCACCGAGCGCTTCAGGCGCCGGGCCCGGGCGGTCAGCTTGGCGATGGAGAGACCACCGGTCGCGTCGATGTAGAGCGGCGATTCCTGGACCTCGATGGCCGCGTCGCGGAGGCGGCCGAACTCGCTGGCGTCGATCTCGCCCTTGCGCAGGCGGTCGCCCGAGACGCCGGACACGTCGGCCAGCATCCGCATGGCCAGCTGTTCGGCGCTCATTTCGAGCGAGTAGAAGGCCACGACCCCGCCGTTGACGGTCTTGCGCGAGCCGTCCGGCTGCGGCTCCCAGGCGTAGTTGCGGGCCACGTTGAAGGCGATGTTGGTGGCCAGCGCGGTCTTCCCCATCGAGGGGCGGCCGGCGAGGATCAGCAAGTCGGACGGGTGCAGGCCGCCGAGCTGCTTGTCGAGGTCGAGCAGGCCGGTCGACAGGCCCGCCAGGCCGCCGTCGCGGCTGTAGGCCTCGGCGGCCATCTGCACGGCGCCGGTCAGGGCGCTGGAGAAGTCGACGAAGCCGGTCGAGGCGGTGCCGCTTTCGGCCAGGCTGTAGAGCTTCTGCTCGGCCTGTTCGATCTGGTCCTTGGCGGTGATGTCCGGGTCGGCCGCCTGGGCCTCGACCATGATCTCGCCGCCGATGCGGATCAGGTCGCGGCGCAGCGCCAGGTCGTAGATCGCCCGGCCGTAGTCCTGGGCGTTGGCGGCCGGCGGCGCGCGCTCGAACAGATCGGCCAGATAGCGCAGGCCGCCCAGTTCCTCGAAGGCCGGATCGGCCTTGAACTGCTCGGCCAGCAGGATCGGCTCGGCCAGCTGGCCCTTGCGGATCTGGGTCTCGATCGAGCTGAACAGCCGCTGGTGGAACGGCTCGTAGAAGTGGCGGCCCTGCAGCAGGTCGCTCAGCCGCTCGTAGGCGGCGTTGTCGTACATCAGGATGCCCAGCAGCGCCTGCTCGGCCTCGATGTTCGAGGGGGCGGCCATGATGGGCTGGTGGTTGTCCCCGGGAACGGGGCGCAGGTCGAGGGCGGGTACGAGAGCCATTTACCTAAGTTAACGCAGGGGGCGCCGGAAGGCGCGGACCGTTCCGTCGCAGCCCCGACTTACCTGTGAGGTTCCGTGTATGTTCCCGCGCGCGGCGAGTCGTTTCAAGGGCCGGGCAGGGCGGTCAGCCGTCCAGCTTCGCCTGCACCGCCGCGATGGCCGTGGTGATCTTGCGCCGCGCCTCGGCGTGAGCCTCGTCGGAGGCCGCTTCCTCCGCATCCAGAGCCTGTCGGCGGGCGGCGAAGGCCTCGGAGTCGGCGTCCGCCGCCGCGTCCTCGGCCTTCAGCGCGTCCTTCAGGGTCTGCAGCTTCCTGCGGTCGCGGGCCTCGCCGGGCGGACGGGTTTTGGCGATGGCCTTGCCCGCCGCCCGGGTCGCCGACTCGACGCCCGATGAGACGTCGATCTCGATCACCTTGCCCGGATCGGCGAGGGCCTGGTCGAAGCCGGGGCCGTTCTCGATCTGCTGGGCCGCGCCCTCCTTGAACAGGTCGCGGTCGAAACCCCAGGCCTCCAGCGCCCTGGTCCGCGAGGTGGCGGCCACGACGTAGCGGTGGAAGCCGTCCGACCAGGTGAAGACCTTGGGTGTGCGCGCCATGCAAAAGAAAAGCTGCCGACCCTCGCCGGTTCCGGGGAACGGAATGGCGGACCCGCGGTTATCAGGATGCGGCCGGCCCCGACGCCCCCCTGTCGGATACATCGTCCCCCCCGATAGCGCCCGCCGCAACAGGCCCCCGGTTCCCCCCGAACCGGGGGCCCTTTCATGTCCGGTCCGGCGGGCAAAGAAAAAGGCGGCCCGGAGAACCGGACCGCCTTGGTCTTTCAGACTGTCGGTGACGAGATCAGTACTCGTCGCCCAGACCGTCCTGCTTGCCGGCGCCGCCTTCGACCATGTCGGCCGCGGCTTCGGCGGCCAGGGCCGCATCTTCGTCGTACTGCGAGGCGATGACGTTCTCGCCCTTGGCTTGACGTTCAGCTTCGTCCTGGCTGCGGGCGATGTTGATGTTCACCGTGACGGTGACTTCAGCATGCAGCTTCACCTTCACCGGGTGAACGCCCAGCGTCTTGATCGGCTTGTCGAGGATGACCATCGAGCGGTCGACCTTGCCGCCTTCGGCGTTCACGATGTCGGCGACATCGCGGCCGGAGACCGAGCCGTACAGCTGGCCGGTCTCGCCCGCCTGGCGGATCAGGATGTACGAGGTTTCGTCCAGGGCGACGCCGGCTTCGGCGGCGGCTTCCTTGGCCTTGGCGTTGCGAACTTCGATGTCGGCGCGCTGGGCGTCGAACACCTTGAGGTTCGCGGCCGTGGCGCGGAGAGCCTTGGAGCGCGGCAGGAGGTAGTTGCGCGCGAAGCCGTCTTTAACGGTGACGACGTCGCCGAGGGCCCCACGGCCTTCCACGCGTTCGAGCAGAATGACTTTCATCGGTCCGGTTCCCTTACTTCACGACGTAGGGGAGCAGGGCGAGGAAGCGGGCGCGCTTGATGGCGCGGGCCAGCTCACGCTGCTTCTTGGCCGAGACGGCCGTGATGCGCGACGGCACGATCTTGCCGCGCTCGGAGACGTAACGCTGCAGCAGCTTCACGTCCTTGTAGTCGATCTTCGGCGAGTCTGCGCCCGAGAACGGGCAGACCTTGCGACGACGATAGAAGGGGCGACGGCCACCCGCCGCGGCGGCGGGCGCTTCGGCTTCGGGAGTGGTTTCGGTATCGGTCATGATCTCTATTCTCCCTTACGCGGCCGCGAAATCGTCACGGGGACGATCACCACGGTCGGGGCGATCCGAACGTTCGGGACGGTCGCCGCCGGGACGGTCGGAGCGCTCGCGATCACGATCGCGGCGGGCGAGAACCGGGGACAGTTCCAGGTCGAGTTCCTCGACGCGGACGGTCATGTAACGCAGCACGTCTTCGTTGATCGACAGCTGGCGTTCCATTTCCTTGACGGCGTCCGACGGGGAGTCGATCGCCAGCAGGGAGTAGTGGCCCTTGCGGTTCTTCTTGATGCGGTAGGTGAGGTTGCGGAGGCCCCAGTACTCGATCTTGGCGATGTGACCGCCGAGACCTTCGATGAGAGCCTTCATTTCCTCGTTGAGTGCTTCGGCCTGCTGCGGCGAGATGTCTTGCCGCGCGATGACCACGTGCTCGTAGAGCGCCATAGTTTTCCTTCTTCCGGTTTGGAAAGCGGCGTGAACGGCGGCGGAAGCACCTCCGGTCACGATGGCTCTAGCCGCGGCGAACGGGATGGTCCCGTTCCAAAAGGCTCCGCGATAGACCGCCTTCCGTGAAGAGGCGGGCTAGTACGCGAGAAAGGCCCAAAGCGCAAGCGCCGGGCGGGATTGCGGGCGGGCGAGAGGTCGGGCAGCTTGGCGCGAGTTTCCTGGGGGTCGCCTGATGTCTCGTCTCTTCTTCGCCGGCCTGTGCGCCATGCTCCTCGCGATCGGCGGCATGGCCGCGCCGTCGGGCGTCCGGGCCCAGGACAACGCCGCCCGCGCCAGGCCGTCGGCGAAGTCGCTCGACTACGCCAGCCGCTACGCCAAGGCGGTCAACATGGACAAGGCCATGCTCGACCTGATGGAGATGATCATGCCCCTGGCCATCGAGGCCGAGGCGGGGAAGCGCCCCGGGCTGACGTCGAAGGAGAAGGCGGCGCTGCAGAGCGCGGCGCTGGAAAGCTCCCGCGTGATGTCGGCCCGGTTCGTCGAGCTGCTGACCGAGAAGATGGCCGGCGTCTACACCGAGGAGGAGTTGCGCAGCCTGGTCGAGTTCTACGAGAGCCCGGTCGGCCGTTCGATCGCCGCCAAGGAGGACGCCCTGGCCAAGGCCAGCGAGGCGGCCGCCGCCGAGCTGGTCCCTGAGTTCGCGAACGACATGGTCGACC
>Ga0247813_10003418_pt1 | contig 10208 bp, 15 predicted proteins | sample UWRJL169409C1_FD_180719 | JGI IMG/M metagenome (GOLD analysis project Ga0247813, IMG submission 180719) | Plant litter microbial communities from Arlington Agricultural Research Station in Wisconsin, United States - UWRJ-L169-409C-1 | ecosystem: Environmental > Terrestrial > Plant litter >... | reverse complement strand
GCTCATCCAGCGCTCCGCCGGTTCGTGGTTCACTAATCCCGCGCTGTCGTTTGTTGTCTCGACTCTGCTGTCGGGTGGGCTCTTCTGTCTCGCGCACGCCGCCGGTGACCCGTGGCTGATCGCCTACTACTTTTTGTTCGGCGCTTCGATGTCGGTCGCCGCGCGCTTCTCCGGCGGGCTCGAAGCGCCCATGCTTATCCACGCGACGAACAACGTGCTCATCTTCATTCCCGCTGTGCTCTTCGGCCAGCTCGATCAGGGCATCGATCGCAGCGAGGGAGCGGGCGGGCCGTTTATGTTGTTCCCGATGGCGATGTGTGTCGCTGCCGCCGCGTTCACTGCATTGTGGGCTCGGCGTCATCGTCTCGAGATTAAGGCGGCACCGCTCATCACGGTGAAGATGGAGCGGGCACTCGCGGCGCCAGTTCCGCTGGCTCCCGCCGCGCCCTAGAATGCGGGCATGAGACTAGTTCAACTTGGCGCGGTCGCCTTGCTCGTTTCTGCTCTAGCGGGCTGCAGCTTGTTTGCGACGACCACGAGCATTTGCCGTGACTACGTCAGCTTCGAGGGCGATCCCGCAGCCCTCGCCGAGGCCGCTGATCTGGTTTTTGTCGGCGAAGTGCTCGGCGATGACGGTGTCGAGCTCTTCAACGAAGTGGACGCCTCCGCGTACACGATTCGGGTCGACGAGGTTCTTAAGGGTGACGTCAGCGAGTCGGAGCTCCGGGTCATCTCGATCCCGGACGGCTGCACCACCCCAGGTGAACCCGCGGATTACTCGAGGGGCAACCAACTCGAGGTCGAAGGAAAGGCCCAGTTCTTTGTGAGCATGACGGGTGGAAAGTGGACGACGTTCTCTCCCTTCGAAGGCGCGACGCCCCTCGGCCCGAACGACGAGCTCTACTGGGATCCGGCCGCGCCCAGCCCGACGCCAACGCCGTAGACTAGACCCCCGTGGCTCTCACTATTGCAATCGTTGGACTCCCGAATGTCGGCAAGTCCACCCTCTTCAACGCTCTGACCAAGTCGTCGGTTCTCGCCGCGAACTACCCGTTCGCGACGATCGAGCCGAACACGGGCATCGTTTCTCTTCCCGACAGCCGTCTCGCGGTTCTCGCCAAGCTCTTCGGCAGCGAGAAGATTCTGCCCGCCGCTGTGTCGTTCGTCGACATCGCCGGCATCGTCAAGGGTGCGTCGGTTGGTGAGGGGCTCGGCAACAAGTTCCTCGCGAACATTCGTGAGGCAGACGCCATCGCGCAGGTCGTTCGCGGATTCGAAGACCCCGACGTCGTGCACGTCGACGGCAAGGTGGATGCCGCGTCCGACATGGAGACCATCAACACCGAGCTCGTGCTCGCTGACATGCAAACCCTCGAAAAGGCCCAGGCCCGCTACGAGAAAGACCTACGCGCCAAGAAGATCACGCAGGCCACGATCGACACCGCCAACGCTGCTGTCGCCTGGCTCAACGAGGGCAAGCCCCTCTCCGCGTCATCCAAGATCGATCTTTCGCTTCTCTCCGAACTCGGACTCCTCACGGTCAAGCCGTTCATCTATGTTTTCAACGTGGATGACGCGGTGCTGACTTCTGACGACGCCAAAGCCAAGCTGGCCGCACTTGTCGCACCCGCGCAGGCAGTGTTCCTCGATGCGAAGCTCGAGTCAGAACTCGTCGACCTCGACGCCGAAGACGCCGCGGAACTGCTCGCCTCGACCGGCCAGGACGAGAGCGGTCTCGACCAGCTTGCCCGCATCGGCTTCGACACTCTCGGTCTGCAGACGTACCTCACTGCCGGCCCGAAGGAAACCCGTGCCTGGACGATCCCGAAGGGCGCGAAGGCACCTCAGGCCGCCGGCGTGATCCACACCGACTTCGAAAAGGGCTTCATCAAGGCCGAGGTCATCGGCTTCGACGACCTCGTCGAGACCGGCTCGATCGCCGAGGCTCGCGCAAAGGGCAAGGCTCGCATCGAGGGCAAGGAATACGTGATGCAGGACGGCGACGTCGTGGAGTTCCGGTTCAACAACTAGGCATCTGAGGAGATCTGATGTCGCGACCATTTACTGACGCTGAGCGCGAGATTCTTCAACGGCTGGCTTCACGCGCCGCGGACGCGGACCTGCTCCTCGCGCAAATCGAACTCGCCGAGCACGACGGTTGGTGGTTTGAGGGCTCGCAAAGCTTCGAAATCTCCACTTCGATCGACGCGCCCCCATATCTGGCCGGTCAGATGATCGGGGGCGGGCGGCAGATCGGGCCCGGCTGCTCAGTTCGCGTTGACGGCACGGTCCCCGACAGCGATACGAATATTATCGGGGAGGCGTTTTTGTGGTTTCAGGATGGTCGCTTGAGTGCAATGGAGTACTGGTGGGTCACTGATGAGATGCCGGACTTGCTGCCGCATCTTGACCAGTTGGCCAATTAGATCTCAAGCCGTCAAGTCGTCGAGTTCCGGTTCGGAAAAGCATGGGGATTTGCGGTTCTGTTGCGGGGGATACCTTGGGCTCGTGATGGAAAAAGTGAGCGAGCAAGTAATCGACCAACGCATTCGCAACCGTGTCATCGAGTGGCTCGAACGCGCCGCGTCATTCTCGAATCAGACGGAGTACCAGCTTGCGGTGCCCGGCATAAATTTCCCCTACGAACTCGTGAACAGTTTTGAGGATTGGGTTCATGGGGATCCTCGGTCTGTCACTCTGCCGGACATATTTTCTGCGGACGAATCAGAGGCCATTTCTGTCACTTATGGCGCATGGGACGCCGCCGCTGACGCATTGCCAGACACCTACCCTTCGCTGGCCGACGCACAGGCGCTCCCAGAGTGGGAAGTCTTGCGATCCGCTGCGGAAAGGGCGCTGGTTATTTTCGCCATCCGTGGCCGCTTCTCCGAAGACGACGAGGCAGACGGTTGAAGTTGCTTGAAGAGCGCAATCTGTTGGAGTTCCGGTTCAATAACTAGCTTGCGGCGAACCGCGCTGGATTCGCTGCGCACAGTTGCAGTCGCGCGCAACCGTGCCTCGGCGATAATTGAGCCATGTTCGGACGCGGTGTGAACCAGCCCACGCCTCCTTCAGGCGAGTATGAGATCTCTGACTTGACATTGCGTGCGCTCGATCATGGTGTTGGTGAGTTGCGTTTCGAAGGCGAGCTCATGGGCCATCTTGCGAGCATCGTCGGCGAGATCCGGTTTCCGTCCAGGGCGCCGTGGCCGTGGTGCCTCGTGATCTGGGTCGACGGAAATCGCGAGAATTCGTTCGAAGACTATGGCCCCGGCTGGTACATGATCCGCGAGCTCGATGCGGGTTACCTGGACTTTCACGAGCCGAGCACGGGGCGGGAGAAGGTGTTTCTCGGTCGCCGGTATTACCGCACGACCCGCGGTGCAGATCGCAGGTATGACTTCGCGTGGCTTCCTGTCGATGAGGCCGCGCAGAAGTGGATCGAGCTCGGTCTCGCCGACTCAGACTTCTGAGGTTCGCCGCTACCGAAGGACAAGCGCCGTGGCCGTGTATAGGCTGACGACGGACACAAGGGGAGACACGCATGACTATCGAGGTCGACGGCTCTAATGCGACTTTGGTCGTGCGCTACGACGAGGCCAAACGAGCAGCGGTCGAGCAAACCCTCCGAAAGCTCGTGCGCAAGCAGGGCATCCTGCTGCTGATCGTCGGGATGCTGTTCGGGCTCATGTCGCTATCGCCGTTCCTTGTCGCTGCGATCAAGGGCGTCTACCCCGGCGTGGCGTTGACCCTCGCCGTGGTCGCCATGCTCGTGGTTCCCATCGCAATCGGCGCGCTGGGAGTGCGGCAACTTCGGCGACGGCTGCACCTGCCCGAGGTCGCGGTCACGATCAGTCCCGTTGCCGTGCTTTTTCCTGCCATCGAAAGCCCGTCAGCGCTGGCTCCTCGGATCCGTGCCGAGGAGTGGACCCGGGAGGGAACGAGCGCCGAGATCCTCCCAGCGTCTGGTCTGCAGGCGGCACGCGTGGTGTTCACCCGGCAAGACGGCGGCAAGCGGCGCCGGCGCATGGTTGCCGCTGACAACCTCGATGTCGACCCGAAGGTCATCGTCGACGCGCTGAAGGGCGCGCGCACCTCATAGCGGCGGCGGGCGTCGGCAACAGTGCGCCAGTTCGCCGTCAAGGCGGCGAAACGTTCAGCCGCAGCGACGACGAAAGGCCGCACTGTCGCCGGGCGCGCTATCTGCGTCGCGTTGCTGTCAAGAGGCACTCCCACGCCACGGCGGAACGACGTCGTCGATACCGCCGTGGCTTAGTGCTGGCTAGTCTGCCGAGCCAATTCGTCAAGTAGCCCAGGCGGCCACGATGCGACAAACTCCGGTGTCTCATCGGGGAAAGCTCCGATGTTTTCGACAAAAGACAGTGACACAGCGTTGTCAACGCGAGCATCGCCGTAGAGAAGCGAATATTCAACGAAGCGCAATAATCGTCCGCAGAGTTCCGTCGCTTGACTATGAAAATACGCGACAGAATATCGCAGCAAGTCTGCCATCAGCAGGTGCAACAGAAGCTCGTCGTAGTCGGCAAAGTGCTCATCCACAACAGGACGAACCTCAGGAACGCGTTCGAGAAGGAAACCCACGAAAGTCTCCTCGGTGATCACTTGTTGCTCGGCGGCGGTCATGAAACCAGTATCCCGTCGACAGCGCGCCAGTTCGCGGTCAATGCGTCGCTAGGGTTGCCCCATGACACGCATGAGCATCGCAAGCCTGGGCATCTACAGTGCGACACATCGTGCCGAAGACGTCACCGCAATACTCGGCCTTGAACCCACGAAAATGCACGAGCGTGGCGACATTCGCGTCGGAAAAACTCGTCGAAAGTTCGCGCCGTACCGAACCTCCGCCTGGGTTTTTGATGCAGGTAAAGACAAAACCAACGACCCTAACGATGACTCGGGATTTGCCGCGGTTACGGTGCTACTCGACGCTATAGGTGACCGCGGGGATGCGCTCGCCCAGCTGCGCCCGCACTACACGACTGCGATTCGATGGACCGGCGAAGTCAGCCCGCAGGGCAACTTCGTCATCGACGGCGAGCTCATGACGCGGCTGGGCCGACTCGGGTGCCACTTTTACGGCAGCGCTTTCAACGAAGACGGGGTCGGCAACAACGTGCGAATTGAACGGCACGGCAATTTATACACGGGAACCGCACTCTCAGCCGACCCCACGGAGAATTACGCAACGACAGAGCCGCTCCCCAAAAGTGTCTTGATTGATGCGCTCTTAGCGCGCGGTTGGCACCAGCAGGATATTGGCGACGCCTTCTCTGAGGCCGATCCCGAATGGCTTACTCGATAGAGCACTGTCGCCGCGGCTCAGAAACCGCGAAACACTCCGTCGACTGTCGATTCGGCGAACTCTTCCCAGTCCATGTTCGAGATGTTGAGGTTGTTCTCGACGCCCCACAGCTCTGACGCGATGCATCGGAACGGCTCGACGTCGTAGTCATTGAGGTTCACAACGAGTACCGGGCCGTCGGGGGAGTCGAGCGCCGGCGCATCCGCGATGAACAGCACCGAAGCGCCGTTATCGTTCGCGGGTACTGCGCTGCGCAAAGCAGACCAGGCGGCACGCTCGAAGCGGCGATCGTCAACGATGTCGAAGTAGGCAACGAAGCCGTCCCCGCTCTCGGTTGCCAGAGCACGAGTCAGCGACATCCACGCCTCGTCGTGTGAGAAGTCGGTGCGAACGAGCAGCGATGCTGATGACGTCGGAAGCGAGAGCATGCCGACGAGTATGCCAGTACCCTGAACACCGAGGTGGCGTGGTGCTGCACGGTACGAGGAGCACACGCATGAGTTTGATTCGCCTGAACGATGTCGAGGTCAGTTTCGAAAACTCGAAGGTGCTGCGCGAGGCGTTCTTCCGCCTTGAGGCGAAGGACCGCGTCGGACTCATCGGCCGCAACGGCTCGGGCAAGTCGACGCTTCTGAAGCTTGCACTCGAGCAGGTGCACCCCGACTCCGGCACCGTCACGATCGAGCCGGGAACCAAGTTCGGCTACTTCTCGCAGTTCTCCGAGCTCAACGGTGAGTCGACGATCGTTGAGGTGCTCGACGCATTGTTCAGCGACATCCATGCCGTGCAGGCCGAGCTCGCGTCGATTGACGCTGCGATGGCCCTGCCTGATGCCGACTACGACCCACTGATCGCCCGCCAGGCCGAGCTCTTCGAAGAGATGGAGCGCCTCGACGGCTGGGACTACGAGCGCCGCATCGACACCGCCCTCACTACGCTCGGCTTCACCCAGGAACACCGCGTCTGCGCGATCGACGAGCTCTCGGGCGGCTGGCGCAACCGGGCCGCGCTCGCCAAGATTCTGCTCGAGAACCCCGACGTGCTGCTTCTCGACGAACCGACTAACTATTTGGATGTCGCGGGCGTCGAGTGGCTCGAATCGTGGTTCCGTGACTTCCGTGGCGCCGCAATCATCGTCTCGCACGATCGCAAGTTCTTGGACGCGGTTGTGACCCGCATCATCGAGGTCGAGAACTTTCACCTGCACGAGTACCCCGGCAACTTCGGCGAGTACGTCATTCAGAAGCAGTTCAGGCTCAAGACGCTCGAGGCGCAGTTTGTGCACGAGTCTGAGTTGCTGGCCTTCGAGGCTGAGGGAATCGCGAGTCGTCGCGAGGCCGCGAAGAACGCGAGCCGCAGCCTCGACAAGCAGCTCTCGAGCATCAAGAAGGCGCGCACGCCTCGCCCAGTCGACCAGATCATCACCGAAATCTATGGCGGCCTGCACGTCAAAGACGTGCTCTGCCGCATCGAGGGCCTGAGCAAGTCGTACGGCGACAAGCTGCTCTTCGAAGACGTCACCGTCGAGATTCGTCGCGGCAACCGCATCGTTGTGCTCGGCGCCAACGGCAGTGGAAAGAGCACCCTGCTGCGCGTTCTTCTTGGCGAGGAGAAGGCAGACCACGGCCGCGCCGACTGGGCGGCCGGAGCGAAGGTCGTCTCGTACAACCAGATGCTCGACGAGCTCGACAACGATGACACGGTCACGCACTCCGTCAACGCGATGCCCGACAGCCTCGCGCTCACGGCGACGCGCAAGTCGGTCGCGCGTTTTCTCACGATGTTCCAGTTCTCCGAGGCCGACCTCAAGCAGCGCATCGGCAATCTCTCGGGTGGTCAGCGCGCTCGCGTCGCGATGGCGCAGTGCCTGCTCTCGGGCGCGTCGGTGCTCGTGCTCGATGAGCCGACCAACCACCTCGACATGGCGAGCACCCAGGTTATGGAACTCGCGCTGTTGCACTTCCCGGGCGCCGTGGTGGTCGTGAGCCACGACCGTTTCTTCACCGACAAGATCGCGAACCGCCGACTTGTTTTCGGCACGGATGTCGCGCGCCCAGGTTTTGTCGACGTCGGAGCTGTCTAGCCGAACCGCCCACAACCGCGGCCCTCGCGCTAACGTTGGCCCATGACCACTTCTGACGCTGTTGTTGGTGAGGCCGCCGGTGACGTTGAGATCGACCGTGACTTCGTCGCTCGCGAATCGAAAGACCTGTGGTGGTCAGTCGTTTGGATCACGCTCACGTATGCGCTGCTGAGCAATGCTGGTCGTAGCGCTTCAACGGCAGAAGGCTCCGTCAGCCTGACCTTGCATCCGAGCGTTTTTGTCGTCATCGCGTTGGTCGCGGTCGTCTGGGGAGTCACACGTTTTCCGCGCTCGACGAGGGTCTATCGCCGCGCGCTCCTCGCGCTGTGGGCCATCGCGCTCGGTGCAGCGGTGGCGAGCATGCTTGCCTTTTTTGCCCCAAATCTCGACGACTGGAAACCCGGCGATACCGTGACTTTCCCGCTGCCGATCTCCGCCGATATCGAGTACACGACGTCTGATTGAGGGCGACCCACAATGCCAGACAAGCCCGAGCCCGCCAAATATGACGCCGAGGCCCAACTTGAGCGCGCTCAAGCAGCGATCTTCGCGATCATGAGCGGCGCAGATCTTTCGGAAGAGACGCTCAAGCTCTCGAACGAGTTCACCGATGCGACTGTCGAGCGCATGAAACAGCGTCTGCGTCGACCCAAGGATTAATCAACGTACTGTTGCACAATGAGTGAAGCCGTAGTTCTTGAGAAGCGAAACCTGGCCGTACCGATCGCAACGATCGCGATTCTCGCCGTCGGCTGGATCATCAACGCCGTAGCCTTCTTCGGCTTTCCAGAGAACGCGCCGCTCGAGTGGCTGTACAGCATCGGGATCTCGGTCGACCTGCTCTTCGCGATTGTCGCCATCGCAATCGTCACGTTCGCTCGCCGCGCCAAGCCGCTGCCTCCGCTGAAGTCGACAATCGGAGGCTTCGCTCTCACCGCGATCATTCTCTCCGGCGCAGCACTCGTCGGCACCCTCGCACTCGGTGGTGTGCAGGCGATTCTGCGCATCGGCGGCGGCGAGCCGCTGCGCTACATGTACGACGTGCAGGGCATCTTCCTGATGGGTGTGCCGTGGGCCGCGGGCGCCGTGTTCGCCGCGATCTCGTACCGCACAGGTGCCCGCGGCAACGTTCTCGCCTTCATCTCGATCGGCATTACCGTGCTGCTGCTCGTGCCGACTCTCATCTCGGGCATCGTCTACGGGCTCGGGCTGAGCAACTAGCTGGTCTGCCGGGCTAGTTCGTCGAGTTGGGCTAGTTCGTCGAGTTCGCGAGCAGCCAGTCCAGCGCGGCGGGGAGCTCGTCGAGCACAGCAAGGTGCCCATCGTCGGGCCGCAGCCACAGCTGCGAGCCGGCAATCCGCGCGTGCAGCCAGCGGGCGTGGGCAGCGGGAGCGACGCGGTCGTCCCCTCCGTGCAGAATGAGCGTCGGCGCGGCAATTGAACTCACCTCGAAGCCCCAGGGCGAGACGAGCGCGAGGTCATCGTCGGTGATGCCTTCAGATCCAGCTTTGGATGCCTCGGCAACATCGTCGCCCATCGCCGACCACGCGCCATCCAACGTCGCATAGTCTCTCGCGTTGAAGCTCGACGGATCGAATTCTGCCGTCGCCTCGAACTTCTCGTATGCGCCGCGTCCGAGCAGTGCCGCGCGCAGTGCGGGCCCGCCGCCGGCCATGCCGTCGAACCAGCTGTCTGCGCCGTCGTAGGGCGCGAGTGGCGAGATTGCAGCGAGCGCCGTGACCCGTTCGCCGAGGAGTGCAGCGACCGCGAGGGCGTGCACCGCTCCGCCGGAGTGGCCGATGGTGGCAAAGCGTTCGATGCCGAGCGCATCCATCGCCTGCGCGACGTCGGATGCCGCCGAGCCAATCGAGCGCCCGCGGTTGGCGGTGGATCCGCCGTAGCTCGGTCGCCCGTACGAAATGAACCGGATGTCGCGGCTCGCTGCCGCGTCAAGCAAAGGGTGCAGCAGCGCGCCGGTCTGCGGTGAGCCGTGATGCCAGAGCACGGGCACGCTGCCGGTGTCGCTGTCGTGAACGCGCAGCGTGCGCCCGTCAGACAGCTCTACATCTCGTTCACTCATCGCGTTACTCCCTGCCACCATTCCGGGGCCGCGGCGAGAATCGCAGCTGTCGCATACTCGATGCTTGCACGAGGCTCCTCGGTCAGCCAGCGTTCGATGACACTCACGGTTCCCGCGCCGGCGTAGGCGGCGAGCATCGTCATCGCTCCGTCGGCGGGGCGGTTTCCGAGAACGTCGGGCGCGATCTCCGGGTGCGCCCGCAGGTGCACGAGCAGCCCGGTGGTGATGTGATCGGAGAGCATCTCGCGAAGGTGCGAGTTGAGCCTCGGAAGCAGCGCATTGCGATAGATCGCCTCGTGCTCGACGATGTGCTCGAGCAGCACGACTGTCGGCCGCTCGAAGACGCTCGTTCCGTTCGGCAAGCGAACCGGAAGTGCCGAGTTCGCAGCGACGATTTCATCGAGTTCTTCGCCGAGCACAACAGTGAGCAGGTGCGCCGGGCTCGTTGTGTGTCGATGAACCGTGTCGCGTGTGACGCCCGCGGTGCGCGCAATCTCGCTCATCGTGACGTCATCAATGGGCTTGGATGTCGCGAGCTCATGTATCGCGTCGCTCAGTGCCGCGCGCGTGCGGGCCTGTCGTGGATCCATCGCGCCAGCATACCGATCTCTCTATCAGTCATGTGTCAGATAGTGATACCGTGTGAGAACGGAGCTGGCCAATGGTGGCCGGCAAGAAAGGACGTGCCCGTGCGCGCACTGCAGCTTGTTTCCCCCGGAAAG
>Ga0247813_10003415_pt1 | contig 10211 bp, 8 predicted proteins | sample UWRJL169409C1_FD_180719 | JGI IMG/M metagenome (GOLD analysis project Ga0247813, IMG submission 180719) | Plant litter microbial communities from Arlington Agricultural Research Station in Wisconsin, United States - UWRJ-L169-409C-1 | ecosystem: Environmental > Terrestrial > Plant litter >... | reverse complement strand
GACGCCGCTGGTAAAGAAGTATTTCAGCTCGAACGTGCCGCGTTCGCAGTGGAGGTATTTGTTGCTCGTCACCCGGCTGACCGTGCTTTCGTGCATCTCGATCGCGTCCGCCACGCGGGCGAGGGTGAGCGGGCGCAATTCGGATACGCCGCGGCGGAAGAACCCGTCCTGCTGCTTCACGATTTCGGCGGCGACTTTCAGGATGGTCTTGGCCCGCTGGTCCAGCGCCTTGATCAGCCAGTTGGCATCCGCGAGCTTTTCGCTCAGCCAGCCTTTCGCATCCTTGCCCGCACACCCGCTACGCAGTTCGAGATAGTAACCGCGATTAACCACAAGGCGGGGCAGGGTCGCTTCATTTAGCTGAATATCCCACCCGCCATCGCGCGATGCGATCAGCAGAATATCGGGCACCACTGATGCGCTGGCGCTGCCGCCGAATTGCAGGCCGGGGCGTGGGTCGTAACTGCGCAGTTCGTTGAGCATGTCGGCGAGGTCTTCCTCGTCGACATTGCAGATTCGGCGAAGGTGAGTGAACGCGCCCTTGGCAACCAGATCGAGATTGTCGATCAGCACGCGCATACATGGATCGTAGCGGTCCGCCTCCTTCGCCTGAAGCGCGAGGCATTCAGAGAGGCTGCGCGCGCCCACGCCGGTCGGATCGAGTGACTGGATCAGCGCAAGCCCCGCCTCCGCCTCCATCCGCGATACACCCAGATCGGCCGCGACTTCACGCAGGTCAGCATCCAGATAGCCTGCTTCGTCCAGCAACCCGGCGATATGCCTAGCAATGAAGGCGGTGCGGGGATCGGGCGAGGCGGGGCCGATTTGCGGTTCAAGATGTTCGGCCAAAGTGGCGGCGGCACCGGCTCTGTTTTCCAGATCGGGCGCTTCGCCGCTGCGTCCGCCGAAATCCTGTGTGGACCAGTCGCCAGTATCACGGTCACGGTCGAGCGCGCTTACATCGATATCGAGCGGCGCATCTGCCTCGCCTGCACCTGCGCGAATCAGTTCATCGGCGGTGGTGGCGGTGTCGGAGACTGGCTCGGCCGGGGCGGAAACCTCGCGCGTTACCTGCCCGGCTTCAAGCAGCGGATTGGCTTCCAGCGCATCCCCGATGAAGGTTTCGATTTCGAGGTTGGACAGCGCCAGCAGCTTGATCGCCTGCTGCAATTGCGGCGTCATCATCAGCGATTGCGATTGCCTGAGATCCAGGCGCGGCCCCAGTGCCACGACGCTAGCTCGTCGCTGCGAGGATCACAGCGCGAAATCCTCGCCCAGATACAGCCTGCGCACGTTCTCGTCCGCCACCAGCTCGGCGGGCGACCCGGCAAACAGCACCTGTCCGCCATAGATGATGCAGGCGCGGTCCACGATATCCAGCGTTTCGCGGACATTGTGATCGGTAATCAGCACCCCGATCCCGCGCCGCTTCAGGTCGATGATCAGGTCGCGGATATCGCTGATGGAAAGCGGGTCGATCCCGGCAAAAGGTTCATCCAGCAGCATGATCGAAGGCTTGGCCGCCAGCGCACGGGCAATCTCGCACCGCCGCCGCTCGCCGCCCGACAGCGCCATCGCGGGACTGGAGCGCAGGCGCGTGATGTGGAATTCTTCCAGCAGCCGTTCCAGTTCAGCGGCGCGGACCTGCTTGTCCGGTTCGACCAGTTCGAGCACACAATTGATGTTCTGTTCCACGGTCATCCCGCGAAAAATGCTGGTTTCCTGCGGCAGATATCCAAGACCGAGGATCGCGCGGCGATACATCGGCAGCCGGGTTACATCGACCCCGTCCATCAGGATGCGCCCCGAATCGGGCCGCACCAGACCCATGATCGAATAGAAACAGGTGGTTTTGCCTGCCCCATTCGGGCCGAGCAGGCCCAGCACCTCGCCCTTCGCCACCGTCAGCGAAATATCGCTGAGCACGCTGCGCTTGTCGTAGCTTTTGGCGATGGAGATGACTTCCAGCCCGCCTTCGGGCGGCAAGACTGGGGCTGCGTTCTGGACTAAGGGTTGTTCTATCCCGCTCATTCTGCGGGCTCTAGCACGGCCTGCGCGGGCGTGAACCCCAATTGGCAGGAAACATGCATGTCCTGGCGCTAAAGCGAATTGGCTGAAGATATCGTTGACGCGCTTGCAAGTGCCCCGGGAAACTGTGATGCTGCGTCAGGGAATGAAGAGGAGAGGCGCGTGAACAAGGCGCTCGACTATACCGCAAAGGGCACCAGGCCATTGGCTCGTAAGCTGGATTGGCGGAAAAAGATCAGCGATCACGTCGCGTGGGGGCTGCTCGTCTATACAGGTCTGCACATTTTCGTGACGATGGGTGTGCTCAACACCGGGCAAGGTTCGATCCTGCCCTATTTCTCGCTGATCGTGCTGGTGGGCGGAATCATTCCCGCCTGCCGCTGGGTGGAAAAGAAGTGGGAAGGGCTGAGCGACACGGAAGCTGCCGATCCCGCGCTTGCCGGCCGTTTTCGAACGCATGTGGCGCTGATCTGGCTGACTGCATTTGGCCTGCCATTTGTGCTGACCGGGCTGTTCAAGGTGGTGCTGGCAGCGATTTGAGGGCGGCCCCCGCTCCGGGTGGAGCGGGGAACCTGATCAACCCTTCTTGGCTTGCTTCTCGCGTTCGATCGCCTCAATCACGATCTGCTTGGCTTCGGCGGCATCGCCCCACTTGCCAACCCGGACCCACTTTTCCTTTTCCAGATCCTTGTAGTGGGTGAAGAAATGCTCGATCTGTTCGAGCACGATCCGTGGCAGATCGTCGCTTTCACCCACATCGGTGTAATATGGGAAAGTCGAGTCGACCGGCACGCAGATCAGCTTTTCGTCGCCGCCATGCTCGTCTTCCAGGTTCAGCACGCCGATCGGGCGCGCACGCACCACGCAGCCCGGGATGAACGGGCTGCGCGCGATCACCAATGCATCGAGCGGATCGCCATCGGGCGATAGCGTATGCGGAACAAAGCCATAATTGGCCGGGTAGCGCATCGGCGTGTGCAGGATGCGGTCCACGAACAAGGCGCCGCTGGCCTTATCGAATTCATATTTCACCGGTTCCCCGCCCGATGGCACCTCGATCACGACATTGAGGCTGTCAGGCGGATTGTCGCCGGTGGGAATCAAATCAATACGCATGGATGCATGTCCCTATTTCACGAAGGAATCCATTTGCATCCCCTCCCGCGCTTCGCGCCGCGCCGCCTAGCGCAACCGGGCGTTCAAGAAAACCGCCAATTGCCTTGGGCGCGCCCCTGCGGCATGATCTGCGCATAAAGATATAAGCAGGAGAGTGGGAAATGCATGTTGGCCTGGCGACCGGCTTTGCCCATCAGGGCGGCCCGTATGGTTCTGACGAGCAATTCGTGCGCGACGAGGTGGCCAATCTCGTGCTGGCGGACGAGCTCGGGTATGATTCGGTCTGGATCACCGAACATCATTTTTCGGACTATTCGATGTCCAACGATCCGCTGCAATTGCTGACCTATATCGCGGGCAAGACCAAACATGTGAAGCTGGGCACCCAGTGCATCATCGTGCCGTGGCATAACCCGGCGCGGCTGGCGGAAAAGATCATTAACCTCGATATTCTGTCGGGCGGGCGGGCGATTCTGGGGTTCGGCGGGGGGCTGGCCCCGCATGAATTTGCCGGACTCGGGATCGACCAGAACGATTCCCGCGCGCTGTATAACGACATTCTCGATGTGGTGATTCCCGCGCTGGAAATCGGAGTGCTGGAAGGGAGCGGCGCTTACGGCACCATCCCGCGCGTTGAACTGCGCCCACGCCCGATGAAGAGCTTTGAAGGGCGCAAGTTCTGCGGCAGCCTCTCGGGCAATTCGATGTATGCCGCCGCAAAACACGGCTTCGGTAACATGGTGCTGATGCTGCCCCAACGCGGCAAAGAAACTCCGCCGGATCGGTATCGCGAAGTATGGCAGGAGGTCCACGGCGCAGGCAGCGAACCGCCGCCGCCGATGCTGAGCGGCAATTTCTACATTCATGACGATGCCGATTTTGCCGAGGAACAGGGCCGCAAATATCTTGCCAACACCATGCGGTCGGCGCTGGGCAATTACTCGCTGACCAAGCCCGGCACGTTTGCGAACGTGAAGGGCTATGAGCATTACGAGAACATGATGGTGCCCGCTGAAGGCGTGGACGATTACGTGGAACAGTTCGGCAAAGGCGCGGTGACGGGCACGCCGCAGATGATCCTCGACCGGTTGTGGGAATTGAAGGAAATCTACCAGCCGCAGGGCTTCTTTCCGCATCTGTATTTCGGCGGGATGACGCAGGCCGATGCGGTCCGCTCGATTCACCTGTTTGCGGATAAGGTATTGCCCGAGGTGAAAACATGGGCCGCGCCGACCAGTATCGACGAGCGGTTCCTAGAGGCTGCGGAATAGTTGCACGGCCAAAAGTTGCATGGGCGAGGGGGCGCGCGTAAGTGCCCCCTCCCATGAGCAAGCCCACCACACCCCAGGCCATTCGCGGCACCCAGGACATTTTCGGCGCGGAGGCGGAAGCCTTTGCGTTCGTAGTCGAGACGTTCGAGCGGGTGCGCAAGCTGTACCGCTTCCGCCGGGTGGAAATGCCGGTGTTCGAAAAGACCGAGGTGTTTGCGCGGAGTTTGGGCGAGACGACCGATGTGGTGAGCAAGGAAATGTATTCCTTCCTCGATCGCGGCGACGAATCGCTGACCCTGCGTCCGGAGTTCACCGCCGGGATCGCGCGGGCGTATCTGACCAACGGCTGGCAGCAGCACGCGCCGCTCAAGGTGGCCACCCACGGCCCGCTTTTCCGCTACGAACGCCCGCAAAAGGGCCGCTACCGCCAGTTCCACCAGCTCGACGCCGAAGTGATCGGTGCGGGTGAGCCGCAGGCGGATGTGGAATTGTTGGCGATGGCGGACCAGCTTTTGCATGAATTGGGTGTGGCGGACGGGGTGACGTTGCAGCTCAACACGCTGGGCGACGGCGACAGCCGCGATGCGTGGCGCGCGGCGCTGATCGAGCATTTTGCTGGGGTGCGCGGGGAACTGTCCGAGGATTCGCAGGAGCGGCTGGAGAAGAACCCCTTGCGGATTCTCGATAGCAAGGATGCGCGGGACAAGGTGCACGTGGCAGGCGCGCCGATGATCGACCAGTTTTTGAGCGGCGAGGCGCAGGATTTCTTCGGCGCGGTGACTTCGGGGCTGGATGCGGCGGGGGTGGCGTGGACGCGCAATCAGGCGCTGGTGCGCGGGCTGGACTACTACCGCCACACCGCGTTTGAATTCGTCACTGACCGGCTGGGGGCGCAGGGGACTGTGCTTGGCGGCGGGCGGTATGATGGGTTGATGGAGTCGCTCGGCGGCGCGCCTTGGGCTGGGGTGGGATGGGCTGCTGGGATTGAGCGGCTAGCGATGTTGCTGGGGACAAGGCCGATTGACACGGCTGAAGTGATGCTGATCCCTGCCAGTGAGCGCGAGCAATTGCTTGCAATCGAAATGCTTTCGCTGTTTCGCAGAGCAGGTATCGCAGCCGACATGGCATTTCGAGGCTCCCCTAAGAAGCTATTTGAGAAAGTGAAGCGTGATCTCAGCGCCGCGCGGGTAGTCAGTGTTGAGGCACCGTTAGACCAAAGCGACGTGGGCTCCTTTCGTATTAGGGATGTGTGGGATGCAGCATCACCGGTGCGGTCTCGCTTAAAGCGGGCTTTGGAAGGTTCCTTTGTCTTGGATGACGACGAGGAAACTCGGACTGTAGCCATCATCAAGCGTAAGAAATGACCATTCCCCCCGAACGCCTCCTCCAACTCACCGGCCGCTTCGCTGAACTCGAAGCGCGCATGGCGTCAGGCCAGCTCGAAGGCGAAGCCTTCGTCGCCGCCAGCCGCGATTATGCCGAGCTTGAACCCGTCGCCCGCGCCGCGAGCCAAGTGCAGGCGATGCGCGAGGAAATTGCGGGCCTCGAAGCCATGCTCTCCGACCCGGAAATGCGGAGCATGGCCGAGGACGACCTCTACACCCTGCGCCGCGATCTGCCGCTGGCGGAACGGGCGCTCTCGCTCTCGATGCTCCCGCGAGATGCTGCCGATCAACGCCCCGCGATGCTCGAAATCCGCGCGGGCACCGGGGGTGACGAGGCGGCGTTGTTCGCGGGTGACCTCTACCGGATGTACGAAAAATTCGCGGCCAGCCAAGGCTGGAAGGTCGAACCCGTCAGCATGAGCGCCGCCGAAGTGGGCGGCTTCAAGGAAATCGTCGCCAATATCAACGGCACCGGGGTATTCGCCAAACTCAAGTTCGAAAGCGGCGTCCACCGCGTGCAGCGCGTGCCCGTGACCGAAAGCGGCGGGCGCATCCACACCTCTGCCGCCACCGTGGCGGTGCTGCCCGAACCAACCGAGGTCGATCTGACCGTCGAAGACAGCGACCTGCGCATCGACATCTACCGCGCCAGTGGATCGGGCGGCCAGCACGTCAACACGACCGATTCCGCCGTGCGCATCACCCACATTCCCACCGGCGTGGTTGTGGCGATTCAGGACGAGCGCAGCCAGCACAAGAACAAGGCCAAGGCGATGCAGGTGTTGCGCGCGCGCATCTTCGAAAAGCGCCGTGATGAAGTGCAGGGGGCGGAGGCGGAGGCGCGCAAGGCAATGGTCGGCAGCGGCGACCGTTCGGAACGCATCCGCACCTATAATTTTCCGCAAGGCCGCGTAACCGATCACCGCATCGGCCTGACCCTGCACAAGCTGCCCGAAATCCTCGCGGGCGATGCGCTGGGCGAATTGGTCGATGCGCTGACGGCTGAGGACGAGGCCAAGCGGCTGGCGATGCTGGGTGAGTGATCGGGCGGCGTTGCTTGGTGCCCCCAACCTCGCTCATCCTGAGCTTGCCGAAAGATCATGAACGACCCCCGCCAAACCGTGGCCGAAGCCATCCGCGGGGCCGCCGCGAGGTTTGCGAAAATATCGGACACTGCGAGGCTCGATGCCGAATTGTTGATGGCGCACGCATTGAACGCCACCCGTTCCGAACTGCTGCTGCGCCACACCCGCGACCCCGAACCGGCCGCCTTCGCCGCGCTGATAGAGCGGCGGATGCAGCATGAGCCTGTGGCGTATATCCTGGGAGAGCAGGAGTTTCGCGGTCTCGCTTTCGCCGTTACCCCCGCAGTGCTGATCCCGCGCGCAGACAGCGAAACCACGCTGGAGGCGGCGCTGGAAGCCGCTCCCGACGCACGCCGTGTGCTCGATTGCGGCACCGGATCGGGCGCGCTGCTGCTGGCGTTTTTGGCCGAACAGACCGATGCGACAGGCGTTGGGATCGACCGTTCCCCCACTGCACTCGCCATCGCCGCCGCCAATGCCGCCCGCCACGGTCTTACCGCTCGTGCACAGATGCTTGAAGCGGACTGGGACATTCCCGGCTGGGCTAACGATCTGGGCCGGTTCGATCTGGTGATCTCCAACCCGCCCTATGTCGAAACCGCCGCCGATATCGCCGCGCAGGTGCGCGACCACGAGCCCGCTGGCGCGCTGTTTGCGGGGCCGGACGGGCTGGACGCCTACCACATTCTCATTCCGCAATTGCCGCAATTGTTGACCAGCGGCGGTGTAGCCGTGTTTGAAATTGGCGCTACGCAAGCTGAAGCAGTCGAGAATATCGCACAGCATCATGGCTTTACCTGTGGTCTGCGCCGCGATCTGGGTGGACGCGCGCGGGCGCTGATTTTGCGATTGGGGCTTGGCAAAGTGCGGCCGAGCGGCTAACCGGAATTCGGACCATCGCTGCACCGGCATGTGCACGAACAGGTTCGCACTCCGACATTGGCTTGAGCAGCGGTGCAGAAACACCGGCTTGGAACGCAAGTGTCGGGGATGCGCGCAGCCGCGCTGGCTGCCGTAACAAGGGATCTGCGGGCTGATACAAGCCAAAGCGGATTGAGCGAGAAAGCGAAACCTTTGAACAACAATAGTAATCGCAACAACAACAATAACAGCAACAACAACCGCAGGCGCGGCCGCAATAATAATCGCGGCGGTAGCGGCGGTGGTGGCGGCGGCGTTCAGGGCAACCGGATCGATTCGCGCGCCCGCGGCAATGCGCCGCAGATGCTGGAAAAATATCGCAAGCTGGCACATGATGCCTCGCTTAACGATGATCGGGTGTTGACCGAATACTACCTGCAATTCGCCGATCATTACTTTCGGGTAATGGCAGACATGAAGTCGCAGAAGGACGAGCAGCAGCTTCGCGGCGGACGTTCGGAACGCGGGCCTGACGAAGACGGCGATTTCGGACCAGAGGATGAATTCGAAGCGCGCACTCGCCAGTACCAGCCGCAAAACCAGAACAATCAACAGAACAATCAGCAGCCGGCGCAGCGCCAATATCGCAACGAATCCGACGAGATTATCGAAGGCGTGGAGGGCGAACCCGATGACGGCGCCAACCCGTTCACCCCGGAACGTCGTCCCGAACGCGCCCGCCGTCCCGAACGCAGCGAACCCCGTGCGCCCCGTAACGACCAGCGTAATGAGCAGCGCAGCGAGCGTCCGGAACGTGCAGAACGCCCGGAACGTGCGGAGCCAGCCGAACGGCAGGAACGGCCCGCACGCGTCGAACGCAGCGAACCCGTTGCCGCACGTGAACCCTCCGAAGCGCGCGAATTCCGCGAGCCGCGTGCACCGCGCAAGCCCGCCGTTCGCCGTGCTCAGCCGCGCGATGATGACGAGGGCGCAGCTCCGGCTTTGCTCGATGCTTCAATTTTGCCTCCGGCAATCGCCCGCGCTGATGCTGAAAATGTCGAAGATCATGGCGACACCCCGCCAGTGCGCAAGCCGCTGCGTGTGCGCACCAAGCGGCCGCCTCGTGACGACACAGACGAGACGCTTGAAGCCGTAGGCTGATTGGCGCGCGGCGAGCGGGAGGGTTGCAGTTGGCTGACGTGCGCAGCTTGCCGCTGATCGACCGCCAGCCGCCTCGCGCATGGCTGTGGGCGCTAGGCCTCGGTCTGCTATCCGCCACCGGCTTCCAACCGCTCGGCCTGTGGCCGCTGGCGCTGCTGGCGGCGGGCGGAGGGATTGTGCTGACGGCGCGGGCGGCGAGTGCGCGGCAGGCGGCGTGGCTCGGCTGGCTGTTCGGCCTCGCGCATTTTACTCTCGGCAACAACTGGATCGCCACGGCCTTCACCCATCAGGCGGAAATGCCCGCGATTATCGGCTGGGTCGCGGTTCCGGGGATCGCGGTCTATCTGGCGATTTATCCGGCGCTAGCAGCGCTGGCCGCGCGGCTGATTGTGCGCAGCGGGCCGAGTTTTGCTTATGCGCTGGTGTTCGCAGGCGCGTGGATCATCACCGAATGGCTGCGGAGCTGGGTGTTCAGCGGCTATGCGTGGAACCCGTTTGCGATGGTGCTGCTCGGTCCGCTGGACCGGCCGGGGCTCGCGGCGATTGCGCCGCTGATGGGAACATACGCGCTTTCTGGTCTAGCGATCCTGCTCAGTACGGCCTTGTTGCTGCTGCTGGCGGAACGGCGCTGGCGCTTGTTCGGACTGGTGGCGGTGCTGCTGTCGCTGGGCATGTATTGGCCCGGCGGAAGCGCGCAGAACAGCACTCTGCGCGTCACCGTGGTGCAGCCTAACCTGACCCAGGATCTGTTGCAGGAACCGGCGCTGTACGAGGACAATTTTCTCATCCTAGCGGGCCTCTCGCCCGCGCTGCGAACTGGCGCAACCGATACCAGCCCGCGCATCGTACTGTGGCCCGAATCGGGCATGGTCGATTATCTGCGCGCGGGTTATCCGCAGCGCTACTACGACCGGACTACCGCTTTCGGAAACCCGCTGCTGGCCCGCCGCCGCCTCGGCAGCACAATTGGTGCGGGGAGCGTGCTGCTAACTGGCGCGGTCGATCTGGAAATTGGTGAGGTTGACGGCGCGGCGCGGGCGGTTGGTGCGCGCAATGCGGTTACCGCGGTTTCCGCCGATGGGCGCATCCTCGGCAGCTACTACAAGGCGCATCTGGTGCCGGGCGGCGAATATCTGCCACTGCGCGAATGGGTTGAACCGTTCGGCCTGGCGCGGCTAGTCCCCGGATCGTTCGATTTCTGGCCAGGCCCTGGTCCGCGAACGTTGGATTTAGGCGATTACGGCAAAGCAGGCGTGCAGATCTGCTACGAAATCGTGTTCTCGGGTCAGGTGACTGAACGCGGC
>Ga0247813_10003412_pt1 | contig 10213 bp, 8 predicted proteins | sample UWRJL169409C1_FD_180719 | JGI IMG/M metagenome (GOLD analysis project Ga0247813, IMG submission 180719) | Plant litter microbial communities from Arlington Agricultural Research Station in Wisconsin, United States - UWRJ-L169-409C-1 | ecosystem: Environmental > Terrestrial > Plant litter >... | reverse complement strand
GCTCGAGTCGACGACGGTCGCCGTGGGCGGCCAGGTCATCTCGGTGAAGGGACTCGCCGCGAGCTACCCCGACCTGTTCCTGCCGATGTTCGGCGACCACCAGGCGCAGAACGCCGCGCTCGCGATAGCCGCGGTCGAGTCGTTCCTCGGCGGAGGCAGCCAGCCGCTCGTCGGCGACGTGCTCGCCGAGGGACTGCAGACCGCGACCTCGCCGGGCCGCCTGCAGATTGTCGGCACCGAGCCCACCGTGCTCGTCGACGCCGCGCACAACCCGCACGGCGCCGCGGCCCTCGCCGCGGCCATCGGCAGCTACTTCACCTTCGACGAGGTGGCGGTCGTCGTCGGTGTGCTGCAAGACAAAGACGCCGACGGCATCGTCGCGGCGCTCGCACCCGTCGCCACGCGGTTCTACGTGACACAGTCGGAGTCCGACCGCGCCGTCGCCGCCGACGACCTCGCGTACATCGTGCGCGAGTACACCGAAGAGGTCTACACCGACGAGTCGGCCGAGACCGCGCTCGAGGCCGCCCGCGAGTGGGCATCCGAGGGCGAGAAGCGCGCCGTGCTCGTCACCGGCTCGATCACGCTCGTCGGGGATGCGATCACCCTCGCCGCTGCGGGAAAATGGAAGCGATGACCGACCAGCGACCCGCACGACAGCCGCGCGCGCGGCGGCAGCGCTCGGTGACCGAGATGCTGCTGTCGATCGTGCTCGCGCTCGAGGCGATCCTCGTCTTCTTCGTCACCCTCGTCGTCTACGGGCTGAAGTCGCTCGAGCCCGCCCTCGCGTTCGGCGGGGGAGCCGCGCTCATCCTCGCGCTCTTCCTTACCAGCGGCATCCTCGGCCGACCCGGCGGGATCTGGGTGGGCTGGGCGTTGCAGGTCGTGCTGCTCGCCACCGGATTCCTCGTTCCGCTGATGTTCTTCATCGCGGCCTGCTTCGTCGCGATCTGGATCTTCTGCTTCGTGCGCGGCCGCCAAATCGACCACCAGAAGGCCGCATTCGCAGCCGACCACCCCAACCCAGGAGATAACACGTGAGCGTCGAAGAAACACTCGTACTCGTCAAGCCCGACGGCGTAGCCCGCAACCTGACCGGCGAGATCCTGCGCCGCATCGAGGCGAAGGGCTACCAGCTCGTCGACCTCAAGCTCGTCGAGGCCGACCGCGAACTGCTCGCCGCGCACTACGCGGAGCACGAGGGAAAGCCGTTCTACGAGCCCCTCGTCGAATTTATGGAGAGCGGCCCGATCGTCGCGATCCGCGTCGCCGGCAACGGGGTCATCGAGGGCTTCCGCTCGCTCGCGGGTGCCACCAACCCGACGAGCGCCGCCCCCGGAACCATCCGCGGCGACCTCGGCCGCGACTGGGGCCTCAAGGTGCAGCAGAACCTCGTGCACGGCAGCGACTCGGTCGAGTCGGCCGAGCGCGAGCTCGCCCTCTGGTTCTAGGAGCAAGCGCTGGTCGAGCGCGGTGGAGCTATGGAAATCGCGCCAGCGATTTCGCGACCCCAGCGCCGACTGAGCCTGCGGAGGAGGGTGTGAAACCCTCGAAACCGCAGAACGCCCGCACGGTAGTCCGTGCGGGCGTTCTCGCGTTGCGGGGTTTCGATACGGTCGCTGAGCGACCTACTCAACCGGCCGGGGTGCCCTCGGCCGCCACCTGCGCCACGAACGACGCGAACGCCTCGGCGTCGTCGACCGCGCCCTGGTACAGCCGACCGTTCACGAGCACGGTCGGGGTTCCGACGAACTCGGTCACGGTGTCGCTCGCGAGTTCGCCGTCGGTGACCCGGTCGGTCGCCGCCGTCACCCAGTCGCCGAAGGTCTTGTCGCCGATGCACGAGGCCACGTCCTCGCTGTCGGCACCGGCGTCGGCGACGAGCGTTTTGAGCGCCGCGGTGTCGAGACCGCTCGTGTTCTCGGCCGGCTGCTGCGCGAACAGGGCGTCGTTGACCGCCATGTAGTCGTCGGGGGCGTAGTTCGCGACGCAGACCGCGGCATTGGCCGCCCGCGACGAGTACTTGGTGCCGAGGGAGACACGGTCGAGGATCGAGATCGGGTGGATCTCGAGCGACGCGTCGCCCGATGCGACGAGGCCGTCGATCTGCTCGGCGTTCGTGGTCTCGAAGACCTGGCAGATGGGGCACGCGTAGTCGATGTAGGTCACGATGTTCACCACCGAGTCGAGCGTCGACGTGTCGGTCGGCACGGGATCGTCGCCGATCGGGAGCGCCTTCGTCGTCACCGGCGAGACGGTCGTGCCGTCGCCGGTGAACAGGATGCCGTCGCTCGCCATGTTCTTCGGGTTGATCGCGCTCGAGGTGGTCGAGTTGACGATCACGAGGGTCACGACCGCGACGACGGCGAGGATCGCGACGATGACGCCGCCCTGCACGAAGAGCCGGTTGCGCTTTTTGCGGCGCTGGGCGGCCTCGCGTTCCTGCCTGGCCAGCTCGCGGGCGTGCTCGCGGCGGGCCTTCTTGCCGGTGTCTGCGGTATTGCTCATGGCTTCCTCTCGACGGCGCCGATCGACGGCGCCGATCGCGCCGTCAACAGGATGCTCCCGTCGACTATGACGAAGCTGGGAGTCGCCCGCGCGACGGGTCAGAGGCTGCCGAGCACGTCGAGGCGCAGCTGGGCGACGACCGCCACGACCAGGTAGCTCGCGAGGGTGATGACCGCGACCCAGCTGTAGAGCGAACCGGCGACGCGACGCGCGCGCTCGGGCACGGGGATGTTGCCCTCGCGCAGGTTGTACAGCGTGAGAGCCCAGAACAACGGGATCGTCACCGACCAGGTCACCATGCACCACGGGCAGAGTGTTCCGAGCACGAAGACGCTCTGGCTGATCAGCCAGAGCACGAAGGCGAGCGCGGCGACTACGCCGAGGTTGAACAGCACCCAGAACCAGCGGGCGAACCGGGCGCCGGAGAGCAACGCGACACCGACCACGACCGGCGCGATCCAGGCCGCGAGCCCGATCACCGGGTTGGGGAAGCCGAACAGCGACCCCTGCCACGACTCGAGGTTCGCGCGGCACTGCACGAGCACGCTGAAGTCGCAGCCCAACGCCTCGGTCGGATTCGTCAGCGTGACGAACTTCTCGATCGTGAGGGCGAACGCCGCGTACCAGCCGATCACGCCGGCGACGATGAAGAAGATCCCGAGTGCGACGGGGCGCTTGGCGACTGGGGTCTCTGGCACTCTCGGATTATGGCACGCGTCGAATCACGTCTAACTGAGAATGCGTGCGATAATCGGTTATAGCCAGCCGAGCCGCGCTCGAACTGGCGCCAAAGAAGGCTTACCGGGCGACAATCCGGGCCAGTGCCGGGCATCCGACTTCGAGTGGATGCGGGCCGAGTCGGATAGCGAGTTCCGAGAAGTGCCGGGTGACAGTCGGCGCGGTACACACGACAGCAGTAGAGACCAGAGCAGACAGTGGTCGACCAGAGGATGGTCGTGACCACACCATGCCGGTTTTAGACCTGAAGAATTTGCAGCGTGATCGCTGAGGCGTAGCGCGAACGAGAGAGTACCCGGTGGGCGGCGCGGTTTCCCACCAGGGCCTAGGAGTACACCGCCAGTGGTGAATGAAAAAGAAACAAACGAACCCAAACGACGCAAGGGACTCTTCGGTAGCCGCAAGGCAGCCGTGACCCCGCCGCCCGCACCGGTCGCAGAGCCCGTGCAGCAGCCCGTCGTCGAGAAGCCGGTCGAGGCCGCAGCGCTCATTTCGACCCCGATCGACGACATCATCGTCGACGAGGTCGTCGTGAAGGCCGCACCCCGCACCCGCACCCGCAAGGCCGTCGTGGCAGAGTCCGCGACAGACGAGACGCCGGCGGATGACGCGGCCGACGCCGCACCCGCCGAGACGGCCACGCGTGCCGTGCGCCCCACCACCTCGCTGCTGTTCCAGGCACCGCCGGAGAGCGCCGCGCTTCCCGAGCGCGCGCCTGCCCGCCAGCCGCGCCAGCCCCGCAACGCCGACGCTTCGGCCGAGCGCACCGGCGACCTCAGCAACGACCTCGGCGACGAGTCGGGCACCGTGCGCCGCCGTTCGCGCCGCCGCCCCGGCGAGGAGGCCCGCGACGGCGACGACGCTCCCGGCACCGTTGTGCGCGTGCGCCAGCCCCGCCCCGAGCCCGTGCTCAGCAACGAGCCCACCCGCGTCAAGGGTTCCACCCGCCTCGAGGCCAAGAAGCAGCGCCGCCGTGACGGCCGCGATGCCGGCCGCCGCCGTCCCGTGATCACCGAGAGCGAGTTCCTCGCCCGCCGTGAGAGCGTCGACCGCGTGATGGTGGTGCGTTCGAAGTTCGGGCGCATCCAGATCGCCGTATTGGAAGACGGCGTCCTCGTCGAGCACTACGTCGCCAAGAGCCAGGACATGTCGCTCATCGGCAACGTCTACCTCGGCCGGGTGCAGAACGTGCTTCCGAGCATGGAAGCCGCCTTCGTCGACATCGGACGCGGCCGCAACGCCGTGCTGTACTCGGGCGAGGTCGACTGGGACGCCGCCGCCGAGAACTCCGCGGAGGGCAAGACCCAGGCGCGTCGTATCGAGCTCGCGCTCAAGCCCGGCGACAAGGTTCTCGTGCAGGTCACGAAAGACCCGATCGGCCACAAGGGCGCCCGCCTCACCAGCCAGGTCTCGCTGCCCGGCCGCTACCTCGTCTACGTGCCCAACGGCTCGATGAGCGGCATCAGCCGCAAGCTGCCCGACACCGAGCGCGCGCGACTGAAGAAGATCCTCAAAGAGGTGCTGCCCGAGAACGTCGGCGTCATCGTGCGCACGGCCGCCGAGGGTGCCACCGAAGAGCAGCTCACGCTCGACGTCAGCCGCCTCACCAACCAGTGGGCCGAGATCAGCCGCCTCATCGAGACGGCCAACGCTCCCGCGCTGCTGCACTCCGAGCCCGACCTGCTGGTCAAGATCATCCGCGACGTCTTCAACGAGGACTTCCACAAGCTCGTCATCGACGGCGACGACGCGCAGGAGATCATCCAGAGCTACCTCAACGGCGTCGCCCCCGACCTCATCGACCGTGTCGAGCGGTTCGAGGGAACCAACGACCCGTTCGACGTCTACCGCGTCAACGAGCAGATCGAGAAGGCGCTCGACCGCAAGGTCTGGCTGCCCTCGGGTGGTTCGCTCGTCATCGACCGCACCGAGGCGATGACCGTCGTCGACGTCAACACCGGCAAGTTCGTCGGCTCCGGCGGAAACCTCGAAGAGACCGTCACCAAGAACAACCTCGAGGCGGCCGAAGAGATCGTGCGCCAGCTGCGCCTGCGCGACATCGGCGGCATCATCGTCGTCGACTTCATCGACATGGTGCTCGAGTCGAACCGCGACCTCGTGCTGCGCCGGCTCGTCGAGTGCCTGAGCCGCGACCGCACCAAGCACCAGGTCGCCGAGGTCACCAGCCTCGGCCTCGTGCAGATGACGCGCAAGAAGCTCGGCCTCGGCCTGCTCGAGACGTTCAGCGAGCCGTGCGAGCAGTGCGCGGGCCGCGGCGTGATCGTGCACCACGACCCCGTGACCAAGCACCGCATCCAGCAGGCGCCGCAGCCTGAGGTCAACAACGGCCGTCGCAGCCGCGGCGGCAAGGGCAACGGCTCGTCGGGCAACGGCGGCGGCAACAACGGCAACGGAGGCAACGGCGGAAACGGCGGCCAGAACTCGGGCGGCCAGAACCAGCAGCCCCCGGTGTCGAGCACGCCGAAGGCCGTCGGCAGCGGAACCCACGCCATCACCGACGACGCCCGCAACGCGCTCGCCCAGATCGCAGCACGCACCGTCTCGGCGCAGTCCACGGCCACCGGGGCGATCCAGACCGTTCCGTCGACGCCCGCGGCAGCGGCACCGGCAGTCGACCAGGCCACGGCCGAGTCCACGGCGCCCGCCCAGGCGACCACGGCCGCCGAGCCCGTCGAGGCGAAGCAGCCCGCCGAAGCCAAGCAGCCCGGTACCTCGCGCCGCTCCGGCCGCGGCCGTGCGTCCTCGGAGGCCAAGGCCCCCGAGGCAGTGGCAGCAGAGCCCGCAGCCGCCGCGCCCGCAGCAACCGAGACCGCGGCGCCCGCCGAGGCCAAGGCGACTCTCGCGGCAGACGCCCCGTCGGTCGACGCGCCGCTCGAGGCCCAGATCGCCGAAGCCGCCTCGGAGCCGAAGACCGACGACACCGTCGCCATCCTCGACATCCCGGTGACCAAGGCAGCGCGCTCGGGCCGTCGTATGAACAACCGTGACGCCGAGCAGATCCTCGACTCGGTGCTCGAGGCTCTCCCCGAGCCGAAGCAGCCCGGACAGGGCCGTTCGCGCACCTCGCGTCGCGCCGGCAGCGCCGGTGCCGTTGTGAGCGCACCCGTCACCGAGGACTGACCCTCGAGCGACGAACACGACACGAACCCCGTCGGCTCCGGCCGGCGGGGTTTCGCGCATCGCGGGGAGTCACCGGTCACTGCCAGCCGGCGCTGGGTAGGCTTCTCGGGTGAGTAGCCAGCTTGAAGACCGCCGTCGCGACCGCGACCGGTCTCCCGGCCACGAGCATCCGCACGACGACGGCGGCCCCTCGCGGGCGCGACGTCGCCAGTTCACCTGGCTCGCCGTCGGAATCCTGGGCATCACCGCGTTGTTCGTCGTGCGCGCGATCACCGCGGAGTCGAGCGCGCTCGCCCTGCCCGACAAGGCGCAGGACTTCCTCACCCTCAGCATCAGCGTCATCGTCGAGTCGATGCCGTTCGTCATCCTCGGCATCGTGCTCTCGATCGCCGTGCAGGTCTGGGTTCCCGACACGTGGATCATGCGGGTGCTTCCGCGCAACCCATTCCTGAGACGCGCGGCCATCTCGTTCATCGGCGTCTTCCTACCGGTCTGCGAGTGCGGCAACGTGCCCCTTGCGCGCGGGCTCATGGTCAAGGGCTTCACCGTCTCCGAGTCGATGACCTTCCTGCTCGCGGCGCCGATCATCAACCCGATCACCATCATCACCACGCACCAGGCCTTCGGCTGGGACGACGGCATCCTCGTCGGCCGCATCGTCGGCGGCTTCGTGATCGCGAACCTCATCGGCTGGCTGTTCAGCCGGCACCCGAACCAGGACTCGCTGCTGACCGACAAATTCGCCCGCGAATGCCGGGTGCCTGATGCGCACGCGCACGGCACGACCCGCTGGCAGGAGAGCGTCGCGCTCTTCCGCCGCGAATCGAGCGTCATCCTGCCCGCCCTCTTCATCGGCGCGGTCGCGGCCGGAGCCATCCAGTCGTTCGTGCCGCGCTCGGTTCTCGTGAGCCTCGGCAGCAACCCGCTCTGGTCGATCCTCGCGATGATGCTGCTCGCCTTCGTGATCTCGGTGTGCTCGAACGTCGACGCGTTCTTCATCCTGCCGTTCGCCTCGACCTTCATGCCGGGGTCGATCGTGAGCTTCCTCGTCTTCGGGCCGATCATCGACATCAAGATGCTCGCCCTGCTGCGCACCACCTTCACCGTGAAGACGCTCGTGCAGCTCACCGTCGTCGTCGCCCTGCTGAGCGCGCTCATCGGATTGGTCGTGAACTATGTCGCCTAGCCTCCTTCGGTTCGTCCAGCGCTGGCGCGGTGTCGCCCTCATGAGCGTCGTCGTGGTCGCCACGATCTGGCTCGCCGTCACGAACCAGCTGATCCTCTACATCCACCCCCGCTACGTCGTGTTCACCGTCATCATGGCCGTCGTCGCGCTCGTCTTCGTCGCCTCGAGCGCGTTCCTGCGCGAGCCGCACGATCACGACGCCCCGCCGACCCGGCGGCAGAACATCGTGTCGGGCGCGGCCGCCGTGCTGTCTGTCGCGATCGCGGTGGGCCTCATCGTGGTGCCGCCCGCCACCCTCACCAGCGCGACGCTCGAGCAGCGCGCGATCAACGACGGCGGCCTCACCGCAGACCAGGGTCCGTCGGTCGAAGCGGTCGCATCGACGACCGACGCCGCGTTCGCGTCGTTCACCGTGCTCGACTGGTCGTCGCTGTTGCGCCAGACCAGCGAGCTCGACGTGTTCAGCGACAAGCCCGTCGACGTGGTCGGTTTTGTGAGCGCCGATCCGGATGACCCGGAGAACATGTTCTTCGTCTCGCGGTTCATCATCACCTGCTGCGCGGTCGACGCCCAGCCGGTCGGCGTGCCGGTCTACGCGCCCGGGTGGGCCGACGACCTCGCGGTCGACCAGTGGGTGCGGGTCACGGGTGGCTTCGAGACGAACCCGAGCAGCGCGAGCGCCCAGCCCGTGGTCGTCGTCCCCGACGCCGTGGAGGTCGTCGAGCAGCCGGGAGAGCCCTATCTCTACTGACTACCTCCCCATCGACTACTCGCCCCGACCGACGGCCGCCGCGTTCCGGCGCACGTTGGTCGCGGTCGTCACCGTGCTCGCGCTGCTCTGCGGCGTGTTCGCCGTGCTCGGCTACGTGCAGGGTCCGAAGCTGTCGAGCGCACAGGTCGACACCGAGCAGGTGACCACCCGCAGCGGCCAGCAGCTGCGCCTGTTCGCGAACCAGCCGCTGGCGACCGTGGACGCCGCCGACGTCACGATCACCCCCGCGGCCGAGTTCACGGTGACCACCTCAGGGGCGGTCGTCGCCGTGCAGTTCGAGCAGCCGCTGCGCTACGCCGCCCGCTACGTCGTCGAGGTCGACGGTGTCACGAGCGAGTTCGACGACCAGGCGTCGACCCTGAGCTACGAGTTCACCACCGGCTCGCCGCCGCTCTACTACCTCGACCGCGGCGAAGCGGCCCCCGGTCAGCCCGCCGGCGAGGTCGTCGACGAGATCGTCAGAACCGAGACGCGCACGAACGAGCGCACCGTCGTCTACTCGGCCCCCGGCATCCAGGAATTCGCCCTTCTCGGAACGACGGCCGCCGTCTCGAGCATCGCCCCCGACGGCACCAGCGCGCTCAGCCTCGTCAGTTTCGACGACGGGGGAGCCGAGCCGTTGAACCTCCCCGCGGCGGGCGTCGTCGAGAACCTGCACGCCGCCGACGACGGCGTCACGATCGGCTTCGGCTTCTCGACCGCCGACCGAGCGTTCGACGACACGCTGCTGACCCTCGATCTCGACGCGGGCCGCGACTTCGTGCCCGTCGCCGCCCTGGACGGCAGCCCGCTGGCGGTCAAGAACTGGTTCTTCATCCCCGGGGGAGTCAGCCTCGCCGCCCAGGACCGCGACGACGACGCCATCGTCGTCGTCGACACCGCCACCGGTGCGGCCCTGCCGCTCGGCACCTTCTCGAGCCTCGAGTCGCTGTCGACCGACGGCACCCGGCTGGGCGTCACCAACCCGTTCGGCCCGGTGGTGCTGAGTATCGCCGACCTCGACGACACCGAGTTCGCCCCGTCGCCCATCGACGGTGTCACGCCGTTCGCCGGAGAGTTCCAGCTGATGCGCGGCGACGACCTGGTGCAGCACGTCGTGCTCGTCGACTACTCGTCGAGCGCGTTCGAGAACCTGCTCGTCGCCGACGACGGAACCACCTCGCGCGAACTGCTGCGCACCGTCGACGACGCCGGAAGCATCGGCGATTTCTCCATCTCGCCGAACGACCAGTACGTCGCGGTAGAGGTCGTGCCGAACGTGGCGTCGAGTGTGAGCGACGGCTACCCGGTGAACGACCGGGCGACGAGCATCACGACGGTCATCATCGACATCGAGACCGGGGCGCAGGTCAAAAGCGTCGCCGGCCTCGGTCTGCAGTGGTGACGCCGTAGCCGGTCAGACCGGCTGCAGCAGCGCCTCCGAGTTGTTCTTCACGTTCGCGACGTCTTTGCTGACCTCGTAGAACTCGACCTCGTCGGCCAGGTCGGCCGCGGCCTCCGACACCGCCTCGAGCAGCTCGGGCGAGCCGGGGGTGCGCGGGTCGAGCCAGTCTTCGAGCAGCCCCGGTTCGAGCAGCAACGGCATGCGCTCGTGGATCAGGGCGAGCGGGCCCGCTGCGGCGCGGGTCAGGATCGTCGTCGAGAGCAGCCACCGGGCGGGATCGCCGGGGGCGGCGGCCTCGTTCTTCCACCACTCGTACAGGCCCGCGAGCAGCAGCGGCTCGCCGTCGGGCGAGTGCACGAACTGGGCCGACGAGCTGCCGTCGTCGCCCTTGTGCCAGACGTAGTAGCCGGTCGCGGGGATGGCCGCGCGGCGTGACCGGGCCGCGGGAGCGAACGCCGGGTCGGCCAGCACCTGCTCGACGGGG
>Ga0247813_10003411_pt1 | contig 10220 bp, 9 predicted proteins | sample UWRJL169409C1_FD_180719 | JGI IMG/M metagenome (GOLD analysis project Ga0247813, IMG submission 180719) | Plant litter microbial communities from Arlington Agricultural Research Station in Wisconsin, United States - UWRJ-L169-409C-1 | ecosystem: Environmental > Terrestrial > Plant litter >... | reverse complement strand
AGATGCTGAAACAGGTCGTTTAGATTATGATAAAATTCAGGAAATTGCAACTAAAGAACAACCAAAATTAATCATCGCAGGAGCTTCTGCTTATTCTCGTGATATGGATTTTGAGCGTTTCAGAGTAATTGCTGACAGCGTAGGAGCAATCTTGTTTGCTGATATTTCGCACCCTGCAGGTTTAATTGCAAAGGGATTGATGAATGATCCAATTCCACATTGTCATATTGTTTCTACAACAACTCATAAAACATTACGTGGACCACGTGGAGGTTTGATATTAATGGGGAAAGATTTTGAAAACCCACAAGGATTAAAAACTCCAAAAGGAGAAATCAGAATGATGTCATCTTTATTAGATCTTGCTGTTTTCCCAGGAAATCAAGGTGGACCATTAATGCATATTATCGCTGCTAAAGCGGTTGCTTTTGGTGAAGCATTAAAAGATGAGTTCTTTACATACGCAATGCAATTGCAAAAAAATGCAAATGCAATGGCAGATGCTTTTGTAAAAAGAGGATACAAAATCATTTCTGGCGGAACTGATAATCACATGATGCTTATTGACTTAAGAAATAAAAATATTTCTGGTAAGGAAGCAGAGAATGCCTTAGTAAAAGCTGAAATCACAGTAAATAAAAATATGGTTCCATTTGATGATAAATCACCATTTGTAACTTCTGGAATACGTGTTGGAACAGCTGCAATCACAACTCGTGGTTTAGTTGAAGAAGATATGGAAACTATCGTAGCTTTAATCGATAAAGTATTAGCTGATCATACAAATGAAGCAGTTATCGAAGAAGTGGCTAACGAAGTAAACGAAATGATGAGCGAAAGACCGATTTTCGTATACTAAATCAGTCATAAAGTCTTAAAGTCGAAGGTCGAAAGTCTTGTAATGGAATGTAATTTTCTATTTAAGTTTTGATCTTCGACTTTTGTTTTTTAGACTTTACAACTTTATGACTTTCTAACTTTAAGACTTTAAAAAATGGGCGTACTAAGATTACAACTGCCAACTGACCCAAGATGGGTAAATATTGTAGAAAAAAACATTGAGGAAATCCTGACAGATCACGCATGGTGCGAGCAAAAAGCAGCAACAAACGCGATTACGATTATTACCAATAACTCTGAACATCAGGATTTAGTGAAAGATTTATTGGCTTTGGCCAAAGAAGAAATCGATCATTTTGAGCAGGTTCACAATATCATCATCAAAAGAGGATTAAAACTAGGCCGCGAACGCAAAGATGATTATGTAAATGAATTGTATTTATATATGAAGAAAAGCGGAGACGGAAGCCGTGTTTCAGGTCTTGTTGAAAGATTATTATTTTCAGCCATGATCGAAGCCAGAAGCTGCGAACGTTTTAAAGTTCTATCTGAAAATATTCAGGACGAAGAATTAGCAGTCTTTTACAGAGATTTAATGGAAAGTGAAGCCGGACATTACGTGACATTCATAACATACGCCAGAAAATATGGGGTAGGAATTGATGTTGAAAAACGCTGGAGAGAATGGTTAGCATTCGAAGAATCAATCATAACCAACTACGGAAAAGGAGAAACGATTCACGGTTAATTTAGTTTCAGTACTAAGTTTAGTCTTTCATTTCAGTCTTTTCAGTTTAGGACTGAGTTTTAAGGTTTGTTACGTTGGGAGAAGTAGAAACGTATTTTAATTAGAAAGCTTAGTGAACCTTGGTATATTCTCTGTGAGTCTCCATGAAATTAAAATAAAATAATCCGTGTAAATCGCGTCATCTGCATTCCAGATTAAGCGCAAAGTTTAGCAATCTAAAATCTAAAATCTGCATTCTAAAATTTCTTACATTTGATAATAATCAAAAGTCAAACTCATGAGAATAGAAACGGATCTGAAATTAGGATTTAAAGATGTAATGATTCGCCCAAAAAGATCAACACTAAAAAGCAGATCTGAAGTTTCATTAGAACGCAATTTTAAATTTTTGCACAGCACAATAAATTGGACCGGAATTCCGATCATGGCTGCCAATATGGATACGGTTGGAACTTTTGAAATGGCAGAAGTTTTGGCTAAAGAGAATCTTTTCACTGCTATTCACAAACATTATTCACCTCAGGAATGGAACGATTTTTTAAAAGATCAAGCAGGAGATTTTTACAATTTTATTGCCATAAGTACAGGAACGGGCAAGGAAGATTTTGCTAAAATCGGGCAAGTTATTACGGCAAATCCACTTTTAAAATTTATATGTATTGATGTCGCAAATGGCTATTCTGAACATTTTGTTCAGTTTTTAAAACAAACCCGAAAACAATATCCTGATAAAGTAATTATTGCCGGAAATGTTGTTACCGGCGAAATGGTCGAAGAATTGCTTTTGGCTGGAGCCGATATTGTAAAAGTGGGAATTGGACCAGGTTCTGTTTGTACAACCCGTGTAAAAACAGGCGTTGGATATCCGCAGCTTTCAGCGATTATCGAATGTGCTGATGCCGCTCACGGTCTGGGCGGACATATTATTAGCGACGGCGGTTGCAGTACTCCCGGAGATGTAGCAAAAGCTTTTGGCGCAGGATCTGATTTTGTAATGTTGGGCGGAATGTTAGCCGGACATACAGAAAGCGGAGGCGAATTAATAGAAGTTAACGGCGAAAAATTCAAACAATTCTACGGCATGAGTTCGACAACAGCCATGGACAAACATGTTGGCGGCGTTGCGGAATACAGAGCTAGCGAGGGAAAAACGGTTAAAGTTCCTTTTAGAGGGAATGTCATTAATACAGTTTTAGACATTCTAGGCGGAATAAGAAGTACGTGTACGTATGTTGGTGCTTCAAGACTAAAAGAACTTACTAAACGAACAACTTTCATCCGCGTAAGCGAACAGGAAAATCAGATTTTCACGAAATAATAAAAGCATTTTAAAATAGAATATGATTACAATTTCAGAAGCAGGTTTAAGCGATATCAAAACAATTCAGGAAATTACAAACATTACGTGGCCCATTACTTATGGCGAAATTTTGTCAAAAGAACAATTAGATTATATGTTAGGCTTATTTTATTCTGATGAAGCGCTTACGAAGCAAATCGAGAATAAAGAACAATTATTTTATCTAATTTCAGATACAGAATCCACAATTGGCTTTATCGGAATTGAGCATCATTATAAAAATGAAGCCATAACAAAAGTCCATAAAATCTATCTTTTACCAGAAACGCAAGGAAAAGGAATTGGTAAAATGGTTATTAATAAAATTGAGAAAATGGCTTTAGAAAATAATTCAGCAACATTAGTTTTAAACGTAAACCGTTTTAATTCAGCTTTAAGTTTCTATAAAAAAATAGGTTTCGAAATTAAGGAAACAGTTGATATAGAAATTGGAAAGGGATATTTGATGGAAGATTATGTGATGGAGAAGAAAATATAAAAGTAATTTTCAGCATTCTTGTCATTTCGACAAAGGAGAAATCTTCGCAGGTAACTCCGCAGCGAGATTTCAATCTTTGTAGAGCTTCTCGCGAAGATTTCTCGTTCCTAGAAATGACAAACTGTGTGTTTTTAGCTAAATATATTAGAATCAGTTTTATACTGTTTTTTTTTATTTTCTTAACTCACCACAACATCATGCTTAAACAACAATCCCTTTACTTCTTTCAAAGCAAAAACAGCTTTCTTCAGTTTAGTCTTTGAGGGATCAATAGTATAATTATAACTGGTTTTAAAATCGGCTTTGTTGGCGATGGCTTTATCAAATTCAGATCGGTATAAATCGCAATTCTCAAAAAGAACGCTTGTGAGATCTGTAGCCATAAAATCTACAGCAATGAGGCTACAATTGTTAAACGTTGTTCCTTTTATTTTTAAGGTATAAAACTTCGAAAAATCCAGAACGCAGTCATAAAAGTGAACTTCAAAAATAAGTTTATCACACATTGCAAAATTTACTTCTTTGATTTCGCAACGATTAAAAGTCGCGGTTCTAAAGGCAACATAATTGATTTTGGCTTCACTAAAAATGCAGTCATTAAAAACACAATCAATAAAAGTAACGGCTAAGAAGGTACACGCCGAAAAATTACAATTATTAAAAACACAGCATTCAAAATCCTTAAAATTAAGATCGTTTCTGCCATAAATTACAGTATCGTATTCTTTATCAAGAAAATATTCGGACTCTTTTTTCAATGCTGATTTTTGATTATTATTTGAGAGTGAAAAGATAAGAATTACGTCAGATAATTGTGTTCTTTTAAGAATGGTATTTCTTAAATCTTACTAACTGCATTTTAATTTACAATAGTGTTTGTTTAAATCATTGAAAATAAGGCTTATATTTACAATACGGTTGATTATTGTTCCAAAAAATTAAGACTTTAACATGGTGAAATTTTTAAAAAATAATGTATTTCACAACAAGAATAACATCATATCGTTACTGTTTTTCATTCCGTTTACTGTATTTGCTCAAAACGATTCCGTCAGTTCAGAAATCTGTCGGCCAAAAACGATACTTGAAATCTTTAAAAAAAGAGATTCGGTGTATATCGTTAAGCCGGTAAAAAACAGTTTTTTTCTTGTTATTCCAGTAATTGGTTCCCAACCCGCAACCGGATTTGTTTTTGGTGCTGTCGCGCAATATACTTTTAAAGGAAAACAAAAAGCAGACAAATATTCGATAGCCAATCTTGGTATTACCTACACTACAAAAAAGCAGTGGCTTGTCAATGTAAAAAATAACATCTTACTAAAAAACAACAGGATATTTTTGAGCGGCGATTATCGCTTGTATATTTTTTCGCAGCCTAATTATGGTCTCGGAACTAATATTATTCCCAATCGTACGGAAAGTGATAATTTTAGTATTGATTCGATTGCGCAACCAATGGACTATAATTACTTAAAGTTTCACCAAACTGCCTCCTTCGAAGTGAAAAAAAATTTTTATGTTGGCGGCGGAATTAATATTGATTGGTACTCAACCATTAAAGACAAAGATCTGAATGTTGAAAATGAACAATTTACCTACCATTATAATTACAGCCAAAAGTACGGATTTAATAATTTGGAATATTTTTTAACCGGTATGAGTCTCAATTTAATCTACGATTCGAGAGACAATCAGATCAATACAACCCGCGGGTGGTTTGCCAATATCAATTATCGATTTAATCCTGTATTATTTAATAATCAACGATATAGTAATGTTTTGTATACAGAATATAGAAATTTTATTCCGCTTTCGCAGAAAAACGAACGCTATATTTTGGCCATTTGGGCGTACGGACAGTTCGTAACAAGAGGAAAAGTTCCATACTTAAATTTGCCGGCAATTGGCTGGGATCAGCGCAGCAGGAGCGGAGAAGGCTACACGCAAGGTCTGTTTAGGGGAACAAATTTGATTTATCTTTCTACAGAATTCAGGTTTCCAATTACCTGCAATCAAATGTTAAGCGGAGCTGTTTTTACCAATTTTGTAACAGCTAGTAATCCCGAAACAAATACAAATCTTTTCAAATCAATACAGCCAGCTGCCGGTTTAGGTTTGCGGCTTTTAATTGATAAAGCAACAAAAACCAATCTTATTGTTGATTATGCGTGGGGAAACAGATCAAAAGGATTTTATTTAAATGCTGGCGAAACCTTTTAAAAAAAGACTTTTATAGATGGTTTGAAGGTTAAAAAACATTAAATTCAATTTTCTTACTTTAAATTGATTTCTTCATAATAAATTCATAATTATAAATTATTGTGATTTATATTTTAAACTCAATTGCTATTTTTGTTACTAATACAATTTAGAATGAAGCTACTTATAGTCGAAGACGAACCAAATCTACTCTCCATTTTGCGCAAAGGTTTCGCTGAAAACAACAATGATGTCAGCGTGGCTCTTGATGGTAAAACGGCTTTGGAAATGATTCATAATTACAATTTTGACGTAGTAATTTTAGATGTAATGCTACCGGATATTAACGGAATCGAAATTTGCAGACGATTACGTGCCGATAAAAATTTTGTTCCCATTTTACTTTTAACAGCCCTTGGAACTTCAGAGAATATAGTAACAGGACTTAATGCCGGCGCTGATGATTATTTGGTTAAACCGTTTAAATTTGGAGAACTTGACGCCAGGGTAAACGCATTAAACCGAAGAGCCAATCAGGAAACTGAAAAAACAGATACGATAATAATAGGCGATTTAGAAATAAACAGCCAGGCTAAAATAGTAAAACGTGCAGGAGAACAAATCGTGCTAACAGCCAAAGAATTTAAATTATTGTACTATCTGTCTAAAAACACAGGCAGAATTGTATCCAGAGATCAGATTTTAGACAATGTCTGGGACATTAATTTTGATATGAACACCAACGTTGTGGACGTTTATATCAATTATTTAAGAAAAAAAATAGACAAACCTTATTCAACCAAACTAATTCATACCATGAAAGGTTTAGGTTACGTTATACAGCCATAAAAAATGGATATAAGAAAAAAAATTACTTTTACTTATGTTGCTCTTTCTACCTTTAGTACACTATTATTGTGTGTGGTAGTTTTTGTATTATTTCGTGAAAACAACAGATACCATTTCTTAAAACGATTAGAAGATCGTGCAAAAATTGTTGCTTCGATTCATTTTCAGGAAGATCCGGAAAAAATAAAATACTACAGTAATCTTAAAAAAAACGGACTGGAAGAACTTATTGAAGAAGAAGAATATGTTTTGAAAATAAACAGTGCCAATAGTTTTGATTATAATACGAAGTTAAACTTACCCAACTCATTTTATTCTAATATTCTGGAAACAGGAAAAGACTATTATGAAGTTAACAGCAAATATTATTTAGGGCAGGTTTTCACCGAAAACAATCAGAAATACATTGTAATTGTAGGCGCGCGCGATCGACGCGGAAAAACAACGACCATTTATATCGCCAAAATATTAATTTTTGGTGGCATTGCCTTTGTACTTCTGGCCTTCTTTTTAGGGCGTTTTCTGGCCAAACGAGTAATTAATCCCGTAGCTAGAATAACCAGAGAAGTAAACCGAATTAGTGCTTCAAACCTTCATAACAGATTACCGGAAGTTAAGAATTCTGATGAAATGTCAGATCTTACACGTACTTTTAATGACATGTTAGACCGTTTGGAAACATCTTTTGAAATTCAGGCCAACTTTATCAATAATGCTTCTCACGAACTAAAAACTCCTATTACGACAATTATAGCCGAATCTGAGATTATGCTCCTCAAAGAAAGACCAGTTGCAGAATATATAGAATCGCTGCAAAATATTTACGGACAGGCTTCAAGATTAGGAAATCTGACCGAAAGCCTTCTTAAACTAACGCAAACCGGTTACGACGGTAAAAAGCAGGTTCTTGATATTGCCCGAATAGATGAACTATTACTGGATGTAAAATCAGATTTAGATAAAATTTATCCGGATAACCGAGTGAGTATTAAACTAAATTTTGTTCCAAATGATTCTGATCTGCTTTTAATTCCGTGCAATAAACCACTTTTAGAGCTCGCTTTGAATAATATCATTACAAATGGAGTAAAGTATTCAGATAATAATGAAGTTTTTGTTACACTATCAGCAAATAGTGATTGGGTTAAAATCTCTATAAACGATATCGGAATTGGAATTCCGCCCGAAGATATTCCACATTTATACGAACCTTTTTTTAGAGGTAAAATTGCGGCTAAGTATATAGGTTACGGCCTTGGACTTCCATTGGCATCCAAAATTATTCGAATGCACAATGGCGAAATTCAGGTACAATCAGAACAAAATAAAGGCACAATCGTAACTATAATCTTTAAAAAAGAAATCAGGAAACCCAACATTAAAAAATCTAATGTTGAATCTTAGGAAATTCTAATTTTAGATTAATACCCTTCTAATTTTCAGAATGTTATTTTGTATGTATAAACTAAACGATTATTCATATGAAAAATTTCCTGATACCAACTACTTTAGAACAAGATACTATTAGCGCTGTAAAATCTGCAATTAATCAGGCAAAAAATACGAATTGCGAGATTATACTAATGATGGTTTCTGATACTCCTGACACTTTTTCGGCGTCACAATTTTTACGTGAAATGAAAGCAAGTTTAACGGCAAGTCAGGAAGAAGTTCTTGAAACCTGCCGATACATTATTACACATACTGACAATTGCAAAATAAAAGTCCACAATCAGTACGGACTTTCAGGTCCTATTTTTAAGGGAATTATTGATGCATTTGCTGTAAAGTTGGTTATACTGACAAATTCGTATAAGCAGGAAACAAAACGAATTCATCAGTATGCAGTAAAATTAGCAGGAAATCAAAAATGCCCAATTTTACATTTAGGTACAGAATCTCTTAAAGATGATTTTAGTAAAGCGCTTTATATCGAAAATGCTAAAGCAAATATGCATGTAAAAGATATTCAGCAGTTTTTGAGCAAAAATTTCTCTTATGAAATCGTAAGCCAGACAGCAAATTTTGATGACAATTACGAACAATTTGCACCTTACCTGTCTGAGGCAATTTCAAAATATGACATCGATTTACTGGTTGAAACCCGTAAAGGCGAAAAAATCAAATTCAAAAAAAATAAAAAAGATAGTAATAGTGATAAACTGGGACTTCCTGTTTTATCACTTTACGAAGAATTGGCATAAAAGCAGTTTTTCAAAAAAAATATAAGTTTAAATTTAAAACTATAAAATATGTTATTAAAGAAAAGAATTCCAATGAGGTACGTTCTCGGAAAAATTAAGGTGGAATTAGGTCTTGTAATGGCTTATACCATATTATTTGAGATTTTTCACCATTATTTCATCAATATTTCTGTAGATATTCCAATCGCAGTTCCTACAATGGTTGGTACAATTATCTCTTTATTGTTGGCCTTTAAATCAAATCAGGCCTATGACAGATGGTGGGAAGCAAGAATTATCTGGGGATCAATCGTAAACGAATCCAGAACTTTGATACGACAAGTATTAACTTTTTATAAAGATCCTGATTTTTCTGTAGAAGCAAATGATTTCAAGGAAAATTTCACCAAAAGACAAATTGCATGGTGCTATAGTTTAGGTCAGGCTTTACGAAATAAAGACGCTGTAAAACCCATCAAAAATTTCATAAGCGAAGAAGAATTAAATTTTGTAAAAAATCATCAAAATGTTCCAAACGCAATTTTATTGCTGCACGCCAGAGATTTAAGAAACGCCAGAAAAGACAAACGTTTTAATATGTATCAGCAGGTAGAAATTGATAATACAATTACAAGATTGTGTGACGCAATGGGTAAATGTGAAAGAATTAAAAACACCATTTTTCCAACAACGTACAGTATGTATATCAGAATGACCTTGTGTTTGTTTATTATTTTATTGCCTTTTGGATTGATCGATTTATTAAGCTGGTTCGCTATTCCGTTAATTACCATTATAGGAGGAACTTTCTTTTTGATCGAAAAAATGGCTATTCACCTGCAGGATCCTTTCGAAAACAGGCCAACAGATACACCTGTTACGGCTATTTCGAATGCAATCGAAAAGAATTTACTGCAAATGCTAAATGAGTTTCAGGTAGAGTTCGATATTATCAAAGAATTCGATCTTAAACCAGAAGCTAAAACACTTACCGGAAAAGAGTACTTCGTTCTTTAATTAATATTAGTCTATTTAATTGTAAACCAGGCAGCGCTTTTTGTGTTGTCTGGTTTTTTGTTTTTTAGAATTTGGAATTTCAGAAGCGTAATTTTAATAGGAAGCTAATCCCGCTATCCGTTTCAAGTCCTCGCTAAAAAAACTATTTTTCTAAGCCATAAAACGAGCTTCCGTTGGTCGCTGTTTTATGGCAAGAAAAATTAGTTTTTTAGCTCCGGGCTTTCCACTTCTATCGGGGCTAGGCCAATAGTTTTCATGACAATATCTTTCGGTTTTCTTGTTATTTCGAGGGAAGATAAATCACATATCGAGAGCGACGTACTGTGCGTCATTGTAAACATCAATTTTTAAGCAATTTCCCCAAAGTTTGTATCGAATGTCGCAATTCATTTGTCCATGGCAAACCAAAACTCAGCCGCATACAATTTGAAAATTGATCCTGAAAGGAAAAAATCCGTCCCGGAGCGAAACTAATTTTATGTTTCATTGCCAAATGATAAAAAGCGGCCGTATCAATGTTTTTATCTAATTCGATCCAAAGAAAAA
>Ga0247813_10003410_pt1 | contig 10221 bp, 6 predicted proteins | sample UWRJL169409C1_FD_180719 | JGI IMG/M metagenome (GOLD analysis project Ga0247813, IMG submission 180719) | Plant litter microbial communities from Arlington Agricultural Research Station in Wisconsin, United States - UWRJ-L169-409C-1 | ecosystem: Environmental > Terrestrial > Plant litter >... | reverse complement strand
CCGCCTTCTCTGGTGTTACGAAGGCGAAGTGGATGTGTCCAACCGCCGCATGCTGTCCAAACGCAACCAGCTCTCCGCGTGGTGGATCCAAACCGGCTCCGTCACCGTTCAACGCGGCCGCGACACGTGGATCGCCCGCGCCGGCGAATGGATTTTTTGCGGCCCGCATCCGATGCACCAGGAATTCTCCCCCGACGCCCGCATCCTCTCGATAAACTTCAAGCTCGAGTGGCCCTCGGGTGATTCGCTCGTCGATCAGATCTTGGTCGCACCCGCCGCCGCCCATCCCGCCCTCGGCAAAGCCGCCCGCGCACTCCTCCGCGTCATCAGCCGACGTTTCCCTAGGATCGGCACGGCGCTCCAGCCCCAACCCGTCGAACTCACCGAGTTCTTCGAACTCCAACAACTCTTCTCCGCCTGGGCGCAGGCCTATTTAAAAACCCTGCTCGCCGCCGGCGTCGTCCCCGCGCGCATGGGCGGACTCGACCCGCGCGTGCTCGCCGCGCTCCGCGAGCTCGACCGCCACGACTGGCGCACGCCCTTCCGCGAAAAAAACCTCGCCGCCGCCACGGGTCTGAGCGCCGGCCACCTCGACCGCCTCTTCGTGCAACAACTCGGCCTCACCCCGCGCGCCTACCTGCAAAAACGTCGCCTCGAATCCGCCACCGCCACACTCGCCGATTCCACGGTGCCCGCCAAAAAAATCGCCTACGACCTCGGCTTCTCCTCCGCCTCGCACTTCACCCACTGGCTCCGCCGCGCCACCGGCAAATCCCCCCGCGAAGTCCGCAACATCGGCGCACGCTGAGCGCCGGTCACCGTGCTATTTTTTTCGGACTGCCCGCAAAATAGCCCGACACTTCCAACAAAAGACGGCCTTTGACCGCAGGGAGAACAAAGCCTTCGCCAGTGCGGGCGAGCGTTTCCCCGGTGCCGAAGACACGAATTTCTTTCACGGTTTTCGGCAGGCGGAGTATTTCGCCGGCGAAGCCCATGCGTTCTTCGCACACGTCAATGTCGAGCGCCTTCCGCACGGGGACGTAGTGAAGAAGCGTCACGAGAAGATCGCGCTTACGGCGGCGGGGGGCGCAAAGGATCGTGCCCGGCAGGCCGTCGCCAACGAGTGGAGCGCCGGCGAGGTCGCGGAGGACGCGGCGCCACACATCGCGAACAGCTTGGTTTCCGGTCTGACGGTATTCGCGAAAAATCGGGTCGGCAAAATAAACAAAGCCTTTGCCTGAGACGACGGCGGGAAAGCGGTCGGGCTCGGCCTGCGGCGGTGTTTGGAAATGCGACGAGAAGGTGAGATCAGTGCGCTTGAAATACGGCAGCACGCGATCGACCAGGACCTTTGCACCTCGCCCGGCATATACGTTCACACCCTGCGAATACACAACGCGATCGCTGGCGCTCAGCTCGGGCCAAAAGGCTTTTCGCGCACGCCAGTAAGTGGGAAATTTTTCCACGACGCCGTTGAAGCCGAGCGGGAGGAAATCGAGCGCCCACTTGTCCGAGGTGTCGCGGCCGGCACGGTGTGAGATCACCAGTTTCCCACCGGCGGTGTGGTAGGCTTTTAATTTTTTGTAGAGCGCGGGCGAGATAACGACGTCGTCAGGAAGGATGAGTGCGCGGTGCACGGAGAGATCGGAGCGTTCATCGAGAAGCGAGACTTCGTAGTGCGTTTCCTCGCACATCTGGATCGCGCCTTCGTCGGACTTTCCGGTCTCGGACAAATTTTTTCCGGGATGGTTGGCGGAGAGCACGCCGATGTCCGCAACCACGGAGCTGCCCGCGTAAAAGGGTTCGGCGGCTTCGCACTGGGAGTAAACCGCGCCGATGAGGTCGTATGCGGCGGAGTCGAGGCGGCCGCGCGGCGGGAGTTGGTCGCCGACGGAATTGCCACCGCCGAGGGCCTGTGAACGGAAGCATTCGTATTCGAGAGCGGCCTGCGGTTTGATGCCGCCGAAGTCTCCCCACATTTTTTGGAAACGGCCGGTCATGCCGATCCAGGGCTTACCCCAGCGCCCGGCGCCTCGCGCAAGACGCGGGAAATGCAGATAGCCCCAGAAGCCGGAGGGCAGCGATTCGATCTCGATGTGCGTGCAGTGCGGGAGACGCTGGCGGCCGCCGGTGCCGTCAACGAAGACGTCGAAGGGCGTGTTGTAGAAGATCGTGGTTTTCGGCGAGAGCGAGCGGACGAGCTTGGTGAAGCGCGCGGCGAACCGGGCCTGCGCGTGGGACTCAAAGCGTTTGAAGGTCTCGGCGTCATCGGCGGTGAATCCGTAACGCTTGCGGTAGGCGCGGCATGCCGCGCTGTGGTGCGCCAGGTGATCGTAGAAGAGGATGTCGAAAAAGATGCCATCGAGTTTGCCGTAACGGACGAAAAGTTCGCGCACGTGGGCTTCGAGGTAATCCTGGAAGTCGGGGTTGACCCAGTCGTTGAAGCGCCAGCCGCCGGGATGCCGCGGAAGGCTCGGATCGGGATTGTCGCAACGGGCAAACGTGCCGTCGGCGCGCATCTGGCGCCACTCGGGATGTTCGTCGGCGATGTTTTCTTCCCACGCAACCGGCGTGTAAATCGGGCAGCGGATACCTGCTTCGTGCAGCGCCTCGATCATCTCTCCGAGCAAGTCGCGGTCGCTGAGGGCGGGGTGTGCTTTACCGGTCTTCGTTGGGTAATAACACATACCGTGATGGCACTTGGCGAAGAGCGTGACGCTGTTTACGCGGGCGCGTTTGAACGTCTCGGAAAAGGCGCGGGCGTCGAACTCCGCGCCGACATCGGGGATGAACGGCGAGGTGTGGAAATCGAGATGAACCTGGCGAAGGGAGACGGACATAAAATGAATTGGGCGCCGAAACCGTGGGAGGAAAGGCCCCGGCACGGGCTATTGTATTTCAAGGACTGGCTCGGCGTTCGAATCCTCCCGGCTTCCGAAGTAGACGCCCTTTCCTACCGACGAGGGCTGTATCAAAACGAAAGATACTTTCTGACCAGAAATATATCGGGCGTTCACATAACTGGTCACATCGATGGAGTGAGTCTGCCCAATCGTCCCGGCATGGGTGATCGTGGCGATCAATGTTCCCGTGCTCGCAGGCCGGTTGGCCCAAGTCGTGCCTATCTCCGTCCACGAATCGTAGGTGAGCTGGCGAACCTCGACCGTGCGGTTACCGGCGCCCTCTTCTCCAAACTGGACCACTTTCAGTTTCAAGGTCGCCGTCTTCGCCTGGGCGCTCAGGCTGTTAAGCGGGAAGCGCAGATAGGAGATGCGATCGTAACCGGGTCCATACACGTCCTTGACCAGCAGTTTGGTCGCCGTGCCGTAATTGACGGTCGGGGCGGCATCCCACACATAGGTATCCGCCTCCGCGGAGATGTTGCGAGGGGCCCCCACCACATCCTCTACTGCAGCGATTGTTGTTTTCGTCTGCTGGATGTATGCGGCGACCTCCGGCGCGTTAGGATCCACGATCTTCGGGACGCCCGGCTGCAAATCCGGATGTCCGGAATAGTCGATGTAGCCGGTTTGGTTGGCGTAATTATATCCGGAATTACCCCACATATAAATCGGCCCGTAGGCGTTTGCTGCGATGTCTCCGGTGCCAGGCATCGCCCAGTAATCCGCACGGCCGGTATAGGTAACAGTCGGTCCGTAAACCACGTTCTTTACGAAGTAGTTGTTCATCGTGAGCCGGCCAGTGAGTTGGAACGTTCGAAGCGTGGTTCCGTTATCACACATTCCCATCATGTGACTTTCTCCAAACCATTTTGCCATGACGCCAAGATTGCAGACGGCGCGGCTGCTTTGGGTTCCCTCTTCCATGTAACCAATCCACCGGCTGGCTCCAACGATCACGTTCTCGAACGCGATGCTATTGGTGGAAACATAATCAAAATCGTATCCGTCTGCGGCCCAATCGACGAAATTATGCTTAGCAACAATGTGCCCCGAACTACCGCCGGAAACGGTATGAATGGCGCGCCGGCTGAGATCGTGACAGTAGTTTTTCCTGAAAACAGCGCTGTTCACATTCCAGCGAGCGGTGAAAGCCTGTTCTGTAAACCCGATGTCGAAACCTTCGATCAATACCTTGCTCGCGTCATAAATCCAGAAACCGCTGGCGGTTTGATCGCTGATGATCTTCGCGTTCTCCAGCCCGATGAGCCGGATATTGCTGCCACTGATATCAACCACGGCCTTGGTTGCCCAGCCGTCGACCATGGGTTGATTTATAAGGGTGAGCGATCCCCGGACATAAACGGTCGTGTTGGACCGGACATTAAGCGGAGCGCTAAGTGTAAAGTTGCCGTCCAGATAATACACGCCACCGGGCACGATAGAGGAAAGCCCTGCGGTAGTGGTGATCACCTGTGCGTTTGCCGGAACGGCCGGATCGGGCGCATTCAACGCTTTCAGAACCGTCGCCAGCGTGGGCTCAGCCTTTAACGAGGAATTCCAGCGCGGGTGTGATTCTAAAAAATTGAACGCACGGGAAGAGATGCCCGCCATCACCATGTCTTCTGCCACGTCCGCCATCAGGGGCTGTGAAAAGCACAGCCCGGTCACCGTCATTAGTTGAAATATGTTCTTATATGCGGCGCGCCCTTTTACGGCAGAAGCGGTGGGTTGAACTAAATCCACTGGGGTGAACGAATGTTTTTGGGATGTTTTCATGGGGTGGGGTAAAACAAGAAAAGGGTGCAAGCGCGTGCGGGGCCGGTCTGAGAACCGATCGATCCCTTCCGTCAACGCAGCCACAGCGGGCCGAATTTTTCCGGGTCCTTGCCTTCCGCAACGCCGTTGAAAAGTCGGATCGCGCGGCGGCTTTTCTTGTTCGTATCGGCGTCGGCGAGGGCGAGCGCTATACCAACGGCCGAGCCAGCAGGAAGCGGACGATCTAGTCCCATGACGGACCACGGGAAAAGGATGTCGTAGATGGTGACATTACCTTCTCGCGTAACCTTCAGGCGAATGCGCGGCTCGGGCACGCCGACGGGCAATGCTTCTGTGTAGGAGATCCAGCGCCAGGTGAGCGGGCGGAGGACGGTGGCGCTTTTATCCGAGGCACCGGCGACGCCGTATTCGAAGACGCGGTGGCCCTTGAGACCAAAGAGATCGTTGGCCTCCCAGGTTTTTTGGTAGTCGGGATCAAAGCCGATCTGGATGGAGTCGTGCGACCAGATGTGTTCGCCGGTCTGCGTCTGGAGGTGTTCGTCATCACGGACGACGACGTGTAGGTAAAGGCCTTCGACCCCATGCGCGGACTGCACGGTGGCGGAGCAATCTTCGCGGGCGATGGGACCACCGAATTGATCCCAGTTAGAAAAATCCATGGCTGAAATTTTTTCCCAGTCGGGAATGGCGCCGCGGGCAACAGGAGCCGCGGCGAGCACGGTGAGGTCGAGCGAACGGGTAATCTCATCGCGGCGACCTTCGTGGCGGCTATCCACAGCAAGTTTCCCGCGGTAGCGCTGGCCGGTGACGAGACCATCGAGCGGGAGTGTTAGACGTCGGGTTTCGCCGGGCTGCACGACGGGTGGGTTGAGAAAGCGGTCGCGTCCACCGTCAAGCGTGACGGCGAGGCGAGTGGTGACAGGCGCGGTGGCATGCGAAGTCACCGTGGTCGCGAGACGGGGCGCGGGGGCGCCGGCGGGCCATTCGAGCACGGGGGCGGAGGCTTCGAGCGGAGGGATGACGCGCACGGGTTGGCCGAGCCAGCGATCACCGTCGCGGGCGAGGAGGAGGTAGTCACCATTGGCTGCCGTGGCGGGAACGGAGAGACGTCCGTCGCGGGCGCGGAGCGGAGCGGGTGCGATCCAGTCGCGACCGCGGGCGAGCGAGACGTCGTCGCCACCACGCATGACGTCGAGCACAGGCAGCATGTCGATGGAGGGTGATTGCGCGCGGGAGAATTCGAAGAAGATCGGACTTGGCGAGAGTGCGAGATCGGCGGTCGTGGGGAGCGCGCGACCCATCATGTCTTCACGGCGGGTGGTCGTGAGCGGAAGACCGATGACGCGCTCGGAGGCGGTGTCCCATGCGACGGCGATGGAGGTGTCGTCGATTTTCTCAAAGAGCACGAGGTGGGTGGTGGGCGTGAGGCGCAGCCAGGTTCCGAGTCCCTTCACGCCGGCGAGCCAGCGCGCGACGTTGGAGTAAGAAGCGTAGGAGGGCTTGGGCGTGGAGTCGTTTCGGACGAGGGAGAAGCCACGTTCGCCCTCATTGGGCGCAGCCTTGAACTGGAGGCAGAAATAGGTGGCGTTCTCGACACCGAGCGCAGCGAGAAGCGTGAGCGAGCGCACGGCATAGCGAGCCTGCGTGAGTTCATCGACGGGTTTTTGCCAAGTGCCTTTGCCTGAGGTCCAGCCGAACTCGGTGATGTGGATCGGAAAGTTCGGACGGCCGATGTCGGCGAGAAACTGCTTCAGCTCGGCGACGCGTTGGATGAATTCGTTTTCGGGCGCGGTGCCGTCCACGTAGGCGTGAACGACGAGACCGTCGAGGTGATCAAACAAGCCCAGTTCGTTGGCCGTGACGAGATCGAGGCGGGCGGGGTCTTTGATGCGGATGGAGGAGAATCCGGGCCCGAGAACCTTGGTCTGCGGGCGCGCTTCTTTGATTCCGTCGGCGATGGTGGCGAGGACACGGACGAGTTCGGCGTTGGTGCCACCGGTCCACTGCCACTCGGGTTCGTTGTAGATCTCGAAGTGCCCGGGAAAGTTTTCGCTTTGCTGACGGGTCCAGGCCGCGACGAGTTTTTGGAGTTTGTCCCAATCGGTCGGCTTGGTCAGCGGGTTGCCGAAGCTCTTTTTCTTTTCAGTGGGCTCCATCAGCCAGCGAGGAAGACCGAACGACATGACACCGACCTGATCAAAGGGGCTTTCGTGGAAGAGAAGTTTTTCCGGCGGCGGCGTCACGGGATCGAGCATGCTCTCGGTAAGCGTGTGAATGGAGATCATGCGACGGTTCCACCGGGCACCGGCGGCGAGCACGAGGTCGGCGTCGCCCTGCACAGTCCAGAGGCCGAGGCGAGATTGCTTGCGGATGTCGTCGGGGAGGAGCGGGCCAACGACTGCGGCAGTGGTGGAAGTTTTGACGGCGGCGCCGTCGGCGAGCTTCATGTCGGCGGAGAGCGCATAGTAACCTTTGCCGGAGAGCGTCACGGGGAATTCACCGGAGGCGTCCGCAGGAACGGTGACGGTGGAGACGATTTGCCCGGATTCGTCGCGAATGGAGATTTCGCCGCCGGCGGATGCTTCCGGCAGACGGAGGACGAGCGCGCCGGTTGTATCCGTAAAGATGTTACCCTTGGCGGATGCGGAGAAGGCGGCGGAATCGGCACCGCTCGACGAGGAGAGGAGAACGGTGAGTGACAGCACCGAGACGAACAGAGCGGGGGCTTTCATCGAGCGTCAGCGAGCGGAGGCCGGGGCGAGTTCCACGGAGACGTCATCGATCCAGATGGTGGCGGGCACTTCGGCCTGGTAGGCGACAATCATCAAGGTGACGGAGCGGGTGCGGGAGTGAAGGGCGCCTTCGGCCTCGAGCTCTACCCAATCGGCGGAATCGGGGACGGGGATCAGCGAGGTTTTGTTTCCGAGAAGGCGGATACTGGCGTTTTTTTCATCGCGCTCGAGGAGGCGGACGCCGACGCCCTTGCCTGTGATACCAGAGGACCGGACGAATAGGTGGACGAGGAGTTTGCGTTCGCCGACGGCGCCGTCGGCGGGAGCGGAGATCTGGATGGCGGGACCGTGGACGAGTTTTTCCTTTTCGGAGGACTCGATGAGCTCGAAACGGAGAGCGTTTTCGCCGGCGTGGGGATTGGCTGAATCCAGGGACACCTTGAACGGCGTTTTCCAGCCGGTGGCCGGCTTGTAGGTGCTGCCATGGCCAGCGCCCCAGTCGGGAACATAGACAGGGATGTTCTCAAAGTTGTATTTCGCAAGAAACTCGGGCGCGGATTGCGCCGCGTTCAACGCGATGACCAAGGGAGCGAGCAAAACAAAAATAAGGCAGGATTTATATGTATTCATAAAATAGTTACGTTTCGTGACCGAACACGGCGGACACGTCAGTTCGTTATGCCCTTGCTCCAGATTGGCTCGGTGGCGATGTGGGCGGGGGCCTTTAGTTCGACATGACCATCGGCATAGGCGACCCAGGCCTTGTCGGAGTGACGGGCGCCCAGGGTGTTGGTCGATCCAACGTTGATGGCCATGTAGGAGCTGGCGCCGCCAAAGGACCAGCCGGACACCTTGGCTGTCTCGGCGAACACGATGGTGCTGGACGTCTGTATTTGGGAATATTTGTAGCGACCGCGCTCGTAATACTGCGTGTAGTTGTGCCCCCACTGTCCGTCGGGACCGCCTTGAACAAGCCGACTGTTTATACCGTAGTTGGGCGCGAGTTCATCGGTGCCGTCACATTTTCCCAGTTCGTCGGTATAGCCAAAGGAGCGGAGGTTGGTCGCGCCGATTCGGGACTGCTGAATATCCTTCTGAAACCACAAGCCTTGGGGCACCCAGTCACGGTTGTCCTTAGCCCAAAGCAGCGCGAGCGCCTGAATCTGACGAATGTTGGCACCGCAACGCGAAGTGCGGGCGCTCTCGCGCACTCGTCCAACGGAGACGATCACGATAGCCGCAAGCACACCGATGATGGCGATGACCGCCAGTAATTCGACCAGAGTGAATGCGCGTGCGGAGCGGACGCGAGGAAAGCAAGAAGGCGAGCGAATCATGGCTGGGGATAAGCCGGGGTTGAACGTTGGAAAAATCAGCCGCGTGAGGGTAATATGTGGGAAATAACGCCGACCCGGTGCATCAAACGCGAACAGCGCGACGGCGGACGCAAAACGCAAGGGCACACACGGAGACGATCACGCTCCAGGAAGCGGGCTCAGGGATGGCGGACGTAAAGGCCACGTCTATGCTAGAGAAACTGATCTGATCGGAATTAACACTGCCGCCCGTGAGGACGCCTATGCGGTTGAACGTGTAGGTAAGAGGCGTTGTGTCCGTGAACGTCTTTGAAAGAGAATACGTAAGATCCGTTCCTACGACGTTCCACATGAGTTCGAGTCCCGTCGCAACCCGGGTGATGTTCAGGGAAAAAGTGTAGTTACCCGAAATGAAAGACGTGTTCGATGGCGTGGCACCGGCCGTTGTAATCGTAACCGCGCCAGCACCGCTACCAAAACCGCCGGAGTTTCCGCTGCTACGCTCCCAAAGATTAGACACCGTGGGTCCGGTTCCACCCGCAGCCGTGCCGGTGTTGGTAACGAAATAGCCCAGCCATCCGTTTACGCCGGATTGGCCGTTCACATCGTAGAGCCCGAAGCGGAATTGGTCGGCTTGAGGAGCGGTGGTGCCAACAATGGTAAAAGCGCCGGAGAGTTTTAAGGAATCCCCCATCGCGAGTGTTTGGGATGCCGTGGTCGCGTAAATCTGCTGGCCATTGGCGGAACCCGAACTGCCGTTGCCGAGAACGGGGTTCGCGGTATTGAGACCACTGCCGCTACTTCCGGCATTTTGCGTCCATGAAGAGACCAGGACTGCGTGCGCGGTTGATGACTGAACAAAGAAACCAGTGGTAACGAGAGCGGCGCCAGCGAGGCGCACGCGCAATACGGACAAGAGAGCGGATCTTAAGCGCATAAGGGGTTGGGGTTAAACCCAGAGAAAGTATTTTCTCTTATCTAAGCAAGTATTTTCTTATTTAATCAATTATATGCATAACTTATTTATTAACATATATTAATATGATTTAAATTCAAGAAATGCTTTTCTTGCTGACTGAACGTTCACGGATAATGTCACACCATGTCTTCGCTTGCAGAGATCTCTCGTATTTGTGGCGTTTCGCTCGGTGCTACATCGAAGGCGCTCAGCGGGAAACCCGGCGTATCCGAGGCAACCCGCCAGCGCATCCTAAGCGTGGCGGCGCAGCACAACTACCGGCCCAACCGGCTCGTGCATGCGATCCAGAGCGGTCGCAGTATGACGGTGGGCCTGACGTGCAATGACTTCAGGGACGACTTCTCCGGACGAATAATCGAAGGCATGCTAGGGGTGCTCTACGGAGCCGACTACGACGCCATCGTAATCAGCTGGGATCTCTGCGTGCACGAAGGCGAAAAGGTCCTGCGCACCTTCGCCGAACGCCGTGTGGATGGACTTCTGATGTTCCCGCCCGCTGATCAGCCGTCACAGGC
>Ga0247813_10003409_pt1 | contig 10225 bp, 6 predicted proteins | sample UWRJL169409C1_FD_180719 | JGI IMG/M metagenome (GOLD analysis project Ga0247813, IMG submission 180719) | Plant litter microbial communities from Arlington Agricultural Research Station in Wisconsin, United States - UWRJ-L169-409C-1 | ecosystem: Environmental > Terrestrial > Plant litter >... | reverse complement strand
CCTGATAGTGTGTCCACCGCCAACTTGCCAAGAACTACCTGGTGCACCCTGTTCCAGGGTTCTGTTCAATGGTGAAGCTTCAAAGCCAGTTTCTGAAAAAGCAGCACCTGCGATTGCAGTAACACCAGGAGCGGATTGTGTATTTGGATTGTTGTAAAAGGTCACCTGATCAGCCAGATCAGTGGTTTTATAACTGCCATTACTCTGGGCAAGCGGAGCAACATAGGGCAGGTATTTTCTGTTTTCCCGGCCAAATATATCATAGGTTACCGGCTGCACTATATCCCGGAATGTACTGCTTCCCTGAACGGTAACCTGTTGCATAGGCCGACTAAGGCCATCGAAATATTGAACCGTTTGGTTCACCTGACATACGGTGCGCCCTGTTAGGTTGAGGTCATTGTCGGTTTTTACACCGGGAATTTTGAATATCCTTGTGCTGGTATAGTTTCTGTTCGCACTCGGGGTACTGGAAGCCGTCACACAGACCTGTGCTTTTGTTTTTTGTGGTACATTCAACAAAACAGTTACTATCAGTACGCAATATAAATATCTTACCATGAGAAGTTAATTAGTATAATTTTTTTGACTAGACGTAAGGAGCTATACTTAATGTTTTCAATTATTTTAAAGGAAGGCCGTGTCATATATTTAAACATACATCATAACATTAGTTTTTATTTTGAAATAATATTATAATTGACATGGATTAGGCGAATTTTCTCTTCTAGTAATACTAGTACTACCATCCGACCATTCGTAACGGTAGGCACAAGAGTATATATTTGTGGTTGAATTATATGTAGAGCCTGTATAAACCTTAGCCCCTGTTTCACAAACACCATTAATTATTTTTTTATCGATACCCGAGCAGGTCATACAACTTAAATTACTGTTGGCAGTTGCCTGTCCATTGGTGTTGATCATGTTCTGCGCTTTGGCATCAGCATCATCCTGGCTGATTAAAGAGCTAAAAGTTCCGGCATTAACAGTGTAATTAAAAGAGCCGCTACTACTATTGGCAGGACAATCGTTTTTAACGAAGGTTTGACTCCTAAAGGTATTGTAAAAAGTGCAGGTGGCTGCTGAATTTGCGAATACAGTACCATTTGCAGCCAAGTAAGCAGCAGCTTTGCTATTCGCATCCGCCTGGCTAATAGCTGAAGTATAAGTACCTTGGGCGACTGAAAAAACTGCGGTTCCTGCAGTACCACCAACTGCGCAATTACTTCTCGTAAATATCTGACTTACTGCTTCACTCAAGTAAATGCCATAGTTATATTGATAGTTCTTTATGATAAAACCATTGTTATCATTAATGTTCATTAAGCGTTGAAAACTATCATATTCAAATGATGTCATTCTTCCACTGGGATCGGTTTGACTTAGCTTACCTGTTAGTGGTTTGTGGGAATAAGTTGTGATACTGGAATTAACCAGTAAAGGATGGGACCGTAGTGGTGCAAGGAATGATTCTACTTGCGCAGTGGTTGGAAAAGGGTTTAAACTAAAGGTATTAATTGCTGAAGCTCCTAAAATAGATGCTACTGTAGCATAAGTTGTATTCTTAATTTCTGCAATCAAAGACTGCCTACTGTAACTCCAAAGATATACAGCCGAAGGTCTATCTTTTTGGGTGAGCATCAATGGGTTACCGTTATCATCGAACTGATTGTATGTAACTTCTTCTTTATATCGGGTATCCATGCTATAATTGGTGAAGCTTTTCACTATTGGCAACTGGCCTAATGTGCTATTTGAAAATTTAAAGTCAGCAAGGGCTATTGGGTTGACAGTTTCAAGTTTATATACTTTATCAATGAGCGGTTGTCCGTTTTGTCTATACTGAGTAAGCTGCCCGCTGAGAATAGACGTAGTTAATTCGTTTGTTTGATAACGCACCTGCTCGATAGGTACTGCAACTATGTGTTTACTTTTGAGATTATCCATTGATAAAGTTCCGCCGGTATAGTCAGCAGGATATAAATTTAACACTGTCAATAACTTGCCCTCACTCGTGTTAGTCACGGTACGTGTGAGCTGCGCATGAAGGGGGTTATCATAGTAGTATTTGGTTACAATGCTTATTGGATTTAAACCATTTTTATCATACTGACTAACAGTACTTGACGTCTGATAAAACCATTCTGACAACACTTCATACGGCACATATTCAAAAATATCCTTCGCATCATCAATCGGGTTATTCTCTTTGTAGGAAATTTTGATTCCTGGGATGGTTTTAAAGTTTATCCCTCCGTTGACAATATCATTAAAATAGTATTCATTCGCCAATGTTTTTAGTACTACATTATCCGCATTAAAATCCTTTGATCCTTTCAACAAGCCCCTTCTCCAGTCATAACTTATTCTCGGAGGGAATGGAAAGCCAACAGATCCTTTATCTGCATAGTCTCTTGCAGATGTGAAACTATACCATGATTTCCCGTTATAATTGCTACCATTTCTGTTTTCTACAACTACTTCTGAATAGCTAACATGACTACCCTGGGTACTACCTAAGATACTTACTATAGCAGACTGCCTAATCATATAGCTGCACTTAAAAACGCAGTTTGTACAGGGAGCCTGAGGGTTGGGGCCAACGGGAGATGGTTTAATCTTTGTGCCGACATAATTGAATTTAGGGATAGTCATTAATACCCCACTGGAGCGATCTGGTTCTTCATAAAGCACATATAAAAAGTTCCTGTTAGTACGGTTTCCAAAACCATCGTTATCAGTGATGCTTTTAATCCTAAGCCCACCCGCTGATCTTTCTTTTGTAGCAGAATTGTCAGCTTCGTTCCAATTAACAATAATAGTACAGAAATTATCTAGATCAATAGCATTTGCAGATATGACATAAGTCCCTGCCAAAAGCTGAACATCATGGAACTCTCCATCCGCAGGGAGACCAACTAGCATATTTTGATTCGTGGGAAAGGTTCTATCAAAGGAGTAAAACCCACTTACAGGATCAGGATTAGTAGATCCCGCACGTTTCGTTCTATTAATCATCACTTTTGCGCATTGAGGATTAATAATTGTAAAGCTTGAAGTTACTTCTGGACTTGCATTCCACCTTGCACTTGCTGAAGCTGATTTACTTGTAGTTAGATCTTTTGTATTGATTTCAGTGTTATTATTATAACCATATTTATTCAATTCATAAGCAAATTGAGTATATCCTCCAGTTGGATAGGTGATTTTATTTAAAATATTAGCTTTTGTATAAGTCGAATCAGGTGTACGGTCAGCACCGTCTAGGCAAGCATTAATTTCAGACGGAATTAATGTAGTATTAGGTTTCCCATTGTAAAACCCCCAATAATCTTGTGACTTAGAAAGACGGCTGGGTAGCTTTATGCTTTCTTCATACTCAAAGGAATAAGTCTCGACAGGAGCATTTTTCGCATCAAAAATAGTCACTCCACTTAATTTCAGTCTTTTTTCATCGCTAATAAAATAAGACATTCTTAAATAATAAGTCTTTAATGATTCTCCATTTCTATTTTTGAGTATAATTTTATCGAGTTTAGACATTTCATTAAAATCATCTCTATTGGAAATAACAAATTCAAGCGCGCCTTCTTTCCACGATATTTTTTTTAATTGTACAGCAGAAACCGTTACTAAATTATCACATTCTACAGGAAATTCCTTACAGGAAGATCCTGGCTCATTTGGCGACGGAACACCTATAGGGTCATACCGTGTAGAAGAATGATTCGCAATATAAGAACATGTTGATGCAGGGTAATACTCAAAACTTACGGTGTCTCCTATTGAAGAGATTACAGTGGTTAGATACCAAGATGAAATTTCATCTATACCACCGGGACCATCGAATCCACAAAGTGACTCTGATGAAGATCGCTCAATTGCATTCAAACCTCCAAAAATATACGTTGTACCTATTTCATCCTTAATTACCCATTGATTATCAGGATTAAATCCGGAAGAGATCTGGTAATTTTTATAAGGAGCAGTAGATACATTCTGATTTTTATCAATAATTAGTTTCCCGGAATTTCCCATGAAGTTAAAAAAATACATATCCGGCTCTGTATCACCATAACCATTAGATATAAAGCGCTGGTATGCTACAGGCGGCTGCCACGAATAAAATGCAGCACGATCAGTATTAGGATCTGGAATTCCAAGTGCCTGACTAAAATAACCAGATGAGTATTCATCTGGTAACCCCTTTACTGTACGAGTAATCACACCACCACAATCAAGTGCCCAGCCTAAACCAGCCCACCCTGCAACTTCCTCTACTTTAATACCTCCTGCATGGTAATTCAAACTAATGGGAATAGATATAGCTCCTGATTTTATATCATAAAGCGAAACAGAAATATTTGGAAGTCCAGTTGAATAACTAACTGGAATATCGCCAAATTTACCTAAAGCAGATGCAGTTGGTGAAGGTGGAATAAGGTTCTGCAAAATGGGACTTGGATTGTTTTGACTGAAGCCATTATTAGATAAAATAGTCAGAAAAATAACGATGAAACTTTTCATTGAGAATAACCAACCAGGATATTTTCTCAACACAAAGGAAGACGTTAAGAACAAGATCACATTGTTCTTTGAAACCTCACTTTGCGTTTGTGCGAAACAAATAGTACAACTGGAAAATTTAAAACTAAAGAGCGGATAAAGGTGTAATTTCGTCATGTTATTTAGAAAAGGTATATAGCTTAAAATGTCTGAATTTTGACAGATAGGAAAAGATCTGCATTGTGCAAATCGAGTACAATCAGATTATAAAAACTATTCAGAACTTGAAAACAAAACACATGAAGATGAGAGGTTTTTGAGAGCTCATTATTCAATAGACTTTCTTTCTGAGCCTTAAGTTAGATTTTAAATATTTAAAATAAAGTTTATTACACCAATATGGCTCCAGCCGTGACCAATAACCGTTTCGGAAGGACGAAAGAGAAATTCGCAACCGAAAAATTCTATTATTAAAATCTTTACAGCCTATTGGCTAATTAGCAAAGCCCAACATTCTGTTGATTTTTTGCTATAATTCTATACTTTAACTAATAAATCAAGTATTGGAAAGGTACATTACAAAATATAAAAACAAATAAACTACAATAGCTACGTTATAAAAAAAAGCACTTTCTTTTATAAGCATTTTCTTCTTGTATGAAAGAAATAACACTAATATCTGAAAGATAGCAGCGTAGAGAGGTACCCAGTAATTGCCGCCGCACTAATATTACCAATATCGAATAATACAAATTGTACAAATGACGTTATAATCTGAAGCAAAAAGTATAAAGCAATATTTAATGTGAATAAAAGAGACTGTAAAGTGAACTGTCTACTCTGGAATAATAGAATTAAAATAAGTAATTTAGTAGGACTTAGGACACAATGAAAAGTAAAGAAACATTCGATTTTGAGCACTTCAAAAATGAAGCAATGGAAGGCCTTTATCAAGGCAAAAAGATGTGTGGTACCGATGGTGTTTCGCCACAATGTTAAAGCACCTGTTGGAATCAATGCTTGAAGCCGATCGTGATAATGATCTTCAGGAGAATAAAACCAGTGATGTAGTCAATCGATGCAATGGTAAGACCCGCAAAATCGTTCGCAGCCTCCAGTCGGGCGAATTTGAGTTAGAGGACAGTCGTGATCGCAATGGGACTTTTGAACCTAAGATCGTAGCCAAACGTCAGTTAATTATCACTGAAGAACTGGAGGACAATGTGTTAGCGATGTATGCCCGTGGCATGAGCACCCGTAATATCTCTGATTATGTAAAAGAGATGTATGCAATGGATATTTCCGCAACTGAAATTTCAAACATGACAGATAAGATTATCTCGGCGATGAACGAATGGCCCAACCGGCCATTAGAAGCAGTATATCCCTTTGTATTTCTAGACTGTATACACTTTAAAGTGCGGGGTAGCGGAGGTATTGGATCCAGAGCTGTTTATAATATACTGGGTGTAAACCGTGATGGCTGGAAGAACCTGATTGGTGTTTATATTTCAGAAAATGAAGGAGCAAAGTTTTGGCTCTCTGTCCTAACCGATTTAAAGCAGCGTGATGTTGAAGATATCTGGTTGCTTGGATTGATGGCTTGAAAGGCTTTCCAGAGGCTATAGAATCAGTATTTCCAAAAACACATATTCAGTTGTGTATTGTGCACCAGATTCGTACCAGTCTGCGCTATGTACCCGAAAAAGACAAGAAGGCCGTCGTTTCTAATCTTAAACCAATTCACAAGGCCAATAATCAGGAACAGGGCTACGAAAAATTGCTGGAGTTTGAAGATAAATGGGTAAAAAATATCCGTTGTCGGTAAAAGGCCTGATGGACAACTGGACGAATTTATCTACGTATTTTGAGTACTCTGCAGATATCAGGAAGGTAATATACACCACTAATGTCATCGAAGGAATGCACAGACAAATACGCAAAATAACTAAAACAAAGGGCGCATTCACCTCAGACGAGTCACTACTAAAACTCGTATATCTGTCATATAGAGACTTCTCCAAAAAATGGACGATGCCCATGCGTAACTGGGTTTTGACAATGTCTCAAATATACATTTGGTGAACGACCGAAAGCCTTCGGCGACTTCTTTCTTTGTGGGGGCTCAAGAAGCCCTCACCAAGAAAGAAGTGAACTGTTAACACCACTTCACACTCCCGAATAAAATTCTATTTAGGATTGAGACTTAAGTATTCAAATCCTACAACAAGGTGATGTATGCCACTATGAAATCTAAGCACCCAAAAATCTTTCATCCCCTCTGATTTCATAAATTCAACATAAGAGCTTTCGTTGAATTTTTCAAGAAATGTATCTATAACATCAAATTGACTATCGAAATCCTCCTGTCTAAAAATAAAATAAGCAACATTTGACAATACTATACTATAATTCACTTCTGTGTCTGGCCCCTCTATGCATAGAATATTCAAACTTAAAGATCTAAAATCTAATTTGAAATCATTTACTACTACTATTGAGTTCAGAAAAATTTCATTTAAAACTGTATTCATAACTTAAACTTTTCAGGATATTTATCTCTATTTTCATGTATTATTTGTTGATCTCGTGTTGCTTGAAATCCCTCTTCAGTTTTGACCAATTTCTCTCCATTATTTGACCTAGAACCATCTAAATTATATCTAGGCTTCGTTCCACGTACAACAGTTCCATCAGGCTTAACGGTAACAACTGAACCATCTTTGTTCTTATACGTTCTGTATCCCCCTTCATTAGTTTTTTTTCCTTCCTTGTCTGTCTTAGGTTCAGTAGGATCTCCGCCTTTAAATCCTTTATCTTTAAGTGTTGCATCTGCATCTTTAATCGACTTACCATCTAAATCTGGTACTGATCCTACTTTACCAACATCCACATTACTATTATGCACTATTGTAATCCCCAAACCTAATGCATCTTTATTAGTGGTTTGTCGGAGCTCTCCGTCTGACTGCTTACGAGCAAATTCTTTCACCCTGTTATTTAAATCGTTATGGATAGTAATAGCATTAAGAATAGCCTGAACTATAGGAGTACGCCGCAATAATAATTCTATAGGATCTCCAGAAGCCATTTCGTCAAGGTCAACGAATCGTATTGGGTTATTAAACGTATAATTATAAGGCGAATACCTGCGCATCTTCTCTACTAATGGATCTACTAAATTCCACCTCCCAATCACCTGATCATAGAACCTTGCCCCATAATCTAACGCCCTTTCCACTTTACTTTAGATGAAGAGCTTCATATCAATCCATGTAATACCAAGATTCTCCTAATTTCTTTAGTCTTTTTTTGTATTCTTCATCATTTGGAATTTTTTTTAGATCAGGAATGTTAACAATAGACTTTCCATCTTTCATATAGAACTTCATCGGTTCACCTAAACTTGTAAAACCTGTTGTAAAACCATTAATACCAAAAGAATCAAGTTTTTCATTGAGAAGTCTTACAAGACGACAAATTTCTTTTTTATCAGCATCTGTATTTCTGGCTAACTTACTACCAAGAATATCGGGTACGTACTGAATTGTATCTCTAGTAAAATTATATTTTCCACTATCCAAAGTCACATAGTATTCATTAACTTTATTATTTTTAAAAGTTTTAAATACCAAAAAATTATTCCCGCGGTTTTTAAGAAGAGCTTTAGCCTTACAAAGGTCAGTTAAATAGGCTCTGTTTGCGTATACATTTTCAACATTATGGTTATTTCGACAACCAAGAAATAATACAAATAATAATGGCAGATTGTAAATTAATGCTTTCATAATTTTAATGAATTCCGTATAAACTAAAGTTTTTAATATTTCGTAATTCGTTTTTAATGACTCTTCGGCCTGCAGGAGAATTACCGTACCCATTTCTTATAGCTCTTTGATCTCCTGGTGAATCTAAAAGACCAGGGGATCCATATGTACCAACACCAAAATCATATAATAAGGTTTTCTGCTCTCTCCCATGAAATAAATTATTGTAGTGAGCACCTACAGTTGCTATTTCCAGACCAACGCCTAACTCGGCGATACCTCTTCCCCACAGATAATTACCTATATCCCCGACGTTATATGCAGTACCTTCTCTCACATAAAAGCTTTTCGGATCTAGCGCACCTGAATTTATTCCAGTGACCCCATAATCCATTTTTCCTGCTCCTTGAGCTAAAGCATACGAAAGAGGAGACTTTTGGGCTTCTGAACCTTTGACCCCACTAGCTGTAATAGCTTCCTCCACTTTAGCATCACTTAGAACTTTAACTTTATTAATGCCCACCTCACCATTTGAAGCAATAGCATTATTTATTGCTTTCACATCGTTATCTGGATCATTAAAATTGTAAGATGTTGACTTACCAGTTTCAGAATTTTCAATTACCAATTTGTCAGGTTTGTCATTCTTATCAGTTCTTACATAATTACCGAGTTGATTAAAAACGTAATCATCTTGCGGCGCCATTCCATCAGGATCAATAAATCGTATCGGATTATTGAATGCATAATTATACGGAGAGTACCTCCTCATCTGCTCCGCAAGAGGGTCAATTACATTCCACCTTCCAATTACCGGATCATAGAACCTAGCCCCATAATCCAATTGTCCCAGCTCCTGTTGCAACTCCTTACCATTGTAAAGATACTTATTGTCACCCGCAGCTACAAAACTTTCTTTACCAAAAGGGTAATAGTTAGTTTGCTGGAGTCTGGTTAAGATGCCATTGGCAGGATTCTTGTTAAAAGAGTAACGGACATTTCCTAAATGATCAATTAGATTGTATTCGTAGCTGTAAATTGCACCGCTTTTTCTTGCAAGTCCCTCTTCTGTATGGATCAGTTCTATGTCCGCACCATTGTATTCAATACCGTCGATATAGTTTCGAATAACCCCACTACTGGCCTTCCTTAGTTTGCTTCCTGTCGCATCATAAATATAAGACAAATTAACTCCTGTTTTTAAAGCAGTAGCTGGCAGGTTAAGCAGGTTATAGGTCATGGTTACCCCTTTACCATCCTTCACCACACTCCCATTCGCATTGTATTCATAAATACCAGGCACATCGCTCCAGCCGGCAATTGCAGATAACCGGTTGCCATCGTAACTGTAAGTGCCGGTCACGCCCTGCCTATTCAGGCTTTTAATGTTTCCCATCAGGTCGTAACTGAGTAATTCGCTCATCGAGATACCAGTACTCACTCCGCTTAACAGCCTGTTCAGCTTATCATATCCGTAAGTGAACACATTTGGATTGCTACCGGATGTACCCCATAACTGGTTTGCAATATTTCCATTATACTGAGGTACTGTACCATCATTGTATTTCAGCTCCAAACTGAACTGGGCTGAATTGCTGCTTTTTAACCAGCCCCTTTCATTATAGCTCAAAACCGTATTCTGCAGATAACTACTTCCCTGGTCTGTACTGTGAAGCGATTTGTTCAGCAATTGTCCCGCCTCATTATAAGCTAATTTACTTAAGCCCACTTCGGCAGCACCATTGATAGATTCCCAGCTGGACAACTTTCTGCCCATATGGTCATATACGTTTCTTGTCGCAATGGTCGTAGCAAGGGTTCCTACACGATGGATTCGAGTACTTACAGTTTGTTCCCCTGCAAAACTGTAGGTAAACTGTGTCTCATCATAATTGTTTTCATTTCTTGCCCCGGAAAGATAATGTTCCTTAAAATTTTTGACCAGCCTG
>Ga0247813_10003407_pt1 | contig 10235 bp, 10 predicted proteins | sample UWRJL169409C1_FD_180719 | JGI IMG/M metagenome (GOLD analysis project Ga0247813, IMG submission 180719) | Plant litter microbial communities from Arlington Agricultural Research Station in Wisconsin, United States - UWRJ-L169-409C-1 | ecosystem: Environmental > Terrestrial > Plant litter >... | reverse complement strand
GCGTGGGTGTTGCCACCTTTGCCTGCTCCACCGATTGTGGCGCATCCATCTTGAACTGGTGGCACAACACAGGCTGGGCCACGTCCATGCCTTCGCAGGGTTCGCCTGCCGCCATTGTTTCCGCCATTGCAGCCGCAGTCGATGTGCCAGGGCAGATGTAGTTCGCCAACGCCAGCTGTGCAAACAGCAGCGACAGAACCACCAGGAAGGTGGTCATGCAGCGGTAGGCAGAGCGAGAAGACAGCATTTGAAGGAAAGTGTAGTGCTTCTTCGCAGAGCTCGCACGTCATCTAGATTGTTCGAAACCTCGAAACTCAACATGCGGAGCTGCGCGTTCGAGAAGCACACTGGAAAGTAGTCTTAGCCTTATTTCACTGGAGCGATCTCGGTCACCACGATCGCCCCCCCGGCTTTTTCCGCTTTGAACTTCACCTTGTCTCCAGCTTTGACCTTGTCAAGCATGGCTGGATCTTTCACCTGGAACACCATGGTCATACCAGGCATGTCCAGGTTCTTGATCTCGCCGTGTTTGATGGTGATCTTCTTGGCTTCCATGTCGACTTTGCGAATTTCGCCATCGACCATGTCACCTGCGGCGGCGCCTTCGGCCATCTCTATTGGAGCCCCCGCCTGCGTGGCGGCAAACGCTGGGATCGAGGCAGCCATGGCTGCGGCCAGAAGCAACACTGTATTGAGCTTTTTCATAGTGATTTGTCCTGAAAAATTTTCATTTGAATAACTGACTTGAGGTAAGACGGCGCCTGTCGGCCGGAACCAAATACAGGCGCAGACGGTAGCGACTTACTTCTTGGTGACGTTCACCAGGCCCTTCATCCCAGCGTCGTAGTGACCAGGCTGCAAGCAGGCGAAATCAACTTTGCCGGATTTGGTGAATTGCCAAATGATTTCCCCAGTCTTGCCCGGGACTACGGTGACCATGTTGGCGTCCGCGTGTTCCATTTCTGGGTTCTTCTTCATGACCTCGTAGTGGTCCTTCAAGTCCTTTTCTGAGCCCAGCACCATCTCGTGTTTGACCGTGCCTGAGTTCTTAACGACGAACTTGATCGTCTCGCCTTGCTTCACGTCGATCAGCGAAGAGTGAAACTTCATGTCGTCTGTCATGTCGACATTCACAGTACGGGTCACTTTGGAAGCGACGCCAGGTTTGCCGATTGCATCGTCGCCGTGCCCCCCTGCGTGGTTGCCTGAGGCCATAGCGTTCATCCCCAAAAGGATGGCTGGAACTGTGATGAGGAGGTGACGTGTTTTCATAAAAATGCCTTTCTGTTCGTGTAAAAAAACTGACTCAGTGCTTCATGTTGCCCATGGGCTTGCGCACCTGGACTTCAACTTCGTTGGCCGGCATGTTCTGAACCGGCATGGACTTGCCCCCCTCCGATGCAAAACGCGCAGGGTCGGGCAAAGCCCCCGTCCACTCGTAAGCGACCTCTCCGGGTGGGTGCTGGTACCAACCAGGATCCTTGTAATCACCGGCTTTCTGGTTCTTTCGGACTTTGAGCACGGAGAACATGCCGCCCATTTCGACAGAGCCGAAGGGGCCGGTTCCAGTCATCATGGGGACGGTGTTGTCGGGTAGCGGCATTTCCATCTCCGCCATATCCGCCATGCCGCGCTCGCCCATCACCATGTAGTCGGGGATCACGTTGGTGATGTCGCGCGCGACTTTGCGGTGGTCCACACCGATCATGGTGGGCACCTCATGGCCCATGGCGTTCATGGTGTGGTGGCTCTTGTGACAGTGGAACGCCCAGTCGCCTTCCTCGTCGGCCAGGAACTCGATCTGCCGCATCTGGCCAACCGCCACGTCGGTGGTGACCTCGTACCAGCGTGTCGACTTCGGTGTTGGTCCACCATCGGTACCGGTCACCAGGAACTCATGACCGTGCAGATGGATCGGATGGTTCGTCATCGTCAGGTTGCCAATACGGATGCGAACCTTGTCGTTTTTCCGGACTACCAACGGATCGATGCCCGGGAACACACGGCTGTTCCAGCTCCACAGGTTGAAGTCGAGCATGGTCATGATCTTGGGCGTGTAGGCGCCGGGGTCGATGTCGTAGGCGTTCAGCAAGAACACGAAATCGCGGTTGACCTCGTCGATGAGTGGATGTTTCGCTTTGGGATGCGTGATCCAGAAACCCATCATGCCCATCGCCATCTGCGTCATCTCGTCGGCATGCGGGTGGTACATGAAGGTGCCTGGGCGACGCGCTACAAATTCGTAGACGAAGGTTTTGCCTGAAGGAATCGCCGGTTGGTTCAGGCCTGAGACACCATCCATCCCATTAGGGAGACGCTGGCCGTGCCAGTGCACGCTGGTGTGCTCGGGCAGCTTGTTGGTCACGAAGATGCGCACCCGGTCGCCTTCGACCACCTCGATGGTTGGTCCTGGAGACTGGCCGTTGTAGCCCCACAGGTGAGCCTTAAAGCCAGGCGCCATCTCTCGCACCACAGGTTCGGCCACCAGGTGGAATTCCTTGACACCGTTGTTCATTCGCCAAGGCAGCGTCCATCCGTTGAGCGTGACTACCGGGTTATAGGGGCGTCCCGTGTTGGGAACCAAGGGATCCATGGTGTCGGGCTTGGTCTGCAGCACCGGCTCGGGCAGCGCCGCCATGGCGACGCGGCTGACGGACGCAGCAGCCACCGCTGTGGTGATAGCACCGGCGCCGGTCAGGAAATTTCTTCTGTTCGTCATATGTTTTTCGTGTTTGATTGAGGTCGGATCAGTGGCCGCCTTGGGCACCAGAAGTCGCGGCGCTCGACACCGACATCGCGCCTGCAGAGGTGGGTTTTCCCATCATGGAAGCGGCTAGTGCGGCATCCGATAGCCAGAACTGTTGATAGGCGTTGATGGCTGCGGAAACGCTCGAGATCTGCTCCCGCGTGTCTGCCAGCAGCTCGAAAACACCGATGAGCATTCCGTTGTAGCGCAGCATGGTCTCCTCTCCCATGGTCTTGCGCAGAGGAACGATCTCGTCGCGGTAGTGCCGGGCGACGTCATAGGCGGTGCGGTAGGCTGAGTAGCTCTCGCGCAGTTGGGAGGAGGCGCCGCGCACGGTACTTTCGTATCGGTTGGCCGCGGCGAGCGATTGCGCATTCATGGCTGCGCGTTGCGACGTTCCCCAGTCGAAGATGGGCAGGCGGACATCCAGCTCGTAACCCTTGCGGTTGGCTGAGGTCCCGGCACCGTTGTCGAACACCGTGTCACGGCGGATGCCGAGCTCGACGTCCAGTAAGCTGGTAAGAAGGTTCAGCCCCTGTGATTTTCCGGCGACATCCAACTGATGTTTAGCCAGTTGCACATCCAGACGCTGCTCTTTCGCGCTCGCGGTAAGAACACTGCTTTGAATCGGCGACTTTGGGAGGTCGGGCAACCGCTCAGGCAGTTTCAGCTGCTCGACCTGTGCATCGGTCAAGCCCAGCTGTCTTACAAGTTCTTCCCGCGCCGCGGTCGCCGCGTGTTGAGCAGAGGCCAGTTGCGCCACTGCATCGGCGTAGAAACTTTGCTCCTTTGCGCGCTGGAGCTTGTTGAAATTGCCCGCCTGCTGCATCCGGCGAGCGAGCTCGGCACCCGCTTGTGCCGCTGCATTGACTTGTTGCGAGTATTGAAGCGTTTGCTGCGCAGCGACAGCGCGCACCCAGGCTTGGCGTACTTGAGTGACTTGTTCGACCACGGACGCGCTTAACTGAATTTTTGCCTGTTCCACCTGGCCCTGCGCGATGGCCTGGCGTCGTGGGAGCGTCAAGAGATCCAGCAAGCCGAACGACAGCAGTCGACCGATCTCAAGTTCGTCAACGAAGCGCATGCGCTCAAAAGTAAACACAGGATTCGCCAACCTGCCGGATTGTTCGGCTTGGGCCATTTCAGCCCAACTTTGTGCGAGCAAGGCTTGCAGGGATGGACTGTTGGTCAACGACAGCTGAACCGCTTCTGCCATGCCCAGAGGCTGCGCCAACAGGTCCGCCGCGAGTTTGTTTCGGGCCTGGGTCTGCTGCTCACTGCGGCTCAGCTCGAGCTTGCCACCGGTAAAGGAGCCTACGCTGCCAGTTGTTGTGTCGGCCAGAGCCTGGTCGAAATTGACCGAGGCACACCCGGCCAGCACGAGCGTCGCAAGGGCGATCGCGCCCAATTTATGAAGGCTTTTCATGATGATCCCGTCAAGGTTTGGCTGGTGCCATGGGCGAAGTGCCACTCTTACCTGGCTCAACGGAGACGTCGGAAGCCTGCGGTTGCCGAGCTTCTTTGGCGTAGACACGCCAGCCGCCGATCTTGGCGGTCGTGGCGTTGATGGCTTTCCAATCACCTACAACTTCTTCGGTGTAGGGTTTGTAGCCCTCGAAGGCAGAACGGTAGGCTTCAGACTGGGGTGCCTGTCCCTCGTTAGAGGGACGGGGGGGCGGGGTCGCGCTTTGCGCTCCTGCTATAAGGGGGACAGCGGCGCACAGCACCAGTCCTGTGACCAATAAAGGCTTGAACATGGGAATTCCTTGCAATTCATGGAACGGCGCACAGAAAGCACCATGCAAGGGCGCTTTAAGGCGGGCAATGAAAAGGCACCCGGAAGGCTCAAGCCGTTAGGCTGTCGCCGAGCCGGGCTGCATCAGGAACGGGGAGGTTTGTCGAGAAGACGTAAAGGCGCTGAGGAGGACGCGGCTAAGGGCTCAAGATAGTGCCCAATCGGCAAGTCTGCAAAGACTGTTGGTACCGATGCGTCTGGAATGCCTAATAGATTGCAACAAGAAGCACACACACCGCATTTGTGTGTGGCGTCCGGCAACTTAACCGATTCATGGTGTGAATCGATGGGCAACGCACTGACTGTCTCACCAGCAAAAAAGAGCGTTTGATCTTCAGAGGCAACGCTAACTTGCGGTTCACCCATGGCTTCGATTTTCTGACCGTGATGATCAGGTGACGGCCCACAGTACAGCATAGATGCAGCAGCAAATCCCTGAAGGGGAATTGCCAACATCATCAGTCATAACATGAAGGACGAAAAGTGTCGCATGGGAATCGAATTTTAGCGCAGTCCTTGTTTTTGATACGCTATTTGCAGAGGCATCTCATTCACTTGAGCCACTTCGCACCAAGTCGAGGTTTGCATCGAGTGAACGGTCAGTTAAGGATGAAATTAGTGTTTCCGTGAGGGGGAGAGCCACGAGGCCAGTAGCTGAAGCTCCGCTCGAACAATGGAAATCATGATGAAAATCCTGGCAGATAGATCCGCAGCAATCAGTTTGAAGAATGTCGGCTTTGAAGGATGGTGCGGGAAATAACCGGCTCTTGGCAATTCAGAATATTGACAAAGACCTCATCGCCGACCGTTGCGTTCGCATCCTTGGGCAATCTAGCCGTAAACCAGCGGCGACGTTCATGTTGTTTCCATTCCACGACGGCAAACCGATCCGTCGATTCGACTCTTGCCTCTGAACAGGAGGCCCGGTATTTTCGTACAGCCTCTTCACCCAGAGTCAAACGATTCACTCTTCCCTCTCGCCATCCCTCTGTCCATGCATATTTTTCCTCGTAGACGGGACTGGCGCAACCGCCGATCATGAGCATGGCCAGCAGCGTCATCGGCCACAAAAAAAATTTCTTCTTCATGAATTCTCACTTCATCGCGTTAAGCGTGTGAACGGGGACCCGAGCACAATTGCAAGATTGCAAGAGACTTGTCGTCTCACAACACGGTAACGCTCGGGCAATGACCGCGAGCCAACCGCAACATTACAAATTTGCAATCTTTAGCTCTGCATCAATGAGCAAGAATTCACGATGGAAAGTTGCTGGGTGAAAATGAATTGCTCGGAGCCTCGTGAGGCTCAGCGCCACGTACGGGCTGGTTCTTACAGAAATCACCGCTGCCTCTCGCGCAGCCAATTGGAACGGAACTCCTCAGGCATTGGCCCACTTCGCCGCAACGCAGTGACGAGATGTGAGCAACGTCGATTTGACGAAAAATCTGCGTTCAAACTAGCGCTTCTTGAAAACCGTTTGATCCGCAGTTACTTGCGCGGCCGAAATCAGTGCGGACAACCGAGGGGCAACGGGCATTGGGCGAAAAGCGCTGACATTGGCGCGTCCACTATTGCCTAGCGGGAGACGTTGCAGCAAATGCCCAAGGGGCACCAACGCGAGCCGAAACAGCTGCCCAGCGGTTTCGCGGGTATCGCGTGTCTGGATGCCGAACAGCAGCATGTGCCAGTGCACCCGAAAATGCAGCCCTAGCGAGGTCTGCCCAACAATGTGGGCGGCCGACAGCAGATCCCAAGCTTGCTCGGCGTGCCTGTCGGGCGTCGTGGTTGCTTGTTGCAGCAGCCGCTCAACCACCATGGAGGCATCGCCGGTGAACTGGAGGCTATCGAATCGCACTTGTTCCCGTATCACGTCTGTGCAGCCCCACATTGACCGCAAAAACGCGCACCAAGAGGCATGGCCGTCGCACACTGTGTGCATGCAGGCGGCGCCGTGGAGGTGCCACACTGCTGACAAAAGCGTGCGTCGACACTGTTCAAGGCACGGCATTTCCCACAGTTCACGCCGCCTTGGGTCAGTCCCGCTGGCGGCAAACGTTGGCCTGCGTATCCGTCTTGAGACTCATGGCGGTTGCCGTGGTGATGACCGCTACCATGACTGTCACCGTGATGGTTGCTTCGGTGTCCGCCCTGGTGACCATTCCCTCGATGTCCACCGAAGAAGTTATCTAGAAATCCCATAAGTTTTTTTCCTGTTTCGAAGTGTGATGCCGGGGTATTTGGCAACGTGGGTGTGTGAGGCAACCGGCATGGCGCCGAGTCCTATTTGCGGAGCACGCGTAGTCCATTGGCCACTACTAGCAGGCTGGCCCCAACGTCGGCAAACACGGCCATCCACATCGTGCCCAAACCGGTCAGCGTCAAGACCAGAAACACGGCCTTGATGCCGAGCGCCAACACAATGTTTTGGATCAGGATCGCGTGGGTGTGGCGGGACAGGCGAACAAAACGCGGCAATTTGCGCAGGTCGTCATCCATGAGCGCGACATCAGCCGTCTCAATGGCCGTGCCTGTACCAGCCGCCCCCATGGCAAAACCTACGTCGGCGCGCGCCAGGGCCGGGGCATCGTTGATGCCGTCGCCGACCATGCCGACAGTGCCGCCCGTCCCAACTTTGCTTTCAATGGCTTTCAGCTTGTCTTCCGGCAGCAACTCCCCACGTGCTTCGTCGATGCCGACCTGGGCTGCAATGGCTTTCGCGGTATGGCCGTTGTCTCCGGTGAGCATGATGGTTTTGATGCCAAGGGCGTGAAGTTCTGCAATCGCTTGGCGGCTGCTGTCTTTCACGGTATCGGCGACAGCGAACAAGCCCATGACAGCGTCTTCTCGGTCCGCATTGGCCAACAGAATGACCGTTTTGCCCTGTTGTTCGAGGGCCGTGAGCTGGGTCTCCAGCGCTTCAGAGCAGAAGCCGAGCTCGTGGATCAGGCGGTGATTGCCAAGATAGTAGAGCTTGCCGTCCAACATCCCCTTTGTGCCTCGACCCGGCAACGCTTCGAAGGATTCGACTTCGCGAAGTTCAATGTTGTCGCGTGCGGCCGCTTCAGCCACCGCGCGGGATACGGGGTGGTCAGATCGCGCAGCCAGACTGGCGGCTAAGCTACGCACTATGGCGTCTGTGGCGTCATCGGCACGGCTCAGTGCAACGAAATCTGTTTGAGCGGGTTTGCCATGGGTGATGGTGCCGGTTTTGTCCAGGGCCAACCACAGTAACTTCCGGCCTTCTTCCAGATACACGCCGCCTTTGATCAAGATACCCTGACGAGCTGCCGCTGCCAAGCCACTCACAATCGTGACAGGGGTCGAAATGACCAGCGCGCAAGGGCAGGCAATGACCAGCAGCACCAAGGCCTTATAGATCCAGGCAAACCATTCTCCGCCCAAGAACAAAGGAGGCAGAACGGCGACGGCAACCGCTATCGCGAACACGATGGGGGTGTAGACCTGGGCAAATTGATCAACAAAGCGCTGCGTGGGGGCCTTTGCGCCCTGAGCCTCTTCGACTGCGTGGATGATGCGCGCCAACGTGCTGTTACTGGCCGTGGCGGTAACCAAGTATTCAAACGAGCCAGAGGTGTTGATCGTGCCGGCAAACACGGCATCCCCCTCGGCTTTCTCGACTGGCAGGCTTTCGCCCGTGATGGGCGCCTGGTCGATGCTGGAACGGCCGCTGACGATTTGACCATCGAGTGCGATCCGTTCACCCGGTTTGATACGCACGCGGGCATTCAGGGCCACAGACTTGGCTGTCACCTCACTCCAACTTCCGTCCGCTTGCTGAACCGTTGCGCGCTCTGGCGCCAATTGCAGCAAACCTTTGATGGCATTGCGTGCGCGGTCGAGCGACTTGGCCTCAATCAGCTCTGCGACGGTAAACAACACCATCACCATCGCGGCTTCGGGCCATTGACCGAGGATGAGGGCACCGGTGACCGCAATGCTCATCAGGGCGTTGATGTTGAGATTTCGATTGCGTATCGCGATCCAGCCCTTTTTATAGGTGGTTAGACCACACGCCAACACCGCCGCGATTGCGAGAGCCGCCGCCAGCCAAGACGGCAAGCCTGCCCATTCCACGGCCTCTGAGGCCATAGCCGCCGCGCCGGCGAGCGCCAAGGGCCACCAAGGCTTCGCAGGCTCAGGGACATGATCCGAGACATCGCTCGAGCCATCGGCGATCTCGGGCGTGAAACCCAGCGAACGCACCGCTTGCAAAATCGGCTCGATGGCTTTGGGCGTGTGGGTGACGGTCAACACCCGCTGCATCAGGTTGAATTCCATGCCGCTGACCTCTGGCATGCCCCCAAGCTTTTTACGCAGCAACGCTTCTTCAGTCGGGCAATCCATCTGCATGATGCGGATGGGGGTCTGCACATGCCTCCCTGATCCCTGAGGCTTGCTCAGAGGCGCGATCAACGGCTTCTCAGCCCCTGCGCAGCAAGTATCAACTGAAGAATTGCCGGTGTGAGACGTGCCTTCGTGTTGATGCGAACTGTGATCTACACCGTGCCCGTGGTCATGGTTGCCGTGTGCATGCGAGTGAGGCGCAACTGGCGGTGCGCAGCAACTCGCCGACTGGGCCGCTTTAGTGCCGCAAGCAACGGGGGCAGGCTCCTTGTCGGTGACAGGTTTATCGCCAACTGGTGCATGGTGGTGCGTCGAGTGGTTGTTGTGAGTGTGGTTCGACATGGGACTTTCTCAGGTATTTCGAACCGATTTGACAACCTGAAGTAACTATAGAGTCAACCTCTATTTTCAAAAGCCCCTTCGGCATCTTGGTGAATGCTTCGACAACCTCCGATTCAAACGAAGAAGGCCTCGTAGAGAACAGGACTGCTGGCGTCGACATGTACTGCTGTACAGCGCCACAAAAAGAACATTAGCCATGCGACAGGCTCACGCCGCGTTCGGTCTAGTGTTGAACCATTGCGAACTTGTAATCGGTTTGTTGACATCGTGTCGGCCTTCGGTTTCTACAGTGCAGTTCATGCCATTGCGCATCGCTTGATTGGGTCGTCCGCAAGCTGAACTGAACCGAAAGGCTTAAAAATGAAGATGTCTCGAACCCCATTTCTTATCGCAGCAGCTGCCGTGGCTTTGACTGCCAGCGGCGTTGTATCGGCTTCGTCGTACTACCACCCTGACGGCACCGAACGTGGTGTCACGGTCTACCCGGATCACATCAGCAGCACCAAGACACGTGCCGATGTGTATCGAGAGCTCGAAGAGGCGAAAAAGAAGGGCCTCTTTGGTGTGCAGTACAACTCTTGGACCATCTTCCAGTTGGGGAATGAAGGGCCAGGGAAAACGCGTGCGCAAGTGCAGGAAGAGCTGCGCAATGTCACACCTGAGCAGAAGCAGCAATGGAACGAGCTTTACGGAAAGAACTGAAGCGCCATGATTCGAAGGGGCACATCCGCTGAGGAGCGCGCCCCTCGAATAGGTTGACTTCGTTGAGCCTCAGTTCTTTGGACCGTCTCAGCGCATACACCAACGCTGATGCGGTTCAAAACACCGAGGGGCGCACAAACGGGCCCACCTCGGAAAACAGGAATGCGCCAAGCCTTCACGTGGCGCTATGCGTCGCAATTACATGATCTGCTTTCCGGCAGCGCTGAAGCCCTTCGTCTCCCACGATTACCAATTTGTAATCTCCATGTTGACATGGTGTCGGG
>Ga0247813_10003406_pt1 | contig 10237 bp, 7 predicted proteins | sample UWRJL169409C1_FD_180719 | JGI IMG/M metagenome (GOLD analysis project Ga0247813, IMG submission 180719) | Plant litter microbial communities from Arlington Agricultural Research Station in Wisconsin, United States - UWRJ-L169-409C-1 | ecosystem: Environmental > Terrestrial > Plant litter >... | reverse complement strand
ACCGGAGTACTACAATTTCAAGAAACTCAGGTAAGTAATCTTACTTTTTCTAACAAGCTCTATCACATGCCGATTCCGTATAGTGAAATCGTTAAAAATGCTAAACTCATCCAAAATGAAGGCTGGAATTAATTCAATCCTAAATCAGAAAATCATGATAAAATTTATAGTAAATATACTGGTTGTACTGAGTTTATTCACCTTTCAAGTGCAAGCACAAACGCGCAAAATTACTGGGATTGTAAAAGATAGTACGGGTCCGGTAGTCGCAGTTACCATTTTCGATAAAGATAATTCCAGTAAAAAAACAACGTCAGATGCCGATGGCAAATTTACCATTGATGTGAGCAACACCGCTAAAATATTGGTTTTCCAATATGTTGGCTTCGTTACGAAAGAGATCGTACTTGGTACCCAGAATAATTTAACCGTAACGCTGCAAGAAGATGTTCAATCGCTAACCGATGTGGTGATTGTGGGGTATGCACAGCAAAAAAAGATAACCTTAACGGGTGCAGTAAGTTCAGTTTCTGGAGCAGAAATTAGACAAAGTCCTTCAGCAAGTTTACAAAACACCTTGGCTGGCAGAATGCCTGGATTTTCTTCTCAACAGCGAAATGGGAAACCTGGATCAGACGGTGCGCAATTTTATGTTCGTGGACAGAGTAGTTTTTCTGGCAGCAACAACCCGCTGATCATTGTAGATGATATCGAATTTACCTACACGCAATTTTCGCGTTTAGACCCGAATGAAATACAGAACATCAGTATCTTAAAAGACGCATCAACAACCGCTATTTATGGTATTAAAGGTGCAAACGGTGTAGTGGTAGTTACGACTACAAGAGGCAAAATCGGTCCGCCGAAAATCTCCGTGCGCTCTGAATATGGAATTTCGGCTCCAACGATTTGGCCAGAATACTTAAATGCTTATGAAGCCGCTAAATTTCGTGTTATTGCCGAAACTAATTCCAACAATTGGGCTCCTGTTGTAGGCTTTACCCCTACCTTTTCTGAGCAAGATCTAGAGTTGTACCGCACAGGAGCAGATCCATATGGACACCCGGATGTAGACTGGAAAAAAGTATTATTCAAAGATTTTAGTAGCCAGATACGTAGTAATTTTGACATTACAGGTGGAACGGAAAAGGCTAAATATTTTGTTTCCTTGGGCTATCTTAATCAGGATGGAATTATTAACGATTTCGCAGAAAAAGGTGATTTACCTAGTAATTTTTATCACAGAAGAATTAATTACCGCTCTAACCTCGACCTAAAGGTCACTGAAATGATGGATTTACGAATCGATTTATTCGGTAACCTAGGCGAAACCAATAATCCGCAGCTTGCAGACAACATTTTCTTAGATTACGCGAACTGGGATGTAAGCGCTCCCTTCTCTTACCCGGTATACAATCCGGATGGCAGTTTTGGCTATAGCCTTAGACAGCGAAATGGAAACGCCAATCGAAACAATATTGTTGGTCGCTTAAAATACAATGGTTATAACCGCAATAACGATAATAATATCAACCTTATTTCTACAGTTAACCACAAATTAGATTTCATCACTAAAGGATTATCGCTTAAAGCCACACTATCTTTTGCTAATACTTATAGTTACAATAGAGATGTAACCCGAGCTAACGGAAGTTTTCCATCCTTTATTTATGATCCTGTAAGTGGTGTGTATACGCCGAGAGATGCAACCATTTTTAGGGTATTACCTGCAACATTAACCTATAATAGCGGCAATACCGGACGAAATTTAACCGTTTTGGGCATTTTAAACTACGACCGAACTTTTGGCGACCATCATGTTTACGGCTTAGCCTTGGCCAATCGTACCAGTAGAACTGCAGCCAGCAACAATGTGGCCTATAACTTTGTTCCCGAAAACAATTTGGGCTTTACCGGAAGAATTGGATACGACTTTCAAAACCGATACCTGTTTCAATTTAACATGGGCTATAATGGCTCAGACCGATTCGAAAGTAGTCGTAGATTTGGATTTTTCCCTGCCGTATCTGCGGGATGGAATATCTCAGAAGAAACATTTTTTAAAGACCATATTAAATTCATCAATCAATTTAAAATACGATCTTCTTACGGCTTAGTAGGCTCTGATGGCACAAATGGGGTATATTCTTACCAACAATTGTACACGCTTGGTTCAGGGAATACTTCATTTGGAATCAATCACACGGCCTATCCTGGCATAGCCGAAGGCGCCTTACCAAACAACGAAGTAACTTGGGAAAAAGAACGAAAATTCGATATAGGGGTAGATTTTTCCCTATTTAAAAGTAAAATAACAGGATCGGTAGATTATTTCTATAACCGTCGTTACGATATTTTAACCTCACGAGGTACGGTTTCAACCATATTCGGACAAGGTCTGCCACTTGTTAACTTAGGAGAAACAGAAAATAAGGGATATGAGATTGAACTCGGCTTTAAAGACAATATCGGCCAAGATTTTAGTTACGGCTTACGTGGAACTTATTCCGTGGCCAATAATAAGATATTGAATAGAGACGAGTCGCCAACAAACGAAACGTACAGACTCTTAACGGGTAAACCTATCGGATCTACATTATTGTATAAGTGGATTGGCTTCTATACCGAAGCAGAAGCAAGAGCAAATTCTCCTGTAGCGAGTCCAGCTCCTCGCCCGGGCGATTTGAAATATGCAGATTTAAATGGGGATGGCACCATTAATTCTTCCGATCAATTTGCAACAGACTTTTCTAACTTCCCACCGATTACCTATGGCCTTACTCTTAACTTAAGTTATAAAGCATTTGCAATGAGTGTGTTATTTCAAGGTTCAGCAGGCAACTATGTCAGATCACAAGGTACCGGAATCATGGCATTCTCCAGCCAAATTCAACCCATACATTACGAATATTGGACACCGGAAAAAGGAGATGCTTCTTTATGGCATGGTGCCTATGCTACGGCGCAGTTAAGTAATGCGGCAACGTATCCTTCTACTTTCTTTTCTAGAAAAGCAGATTATAGCCGAATTAGAAGTGCAGAAGTAAGTTATACCTTACCAAATAAACTGGTTAAAAAGTTAAAAATGGAGTCGGTAAGACTGTATACAAATGGATTCAATTTATTTACCTGGTCTAAATCTGCTGATTTCTATAATCGAGATCCAGAGCTCAATAATGGAGTTGATGCAGGGGTTTACCCGCCGATGAAATATTACAATTTTGGTGTAAACGTTACTTTTTAATTTTAAACGCATATGAAAAAGATATATATACTGATCCTTACTGCCTGTGTGTTGGTTTCTTGTAAAAAAGGTAATTTTCTAGATGATAAAGCGAATACGGCCCTAACCGAGGAAACCGTATTTACGGATAGTGTACAAACGATTCGATTTTTAACACGTATCTACGAAGATGCGGGCTTCAGCTTTAACAAAACAGGAGCATTAATTACCGAACATGCTACAGACGATGGGGAGCCGAATGGCGTACAAAGCGCAAATAATCCATCTTTCATTTTATCGAATGGATTAACCAATTCATCTACTCTTAATATCCAATATTGGAGTTTACCCTATGCCAATATTCGAAGGGTAAATTTATTATTAGCCAAATTACCTAACACTCCGCTCTCTGCTCCGATGAAAAAAAGAATGGCTGGCGAAGCCAAGTTTTTGAGGGCTTGGTATTATCATTTTTTGCTCAAGTATTTTGGAGGAGTTCCTTTAATCGGCGATAAGGTTTACGAGATTACCGATGAAATTAATATTCCTAGAAATTCATGGGCAGAATGTATCACCTATGTAACTAACGAATTGGATGCTGCGGCAAAAGAACTTCCGTCTGTAACTGGATATACAGATATTGATTATGGAAGGGTTACATCGGGCGCCTGTTTAGCCTTAAAATCAAGAGTGTTGTTAATTGCGGCTAGTCCACTTTTTAATGGAGGTGCCATAACCACCGAATCAGAATTGGCAAACATAGTGAGTTATCCAACTTACAATGTAGATAAATGGCAAAAAGCTGCCCAAGCGGCATTAGATGTGATACAGGCCAATCAGTATGCCTTAAATGAAGACAATGCTACCCGACCAGGAAATGGGTTTTATCAGGTGTTTTTACAACGCAAAAATTCTGAGTACATCTTTTCATTTCTGAGAGCACCTAACCGTGAGTTCGAAACCTATTATAATCCGCCTACAAGAGGTGGAAATAGAACAACGATGCCAACCCAAAATTTGGTCGATGCTTTCCCTATGAAGGACGGTAAATTTCCAATTAAGAATGGGGTTAATCCGACCATCGGCGAAGCCTCTAAATACGCATATAGTTTAAACCCAAATCCATACTTAAACTTAGATCCACGATTCTATTTTACGATTATTCACAATGGGGCAACTTATTTTCTTAATTCGAGTAATTCGCAAGCCGTCGTTAACATTTATTTAAATGCACCAACAGATGGCTTTAATAGTACGACTGGACCTAATTTTACTGGCTACTATGCGCGCAAAATGTGCGACGAAAACATTTCGGCAAATAGCAGTTTTAACACTCAAAGAGGGTGGCCATTAATGAGATATGCAGAGGTATTACTAAATTATGCAGAAGCGATTACTGAAGCCGGACAACCGGTCTTGGCCTATGATGCTGTTATCGCTTTGCGTAGAAGAGCGGGAATTGAAGCGGGCACAGACAACTTGTACGGCTTAAAAGCAGGAATGTCGGTAACCGAAATGAGAGAAGTGGTGAGAAATGAACGGAGAATAGAATTGGCTTTTGAAGACCAGCGCTGGTTTGATTTACGCAGGTGGAAATTGGCTTTTACCAATTTAAATGGCAATTTTAACAAAGCGATGCGCATAACTAGAGTAGGTACGGTGAATACGCACGAAATCGTAAATGTGATTAGTCAAAAAATTATGGTATTTCCAGAGCAAATGTATTTATTGCCTATTCCGGATGCAGAAATAAGAAAAGTTTCACTAATGAGACAAAACCCTAAATGGTAAAAGAATCGAAGTCGTATAAATGGGAGCTATTGGTTATCCTCTGGCTGGCCTACTTTTTAAATCAAGCCGATCGGCAGATTTTTAGTGTCGTACTGCCGTTAATTAAGGCCGACTTAAAATTAACGGATGCCCAACTGGGGTTAATTGCTTCCGTATTGATTTGGACCTATGGTGTTTTAGTACCTGTAGCTGGCTTTATTGGTGATAGATGGAGCCGCAAAAAAATAATTGGTTCTAGCCTCTTTTTTTGGAGCATCGCTACCGCTTTTACTGGAATGTGTAATACTGTTACCCAATTTATACTTTTAAGAGGTGTGGCTACTGGCGGAGCGGAAGCTTTTTATGCCCCATCTGCCAATGCGCTATTAAGCGATGAGTTTCAAAAAAAGAGATCTTTAGCCTTGTCCATACATCAAACCGCGGTATACTTTGGTATTATTTTAAGCGGCTTAATTGCGGGATATATTGCTGAGAATTACGGCTGGCGAAATGCATTTTACCTGTTCGGTGGTTTTGGGGTGTTAATCTCTTTTATCGTTTTCTTAAGGGTTAAAAAAGATCAGCCAGCGCAAGTGATAGAAAAAGTAAGCGTGATGGCAACTGCAAAACAGGTGGTTAAAAAACCAACAGTTCTACTTTTAACTGGAGCATTTGCCTGTATGGTGTTTGTAAACGTGGGCTATTTAACTTGGATGCCCTCTTTATTAATGGATAAGTTTGGATTATCACTTACTGAGGCTGGATTTTCGGCCATGTTTTATCACCATCTTGGCGCCTTTATCGGTGTAATCGCAGGTGGTGCATTGGCCGATTATTTATCGAAATTTAATGCTAGAAACCGACTTTTTGTACAGGCTTTTGCCTTACTAGCAGCCACGCCATTTATTTACTATATCGGCAAAAGCAACACTCCTTTAGCCACTTACATTGCCTTATTTATATTTGGTGTTTTTAGAGGAGCTTACGATTCTAATATTTTTGCCTCATTGTATGAGGTAATTAAACCAGAAATAAAATCATCTGCTTCTGGATTAATGATCATGAGTGCATTTTTAGTGGGTGCATTTTCACCGCTATTATTGGGCATCATCAAACCTACATTGGGCTTATCTACTGCCCTATCGTGGTTGTGGATAAGTTATTTTATAGGTTCACTATTAATTTTAATTGCTGCACTCTATTATTTTAAGAAGGATAAAGAATTAAATTCATAACATCACATGTCTACCGAGAAAAATATGTTAAATGAAATTGAAGGACTATTATGTCATTGGGATTTTAGTGGAGAAGATCCATTGCTATCCAAAGGAAAATATGCTTACCGATTAGAGGAAGGCAACGGAAAAATTGCTTTAGACGACGATGCGATTTTGGGCACTACATCGGCCCATATAAAGGAAGGACAATATTTTTACATCCCTAGAAAAAACTGTACAGGCCTAAACCTTCGCGGTAAAAACGCACAGGTAACGGTTATCGCTTGGGTAAAGCGAAAAAAGAAAAGCTATGTACAGTGCGAAGCTATTGCAGGGATGTGGAATGAAACCGATAAAAAAAGACAATATTGTTTGTTTCTAAACCTACGTTTATTTGATAGTGCCGATCAGGTGTGTGGCCATATTTCTGGTGTAGGCGGTCCAACACCGGGGCAGAAATGGTGCATTGATGCTTCCATTGGCCAAAGCCCAGTGAAGTACGACGAATGGAATGCTGTGGCATTTACATATGATGGCAATAAAATTGTATCCTATTTAAATGGTGTTCCCGATTTACGAAATCAACATAATCCATATAGTTATGATCAAGGAATTTTTGATGGTGGAGATGAAGGCTCAGACTTTACGGTAGCAGCCGTACATCGTTTAGGCGAAATGGGAAATAATTTTGTAGGTAAGATTTCAGGGCTTTCCATTTATGACCGGGCATTAACCCCAAAAGAAATCGAATACAGCTTTAAAATATTTTCCAGATAGTATAAATCAAGCTATCTTACACCATCAAATACTTAAAAATTGGAACTATCATTTTTGTTTTTCGGCAATAAACCTGACGAACGGTGGATCTTGTGTAAACAAATGGGCATCCAATATGCTATTGCTAAATTAGCGCCAGAACTTACCGATTGCCCGGCTCCATGGGATTTCGATTCACTTCGCCAATCGAAAGAAATATTTGCTCAGCATGGATTTGAACTTGTTGGTTTAGAGGGCGATCAATTTAACATGGACCGCATTAAGCTCGGTTTACCTGGAAGAGATGATGATATAGCACTTTACCAACAACTACTGCGCAACATGGGTCGGCTAAACATTAAATTGCTATGTTATAATTTTATGGCCGGCATAGGCTGGTACAGAACCCATACCGATATTGCAGAACGAGGAAATGCATTAGTAAGTGGTTTTGATTATGCCTATACCAAGGAATTACCTTTTACCAAGTTTGGCGAGGTGAGCGAACAAACTATTTGGGAAAACTACAGGTATTTTATCAGTAAAGTCTTACCAGTTGCTGAAGAATCAGGTGTTAAAATGGCACTGCATCCCGACGACCCCCCAGTGTCTCCCCTTTTTGGTATTGGGCGTATATTTATAAATGCAAGTGGGATTAGAAAAGCAGTAGCATTAAGCAATAGTATTTCTCATGGTTTAACTTTTTGTCAGGGAACCTATGCCACTATGGGCGAAAATCTAGAAGAATTAATAACAGAATTCAAAGACCGAATTCATTTTATCCATATTCGCGACGTTAAAGGAACTCCTCAAAAATTTGTAGAGACGTTTCACGATAATGGACAAACCAATGTGGTGAAGCTCTTGCAACATTATCAGCAATTGGGCATTAACGTTTGGTTACGATCAGATCATGTACCTACCCTTGCAGGAGAAGAAAATACACAATTTGGTTATACCATTAAAGGAAGTTTATTTAGCATCGGCTATTTAAAGGGCATTTTAGCAAGCATAAAAAATCTATTATGAGCATTAATCAATATGAAAAGGAAGTTGGCATGATGAAACTTGAGCAACTTATCGAACAACAGGAGGGGGTATCTAATGTTGGCTTTCCGATTCCAGACAAGGAATTACTGCAACGCTTTGAGAAAATTTACACGGGGGCAGTAAACGATGTTTTGCGTGAGTTTTGTTTACTAAATCAAGCCTTACCTCATCATATTGTTCCCTTGCGGGAATATAGAACAGTGGCCGGCATTGCGTTTACGGTTAAAAGTGCGCCGAATAGTATCATTCGAGGAGAAATGGAATTTCGCACGCAAATGCTTCAGGAAATGCACGAGGATGCTTTTGTAGTTTGGGACACCACAAAAGATGAACATGCCACCTTATGGGGTGGGGTGATGACGGCTACGGCAAAAAGCAAAAAAGTAAAGGGAGCTGTAATTGACGGTGGAATTAGAGATACCCATCAAATTTTGGAAGCTGATTTTCCAATTTTTTACAAGTACCGAATTTCTAATGGAAGTTTAGGCAGGTGTTTAATTTCTCATTACCAAGTACCTCTTAAAATTGGAGAGGTAACCGTTAAGCCTGGCGATATTATTTTGGGTGATATTGATGGTGTTTTGGTGGTACCAAGAGCGATAGCTTTCGATGTATTAACCCGAGCCGAAGAAATCATCGAAAATGAAAAAGTTATCTTCGGCTGGGTTCATGAAGGAAAATCAATTCAAGATATTACCAAGGAAGGTGGCTATTTTTAAACTTATTTAAATCCGAATAAAAAAGGAAAAAGAAAGGTCACAATAATGGTCCAGATCGCATATATGGGTAGATACCAACCAATGGACTTGGCTACAGCGGCTAATTCGCTCTTTTTTGCTATTACTTTAAACAAATGAACGGTTACCAGCAGTAAATTAATAAGGATCAGTATATTACTTCCTAAAACCGCTGCTCGATTAGGTGTTAGCCCCCATTCGGAAATGCGGAAGACAATGGCAGAAAGTGCAATGCTATTTACCACGATGGTAACCAACGAAAGTGCAAGTAACATTACAATTTCGGCTCTACTTCTGGCGGCGGCGGGTGTGCCAGCAATAGAGAAAAATATAATGGCCATCACCCCTACCAACAAACCATTGAATATTAGCAAAAACTCTCTGTTATTGTACGGATCTTTGCCTGCATATACAATGGCCCCAATATAAACCACAAGCATCACCAATACTAGTGGACTAAATATTTTTGCAATTACAGGTGATACCTTGCCCACCAATTGCGGGTTAACCTGTGTAAGATAGGTGCCAATTATAGGTGCCGCTGCCAAACCAAAAACGCCTACGTTTTGCATGTATTTTTCGGCAATATTAAAACCTATTAAAGAAAACAGGCCAATAGTAATGCCACTCATTATAGCTCCTGCTATTAAGATTAGGGTGGTCATCACTACCAAATCACCATTGTATTTCAGAAAACCGAGCCGTTTATCACTATCATTCTGTATACCGCCTACGTAGCTAATACCTAAAATAGACCATAAGAATAGGATCAAGTGCGCACAAGATAAGATGAGCGTATCGCTTTGTTTGGCGTCAGGCAATAGATTGATAAATACTAGTGCAGCTATCATTAGAACAGCCAAAAAACCAATCTTCGCAATAGCCAATTTATTTCTCCATGCAAAATAAATGGTGAGTGCTGGGAATACAATAAATCCAATGTTTCTTTGATAGAAAAAATCTTCATTTAAAGAAAAGAATGCCGGGAATTTAGCAATAGTTCCTGCAACAATTGCCAAAATGATAGCGAATACAAGATCGTTACGAGTTCCCCATGAGCTCTCTTCGCTAACGTAGTTCAATCGCTCATTCCAGTAAGCCGCAAGCATAGGGTCTTTGATTTCTGGATATATGGAATTAAATGCATGCTTGAACCCTGATTTATCTTGTCTATACAACTTTTCTAGCTGCGTAGGGTTATTTAGATGAGTTAATATTTGCGCTTTCATGTTGATTATCTTTTAATTTGTAGGTTAATTCCAATACGTACCGTTCAATCCTAAAACAGAGCCCATCCATATTCCGATTATAAAAATAAGAAAACAGATGATATCGGCAACAAGTCTATTCCACCATCCTTTAGCACGCACTTCGTCGAAATAATAATAAATTGCACCACCAACTGCTCCGGCAAATGGAACCATGATTAGAGGCTTTAGCATCCACCAGTTGCCCCATTCGGGTTTGCCTTGCCCTGCACTAAT
>Ga0247813_10003404_pt1 | contig 10239 bp, 9 predicted proteins | sample UWRJL169409C1_FD_180719 | JGI IMG/M metagenome (GOLD analysis project Ga0247813, IMG submission 180719) | Plant litter microbial communities from Arlington Agricultural Research Station in Wisconsin, United States - UWRJ-L169-409C-1 | ecosystem: Environmental > Terrestrial > Plant litter >... | reverse complement strand
CTCATGCGCGCTGTAGCTCAGGCTGCCCGCAATCAGCGCGACCTTGGCGGCACGCGCGCCGATGAAGCGGCCGATCAGATAACCCGCGGTACGTCCGGCTGCGCGGTTGTCCAGGCCGATGTAGGCAGCCCGGCTCGAATTCGACAGGTCGGAGATGAGCGTGATTACCGGCAGGCCGCGCGCGGCCAGTTCGGCGACGGCTTCGCGCACGGCCGGGTGTTCCAGCGCCATCATCGCGATGCCGTCGCAGCGCTGGCCGTGGCGCAGCAGCGCGGCCGCCAGTTCGTGCGGGTTGAAGCTCTCGATGAACACGGTGCGGCACTGCACGTTGAACGGCGCCCAGTGCTCCTGTGCGTAGCCCACCATGTCGCCGAGCATGCGGATGAAGCGGTTGGTGCCGGCCGGCAGCAGGAACACCAGCCGCAGCGGCTGGGGCGCGAGCGCGGCGTAGAGCGCGGGACCGGGCAGGTAGTCGAGCTCGCTGGCGGCCTTGAGCACGCGCTGCACCGTGGCGTCGCGCACACCGGGGCGGCGGTTGAGCACGCGGTCGACCGTCGCGGTCGACACCTGCGCGGCGCGCGCGATGTCGACCACGCGCGACCGGCGGCGCTCGGGGTCCCCGGCGTCGGGCGCGGCAGGGTTGGAAAGGGCCGGAGGGTTTACCCGCATACATCAAAACCCATCATTTTTGTGTTTGACCCTTGATACGCTTGCCTCTATCGTAGCTTGGCTTCGATGCACTTTTGCATCAAATCGCATCAAACACAAACGGAGACGGACATGACCCAGCTGACCCGCCGCAGCGCCCTGCGCACGCTTTCCGCACTGCCTGCCGCAAGCATCGTGACCGCGCTGCCGCGCCTGGCGCGCGCGGCCGAGTTCTCTTACAAGTACGGCAACAACCTGCCGCTGAGCCACCCCCTGAACGTGCGCGCGCAGGAAGCGGCCGACCGCATCGCCAAGGAAACCAACGGCCGGGTCGAGATCAAGATCTTCCCTAACAACCAGCTCGGTGGCGACACCGACATGCTGGCGCAGGTGCGCTCGGGCGGCATCGAGTTCTTCACGCCGTCGGCACTGGTCATTGCCACGCTGGTGCCGGTCGCGGCCATCAATGCCGTCGGCTTTGCCTTCAGCGACTACGGCCAGGTCTGGTCGGCCATGGACGGCAAGGTCGGCGCGCACGTGCGCGGGGCCATCGCCAAGTCGCGCCTCTACGCCTTCGAGAAGATGTGGGACAACGGCTTTCGCCAGACGACCAGCAGCAAGGCCGCGGTCAATTCGGCCGCGGAGATGGACGGCTTGAAGATTCGCGTGCCCGTGAGCCCGCTGTCGATTTCGATGTTCAAGGGCCTGGGCGCTGCGCCTGCCAGCCTGCAGTTCAGCGAGGTGTATTCCGCGTTGCAGACCCGGATCGTCGACGCGCAGGAAAACCCGCTGCCCATCATCCAGGTGGCCAAGCTGTACGAGGTGCAGAAGTTCTGCTCGCTCACCAACCACATCTGGGACGGCTACTGGTTCATCGCCAACGGCCGCGCGTGGGAGGCATTGCCGGCGGACCTGAAGACCATCGTCGCGCGCAACATCAACGATGCGGGCATGCAGCAGCGCGAGGACATCAAGAAGCTCAACGATTCGGTGGTCGGCGACCTGCAGGCCAAGGGCCTGGCGATCAACCGTCCGACGGCCGACAGCTTCCGCGCCAAGCTGCGCGAATCGGGTTTCTACGGCGAGTGGAAGCAACGCTTCGGCCCCGAAGCCTGGGCGCTGCTCGAAGGCACGGTCGGCAAGCTGGCCTGATTCGACATGTCGCATGCAACCCCCATCGACGCGGTTCCGCCGGGCAGCGCAGGCCTGGCGGCCAATCCGCTGAGCGGCCTGGCTGCGCGCATCGACCGCGTTCTCGGCAGCACCGTCGAGGCGATTGCCGCCCTCCTGGTGCTGACCGAAATCGGCGTGCTGTTCGCAGGCGTCACGGCACGCTATCTGTTCCACGCGCCGCTGGTGTGGTCGGACGAACTGGCGTCGATCCTGTTCCTCTGGCTGTCGATGCTAGGCGCCGTGGTCGCGCTGCGGCGCGGCGAGCACATGCGCATGACCGCGCTGGTCAACAGCGTCAGGCCACAGACGCGCGCGCTGCTCGACGCGCTGGCCATTGCCGCGTCGCTGGCTTTCCTGGTGCTCATCCTGTGGCCGTCCATCGACTATGCGCATGAGGAATCCTTCATCGTCACGCCCGCGCTCGAAGTCAGCAACGCGTGGCGGGCAGCGGCCATTCCGTGCGGCATCGGCCTGATGCTCGTCATGGCGTTGCTGCGGCTGCTGCGCATCTGCACCTTCCGCCAGATCGCCGTGTCGGTGCTGGGCATGGCCGCGCTGGTGGGTGCGTTCTGGCTGGCGGGCCCTGCATTCGCCACGCTCGGCAAGTTCAATCTCGTCATCTTCTTCGTCGTGGTGGTCGCGGCCACGGTGTTCTCGGGCGTTCCGATCGCGTTCTCGTTCGCGCTGGCCACCTTCGGCTACCTGGCGCTGACCACGCGCACGCCGATGCTGGTGATGGTCGGGCGGCTCGACGAAGGCATGTCGCACCTCATCCTGCTGGCCGTGCCGCTGTTCATCTTCCTGGGTGCGCTCATCGAGATGACGGGCATGGCGCGCGCCATGATCCAGTTTCTCGCCAGCCTGCTGGGCCACGTGCGCGGCGGCCTGTCGTACGTGCTGATCGGCGCGATGTATTTGGTCTCGGGCATCTCGGGCTCGAAGATCGCGGACATGGCGGCCATCGCGCCGGTGCTTTTCCCGGAAATGAAGAAGCGCGGTGCCAAGCCGGGCGACCTGGTCGCGCTGCTGTCGGCCACGGGCGCACAGACCGAGACCATTCCGCCGTCGATCGTGCTCATCACCATCGGCTCGGTCACGGGCATCTCGATCGCGGCGCTGTTCACGGGCGGCCTGCTGCCGGCCGTCGTGCTGGGTGCGGCGTTGTGCGTGGTCGTGTGGTGGCGCTATCGCCGCGAAGACCTGAGCCAGGTCCAGCGTCACAGCAAGCGCGAGATCGGCAAGCTGCTGCTGGTCGCCCTGCCCGCCGTGCTGCTGCCCTTCGTCATCCGCGCGGCGGTGGTCGAGGGCGTGGCGACGGCCACCGAGGTCTCGACCATCGGCATCGTGTATTCGGCGCTGGTCGGGCTCTTCGTGTACCGCCAGTTCGACTGGAAGCGGCTCCAGCCGATACTGGTCGACACGGCCTCGCTGTCGGGCGCCATCATCTTCATCGTCGGCTGCGCCACGGCCATGGCCTGGGGCCTGACGCAGTCGGGCTTTTCTCAGGACCTGGCGCGGCTGATGGGCGACCTGCCCGGCGGCACCTACGGCTTCCTGGCGGTGTCGATCGTCGCGTTCATCGTGCTGGGCAGCGTGCTCGAAGGCATTCCGGCCATCGTGCTGTTCGGCCCGCTGCTCTTCCCCATCGCCAAGGCAGCCGGCGTGCACGAAGTGCACTACGCGATGGTCGTGATCTTCGCCATGGGCATCGGCCTGTTCGCGCCGCCTTTCGGCGTCGGCTACTACGGCGCGTGCGCGGTCAGCAAGGTCGACCCGGACGAAGGCATCAAGTACATCTGGGGCTACATGGGCGCGCTGCTCGTGGGCCTCATCCTGGTGGCGGCTTTCCCGTGGTTCTCGACCGGCTTCCTCAAGTTCTGACAACAACACCCACAACCCCTTTCACGGAGCCACCCCCATGAGTCGATTCCTCGGCGAGATCCGCCAGCTGGGCTATGTCGTACACGACATCGAAGCCGCGATGGCCTACTGGAGCAAGACGCTCGGCGTCGGCCCCTGGTTCTACAACCCCAAGGTGCCGATCGAGAACTACCGCTACCGCGGCGAGGCGCACGCCCCCCACAACTCGGTGGCCCTGGCCAATTCGGGCTTCGTGCAGGTCGAGCTGATCCAGACGCGCAACGACGTGCCCTCGATGTACCGCGACTTCCTGCAGGCCGGCCACACCGGGTTGCAGCACGTGGCGTACTGGACGGCCGACTACGACGCCGACCTCGAACGCCTGACGCGGCAAGGCTTCAAGCCGGTGATGAGCGGCGAAGTCGGCGAGCGCGGCCGCTTCATCTACTTCGACACCGAGTACCACCCGGGCACGGTCATCGAGCTGTCCGAAGTGGCAGGCCCCAAGGGCAAGATGTTCGACCTGATCCGCAAGGCCTCCGAAGGCTGGGACGGCAGCGACCCGGTGCGGCCGTTCCCGGACCTGAGCGCGCTGTGAGCGGCGTGAACACCGGAACCACCGAGCGCGTGCATGCGCGCTACCTGGTCGAGACGCCGCTGGACCCTGCGGCCGTGGCCGAAGTGATGGCCGGCGAGCAGTCGTGCGGCACCTTCACCCGCGTCGAGGGCGAAACCGATGCGCTGCGCGCCCGCGCCCGCGCCACGGTCGAGTCGATCACCGAGCTCGAGCCGGTCCACACACCGAGCCTGCCCAACGCGCTGCTGGAGCGGCGTGGCACGCAGGGCCCCTGGCGGCGTGCGCGCATCGACATCTCTTTTCCGGTCGACAACATCGGCGCCAACCTGCCGACGCTGGCCGCTACGGTGTCGGGCAACCTGTACGACCTGGGCGAAGTGTCCGGCCTGCGGCTGGAGGCGCTCGGGCTGCCGGCCGCGTACCGCCGGCGCTTCGACCTGCCCTACGTCGGCATCGCGGGCACGCGCCGTGCGACGAGCGTGGCGAGCGGCGCGCTGGTGGGCACCATCCTCAAGCCGAACGTCGGCATGTCGGCCGAAGAAACCGCCGCGCTGGTGGGCCGGCTCTGCGCCGCAGGCGTCGACTTCATCAAGGACGACGAGGTCTGCGCCGACCCCGTGCATGCGCCGCTGGCCGAACGCGTGCCTGCCGTGATGCGTGCCGTGCGCGACCACGAAGCACGCACCGGCAAGCACGTGATGGTGGCTTTCAACATCACCGACGAAACCGACGCCATGAAGCGGCACGCCGACCTGGTGGCGCGCGAAGGCGGCACCTGCGTGATGGCCAGCCTCAACTGGTGCGGCCATTCGGGCATGCAGACGCTGCGCCGCCACACCGGGCTGGCCGTGCACGGCCACCGCAACGGCTACGGCGCGCTGTCGCGCCATCCCCTGCTGGGCATGTCGTTCCAGGCCTACCAGACGCTGTGGCGCCTGGCGGGCGTCGACCACATGCACGTGCATGGCCTGCAGGGCAAGTTCTCGCAGCCCGACAGCGAAGTGATCGAATCCGCGCGCGACTGCGTCACGCCGCTGGCCGGCGACATCGACGACCGGGTGATGCCGGCCTTCTCCTCGGGCCAGTGGGCCGGCACCGTGCCCGCGACCTGGCAGGCCATCGGCAGCGACGACCTGCTGTTCATGTCGGGCGGCGGCATCCTGGCCCATCCGGACGGTGCCGCGGCCGGCGTTGCGAGCATCCGCCAGGCCTGGGTGGCGGCACGCGCCGGCACGCCCTTTCAGGAGGCCGCACGCCACGCGCCCGAACTCGCGCGCGCCCTCGCCTTCTTCGGCAAGTCATGAGTCCGAGCCAGGCCCCGAGCCCGGCACTCGTCTGGTACGGCGACGACTTCACCGGTGCGACCGACACCCTGGGCACGGCGGCGCGTGCGGGTCTGCACGCCTTGCTGTTCCTGAAGACGCCCGACGCAGCCCTGCTCGCCCGCGCTGGAGCGCTCGACGTGGTCGGCATCGCGGGCGCGGCCCGTGCGATGTCGCCCGAAGAAATGCAGGCCGAGCTGCAACCTGTCGCTGCGCTGTTCCGGTCGATCGGTGCCCGCGTCCTGCACTACAAGACCTGTTCGACCTTCGACAGCGCGCCGCAGATCGGCTCGATCGGCGCGGCCATCGCCGTGCTGCGCCACGCGGTCGAAACGCCATGGACGGCGATCGTCGGCGGACAGCCCAATCTGGGCCGCTACTGCCTGTTCGGCCATCTGTTCGCGGCGGCGGGCAGTGGTGGCGAGGTGCACCGGCTCGACCGCCACCCCACGATGAGCCGGCACCCCGTCACGCCCATGCACGAATCCGATCTGCGGCGGCACCTGGCCGCCCAGGGCGTCGCGCGCGTGGCGAGCGTGCCGTACACCGCGGCGTCAGGCCCTGCGCGGCTGCAGGCCGCGCTGGATGGGGCTCTCGGCACGGCACCCGATGCCGTGCTGTTCGATGTATCGGCCGCGGCGGAGCTCGACGCCATCGGCGCAGTGCTGTGGGCGCAAGCCGAAGTGGCCACGCTGCTGGCGGTCGGGCCGAGCAGCGTGGTGCAGGCCCTGGCCGCCTTCGCGGGCCGCGGCACGTCGAAGCCTGGTGCCACGGCATCGCCCCCGGCACGGCGCGTCGAACCCGCTACAGGGCCGGTGCTGGTGATGGCAGGCAGCATGTCGCCCGTGAGCGCGCAGCAGGTTGCCGCGGCGCAAGCCTTCGACCGGCTCACGCTCGACGCCGACGCGCTTGCGCACGCCGATGCCACCGCACTGGACCGCTATGCCGACGCGCTTGCAGGGCCTCTCGCGGCAGGCCGCCATCTGCTGGTGACCTTGCCGGGCGCCGTGCTGGCGGGCGACGCCGATGGCCGCGACCTGGCCCGCGCCGGCGGTGCCCTGCTCGCCCGCGTGCTGGCCCGCGTGCCGCTGCGGCGCGTGGGCATTGCGGGCGGCGACACCTCCAGCCATGCCGTGCAGGCGCTCGACGCCTGGGGCCTTTCCTACGAAGCAGACATCGGCGCCGGCGCCGCGTTGTGTCGGCTGCACAGCGACGTGCCTTCGCTCGACGGCATGGAGATCATGCTCAAGGGCGGACAGATGGGCACGGCCGACGTGTTCGATCGGCTGGTGCACGGCGCGGACTGATCGGGATCTTCAGGTAGCGCGTGCCGTTGGCCTCGGCCGGCGGCAGCTGCCCCGCCCGAATGTTGACCTGAATGGCGGGCAGCATCAGCACCGGCATGGCCAACGTGGCATCGCGTCGCTCGCGCATGGCGACGAAGGTGGCCTCGTCGATGCCGTCGTGCAGATGGACGTTGTCTGCGCGCTGTTCGGCGACGCTCGCCTGCCAGCGTGGCGCGCGCCCGCCTGGCGGATAGTCGTGGCACATCAGCAGCGTCGTCGCGGCCGGCAATGCGAGCAGGCGGCGCACCGACCGATACAGCGCACGCGCATCGCCACCCGGAAAGTCGCAGCGGGCGCTGCCCACGTCGGGCATGAAGAGGGTGTCGCCGACGAACGCCAGCGATGGCGTGCCCTGCGCATCTTCGAGCACGTAGGCCATGTCGGCCGGCGTGTGGCCGGGTACATGCATCGCACGCAGGCGCAGTGCGCCCACCCGGAACTGCTCGTCGGGCGCGAACAGGTGGCCGAACTGCGAGCCGTCGAGCTGGAACTCGGCCGCGAGATTGAAGACCTTCTGGAACGTGTGCTGCACGGTGCGGATCGCCTCGCCGATGGCGATGGTGCCGCCCAGCGCGCGCTGCAGGTAAGGCGCGGCCGAGAGGTGGTCGGCATGGGCATGGGTCTCCAGCAGCCACTGCACCTGCAGCCCGTGCGCACGCACGAAGGCGATCACGCGGTCTGCCGACGCGGTCGACGTGCTACCGGCCCCGGGGTTGTAGTCGAGCACCGGATCGACGATGGCGCAGGGGCTGCCGTCGCACTCGAACAGCACGTAGGTGACGGTCGAGGTGTCTTCGTCGAAGAAGGCTTCCACGCGGTGAGCGGCGGATGTCGGCATGGCAGGAACCTCACGTCGGATGAGCCTGCATGCGTCCCGGCACCATGCCCGGCTCCTGCAGGTTTCCAATATATCTTTGTACATTATATTTTTACATATAATAAAACGATGTCGACCGACCTGCAACTCTCTCCCGCGATGGCCGAACTGCGCGCGTCTGCAGGCCGTGCCTGTGCACTTCTCAAGGGCATGGCCAACGAAGACCGGCTGGTGCTGCTGTGCCAGCTCGCCGAGGGAGAACGCAACGTGAGCGAACTGCAAAGCAGCACGGGCGTGCTGCAGCCCACGCTGTCCCAGCAACTGGGCGTGCTGCGCGACGAAGGCCTCGTCGACACGCGGCGCGAAGGCCGGTTCATCTACTACCGACTGGCCAGCGCCGAGGTGCGCGTCGTCATGCAGGCCCTCCACGACAGCTTCTGCGGCGGTGCCGCCGTACCGACCAGGACCCGACCATGACCATCGACTGGCAGCATTTCACGCCCTGGTCCTCGCTGGCCGGTGGCGCCGTCATCGGGCTGGCGGCCGTGCTCTATGTCTTGCTCGATGGTCGCATCGCGGGTATCAGCGGCATTCTGGGCGGCCTGATCGGCCCGGCCAAGCTGGGTGCGCCCGCGGTCCGCAGCGAGCGACGCGGGAGGCTGGCCTTCGTGGCCGGCCTGCTCCTCGCAGTGCCGTTGTGGCGCGCAGTCGCTGCGTTGCCGACCCTTACCGTGTCGGCGTCGGCACCCTCCCTCGTCGTCGCGGGCCTGCTGGTGGGCGTCGGCACGCGCTACGCGCAGGGCTGCACCAGCGGCCACGGCGTGTGCGGCCTGTCTCGCGGCTCGCCGCGCTCGCTGGCCGCCACGCTCAGCTTCATGGCCGCGGGCTTCGTCACCGTCTACCTGCTGCGCCATGCGATGGGAGTCGACGCATGAGTGCGCTCATCGCTGGCGTCGCCGGACTTGTGTTCGGCATGGGGCTGCTGTTGTCGGGCATGGCCGATCCGGCCAAGGTGCTGGGTTTCCTGGACCTCGCTGGCCCATGGGACCCCTCGCTCGCACTGGTGATGGGCGGCGCCATGGCGGTGGCCGCCCCCGCGTTCGCGTGGGCCCGCCGGCGGGGCCGCACCCTGCGCGACACGCCGCTGCACGTGCCTGAGCAGCGCCAGCTCGACGGCCGTTTGATTGCAGGCAGCCTGACCTTTGGCGCGGGTTGGGGTATCGCCGGTTTCTGCCCCGGACCGGCACTGGTCGGCATGGCGGCGGGCAACGCCGGAGCCCTGCTTTTCGTCGCTGCAATGGTCGTCGGTATGGTGGCGTTCAGTCTCGTCGAACGGGTAAAGACTTTGAGGTAGAAGCTGTCAGGCGCACCTGCTCCTAAGTGCAAAGTTCACATTTGCACCACAGGCCCGCGCCTCGACTGACATAAAAACGCAACCGAGTTTGTCGCAGTCCGCCATGCGCCGCAGTGCGGGCTTTGCCATTTTGCAAACTCACCCCTTGCATCATGAAACTCCTCGACAATTTCGGCATCGCCAAGCGGCTCTATGCCGTGCTCGCCATCCTGATCGTGGCCCTCGCCGGACTGGCGTTCACCGCATGGAGCCAACTGTCCGACGTGAAAGCCGCGGCGCAGGCGACGGAAGCCGTTCGTGTGCCGCAGCTCCAGCGCATTGCGGACACCGAGCTCAGCGTCACGCGCATTTCCCTGCAGATCCGCCACGCCATCCTCGTCCGGTCGCCCGCCGACCTGAAGACCACGCTCGACGATATCGCCGCCAAGCGCAAGATCATCGAAACCAATGCCGAGGCTTATTCCAAGCACGTCGTCACGCCCGAAGCCGCTGCGTCCTTTGCGGCGTTCACCAAGCTCGCCGCCGATTTCTGGCCGATCGAGGAGGCCAACGTCCAACTGATCCAGGTCGGCCGCAAGGACGAAGCTTTCGACTGGCTCGTGGAAAAAACCATTCCTGCGCGCAATCGGATGCTCGACTGGCTGGACGCGGAGAAGAAGCGCCAGTACGCACAACTGTCGGCCGAACTGGGCAGCGTGCAGGACAAGGCCGACCGCACAAAGATCCAGATCAGCGTCATGACCGTCGTGTTCGGCCTCGGGCTGGCAGGCCTGTTCTGGCACATCGTCGCGCTGGTTCGCCGGCGCGTCACCATCGCGCGCATCTCCGCCGAGCGCGTGAGCGAGGGCGACCTGACCCATGCCATCGCCGACGACGCGCGCGACGAGTTCACGCCGCTCATGTCGGCCCTGTCTGCGATGCAGGGCAACCTCACACGCATCGTCTCCAGCGTGCGCAACGGCACCGACACGATTGCCACGGCCTCCGAGCAGATTGCGACGGGCAACCAGGACCTGTCGTCGCGCACCGAAGAACAGGCAAGCTCGCTCGAACAGACTGCCGCATCGATGGAAGAACTCACCAGCACCGTCAAGCAGAACGCGGACAACGCACGCCAGGCCAACCAGATGGCGGCGTCGGCG
>Ga0247813_10003403_pt1 | contig 10241 bp, 9 predicted proteins | sample UWRJL169409C1_FD_180719 | JGI IMG/M metagenome (GOLD analysis project Ga0247813, IMG submission 180719) | Plant litter microbial communities from Arlington Agricultural Research Station in Wisconsin, United States - UWRJ-L169-409C-1 | ecosystem: Environmental > Terrestrial > Plant litter >... | reverse complement strand
TTTCTTTAGTTTAGAACATAAAGCGTTGTTCCGTTTTGGGAATGCAATATTAGGGCTTTTAAATTATTTATGCAATATTTGTAGAGAAAAATATTGAAAAAAAATTAAAATAAAACATATGAGCCTGATAATCATAGGGACTGTAGCATTCGATGCTATAGAAACTCCCTTCGGAAAGACTGATAAAATCGTTGGTGGCGCTGCTACCTATGCAAGTTTAGCTGCTTCGTACTTCTATAATAAAGTAAAAATCGTTGGTGTAGTAGGCGACGACTTCCATCAGGACGATATTGATACCTTTACCAAACATGGTATTGATACCGAAGGGCTACAGATCAAAGAAGGTGAAAAATCCTTTTTCTGGTCAGGCAAATACCACAATGACATGAACAGCAGAGATACACTGGTTACGGAATTAAACGTATTGGCCGACTTTGATCCGATTATCCCTGAGAGCTACCAGGACTGCGAATATCTGATGTTAGGTAACCTGACACCACAAATTCAGCAAACAGTCATTAAACGCCTTAAAAACCGCCCAAAACTGATTGTACTGGACACAATGAACTTCTGGATGGACGTAGCGATGGATGATTTGCTGGAAACATTGAAATTAGTGGATGTATTAACGATTAATGATGAAGAAGCCCGCCAGCTTTCCGGTGAATATTCTTTAGTTAAAGCATCAAAGAAAATACTAGCGATGGGTCCGAAATACCTGATCATTAAAAAAGGCGAACACGGCGCATTACTTTTCCACGAAGACCAGGTATTTTCTACCCCTGCCCTTCCATTAGCAGAAGTTTTTGACCCGACAGGAGCGGGAGATACTTTCGCAGGTGGTTTTATCGGTTACCTGGCTAAAGTAGGTACGATCAACTTCAATAACATGAAAAATGCGATTGTATATGGTTCTGCCCTTGCCTCTTTCTGTGTAGAAAAATTTGGTACTGAAAAAATCCTTAATCTTACAGAGGATGAAGTTGCTGCCCGTATCAAAGAATTTGTAAACCTGAGTGCGTTTACAATTGGCGCGGAATAAACAAAACCTAAAAATCAACACATAAAAAAACTCCGGTCATCTCAACCGGAGTTTTTTTATGTCATCAATTTACCTATTGCCGTAAATTTATCAAATACCGTTTCGGTATGCGGAGCATCAGCTAACTCTTCCGTTAAATCCTGACCGGCCCAGTGTTCATAATGTTTTCCGTTTTTCCATAACCGGCTGTCCCCTACATCGTAAATGATGCCCTTATAAGCAATCCAGATCTGTGGTTTATCCTGTCCGTTCCGCAAAGCTAACTGTTGTTTTGTATATTCCGGCAACTCCATTATCTGCGTGCCCTGGCTTTAAAAACTTCATAAAGAAAGATACTGAGCAGCATCATCCCCATAAAATAGAAATGGGCCTCAAACGGAATATGCACCAGATTAAAGTCGAGCGTCTCTTTGGTATTATACTGAATAACAGGCACGGAGGTTAATACTGCGTAAGCCAGATAAAACGGTATCAGGGAGACCAGGTATGCGCGATAAAACCTGTACATGAACCTGATCTTATTTACATATTCAACATAAACAATAAAAACCAGCAAGATAGCAAACGTAAATACGGTGTATAATTTCGTATGACCAAAGTATAACATGGCGATGCATATTCCCAGCATAATATTACTAACGGCCAGACTATATTTATCCGCCGTGTTATCCGGATAACGGATATTCAAAAACAAATAAATAGCCGTTCCAGCCAGAGGCAGGATCAGGGAAAACAGTAATTCTTCTATCGGCAGCTCCCAAAGTGTCATACCGGTAAGATATGGAGGGTTAAATACTATAACCTTTAACTGAGTTAGAAACTCTGTGGGGATAGAAAAGACAAAAACATTAATTAAAGCAGAAAGAATAATGAATTTGCTGTTTTTAACAAACTCCATCTTTTTTGTGAAAAATAACGCAACCGGTATCAATAATAGAATAAGGTCGGTCAGTAAATAAGTATAATTCATGAATAAACTAATGCTGGACACCAAAAATATACTTTTGATTGCATTAATTCATTTTCTTTTTGCCAAGCGAACGTCCGGATAGTCAACAACACCGGCTTTTTAGCAACTGCAAATCCGGTAGTTTTAAAATAAAAATGATGCAAAAAAAAGCGCTTAAATATAAATTTAAGCGCTTTTTAATTATTCAAATATCGCCGTTAGGCGATATCCGTACCCAAAATCTCTTTAGAATACGTTTTTAAGTATTTTTTCAAAATCTGACGGGCTACATGGATCCTGGTTTTCACTGTACCGATAGGTATCTCAAGCATATCAGCAATTTCGTGGTATTTATAACCTTCAAAATATTTGATAAATGGCACATAGTATTCCGGTTGCAGACTAGCCAGTGCTTTATTGATATCCCCTATTACAAACTTGCTGTCAATTGTGTTTTTAGTAGCACTGTAATGCAGGTTAGCGGATGATATATCTTCAGATTTAGTAATTAGTGCATTTGTTTTAACAAGGCGTCTGTAGTTATTAATGAATGTATTTTTCATTATCGTAAACAGCCAGCCTTTCAAATTTGTTCCCTCTTTGAATTTGCTGTAATAAGTTACTGCCTTTAGCATTGTATCCTGTACCAAATCGTTTGCATCCTCAATATCTTTAGTAAAATTTAAAGCGAATGACTGTAAAGAAACCGAATGGTTGTGGAGCTGGAGGTTAAATTCATTTTTTGTCATAATGTTTAAGCTTTTAAGGGTTAAATGAGCAAACAAACAGGATTATTTAGAGTGGCGCTGTCAAGTTTGTTTAATCTTGTATACTTATCACTTATACAACTTATGTACCAAAAAATCAATTCTTTATTTTAGTGTTAAATAAATACCTATATCAGACCCTATGAACTGATTGTCACAGGATATTTACTTCACGTTCCAATTTCACCCCAAATTTCGCCTGCACAGTGTCTATAATTTTTTCTGAAAAACTATACACTTCTTTTCCTGTTGCACCGCCGTGGTTTACCAATACCAGGGCCTGGTTCTTCCATGTTCCGGTATGACCATCAACCATGCCTTTAAAACCACATTGCTCAATAAGCCACCCCGCTGCCAGTTTCATCATTCCTTTTCCTGCAGGATAACTGATCATGTCCGGAAACGAAAGCTTCACTTTCTCATATACCTCTTTATCAATTACAGGGTTTTTGAAGAAACTACCTGCGTTTCCAATGGTTGAAGGATCCGGTAATTTCCCTACCCTTATTTCAGCAACTATAGCAGAAATATCAGCGATATCTGGTTTTGAGATATTTCTTTCCGCAAGAATAGACTGTATAGCACCATACTGAGAATTGATCTTTTTCTGTGTATTCAATCTGAATGTAACCGAAGTGATTATATATTGCCCTTTCAGTTCATTTTTGAAAACGCTGTCGCGGTAAGCGAAACCGCACTCCTCAAAACTAAATTGCCTAAAAGTACCGGTAGCGATTTCAAAAGCCTCGCAAGAGTCAAACACATCTTTGAGCTCTACTCCGTAAGCCCCGATATTCTGTATAGGTGAAGCCCCAACTGTTCCCGGGATCAGTGTCAGGTTTTCTATTCCCGCAAAATCTTCATCAATACAGTAACTCACAAGGTCATTCCACACCACGCCCGCCCCTGCAGTCACAGTCACATCAAACTCAGTGAAATCAGCGGTGATACCAGGAATACTGATCTTTATTACCAGTCCGTCGAAATCTTCTGTAAAAAGCAGATTACTACCACCTCCTAATACTAATAATTTATTATCCCGGAAAGCTGCACTCTCCCTGAGCGCCGCCAGCTCTTGTTTATCAAATATTTCAGCGAAAAAGCGAGCTTTCACATCAATACCAAATGTGTTATAAGGTTTAAGGGATATATTTTCTTGTAATTGATACATATTCAACAAAGGTGTTATTTACAGCAAATGTAAAGAATGTAACGACATTCTCCGGCCATACCGGGCAGATACTTAAATTGTGTAATAAATATGTTAAGTGCATTAGTTAATAATTTTGCATATTTTACGTTCGATTATAACCGTATTCAAGCCGCCCCCTAAGACAGCTAAAAAGCAAGCGTATTTACAATGGAAAATCAGGATAAAAAAAGACTTTTAATAATAGATGCTGCGCTAAAGCGATTTGCGCATTATGGACTCGCAAAAACCACGATGACCGAGATCGCAAAAGATATTTCTTTTTCAAAAGCTTTACTATACTACTATTTTCCAGACAAATTAAGCTTATATGTAAGTGTCATCGAAAATATGATGCACACTTTGAGCCGCGACTTGTTAAAGTCCGTGGAAAAAACATCAACAGCTACAGAAGGTATCCTGATGTTGTTGCAAAAAAGACAGACCTTCATTCAAAAATATTATAAGCTGATTGAGTTTACTCAAATGATGGGGCCCGAATTACCGGAGGCGCTTTATGAAAAATTTACCCGAGCAAGGGCTTTTGAACTAAAAATCATTACCGGCCTGCTCAACAAAGGACATAATTCAGGAGAATTTTCTATCGAAGATGTCTCATTTACTACAGAAATCTTTGTCGAAGCAGTATCCGGAATCCACTTTAACATCCTTACACGTGCTAAAAACCTGTTCCCGGGCAAGGAAGAATTCAAATTAATATTTCTCAAAGAAAAACGTTTTGCGGAAATCTTTTTAGCTGGTTTAAAGCCACTTAAATAAGTCACGGAAATGTCATTTAACTAATCTGACTTCCTTTTTTTATTCTCAAAAATTTCTTAATCCGACTTCAACCCTTAATTTTGACCATCACAATAATAAAGTCAGAAAGTAAAAAGGTAAAATGGCAGAAACGGATAAAAAAAGGGAGTTAATCATTGAGGGGGCAATTAAACGTTTTGTACATTTCGGCATCAATAAGACTACAATGAATGAAATTGCAGAAGACCTGTCAGTTTCCAAGCCATCATTGTATTATTATTTCCCTGATAAAATCAGCCTGATCCTGGGAGTGGTAGAAAAAATATTCGACGATTATTTCGAAGCGCTTCACAAAGATCATAAACAGGCAACCAGCTTTGAGGATGTATTATTAAGCATTATTGAAATTAAACACAGGTTTTTCCTCCGGTATTACATGCTGCACCTTTCTTACGGAAATCCTGATAATGCGATCAGTTCACCAGAATTAAAAGCATATTTAGACAAAATGCTGGACAAGATCCGTGACTTTCACGAAGGGATTTTTGAACAGGCAGTAGCGAACAAAGAAATTGAACCTCAGGAAGATGTCCGCAAACTGGCAGAATTATATCTTGCGTGTCAGTCGGGCCTCACCTCTTTATGCATCAGCCACGGAAATAAAGAACTGTTCCCGGGAAAGAAGGAACTTAAATTAATGAAAGAAAAGCAAATCAATCTGTCCAGGATCTTTATTAAAGGCCTGAAACACTAAACCAGCTGTACTACAAGAAAAAAAGATTATGATTAAACCAGTAAAATCAGTCGCCATCTTACTCCTGTGCCTGTTGTGCGCTCCTGCAATACAAGCGCAGCAGACAGTAACACTTAAGGATGCACTCAATTTTGCAGTCGAAAATAACGCCAATGCGCGTAAATCAAGATTGGATATTGACGGTGGAAAATTTAAAACCCAGGAAGTACGGTCACAAGCACTTCCACAGATCACGGGAAATGCATCGGTAACCTACAATGCCATTATCGGACAGCTTGTTTTTAACGATCAGGCAGTTCAGATCGGAAGGAAATGGAATTCCAATGCCACCGTCCAGTTAAGTCAGCAGTTATTTAACAAACAGGTGTTTACCGGGTTACAGGCGGCAAGGACCAGTGAGAGTTATTACCAATTGAATGCGGACCTTACTGAAGAACAGGTTATTGAGCAAGTCGCCAATAATTATTATCAGGTATTAGTGAGCAGACAGCAGCTGAATGTTATTGATACGAATATCAAAAATGTACGTGTTGTAGAGAAAATCATTAACAACCAGTATGAAAATGGCTTGGCGAAAAAAATAGATGTAGACAGGATCAAGGTAAACCTGACTAACCTGCAGACACAACGTGAGCAAACCATAAATGCAGTGGTACAATTGGAAAACCAGTTAAAATTTTCCATGGGGATGCCAGTCGCTAACCCGATCATTATCCCTGCTGATGAGTTAAAAAAAGTAGAAACTTTGCCCGCATTGGCGGATACGATCAGCCTCGCAGGCAGAACGGAAATCAGGCTATTAGGCATTCAGAAAGATCTCTATGTTTTACAACGCAAAGCCTATGTAGCAGAATACTACCCTAATTTATCACTTACCGCAAACCTTTCAACTACCGGTCAAAGCGACAAGTTCGACTTGTTCAGCAGGAACGGAAGTGCATTTTACTATGATGCGTCTGCTATAGGAGTCACTTTAAGGGTACCAATATTTGATGGTTTCGCAACCCGATCGAGGGTACGCCAGGCAAATGTTGATATCAGAAGAGCAGATGAAGATATCAGGAATACCAGGAACTCTTTGAACCTTGCTTATGAAAACGCCAAGATCCAATTGAAAAACAATATCAATACGATCAAAGCGCAACGCCTGAATGTACAGCTTGCACAGGAGATCTATAATAGTACACAAAACAACTATAACAACGGGTTGGCAGCACTAACTGATCTTTTAGATACAGAAAACGCACTGACCGAAGCACAGAACAGTTATACCCAGGCATTATTAAATTATAAAATTGCCGAAATACAATTAATCAAATCTAACGGAAATATAAAATCACTATTAAAATGAAAAGAGGAATTATAACAGTCGTTCTAATTATAGTTGTCATTGGAGCTATTGCCTGGGTTCTTAACAGCAATAAAAAGAAAAATGATGCGCAAACGGCATTAGTATCTCAGGGAAGCGGCGCCATCAGTGTGCGTATCGCACCAGTGAAAAAACAACCGGTTGATTTGGATTTTAGTGTAAACGGCAATTTTATCCCTAAGCAGGAACTGAATTTTCTTTCGGAGAATGCCGGACGGGTAACAAAAATATATGTAGAAGAAGGTGACCGTGTAAGCAAGGGCCAGATTTTAGCGCATATCGATGCGGAGATCATTAATACTGACCGTGAAACCGCACAGGCCGCATTAGAAAATGCGATTAAAGACGAGAACCGCTACAGCAGTTCATTTAAAACAGGCGGCGTAACACAACAGCAACTGGACCAGGCAAAACTAGCTACAAGAAACGCACGCCTGAGATTACAGAGCTCCGCTAGAAGAGTAAGCGACGCAAATATCAAAGCGCCTATCAACGGGATTATCAATAAAAAATATATTGAAGTCGGTGCCTTTGTAACCGCACAGGGAACGCAGTTATTTGAAATCGTAGATGTATCAAAGCTGAAGCTGAAAGTCAATGTAAATGAAGGTCAGGTAGCAAATCTGAAAGTGGGCGACCCGGCACAGATTAAGTCTAATGTTTTCCCTGCGGATAACTTCTCGGGTAAAATAACTTTCATTGCACCTAAAGCAGATGCGACATTGAATTTCCCGGTTGAGATTGAGGTGGAAAACAACCACAAAAACACGATCAAAGCAGGTATGTACGGAACAGCGATCTTTAAGTTCCCTGCACAGGCAGCAACGATTACTATTCCACGCGGATCTTTTGTAGGTAGTGTAAGCAGCAACCAGATTTTTGTTTTGGAAAACGGCAACACAGCTAAACTACGTAAAGTAATTGCTGGCAGGACAATCAATGACCAGGTAGAAATTATCGACGGACTAAAAGAGGGTGAAACAGTAATTGTGAGCGGACAGATCAATCTGGTTGATGGTAGTGCCGTTGCTCCGATAAAGTAATATACTGATTGATGAAGCCGCTACGGATTTACCGTATGTAATGATCCTGGCAGCTTCATCAATATAAATTGCGAAGGCAGCTGGAAGCCGACTAAAACAATGAACACTACTGACAAAACAAATATATTCTGATGAAATTAACAGAAATATCAATAAAACGTCCCTCATTAGTAATTGTGGTATTTACCGTACTTACGCTGATGGGACTATTGAGCTACTTCTCTTTAAGTTATGAGCTGCTACCGAAATTCTCGAATAACGTAGTATCTATTTCTACAATATACCCTGGGGCCTCTCCAAGTGAAGTAGAAAATACAGTAACTAAAAAGATTGAAGATGCGGTCTCCTCTATGGAGAATATCAAAAAACTGAATGCAGTTTCTTACGAGAGCTTATCTGTGGTAACGATCACTTTAAATGACAAGGCCAATGTAGACCTTTCATTAAATGAGGCACAGCGTAAAGTAAACTCCATCCTTGCAGATTTACCGGAGGAGGTAAAACCACCATCACTGAACAAGTTTTCACTGGATGACCTTCCGGTAATCACGATGTCGGCTTCCGCAAAAATGGATGATGCTGCATTTTATGACCTGATCGACAAACGTATTGCACCGATTATTTCAAGGGTAACGGGCGTAGCGCAGGTTAACCTTGTAGGCGGTCAGGAAAGGGAGATTGAAGTCGCCCTCGACGCGGATAAGTTACAGGGTTACGGTTTATCCGTGCCACAGGTACAGCAGGCCATTTTAACCTCTAATCTGGACTTTCCTACTGGTAGTGTTAAAACTCAAGACCAGGATATCCTGATCCGTTTATCGGGTAAGTATAAAAATGTGGACGAACTGCGTAACCTTGTTGTAAATACCGGTAAAGACGGTGCACAAATCCGTCTGGGAGATGTAGCGGATGTACGTGATACACAAAAGGAAGTTGATAAACTGGCAAGGATCGACCGTAAAGGTGCCATCGCTGTGCAGATCATCAAACAGTCTGACGCAAACGCAGTAGAAGTAAGTAAAGGCGTCCATACAGTGATCGCCAAACTGATGAAAGATTACGAGACCAATGATCTTAAAATCGTTATCGCGAATGACAGTTCCATTTTCACTCTGGAATCAGCTGATGCGGTAATCCACGATTTATTACTGGCGATTGTACTGGTAGCGTTTGTAATGCTTTTCTTCCTGCACAGTATCCGGAATGCACTGATTGTAATGGTATCTATTCCTGCATCCTTAATAGCCACCTTTATCGGAATGAGCTTGCTGGGGTATACTTTAAACCTGATGTCCCTATTGGGCCTTTCGCTGGTAGTAGGTATCCTGGTGGATGATGCGATCGTGGTACTGGAGAATATCTATCGCCACATGGAGATGGGTAAAAATAAAGTACGGGCGGCTTATGATGCAACAAGCGAAATTGGTTTTACAGTAGTATCGATCACATTGGTAATTGTGGTGGTGTTCTTCCCTATCGCAATCAGTACAGGTTTGGTATCCAATATCCTGCGCCAATTCTGTGTAGTGGTGATTATTGCAACACTGCTCTCTCTGTTCTCGTCATTCACTATCGTTCCATTGCTTTCCTCACGTTTTGGAAAACTGGAAAAAATAGAAGGAAAAAACGTATTCGGCCGCTTTATTCTATGGTTTGAGGCACAGCTGAAAAAATTCACGATCTGGATCACCAGCATCTTAACCTGGTCGCTGGCCAATAAAGGAAAAACAATCCTGCTGGTACTGGTTATGTTCTTTGGTTCATGTGGTTTAATACCTGCTGGTTATATTGGAACAGAGTTTTTCCCGAAAAGTGATAAAGGTGAATTCTTAGTGCAGATAGAACTGCCGAAGGATGCCTCTATCGAACAAACAAACCTGACGACGCAAAGGGCTGAAGATTTCCTGAGCAAAAAAGCGGAAATCACTCAGCTGATCACTACGGTGGGTCAATCCAGTGGCGACTTTGGAGGAACGCAGGCTACAGCCTATAAGTCAGAGATCAATGTGAAATTGGTAGAACGTGATAAACGTGCGGATAACTCCAGTATCTACGCCACCAAGGTGAGTCGTGAGTTAGCGAAATACCTGGTTGGTGCGAAAGTAAAAACTGTGCCGATCAGTATCCTGGGTATTGCTGAAAATGCACCGATCGAACTCGTAGTAATGGGTTCAGACCTGGACAGCGCAATGAAATACGCAAAATCCGCAATGGCGGTCCTGGCAAAAATCAAAGGATCCGCAGAACTTAAACTTTCAGTTGAAGGAGGTAGTCCGGAGATCAACGTGCAGGTAGACCGTGATAAGATGGCGGCATTAGGGCTAAGCCTGCAAACGGTGGGCGTTACCATGCAGACTGCTTTCAGTGGG
>Ga0247813_10003402_pt1 | contig 10242 bp, 10 predicted proteins | sample UWRJL169409C1_FD_180719 | JGI IMG/M metagenome (GOLD analysis project Ga0247813, IMG submission 180719) | Plant litter microbial communities from Arlington Agricultural Research Station in Wisconsin, United States - UWRJ-L169-409C-1 | ecosystem: Environmental > Terrestrial > Plant litter >... | reverse complement strand
GAGCCCGAACAGGATCGCCATAAGAAGGATGGGAAGGAAGCTGATGATCGGACCGGTGTGCTCGATGTGCAGAAGCTCAGCACCCCAGCCCCACTGGAACACAGCGACCGAGACACCAAACGATGCGCCGACAGAAAGCAGGAATCCGAGCGCCGCCTTGATCGGAACAAGCACACTGCGGAACACGATCATCAGCAGGATGATCGAGAGCCCAACGACCACAGCCCCGAACGGCAGCAGCGCGTTGTTGAGTCGTGTCGAGATGTCGCCCTGGATCGCTGTCGTTCCGGTCACCGAGATCTGCATGTCGTAGCGATCTTTTATCGACGGCGCGAGGTCGCGAATCTCCTGCACGAGGGTGAGCGTCTGAGCAGAGTCGGGTGCGCTGTCGGGAACCACACGAATGATGGCCGTGTCGAGTGTGGCATCGGGCAGCCCGTCGCTTACATAGTCGACACCGTCGAGAGTGCCGAGCTCTTCACCAATCTTCTTCAGGTCGTCCATAAACGCGGTGGACTGCGTGATGTCGACAGCGATCACGAGCGGGCCGCTGAAGCCTTCGCCAAAGCCCTCCGCGACGAGATCGTAAGCGACGCGCTGCGTGGACCCCTCGGGCTCAGAGCCGTTGTTGGGCAAGCTCAGTTGAAGACTTGCCGCGGGAATCGAAACGACACCGAGCACAACAATGACTCCGATGGCTGCGACCCACGGCACCCGCATCACGCCGGTGACCCAGGCGAGACCCATTGTCTTTTTGCCCTCGCCGCGAAGGCGACGAGCGGTGCGCGACGTTGGCTTCGGTGCGAGCTTTTTGCCGAGCACACCAAAGAACGCGGGAACGAGCGTGATCGCCACAAGAATCGCGACAAGCACCGAGAAGGCTGCCGCAATACCCATCGTCGAGAGAAACGGAATGCCCACGACGAGCAAACCCAGCAGCGCGATGATGACCGTCACGCCCGCAAAGAGAACCGCGCTGCCCGCGGTGCCGACCGCCATGGCCGCCGACTCCTCGGGGTCTTCACCGTTCGCAAGCTGATTGCGGTGTCTCGAAAGGATAAAGAGCGTGTAGTCGATGCCGACCGCGAGCCCGATCATCAGTGCGAGCATGGGCGCCGTGCTCGACACCGGAGTGAAGGCGGCGACGATAGCAATACCGCCGTACGCGATACCGACACCGATGAGCGCCGAGAGCAGCGGCATACCCGCCGATAGCAGCGAGCCAAAGGTAATAAGCAGAACGAGCCCGGCAAAGATCAGGCCGAAGACCTCGGTAACGGTGAGGCCGAACGTGTTGTCTTGAAAGACCTGGCCGCCGAACGCGACATCCATGCCTGCATCTTCTGGAATGGATGCTGTGGCCTGAAGTTCCTCGAGCATTTCGGGTGTGACGTCTGCCGCTACTCCCGAGTACTGCACCGAGATGATGCCCATCGACTCGTCGTCGCTGATGGCCTTGCCCGCGTACTCGTTGAAGGGACTGATCGCGGCTTCGACGCCGTCAAGGTCGGCGATCGCGTCGGTCTGGTCTTCGATCACGTCTTCGTAGTCATTGACCGATTCGCCGTCGGGAGCAACAACGACAACCTGCACACCCGCGCCCGCGACCGCGGGGAACACTGCACTCAGGCGGTCGAGAGCGTTCTGCGATTCAGTGCCGGGAATCGCGAACGACTCCTGCGTCTGGCCGCCGAGGGCGATGCTGCCGCCGAGGATTGCGACAAGAAGCACAAGCCAGACGCCGATGACTGTCCAGGCGCGTCGGAATGAGAACCGGCCGATGCGATAGAGAAGGGTGGCCACGAAACGCTCCTAGGGAGTTGTCGTACGAACGGGAACAGGGGCAAGAAGCTCAGTCAAAATGGCGATGAGAGCAACCCTGATCTCGTCTTCGGGCAGTTCGTTCTTGAGGTGCGCTCCGGGCTGCGCCCCGAGGATGTAGGCAGCGCCACCGAGGGCGATGCCGAAGCGCAGCTTGCCCTCGACAGTGGGGGCTGCTGCGTTGAAGTAGTCGGCAATGCTCTCGACGAGCTTGTTTGCCCGCTCGATCACGGGAACGTCTTCGAGCGACGGCCCTTGCGTGAGAAAAGTCGAGACCTCGAGGCGGTGCACAAGAAGAAGGTCAACGAAGGCTGCGACAAAAGGACCGCGTCGCTCGTCGGTGAGTGGCGCGTCGACGACGCTCTCGAGAATCGCGCCCATGCGGTCAATGGCCGGGCCAATTGCCGCTTCGAGCAGGGCCTCTTTCGAGGCGAAGTGGTAGAGAACGCTCGACTTCGATAGTCCGGCGAGTTCGGCAACGCGCTGCAGCGAGGTACCCGCATAACCGGCCTTTGCGAACTCGGCGAGCGCGATAAGGCGCAACTCTTCGTAACTGGACATTGCTACAGGCTAACTGACCGATCGGTCAGAGCCTGTCCGATCGGTCAGTTTTCCCAGTGAACTTTGGGCTAAGGCTGCGCCAGCGCGAGCCCAAGCGTCGCAAGCGCGACGGTCACTGGGGCGACAATCAGGCCGAGCAGAGCAAATCGGCCCCACGAAATCTCGACATCAAGCGCCTTGAGCCTCTCGTGCCACAGAAGGGTAGCGAGCGAGGCCCACGGAGTGATGAGCGAGCCGACGTTGACACCGATGAGCAGCGCCGCGAGACGCACGGGCGATTCCGCAACCGGTTCGAGGGCGAGATAGGCCGGCAGGTTGTTGACGAGGTTCGCCCCCGCCGCACCCGTGCCAGCGAGGCGCAACAGATCGGCGGGGGTCTCGCCTGTTCCCGAGATGGCGGAGAGCACCGTAGCGAGCCCGAGAGCGTGCCCCGCCTCTACGACGAGAAACAGCCCCGACGCGAGCAACACAAGCTGCCACGGAATGAGACCGAAGCGCAGCACCGCCGGGCGGCGCACGAGATAGAACCCGCCCAGAACGAGCGCCGCGATAACCGCCGGCAGCCAGACGGGCAGGCCCGATACGAGCAGCGGAATTACAAGCAGAACCGTTGCGCCACTCGCCCACAACAAGACTCGATCGTCACGTGCCGTTTTTTCGGCGACCGAATAGGTGGCGAGCAGCTGCTTCCGATAGATAAGGAATAGGGCGATGGATGGCACAACAATCGCTATGACCGCGGGCACCGCCATAAGCGCGGCGAAGCCGGCCGGCCCGAGACCATCGAGTTCGTGCTCGGCGAGCAGGTTTGTGAGGTTCGAGACCGGCAGCAGCAGCGACGCGGTGTTAGCCATCCACACGCTCGTGAGCGCGAACGGTAGCGGCGACAGGCCGACATGCCGCGCGAGCAGAACAACAACGGGGGTGAGCAGCACGGCCGTTGTGTCGAGCGAGAGAAAGATCGTGCTCGCGACGGCGAGCGCCACAACGAGCAGCCAGAGCAACCAGGCCCGCCCGTGACCCCAGATGGCCGTTCGCTCGGCGATCAAACCGAAGAGCCCCGCCTCCGCTGCGAGCTCGGTGACAACGGTTATCGCGACGACGAAAAGCAGAATGGGCCAGACCCGGTTGGCGACTTCGAGCGCCTCGTCTACGGGCAGAATTCCGAGCGCGACCGCGGCGAGTCCGACCACGAGGAGGATGCCTCCCAGAATGGCTGAGCGCACGGGCATCCTCTCTGTCGAAGCAACGATAGCGCCGCTAAGCGCTGGTCGTTTGCTGAACGCTCGCTGGGAACGATTCAAGCGGGTGGATGCCACGCACTAGCGTTAAACAACACACAAGTGGAGGCATCATGCGTAAATACATCTTCAGCGGCACGGTACTGAGTGCCCTCTTCGGAGGACTAAGCACCGTTCAGGCGAGCCGCAAGGGCCCGCGTGACTGGCGCCTCGCACTTATGTGGATCAGCTGGGGCCTGACTGTGGCGATCGCGGTCGGCACGGTCGTCAAAGAAGCCGAGAACGGCCCGCTCGACGAACTGGAGGACTAGACAATGAACAACTTCTTCGACGGCGGACACGTCAGCTTCGCAATCGGCGCAATCCTCTACGGCCTCTTCATTCTTGTGCTCGTCGCGGTCGGTCTCGTTCTCGCCTTCCTCCTCGCTCGGTTCCTCCTCGTCGCAACGCAGGCGGCAAAGATTTACGTCGCCAACAACGGTGGAGCTACCCAGTCGACCGTCGCGGCGCCAGTTGCTCCCGCTGCGCCGACCGCTCCTACAGCGCCAGCAACCCCAGCCCCCGTCGTCGTCACCGAGAAGCCCGCGACCAAGCCGCGCACTCCGAAGACGCCACCGGCCCAGCTGTAGAAGAGTGTCAGTTTCCGACTGAGCGCTCGGAGTTGACAACACGACGCCACAGGCCGAGCACCAGCACAACGCATCCGCCAACGATCAAAGCCGGATTGATCAGGTTTGCCGCCGCCATAACGGAGCCGGACGTAGAGTCGACGTCGGTCGTGAACCGCGTTGTTCCCGTCTGCTGCAGACGACCCGGCACGTAATACGCGACGACAGTCTCGCCTTTCGCCCACTGGCAAGGGGTTGCTCGAAGGGGCGCGGTCACGCGCACAGGATCGCCCTCGTCAGTAAATTCGAGCACAGGGCTGCAGTGGCCCTCGCTATCAAAAACGATGTCGACCACCAGCGCCTTCGTCTCAACAGATCCCTCAGGCGGATCATTGAATCCGTCGAAGAGGGTTGTCGTCAGGCTTGTGAAACCCCAGCCGATCAGCCCAAAGACGATGAGAACTCCACCAGTGACCATCGCGACTATCGGCAGAGCCTTGCGGGACTGCTCGGGAGTCAGCGTTATGAGCCTGTTCGAGGTGACACGGTTGTTGAACAACCCGTTATTGAAGACCATGTTGTTGGGCGCAATGTTGCCGGGCGGCTCATTGCTCGTGTACTGCGTCCAGTCGCGGCCGTCCCAGTATCGAACCGAGTTCTCTGGACTGCCGTCGGGATACCAGCCAGGCGGTACCGAACTCATGAGCTCCCCTTGCTTCGATGCCCAAAGAATAGTGCGCGAGGGCATCCCGGCGGCTCCCCCACATCGGGGTGCTAGCCGAGGAACCCGCGCAGTAGTGCTGCCGAACCGGCCAGGTGCTCAAGCATCGCCTCCGCGGCTCCATCCTGGTCGCCGCGCAGAATCGCAGCGACGACAGCATCGTGCTGGTCGTTGGAGTTTGTGATGTTGCGCGACAACAGCGGGATGTGATCGAGAAGGTCGTTGAGTGCCGTTCGGTTGTCTGCGATGAGCGAGACGAGCGAGGGAGTTCCGACGAGCTCCGCTATCGCGAGGTGCAACCGCGAGTCGAGGCGGCGATAGTCGGTGGCATCCGCGGCCGCGGTCTCGCGCAGTCGGGTCCACAGCATCTCGCGATCCGCTGCCGAGAGCGCTCGGGCAGCGGCCGCTCGGGCTGCTCCCACTTCGAGAATCTCGCGAAGGCCCAGCACGTCGTGGATCTCGGCCGCCGTCGGGGTCGGCCCCGTCGCATCCGGTCGCACGAATGAAGGAACAGGATCGACCACGAAGGTTCCGCCGTATCGACCGCGACGCGAGACAAGAAACCCAGCGTCGGCGAGCGAGCGGATCGCTTCGCGCACCGTGTCTCGACTGACCGAGAAGCGGCTCGCGAGATCGCGCTCCGGAGGCAGTGCGTCGCCCGGCGCCACGAGCCCGAGGCGGATGGTCTGCAGCAGGCGCGCGACAGTGTCTTCGAAGGCATTGCCGTTGCGCACGGGGCGAAAAAGCGCCTCCGCTACCAGGTCATCGTTCTCGAGCTCGGCCATTGTCTAGATCGGTGTGACGTAGGCCGACGAGATGCCACCGTCGACGAGAAAAGTCGAGGCCGTGATGAATGACGCGTCATCGCTCGCGAGAAATGCAACGGCGGCGGCGAGTTCTTCTGCCTCGGCGAACCGACCGACGGGAATGTGCACGAGTCGGCGCTGGGCGCGCTCCGGGTCACTCGCGAACAGCTCCTGCAGAAGCGGGGTGTTGACCGGCCCAGGGCATAGGGCGTTGACGCGAATGCCCTGGCGGGCGAACTGCACACCGAGCTCCTTCGTCATCGCGAGTACGCCACCTTTGGAGGCCGTGTACGAGATTTGGGATGTCGCGGAGCCCATCACTGCCACAAACGACGCCGTGTTGATGATCGAACCACGCTGCTGCGCGACCATGTGACGAAGGGCCGCTCGCGAGCAGAGGTAGACGCTCTTGAGGTTGACGTCTTGAACGCGTTCCCACGCCGGAAGCTCTGTCGTCTCGATCGAGTCGTCATCGGGCGGTGAGATTCCCGCGTTGTTGAAAGCGATGTCGACCGAACCGTAGGTCGATGCAGCGGTGTCGAACAGGTTGTTAACCTGGGCCTCATCGGTCACGTCGACCTGAACGAAGAGGCCACCGACCTCAAGCGCCGCGGCTTCACCGGTTGCCGCATTGAAATCGCCGATGACAACCGTCGCGCCTTCTGCCGCAAACCTGCGTGCCGTTGCAAGGCCGATTCCGCTCGCCCCACCCGTAATCACTGCGACCTTGCCAGCGAGACGCTGGGTGAGGTCGATCTTCGTTTGTGCCATTCGAGTTCCCTTAGTCAGTTGCTATAAAAACGTTTTTGGTTTCGGTAAAGGCGGTTGCCGCATCCGGACCAAGTTCACGACCGAGGCCGCTCTGCTTGAATCCCCCAAAAGGTGTTGAATAACGCACGCTGGAGTGGGAGTTGACCGACAGGTTGCCACTCTCAATTGCACGCGATACTCGGATGGCGCGGCCGACGTCCCGCGTCCAGATCGACCCGCTCAGACCGTAGACACTGTCGTTCGCGAGCGCGATGGCGTCAGCCTCGTCGTCGAACGGCAGCACGCTCACTATCGGCCCGAAGATCTCGTCGACGGCGAGCTTGTCGGTGCGCGAACCGGGAAGCATCACGGTCGGCGCGAACCAGAAGCCGTCGCCGGTCGGGGCACTCCCCCGGAACGCGACCTTCGACTCGTCGAGGTACGACTCGACCTTGTCAAGGTGCGCTCGGGCGACAAGCGGACCCATCTCAGTCGCCTCGTCGAGTGGCTGCCCGACGGCGACACCGTGAACCGCTGGCTCGAGGAGCTCCATAAACCGATCGAAGACGCGGCGCTCGACGAGGATGCGGCTGCGCGCGCAGCAGTCCTGGCCCGCGTTTTCGAACACACCGTAGGGGGCAGTCGCTGCAGCCTTTTCGAGGTCGGAATCGGCGAAGATCACGTTGGCGCTCTTTCCGCCAAGTTCGAGAGTGACGGCCTTGACCTGGTGCGCGCAGCCGGCCATAACCTTTTTACCAACGGCGGTCGAGCCGGTAAAGACAACCTTGCGCACGCTCTGGTTTGTCACAAAACGCTCGCCGACAACGTCGCCGCGACCCGGCAGCACCTGGAACAGCCCCTCGGGCAGCCCGGCCTCGAGCGCGAGCTCGCCCAGCCGAAGCGCGGTGAGCGGCGTCCACTCTGCGGGTTTGAGAACTACAGCGTTGCCCGCGGCGAGCGCTGGCGCGAAGCCCCAGGCCGCGATGGTCATCGGAAAGTTCCACGGCACGATAATCCCGACAACACCGAACGCCTCGAGGAACGTCACGTCGATGCCACCGGCAACCGGAATCGTCTTGCCGATCATGCGCTCGGGCGCAGCGGCGTAGTAGTTGAGAACGTCACGCACGTGGCCGGCTTCCCACCGCGCCTGCGAGATCGGGTGCCCCGAGTTGAGCACCTCGAGCTGCGCGAGCTCTTCGATGTGCTGTTCGACGACAGTTGCGAAGGTGCGCAAAGCGTTGGCTCGCTCGGCTGGCGCGAGTGCAGCCCATGCACGTTGCGCGCTCACGGCGTGGCGGATCGCGTCATCCACCTCAGAAATTGTTGTGTGGGCGATCGTCTCGAAAGCGACGCCGGTCGCCGGGTTGACAAGAGTCGTCGATGTCATGCGTTGACCACGCGGTATTCGCGCGCCGCGTCAATGAGCCCCTCGAAGAGGCGCAGGTCGTCGGGAGTGTGCTCGGGGTGCCACTGCACGCCGATGCCGAAAGGAACACCCTCGACCTCGACGGCCTGCACTGTGCCGTCGTCCGATGTTGCGCTCACGCTCAGGCCGTTCGCGAGCTCGTCGATCGCCTGGTGGTGGTATGACTTGCCGATGAGTGTTTCGCCGCCGCCGAGAATCTCGCCGATGTGGGTTCCGGCAGTGACGAAGACCTCGTTTTCGGCGAAGACTCCGCCGCCGAGGCTGTAGCGCTCGCTGCCCACGATGTCGGGAAGGTGCTGGTGTAGCGTTCCGCCGAGGGCGACGTTGAGCATCTGCAGCCCGCGGCAGATGCCGAGAAACGGAACACCGGTATCGATCGCGGCGGTGAGCAGCGCCGTCTCCCACTCGTCGCGGTCTTCGCGCGGCTCGTCGGTTGTGAGCAGTCGCTCCTGGCCGTAGCGGGCGGGGTCGACGTCTTTGCCGCCCGCGACGATCAAGCCGTCGAGACGGTCGAGCACCGCGTGGGCGATCTCGTCGTTCACCGGCTGCGGCGGCAGCAGCACGGCGATGCCGCCGGCAAGGTTGACCGCGTCGAAATAGACCTTGGGCAAAAAGGACGCCTGGGTGTCCCACACTCCCGTCTGCGCCTGCTCGAGGTAGGTGGTGACGCCGATTATGGGTCGCCGGCTGAGTGAACCGCCCGCGGCCGTAACCCCTTGTTGGTTGAGTAGGCCGTCCGCGGCCGTACCCCCTTGTTGGTTGAGTAGGCCGTCCGCGGCCGTATCGAAACCGGACGGGTCTCGATACGGCGCTGGCGCGCCTGCTCGACCACCAAGCTCTTTAGAACCGCTCAAAACCACGAACCCTTTCCCAGTCTGTAACCGCCGCGTCGTAGGCAGCGAGCTCGATGCGCGCGTTGTTGAGGTAGTGCTCGACGACCTCTTCGCCAAACGCGGCCTTCGCGATGTCGGAGGCCGCGAAGAGCTCCGCGGCTTCGCGCAGCGTGGACGGTACGCGCGCGGCATCCGACCCGTAGGCATTTCCTTCAAAGATTGGCTCGAGCTCGAGTTCGTGCTCAATGCCGTACAGCCCGCCCGCGATGATTGCCGCCGTCGCGAGGTACTGGTTGACGTCGCCGCCGGGTACGCGGTTTTCGACGCGCAGACCCTGGCCGTGCCCGACGACGCGCAGTGCGCAGGTGCGGTTATCGAGCCCCCAGGCGATTGCCGTTGGGGCGACGCTGCCCTCGACGTAGCGCTTGTACGAGTTGATGTTGGGGGCAAAGAACAGGGTGAGCTCGCGCATCGCTTTGAGCTGGCCGGCGATCCAGTGCTCCATCAGCTTCGAGAATCCGTGCTCACCGTCGCCCGCCATCACGGCATCGCCCGCAGTGCCGCGCACCGAGAGGTGAATGTGACACGAGTTGCCCTCGCGCTCGTTGAACTTGGCCATAAAGGTCAGCGACTTGCCGTGGCGGTCGGCGATCTCTTTCGCGCCGTTCTTGTAGATCGAGTGGTTGTCACACGTCGCGAGTGCGTCGGTGTAACGAAAGGCGATCTCCTGCTGGCCGAAGTTGCACTCGCCCTTGATTCCCTCTGAGTACATGCCCGCGGCATCCATCGAATTTCGGATGTCGCGCATCAAAGGCTCCATCCGCGTCGACGCGAGCAGCGCGTAGTCGATGTTGTAGTCGCTCGCGGGGGTGAGCCCCTCGTACTTCTTCGCCCATGCCGAGCGGTAGCTGTCGTCGAAGACAATGAACTCGAGCTCGGTGCCCACAAACGGCACAAGATCTTTCTCGGCGAGCTTGGCGATCTGCGTCTTGAGAATTTCGCGCGGGCTCTGCACGACCGGCGCCTCGTCGAGCCACGTCATGTCGGCGATGACCAACGCTGTGGCGGGAAGCCACGGCACAAGACGCAGTGTCGAGAGGTCGGGGATCATCGCCATGTCGCCATAGCCCTTGGCCCACGACGAGATTGTGTAGCCATCGACGGTGTTCATCTCGACGTCGACGGCAAGCAGGTAATTGCAGCACTCTGCGCCGTGGGCGGCGATCTCCTCGACGAAGAGGCGCGCCGACGCTCGTTTGCCAACGAGGCGCCCCTGCATGTCGGTGAACGCGACGATGACCGTGTCGATGTCCCCCTTGCCCACAAGCTCGGATAACGCATCCATTGTGAGCATTCCCGTGCGCTCGCTTGTTGGGGACATTGAGTCACCTTTCTCGTAGACCCGACCATTACATCACAGCGATGTGAACCGTAGAGCGCGTTCGCGTAACGCAGTGTTTACATCCAAAGGT
>Ga0247813_10003398_pt1 | contig 10250 bp, 7 predicted proteins | sample UWRJL169409C1_FD_180719 | JGI IMG/M metagenome (GOLD analysis project Ga0247813, IMG submission 180719) | Plant litter microbial communities from Arlington Agricultural Research Station in Wisconsin, United States - UWRJ-L169-409C-1 | ecosystem: Environmental > Terrestrial > Plant litter >... | reverse complement strand
GAACAGAAGCCGGTATCGGCGATGTGCTTGTTGAGTCGGATTGTCATGCGCCCATTATCGGGCAAAAGCCGCGTCCCGCTGCGGATTTCGCACGCGCCGTTTCAGGCCGGCAACGGATCGCCCGCCGTGGTGGTGCGTTCCCCGTCATGGATCTGGTTGCGCCCGTTGCGCTTGGCGCAGTACATGGCGTGGTCGGCCCGGCGCAACAGGCCGGCCAGGTCATCCGTGCCGGGCTTGAGCACGGCCAGGCCGATGCTGGCCGACACCCGCAGCCCGTGAATGCCAAGGCCCTTGGCGACGGTGGCGACCTGTTGGCGGACGGTCTCCAGCCGGGCAACCGCGGCGGCGTGGCCAGCCCCAGGCAGCAGCACCAGGAACTCCTCCCCGCCCATCCGGATCACGTTGTCCTGGTTGCGTACGGCCCCGCGCAGGGCGCGGGCCACGGCCACCAGCACCTGATCGCCCAGCTCATGCCCGAACTGGTCGTTGATGTCCTTGAACAGATCGATGTCCAGAAAGCCGATCGCCAACGGCATCGGCTCACGGCGCGCCTGCTCCAGGTACTCCGCGAGCAGGCGCAGCCCCGCGCGACGATTGGGCAGGCCGGTCAGCACGTCGGTGTCGGCCAACTGGCGCATTTCATCGCGCTGACGGCGCAGGCGGCCCAGGCGCAGATTGAGGGCGTAGGCGGCCATCATCAGGAACCAGGTGGTGGACAGCTGCAACGCCTCGATCCGGTACGCCACCAGCCATTGTGCGTTGAACGCGTCGGCCACGATCATGATCCACCATGGTGCCAGCGCCAGCAGACCCCGAAGCGCATATGCATCGCGCCGTGACAGGCCCCACACACCCGCGCCGAGGCACAGCACGCAGCCGGCCATGAAGACCCACTCCAGCAGCTCGGACACCACGGCCAGACCGTCCGGCCCCGACAAAGGCACGGTCAGCCCCATGACCACCAGTCCCCACAGCACCGCATGCTGGGCGGGGCGCGAGCGCGGCCAGCGACGGTCACCGCCGTTGAGCCGCCACAGGATGGGCAACAGCAGCGCTTCACTGAACGCGCTCAGCGCGACCAGCCACCACGAGGCGTGCTCGTGCACGGGCAGCCACGGCTCGGGATAGCCGCTCAAGCCCCCCAGCACCGCCTGCCACAGCACGAACACCACGCACGCACCGACATACACCAGGAACGAGCGGTCGCGCGTGGTGACCCAGCCCATCAATGCCGACAGTGCCAGCGCGATCGCCACCGCGATGCACGCGGCGCGCATCAGCAGCCGTGCCGTGTCGTTCTGCTGCACCGGGCTCGGTGCCCCCAGCTGGATGGTCGGCACCCAGCGCGGTTTGAGCGGTCGGGTCCAGGAGACCACGATCGGCTCCTGGTTGCCGGCCTCGGGTACCACCACCAGCCCGACCCCGGCGCGGAAACGGGAATCGCGCGTGCGGGCATCGTGCATGCTGCCGCAGATTTCGCGGTCGCCATGGCTGATGCGGACCTCGCCGGTGAGCACGCCAAACACATCCACGGCCTGCGGCTTCCCCGACCAGCCCTGCTGCGGCGACGGAATCGACAGGACCTCCTGGTGGCGGGCCAGGACATCCGGCGCACAGGCACGCTGGGGCGTCACTTCATCGGTGGCCCCACCCAACAGCAGAAAATCCTGTCCCACCGTGGGCGATGCCGCCTTCGTGCTCCATGGCAGCAGCCACAGCAGCAACATCAGCACCACCACCCCGCTTGAAAACCCGCCCCCGTTGCTCACACCTGTGCCCCGCCCGCCCTTGGTCGTCAGTGGACACCCTGCCCGCCGCCGTCGGTCACGATTATCGCATCATGGCGTGCCACGCCATGCATCCGGGGATACACCGGCACGGGCGACCCGAAGCGCTGGCTGGGTCATGCGTTCCAACGGGATCGGCCGCTCGATCGCGTACCCCTGCAGGCCTTCCACGCCCATCTGCGCCAGTTGATCGGCCACCGCCGCCGATTCCACCCACTCGGCCACCACCATCATGTGCAGCTCCCGGCCCACCTCGGTGATCGCGCGCACTGCTGCGCGGTTCACCGGATCCAGGTTCATGTCCCGGACGAACACGCCATCGATCTTGAGCATGTCCGCGGGCAGCTGGCGCAGGTAGCCGAACGAGGACAATCCCGACCCGAAATCGTCCAGCGCCATCCGGCAGCCACGCGCCTTCACCGCATCGATGAAAGTGCGTGCCTGCTCGATGTTGCTGACCGCAGCGGTCTCGGTGATCTCAAAACACAGCTTGCGGGCCAAACCACGGTTGCGCTCCAGCAGATCGGTGACGAAGGCCAGGAAACTGGGCTCGGCGATGGACTGCGCGGACACATTGACGTTGCACAGCCCAAGCTGCTGCACATGCGCCGGGCAGACCTGCAGATGGCGGAACAACAGCGACAGCACGTGCCGGTCCAATGACATGCCCATGCCATAGCGCTCGACCGCGCCCATGAACTCGGCGGGCCCCTGCAGTACGCCTTCCGGGCTGCGCATGCGCACCAGCACCTCGTAATGCAGGAAGTCCGGATCGCCGACCCGCTCGATGCGCTGGGCATACAGCAGCATGCGGTTCTCGGCGATCGCACTGGAGACATTCGCCAACCGCTCCGCCTCACGCCGGCGCTCGTCCAGCGCCATGCGGCTCTCGTTGTAGCAATGCACGCGATTGCGGCCGGCCTCCTTGGCGGCATAGCAGGCGCTGTCGGCCGCACTCATGAGCCAGTTCACATCCGGCGCTTCCGCGGTAACCTCGACCACGCCGATGCTGCAGCTCACCTTGGGTGCCCCCTCGCCGTGCTGGAAGGCGACCTGGCCGAGGGTGCGGACCACCCGCTGCAGCACCTGCTTGGCCTCGTCCTGGCTGGCATTGGCCAGGAACAAGGCGAACTCGTCCCCACCCAGGCGCCCGACCCAGTCGCCATCGCGCACCGCGCCCACCAGATAGTCGGCAAAGCTGCGCAGCAACTGGTCACCCGCCGCGTGGCCGAGACCATCATTGACCAGCTTGAAGTAATCCAGGTCGATGTAGCACAGCGAGTGCGTGCCTCCCTCTGCCCGCACCGTCACCAGCGCCTGTTCCAGCAGCCGCTCGATTTCACGGCGGTTGATCAGGCCGGTGAGCGGATCGTGGCTGGCGTGATGTTCCACCTCGCGCGCCAGCGCGTGGTTCTGCGACACATCCTCGACCAGCGCGAACACCGCCGGCGCCCGTGCCCGCGTGCGCACCACGGTACCGCTCCAGCGCCCCCACATCAGGCTGCCGTCGGCACGCAGGAAGCGCAGCTCACCGGGGCGCAGCTGCCGCGGCCAGTCGATCCGGCCGTGCTCGTCCAGCACCAGTTCGCCGTCCACCAGGATATCGGCCAGCGACAGACTGAGCAGCGCCTCACTGCGATGGTCGAGGATATCGGCCATCGCCTGGTTGGCCTCGACGATCCGGCCCTCCTCGTCCAGTTTGAGCATGCCTACCGTGGCCTGGTAGAACGCCGCGCGGAACCGTCCTTCCTTTTCCGTGAGGTCGTTGCGCACGCGCCGCGCCAGCAGCACGGCGATCAGGGTGATCGCCAGCACCGACAAGCCGCCGACGATGAACGTCGTCATCCGGACCATCGCCGCGGTATGCAGCAACGCACCCGAGAACGCGCGGGCTTGGTTCTGCATGTCGACATCCAGTGCCTGCACCCGGCGCTGCAGTGCCTGCTGGACATCGGGCGTCAGGCTGCCGGCGAGATGCCCGGCCTGCACACGATCGGCGATGGTTACCAACGCCAGCAGATCGTCATCGGTATCGCGCCACAGGCGGACCGCATCGCGGAAATACGGCTGATCACGCAGATAGCGATAGGACAGGATCAGCCGGTTGATATCGCCGCGTGCGTTACCGCCCTCGATGAAGCCCTGCCGCGCCGCGGCGATGTCCGGGTCGGCCTGCTCAAGCGCGTGGCGTGCGGAAAGATCGCCCAAGGGCACCCGCAGCGCCTGCCGTGTCGCGACCAGATCGTGGGAGTCGCCGGAGCTGATGTAACGCGACAGTGCATGCGTGGCCTGCTGCTGCCCGCGTGACCAGTGGCTCTGGCCCATGATCCAGGCCGTGGAGGCGGCCTGCAGTTCCTGGATCAACGCGGAGATGCCGACCAGGCCGATGGCCATGCCGGTCAACAGCACAAATCGCAGGGTGAGCCCCCGCGTGGAATACGGTACAGCGGTCGTGCCTACATCCCTGCTACTTCCAACCATCGCCGATCCCCCAAGGGCTGCGTATGTGGAAACTCATTCCATTCGGACCGTGTCCAACCCGCAGCCTAGAGAGCGGGATGTTGAAACGGTGCGAAACCGGCCCCTTCGCAGAATGCGCTGCCAGAAACGACAACGCCAGCCCGAAGGCTGGCGTTGAGGCAATCACCCGGGGGCGATCAGAAGTTGCGCGGGCCGCGCGGCTTGAAGCCGTCACGACGCGGCGGGCGGTCGTTGCCGCCCGGGCCGCTGCGCGGGCCACCCGGACCGCCCGGGCCACGCGGCTTGCCCTGGCCGAACTTCGGCTTGAACGGCGGACGCGCGGACGGGGTCAGGTCTTCACCCGGCTCGACCTTGCGCATCTGAAGCTGCTGGCCGGAGACCCAGACCTTCTTCAGGTGGGTCAGCAGGTCCTGCGGCATTTCGGCCGGCAGATCCAGTACCGAGAAGTCGTCATGGATGTCGATGCGGCCGATGAAACGGCTTTCCAGGCCGGCTTCGTTGGCGATCGCGCCGACGATGTTGCCCGGCTTCACGCCGTGGACATGGCCCACTTCGATGCGGAAGGTTTCCATGCCCGGCTCGGCGGCACCGCGCGGGGCGATGTCACGGCGCGGAGCGCGCTCGAAGCCGCCATCGCTGTTGCCGAAGTCACCTTCCGGGCGCGGCGGACGCGGGCCACGGTCGTCTTCACGGCGCGGACCACGCTCGAAGCGCGGCTCAAAACGGGCCGGGCGCTCGCCGCGGTCGTTGCTGCGCTCGTTGCGCTGATGCGGGGCCCGCTCTTCACGGGCACCACGGACCGGCGGGGTCAGCAGGAACGGCGAATCGCCCTGCAGCAGCTTGGCCAGCGCGGCGGCGATCTCGATCGCCGGCACGTTCTTCTCGCCTTCCAGCTTCTGCAGCATGTCGCGGTAGAACTCGGTGCCACCGGCATCGAGGGCGTCGCTGATGCGGCTCATGAACTTGGTGATGCGGGTGTCGTTGACCGCGTCCACGCTCGGCAGCTGCATTTCTTCGATCGGCTGGCGGGTGGCGCGCTCGATCGCCCGCAGCATGCCCTTCTCGCGCGGGGTGGCGAACAGGATCGCGTCACCGGTGCGGCCGGCACGGCCGGTACGGCCGATGCGGTGCACGTAGCTTTCGGTGTCGTACGGGATGTCGTAGTTCAGCACGTGGCTGATGCGCTCCACGTCCAGACCACGGGCAGCCACGTCGGTGGCAACGAGGATGTCCAGCTTGCCTTCCTTCAGCATGCCGATGGTGCGCTCGCGCTGGGCCTGCTGCATGTCACCGTTGATGGCGGCCGCGGCCAGGCCGCGTGCCTGCAGCTTCTCGGCCAGCTCTTCAGTGGCGGCCTTGGTGCGCGAGAAGATGATCATCGCGTCGAACGGTTCCACTTCCAGGATGCGGGTCAGCGCGTCCAGCTTGTGCATGCCGCTCACCCACCAGTAACGCTGGCGGATGTTGGCCGAGGTCGTCGTCTTGCTGACGATGGTGACTTCGGCCGGATTCTTCAGGTAGGTCTGCGCGATGCGGCGGATCTGCGACGGCATGGTGGCCGAGAACAGGGCGACCTGACGGGTCTCCGGCAGCTTCTTCAGCACCGCTTCGACGTCGTCGATGAAGCCCATGCGCAGCATTTCATCGGCTTCGTCGAGCACCAGCGTCTTCAGCTCGGACAGGTCCAGGGTGCCGCGCTCGAGGTGATCGATCACGCGGCCCGGGGTGCCGACGATGACGTGCACGCCACGGCGCAGGGCCTGCAGCTGCTGGCCGTAAGGCTGGCCGCCGTACACCGGCAGCACGCGGAAGCCGGGAATGCCGGAGGAATAGGTCTGGAACGCCTCGGCGACCTGGATGGCCAGTTCGCGGGTCGGCGCCAGCACCAGCACCTGCGGCTTGGTCTGGTTGAAATCGAGGTTGGACAGCACCGGCAGCGCGAAGGCGGCGGTCTTGCCGGTACCGGTCTGGGCCTGGCCCAGCACGTCACGGCCTTCCAGCATGGCCGGAATGGTCGCTGCCTGGATCGGCGACGGGGTTTCGTAACCGACAGTGGCGACGGCCTGCATCACAGCGTCGGACAGGCCGAGATCTGCGAACAGCAGCGGCGCGGGGGATTCTTGGGACATGGGAAACTCCGAAACACCGCCGTTTTGGATGGCAGTGAGATAAAAAAGGGGGATGGTCCGCGCTTTGGGCGCCCTTTCTTATCGCGTGCCCTGGCGCTGCTCGGTCGGAGGAGAATTCACTCACTCAGGGGGCGATGATACCGCATCGTTCCTGAACAACGTATACAGATTCCAGGATGGATGCCGTTGCGCCGTCGGCTGGCGCACAATACGCGCCCTTTCCCGGCCCGGCCCCACGTCCGCGCCTCTTCCCAGGATACCCGCTCCATGCAGACCCTCGAATTTGAACTGGACCGCGACTACGTCGAGCTCAAGCAGCTGCTCAAGCTGGCCGACCTGGTCACCAGCGGCGGCGAGGCCAAGACCGTGATCGGCGACGGCCAGGTCCTGGTCGACGGCGAGGTCGAGCTGCGCAAGGCCTGCAAGATCCGCGCGGGCCAGCAGGTGCAGTTCGCCGATACGGTCATCCACGTGATCGCCGACAGCGACGCGCCCTGAGCGCTTCGACCGTGCTCAGCGCAGTGTATCGCGCTGGGTCAGATGGGCGGTGATCAGCTGTCGGAACGGGGCCACCCCGTGCGCCAGCCGCAGTCCGGCCCGGCGCAGCAGCCGCGCCGGCAGACGGTCATCGGTGTACAGCGAAGCGATCGCATTGGTCGCCTCGTAAAGCGGCCGCGAGGCCAGCCGGTGCCCGCGCTCGTAAGCGGCCAGCCCGGCGCGTGCGGCGATGTCGCGTCCCTGCCCTGCCGCCTTGCGCAGGAGCCCGGCCAGTCGATGCTGGCTCTGCAACCCCAGATTGAAGCCATGCGCGGTGACCGGATGCATGCCGACGGCGGCATCGCCGATCAACGCACAGCGATCGCCGGCGAACGCGTTGGCATACACCCCCACCAGGGGATACGCCACCGGCGTGGCCACCGGCCGCATCGCGCCCAGCCGATGCTCGAAGAAGCCACTGATACTGCGGCCGAAGTCGGCCTCGTCCTGGGCCATCAAGGCCGCGATCTGACGCGGCGGCAGCGTGATGACGGCCGAGGCCTGGTCGCCATTGAGCGGCAGCAGGGCCATCGTGCGGCCATAGCCGAACCACTCCCAGGCGGTGTGCTGGTGCGGCACCTCGATCTGCATGCGGCAGACCAGCATCGATTTGCCGAAGTCACGCAGCTGCGCGCCGATCCCCAGCAGGCGGCGGGTGGAGGAGAAGCGGCTGTCGGCAGCGACCACCAGCCGCGCGGCCAGCTGGCGGCCATCGGCCAGGGTCACCACGCTGTGGGCCGGGCCCGGGCTGACGGCCGTGACACTGGCCTGGTCCAGAATCTCCAGACCGGCCTGGCCCTGCACGCTCTGCCACGCGGCGCGACGGATCAGATGGTTTGGCACCAGCCAGCCCAGGTCGTCACCGGTGCGCTGGTCCGCGGCGAAGGTCAGCGCGAACGGCGAGCCGCCATCCATCACCTTGGCATCGCGCAGCGGGGAAATCTCGGCGGGATCCAGCTGCGCCCACAGGCCCAGCGATGCCAGGATCTGGCGGGAGGCATGGGTCAGCGCGATCTCACGGCCATCGAACGCGGCCTGCGCCAACGCGGCACGCGGCTGCTGTTCGATCAGGGTGACGCTCAGGCCGGTATCGGCCAGCGCGCGAGCGAAGCACAGCCCGGTCGGGCCCGCGCCCACCACCACCACATCCACTGACTGCATGATCCCATCCTGCCGTTACGTGTCCACCGCAGCTTAACGCCGCAGCGCCGGGCCGTCCTTGATCTGGATCAGCTGCGCCAGCGCGGGTTCACAGCAACGCCCACAACAGCATCACGATGCCCAGCAGCGATACCAACCACACCAGGCTGCGCACATACGGCACGCCGGTGGCGTACAGCGGCAGATAGATCAGTCGCGCCCAGAAGTACAGCTGCACGGCCACGGCCGTCATCCCGTCCTGGCGCTGGGTCAGCACCACTGCCAGCACCGCGGCGGCAAAGAAGGGGAAGGTTTCCATGAAGTTGCTCTGCGCCCGCTGCAGGCGGCCAGCCAGCGGACTCGGCGCCGGCATCGGCTGATCGCGCGCCGACGCATTCCAGCCGATCCCGCGCTCGCGGGTGATCAACGTGGACGGCGCAAACACGTGCACGAGGCCGAGCAGCATCGACCACACCAGCATCTGGATCTCGATACTCATCTGTGCAGGCTCCGGCAATCAGGGGGTGGCGGCACGCACGCTGTAACCGGCCAGTCGCCAGATGCGGTCTTCATCGAACCGGAAGGAGACCAGTTCGCGTACCGGCTGGGCACTGTTGGCAAAGCGTGTGGGGAAACTGACGTTGATGTACAGGCCTTCGGGCACGGTCGCCCCGGCGGCGTACTTGACCCGGGTCACCACCGGCTGGCCGCGCGAGGCCAGCGCGCCAAGGCGCTGACGATCGGCGGTGAGCTGGCTGACGAAGGCCTGCTCGGTGACCGACTTCTTCGCCACGGCCGAAGCGCCTTTCCATGCCTCGCCGGCACGGTTGGCATCGACCAGCTTCGCAACCTGCACTGCAGCAGCGGTCATTTCCGCATCCTGCTTCTGCACCTGCGCCTGCTGCGCCGGGCTGAGTGCCGGGCGGGCGGCAGGGGCGGCGGCAGGCGCGGGGCGCGCCGGGGCCGGTGCAGGCGTGGCCGGCGGCGGTGGCGTCTGGGCCAGCGCGGCGAAAGGCAGCAGAGCGGACAACAGCAGCAGCGGAACACGCATCAGGACACCGTTGGCTGGAAGGAACTGCGCTCCAGTCTACGGGAAGGGCGTGAGTCCTCCGTCAGTTGCGCTCGGCGGCCTCGGCCGGTGCCGGGCGGGCATCGCCCAGGGTCTGCTCCACGGCGTCCGGCTGACCCGGCGCTGTCGTGTCCGGCAGCAGCGTGGAGACATCGATCTCCGACAGCGGGCTCTCGTCCGGGCAGGTCTCATCCGGGAAGCCGAAGCGCTGCTTCAATGCCTGGCCACAGCTGTTGACGGCCTCCAGTTCACTGCCTTCGCGCTTGCACTCCTGATCGAAAGCGACCAGGAACGCATCCTTGCGGCGGACGAACGCATCGCCGCATTTGCGCATCTGCTTGATCCGCTCCAGGTCATCCTGCACCGCGTTGGTGCCATCCAGCCCGAACTGACGCAGCTCCTCGGCGGTGAGCAGGCGCAGGCTGCGGTTGGGCACGGTCATCATCAGGTCGGCCACGCCCACGGCGACGCCGTTGCGCTGCAGGTAATCCTTGACGTTGTCGTACACCTCATGGAGTTCACGGTTGAGCTCGGCGCGCGAGGTGGCCTTGGAGCTGATCCGCATCATCCGGTGGATGCCGACCTTGCCCGATACCAGCCGGTTGTCGCCGGCAGCCAGCACGAACACGCAGGCGCTGTGGCAGACCGAGCCTTCGCGCACCCAGATGGTCCAGTTGGATTCGCCGATGCGATCCCCCGCCACGATGGCGGCTTCGACCTGGCCACCACTGGAATCCAGATCGAGGATGCGCCGGGAAATACGCTGCGCATCGGCGACCACGGCCAGCCGCGCGACCAGCTCTGAGAAACCGGGATTGATCTTGCCCACGTAGCGCACACGCAGCAGGCCACGTTCGGCGCAGGGCTGCAGGGCGGCATCGATACTGGCCCTGTCCAATGCCTCCAGCGGCGCACCATCGCCCGCGTCGCCGGCATAGTCGGTATCGCAGCTGATCCACGCCTTGCCGTTTTCCAGGGCCGCTTCGGGCCAGTTCATATCACCGCGCTTGGGCGCGGGCGGCGGCGGTGGCGGCGCATCGGCGGCGTTGATCGAGACCATGTGGTCGCCATCGGCGGTCTGTGCCCGCACGGCCTTGTCGGCGGCAG
>Ga0247813_10003394_pt1 | contig 10259 bp, 12 predicted proteins | sample UWRJL169409C1_FD_180719 | JGI IMG/M metagenome (GOLD analysis project Ga0247813, IMG submission 180719) | Plant litter microbial communities from Arlington Agricultural Research Station in Wisconsin, United States - UWRJ-L169-409C-1 | ecosystem: Environmental > Terrestrial > Plant litter >... | reverse complement strand
GTGAACAGCCTGGGCGCCACGCCCGCCGAAGAGCTCTACATCCTGTACCGGCGCGTTGCGGCGGTTCTCGACGGACAGGGCATCACCGTCGTGCGACCCCTGGTTGGCGCTATGCCACCTCGATGGAAATGGCGGGCGCATCGCTCAGCGTCATGAAGCTGGACGCCGAACTCGAAGCCTTGCTTGCCGCCCCCGCGCAATGTCCCTTCTGGAGCGTCCGCTGATGCACGTCGATGCCACCACGCTCGCCGGCGCCGTCCCCCGATGGTGCGAGGCCATGCATGCCGCCGCGCCTGAGCTCAACGCACTTGACGGCCGCCTGGGCGATGCCGACCTGGGCGCCACGCTCGACAAATGCGCCACGCTGATGGCGCAGGCCGTGCCGGAACTGCCCGACACGCTCGAGGGGGTCTTCAAGCGCTTGGCGCAGGCGTCGTCCAAGGCCTCGGGCTCGAGCTTCGGCACGCTCCTGACCGTGGCACTCATGACGGCGGCCAAACGCTGTGCGGGCGTGCCTTCGCTCGACCGGATGGCGGTGGCGGGCATGCTTGAGGCGGTGATCCAGACCCTGTCGGCACGCGGCGGCGCCAGCCTGGGCGACAAGACCGTGCTGGATGGCCTGCAGGCCATCCATCTCGCACTGAACGCCGCGAGCGACCATGACGATGGCGGTGAGGTCGCGCGACAGGGCATGCAGGAAGCCCTGAACGCATTCCGCGACAAGCCCAACCGGATCGGTCGTGCCCGCATGTTCGCCGACAAGACCATTGGCATGGATGACCCGGGCATGGTCGCGCTGCAGAGAATGGCCGAAGCCATTTGAGTTCGCGACCCGGCGTGAGCCCACGCCCTCGTTCAAACGACCCGGTGGCCCTTCGTGTCGACCACGGCTTGCCCGTCTTCCTTGGCGAACGCCGCCTGCTGAGGCCGGGGCAGGATGTCGAGCACCGCCTCGGACGGCCGGCAAAGGCGCGTCCCCAGCGGCGTGACCACGATGGGCCGGTTGATCAGCACCGGGTGCTGCAGCATGAAGTCGATGAGCTGCGCATCGCTCCACGCCGGGTCGGCCAGACCCAGCGCCTCGTAGGGTGTTCCCTTCTGCCGCAGCAGATCGCGCAGGGGTACGCCCATCGCCTGGATCAACCGCTCTAGCGTGGGACGGTCAGGCGGATGCTGGAGGTACTCGACCACCTCAGGCTCCTCGCCCGAATTGCGGATCAGCGCGAGCACGTTGCGGGAGGTGCCGCAGGCAGGGTTGTGATAGATGGTGATGGCGGTCATGAAGTTCAAAAAATGATACGTGCTCAGCCAAGGCGCAAGGCGAGCGCGGCCAAGGTCAGGAACAGCACGGGCACCGTGAGCACGATGCCGACCTGGAAGTAGTAGCCCCAGGCGATGGTGGTGCCCTTCCTGGCGAGCACATGCAGCCAGAGCAGCGTGGCCAGGCTGCCGATGGGCGTGATCTTCGGGCCGAGGTCGCAGCCGATCACGTTGGCGTAGATCATCGCTTCTTTGACGACGCCCGTGGCGCTGGACGCATCGATGGACAGGGCACCGATCAGCACGGTCGGCATGTTGTTCATCACGGACGACAGGAGCGCGGTCAGAAAGCCCGTGCCCATCGCTGCGCCCCACACGCCACCTTGCGCAAACAAGTTCAGCAAATTGGCGATCTCCTCGGTCAGGCCCGCGTTGCGAAGCCCGTAGACCACCAGGTACATGCCCAGCGAGAAGATCACGATCTGCCAGGGCGCATCACGCAGCACCTTGCGCGTACTGATTGCATGACCGCGCGCAGCGACGGCCAGGAGCAGCGCCGCACCGACGGCGGCGACGGCGCTCACGGGCACGCCCAGAGGCTCCAGGCCAAGAAAGCCGACAAGCAGGAGAACCAAAACGACCCAGCCCGCCCGGAAGGTCGCGCGGTCCTTGATGGCGTCGGACGGGGCCTTGAGCTGTGCCACGTCATAGGTGGACGGAATGCCCCGCCGGAAATACAGCATCAGCACGACGAGACTGGCCAGCACCGACGCCGCGTTGACCGGGACCATGACTGCAGCGTAGTCATCGAAGCCGATCTTGAAGAAATCGGCCGAGACGATGTTGACCAGGTTCGACACGACCAGCGGCAGGCTGGCCGTGTCGGCAATGAAGCCGGCTGCCATGACGAAGGCCAGCGTCGCTGCCGGTGTGAAGCCGAGCGCGACGAGCATGGCCATGACGATGGGCGTGAGGATCAGCGCAGCACCGTCGTTGGCAAACAGCGCGGAGACGGCGGCGCCCAGCAACACGAAAAGCGCGAACAGCAGCGGCCCGCGTCCGCCGCCCCAGCGTGCAACGTGCAGCGCGGCCCACTCGAAGAAGCCTGCTTCGTCCAGCAGCAGGCTGATGACGATGACCGCGACGAAGGTGGCCGTCGCATTCCAGACGATGGCCCAGACCACCGCAATGTCGCTCCACTGCACGACACCGGCAATGAGCGCGATCGCCGCGCCCAGCGATGCGCTCCAGCCGATGCCCAGCCCGCGTGGCTGCCATAGGACCAAGACGAGCGTGAACAAGAAAATGAGAATGGCAGCAAGCATGGAAGCTTCTCGTTGGGGTGACCCGCTGAAATTCGCTCAGCTTGGGCAGGCCGCGCCGCGGCTCGACGGGGCGCAGGCCTCGCCCTGGCAGCAGTTCTCAGTGAGATAGCCGATCAGTGCGTTCATTTGGTCGAATGCCGCGCGGTAGACGAGATTGCGGCCCAGCCGCTCCTGGGTGATGAGGCCGGCATGGGTCAGTTCCTTGAGGTGAAAGGACAGGCTTGTCGCAGCCACGCCGACCGCCTCGACCAGGGCGCCGGGCGTCATTCCTTCCGGTCCGGCCACGACCAGCGACCGAAAGACTCGCAGACGGACGGGCTGGGCCAGGGCGGCAAGCGATCGGATCACGTCATTTGATTCCATGATTCGACTATAGTTGAATTATTCGAGGGTTGAGGCGGCTTCTGAAGATTGAGTCGCCTGCGCTCAGTGGCGCCGAGCAGCAAAGTAGATCGTGTAGCGCAAACGCAATACAATTAAGCATGAAAACTGCGACCATCCCCTCGGTTCGGGTCGAGCCGGCGCTGCGCGACGAGGTCGAGCAACTGCTCGAAAAAGGCGAGTCTTTGTCGGAGTTTGTGGAAGCTGCGGTGCGCAGCGCCGTACACCAGCGGCAAAACCAATCCGAATTTCTGGCCCGTGGCCTTCGTTCGCTCCAACGCGCCCGCAAGACGGGCGGTTACATCGAAGCGGAACAGTTGCTGAGAACCCTCGATGAAAAGCTCGCAGGTGCCAGGGCACGCAAGTCGACCGCGCGCTCGTGACGTTCAGCGTCCAGTTCACACCCGAGGCAGCAGACGATCTGGTACGGTTGTTCGACTTCATCATTGAGCGCGAGTTGACGCGCGGTGGTGATATCGACCTCGCGCAGCAGGCGCTGGATGCGATTCGACGCGGCATCGACACCTTGAGGTGGACGCCGTTCACTTGCAGGAAGGCCGGGGCAAGCCCCTTCATGCGCGAACTGGTGATCCCGTTTGGCTCGACCGGCTACGTTGCGCTGTTCGAGGTCGTCGACGATCGCACGGTCGTCCTTGCAGCAGTGCGCCATCAACGCGAAGACGACTACCACTAGGTTTTGCGCGGCGAGTGGCCTGACAGCGCCGCTACAGCCTCCCTCCTGAGTTGCCCTGCGAGAGTCATTGCAATAGTTTGGGCAAGTATCCACAGCTGTCAAATTTCAGGCCAAGGTGAAGCATTGCGCTGGATGGTCCAACCACTTACCCATCAACACATCATTCGATCTTGAGCACGACGAGAGGTGTAAAGCGCGCTACGGGCACTCAACGTCGGTGACGCCGCTTGCGCTCGTTATCAAAATCGTCCAGTGCCTTTCGACCCAGCCGTGTAATGGCGCGAATCGTAGCGGCCGGCTGTATCGGTTGCCTGCCCGCTTGCATAACGAGCGGTGGAATATCCGCTTCGATCAATTGAGCTGCCAAAAGCACGGCGGCGCAGTTGATTTTCCCTGGCTCTGTAATTTGCAACGGCAACTGTTGATCGCGAATTTGGACGAAGAAATCCATCGGCATAAGGGATCCATTGACGTTCGATTAATTTAGTTTATTGATCGTATCCGATTTTTCTTTCCGGAGGAAGTAGGTAAATTCATTCACAACTAATTGATAAAATTGCTACCGACTTTGTCTAAGCCATTTTGGATTTTGGTCTTGCATACCTTCGTCGACCGACGGGTTCAGTCATCGCGGCCCGAGTCGCGGCGCGTCGGATGTTGAGTTACAGGAGGATTGGGAAGCGGCCAGGGCCGAAAACCAAGCTGCATCACGCTGTGCCAACTGGTGCTAATTGCCCGCATGGTCACGGCATCGCACACGCCCGACTCGCGGTCACTGTAGCGGATTCTGTTGTTCAGGTTCAGCAGTCGCAGTGTGCTCGCCATGCCGACGGCGTCGGTGCGGCTTCTTGCAACGACCACCCTATACAGAACTCCGTTTGTGTTGAGAATTCCGACGTAAGTCGCAATGCGCAATGGCGCGTCGTCGCCCTGCTCGTTCAGGATGGCCACAATCTCATCGTCGCAAGACAAAGGTGCAATTCCTCGGACAAGGTATGTCTGCATGATCGTGGATTCCCAAATATTTGGAAACATTGTGTCACATACTCACATATATTTTTAGGGGTAAACCAGACCTTGGCCTTGACGCCCAAATAATCCTGCGGGCGTGCAATTTAGCGCACAATATCTCACTCACACCATGAGTAAACTCCCGCAGGATGCATTTCGGCCATCGCTGAATGCTGCATCGTCAATCAGCTTGCCGCCCTCTAGGGCCGCGTCTGCCATGAAGTGACCCGCGCGGATGTCGACTTCGCCACAGTCGACCTCGAGAGCTGCCACCGCGAGCCGATCCACGTCCCAGGCCACATTCAGCCCCACGGTCTGCTTTTCGCCCTTGACTTTCAAGGCCGGTTGACCCATGCGAGCCGAGGTGCGCATGCTGTAGTTCCCGGCTTTCCTCCATTGGGTGCTTCATGGCCAGCCTGCCCCTCAGCCATGAATGTCGGCTTGTGGAAGGCAGTCAGCGCGGCCCTCAGCGACGCGGAGACCGGGCAGGAGAGCGCCCCGCTGAGCATCGAAGTTGCGTCCGCCGATGCAGTGTTCGACGCCGTCATTCATGCCAACGACAACCGGCTCATCGTGGAGCTGGAGCAACGCGCTTGTCCATCCCGCGATCTGACCGAATTCGCATTGCTCGCTCATCGCAGCATGGGCCAGTTGCGCAACCGCAAGGACATCGCCACCTTGTTGCGCGAAGCGGTTTCCACAGTGCGCAACCTGACGGGCTTCGACCGTGTGATGGCCTACCGCTTCCACCAGGATGACAGCGGTGAGGTCGTGGCCGAAGAACGCGCGCCACAACTCGATCCCTTCCTGCATCGCCGGTTTCCTGCATCGGACATCCCTGTCCAGGCGCGCGCGCTCTACGTTCGCAATCCTTTGCGGCTGATCGCGAATGTGAATGACGAACAGATACCGATCGACGCCGAAGATCCGACCGAGCGACCGCTGGACCTGAGCCATTCGGTGCTCCGGAGCGTGTCCCCCATCCACGTCGAGTACCTGCGGAACATCAAGGTCCATGCATCCATGAGCCTGTCGATCGTGGTGCATGGACGGCTCTGGGGCCTGATCGCCTGCCATCACGGCACCGGCCATCGGGCGCCGTATGCCGTTCGCATGACGTGCGACGTGTTGTCTCAGCTCCTGTCGTCGTCGGTGCAAAGCAACGTGGAGCGCGGCGCTTCCAAACGACGGCTTGCCGCGGGCGTCGTCATCAAGCAAATGACGCAGGCGTTGAGCACCGAGAACTTTGCGTCCACCTTCGACGGCCTCGCCAGTTCGCTGAGCGAAGTGATCGCTTTCGACGCCTCGCTCTGCGCGTACGGCGGCATTCGCTCGAAGACGGTGTTGCCGCCCGACACCGCCTCCATGCTGCTGCGCTGGCTGGACGCGGGTGGGGACCACCACGTGATTGCGATCCATGAAGCCAACAAGTTGCCTGAACCACTTCAGGCCGCGCTGCGGCCGTATTGCGGACTGCTGGCCATCTGCATCGACCGCATCAACCGTGGCTGGATCGTGCTGCTGCGGCGAGAGCAGATCGAAACGATCGTCTGGAGCGGGATTGCGGCCAAGCTGCAGCGCATCGGGCCCCTGGGCGCGCGGCTCACGCCGCAAGGGTCGCTGGCAGAGTGGCGCCAAACGGTCGAAGGCACAGCAGTCGACTGGACCGAACAGGAGCTTGCGATCGCGCACGAAATGATGGAGGCGCTGGGCCGCGCAGGGACTGCCAACGCGGCACGCCTGGAAATGGCCCGTGCCCAGATGCTGGCGATTCTCGGACACGACCTCCGGGACCCCCTCCAGACCATTTCCATGATGGGTCAGATGCTGCAACACGGCATCGCCAGTCCCCATGCAGCTTATGGCAAACGCATTGCCACTGCGATCGGACGCATGCAGCGGCTGATCGCAGAAGTGTTCGAAATGAGCCGAATGAAGGCGGGGCTGGGCCTCGGCCTGTCGTTGGTTCCCGGCGACCTCGTCGCTTTCGTCCGGACGCTGGTTGAAGACGCCCAGTTGGCGCATCCCGAATCCGAGATCAGGATGGAATCGCCACCCGCATTGACGACGCTGTTCGATCCTGACCGCATGGCGCAGGTCGTGAGCAACCTGCTGAGCAATGCGCGCAATCACGGGCTGATCGGCGAACCCATCTGGGTCCGTCTAGCCAATGAGCACGGCCAGGCCATATTGAGCGTGGCCAATCTGGCGCCACCCATCGCGGATGCCGAGTTGGGCAGCCTGTTCGATCCCTTCAAGCCACGGTCCATCGGCAACGTTCGCAATCCCGGCGGTCTGGGGCTGGGCCTCTACATCGCGAGCGAGGTCGCCAAGGGGCACGGCGGCAAGCTCGAATACAGCCACGACGGCACGCGGGTGACGTTCACTGTCACCTTGCCGCAGCGGCCGGAGGACCCAGCGTGATCGCGTCGCGCGAAAACAGCAGGTTGCCAACGCCTGACATTGCGGTGATCGCCGCCAACGCGAGCATATGAAAATTGTCCGCGACGTGGTGGTGATCGGCGCAGCGTTGGGCGGTCTCACCGCCATTGCAAAGATTGCATCAGGCTGGCCCCGGGAGCTGCCCGTCTCTGTTCTGATCGCGCTCAACACGCAGGACCAGCCAGCCAAGACGGTGATTCAGATCATCGATTCCTACGCCACCATCATGGTCACCTTTGCCGTGAATGGCCAAACCATCAAGCCGAGACATATCTATGTCTCTCCACCGAACAAACATCTGTCCATCGGACGGCCTGGCGTTGCGAGGCTCGATGAACCCGGCTTTTTTGACATGGTAGTCCCCTCGGTCAACCGTCTCTTTGCCGCAGCGGCAGCGGTCTACGGGCCTCGTGTGATCGGCGTTGTGCTCAGTGGTAACCAATACGACGGGGTGCAGGGAATGAAAGACATCGAAGCCGCTGGTGGCGTCGGCATCGTGCAAGACCCCGACGATGCCACCGCGCCTCAAATGCCACGGCATGTGGTCCGCAATGACAGTCCACGCTACTGCGTCAAAGCGTCCGAGATCGCGCAGTTGGTTCAGCGGCTGGTTGCTGGCGGCACATAAGTGTCAACCAAGGTTGGGAACGCCCCTACTTCGACAACCAGTCCTCAACAGGGCCGTGTTCAAGCTGTGCGCAAGCTTCAAGCACACCCCCGCGAGCGCCAAACCCATCACGCGATTCACGGTAAGTCACTTGCTGCCATCGATGGCCACGGTGGACTGGATGAAGAGCTTGAGCTCACGGCACAAGCCGATGAAGCGACGGCAGACGTTACGGATGCCGGGTCTATTGTCGTGACGGAAGTCGTTGATGGCGTCAAGGCCCTCGGGCAGTAAGGTACCCTGCTCGCGGCATTCGCCTTGGATGAATCGCTTCATGGGCACCTCGCTCAGAACGGGTGCATCTATTCTCATTTTGAGGAGGCAAGTGGGGTAGTCTTTCCACACAGCCTTGGCCAGAAGCGGCCGGCCACCACGGCAGCAGGCCGCTCGCGCTGATGGGTCGGCGAGCGTGATCGGGTTTCGATGCGCGAGGACCACGGTGAGGAAGTGTTAGCTCCGAAGCTCCACACATGCTCCCGCGCTCCGCAGTTCAAACTAAATTAAACAAAGTTCAGGGTGTCCTGAAAATCGACAGAAGCGCTGCTGCGCCAGAAACACTGGCGCGCACCGCTGCACCGTGCGCAGCAGCCGTGGTGATCGATTGCTGCTGGTGCAGCAGAAACATCGCCGTGGTGCGATCTTGCACAGGCATGGCCACTGGCACGCTACCTGCTGAATCCTTGCCTTGACGACAGGCAATGCCCAAGGCGCCCCATGCAACTCTTCTGGTTTCTTCCCACGCACGGCGACAGCCGCTACCTTGGCACCTCTCGCGGCGCGCGCACGGTCAGCCACCACTACTTGCGCCAGGTTGCGCAGGCCGCCGACGAGCTGGGCTACGAAGGCGTGCTCATCCCGACCGGCCGTTCGTGCGAGGACTCGTGGGTGGTCGCCGCATCGCTCGCGGCACAGACCGAACGCCTGAAGTTCCTTGTCGCGATCCGCCCGGGCATCATCTCGCCCACGGTGTCGGCCCGGCAGGCGGCCACGCTCGACCGCTTCTCGGACGGCCGCCTGCTGATCAACGTGGTGACCGGTGGCGACCCCGATGAGCAGCATGGCGACGGCAGCTTTCTCACGCATGCCGAACGCTATGAGGTAACCGACGAATTCCTTCGCATCTGGCGCGGCGTGGCGGCCGGCGAGACGGTGAACTTTTCGGGCAAGCACCTGCGCGTCGAAAACGCGAAGACGCTGTATCCGCCGGTGCAGAAACCGTATCCGCCGCTGTGGTTCGGCGGCTCGTCGGAGGCCGCCATCGCGCTGGCGGGCGAGCAGGTCGACGTCTACCTCACCTGGGGCGAGCCGCCGGCCGACGTGGCCGACAAGATCGCCAAGGCCCGGGCCGCGGCTGCCCGGCATGGCCGCACGCTGAAGTTCGGCATCCGCCTGCATGTGATTGTGCGGGAGACCAGCGAGGCGGCCTGGCGCGCGGCCGACGAACTCATTTCGTACGTGACCGACGACATCATTGCGGCCGCGCAGAAAGCCTTCTCGCGCTTCGACTCAGTGGGCCAGCAGCGCATGGCGGCCCTGCACGGCGGGCGGCGCGACAAACTGGAAGTGTCGCCCAACCTCTGGGCGGGTGTGGGACTGGTGCGCGGTGGCGCAGGCACCGCGCTGGTGGGTAGCCCCGAAGAGGTGGCCGCGCGCATCGAGGAGTACGCGGCGCTCGGCGTCGATACCTTCATCTTCTCTGGCTATCCCCATCTGGAAGAGGCCTACCGCGTGGCCGAGCTGCTGTTTCCGTTGCTGCCGCTCGCGAACGTGCGCCCTGCGGGCAAGGCCAATGTCACGGGGCCGTTCGGTGAGGTCATCGCCAACGACATCGTGCCGCCCCGGACGCAGGTGCCGGTGCGTGGCAAGGTGGCCGCATGAAGCACTTTCCGGCCGAGGCGGGCGATGAGGTGCTGCCCTGGCACGCGGCGTCGCAACGCGTGATCCAGGCCCTGGCGGCAACGGCCGTCGAGCGCGACCGGGTCGGCGGCACGCCCAAGGTCGAGCGCGACCTGTTGCGCGACAGCGGCCTGCTCATGCTCAGCGTCCCAGGGGAACTCGGCGGGTGGGGTGCAAGCTGGTCGCAGACGCTGGAGGTCGTGCGAGGCATCGCGCGGGTCGACAGCTCGGTGGCGCACCTCTTTGCCTTTCACCACCTGCTGCTCGCCACGACGCAGCTCTTTGGGCAACCCGAGCAGTGGCGCCCGTGGATCGAGCAGACCCGCACGCAACGATGGTTCTGGGGCAATGCGCTCAATCCGCTGGACAAGTCCACCCGCGCCCTTGCCGATGCAGGCGGCTACCTGTTCTTCGGGCGCAAGAGCTTCTGTTCGGGCGCGAGCGATTCCGACGTGCTGGTCGCTTCGGCGCTCGACGCCGACGATCGCCTGCTGATCGGTGTCGTGCCGACGCAGCGCGAGGGCATCACGGTGCTCGGCGACTGGGACAACATGGGTCAGCGCCAGACCGACAGCGGCAGCGT
>Ga0247813_10003393_pt1 | contig 10264 bp, 7 predicted proteins | sample UWRJL169409C1_FD_180719 | JGI IMG/M metagenome (GOLD analysis project Ga0247813, IMG submission 180719) | Plant litter microbial communities from Arlington Agricultural Research Station in Wisconsin, United States - UWRJ-L169-409C-1 | ecosystem: Environmental > Terrestrial > Plant litter >... | reverse complement strand
TAGAGTGTAGCAAACACTTGCTCTGCCGTTTGAATTACTTCTTGTTCTTGTTCTTCTGTAGAGGCTATTCCATTCATAAATGAAATAAATGACTTCCACATTTTTCCGGTTTCTTCTCCATAACCAGAAAAGTATGCTGCACCATTCAAGGGACCTACACCGGTTTGCGCTAATGATTGACAAATAAATTTTCCACCTAAAGTAGAGCCTTCAATAACATACAGAGCGCCTGTAGCTTTCCATACGGTATCTATAACAGGCATCGTAATGTCTTTGTTTGCTAATGGCTCAATAAAATTTCCGGTTCTATTTTCAATATCTTGTTTTAATACATAAGCCCTTTGTCTTTTTTCTATTTCAAGCGTAGGATGCTCTAAAAAGAATGGCGTATATTTTTTTTCCAATACACTGTAATAAGCATAAAGCTTATTTAGCAGCGTTATATAATTCTCTTCCTCAAATCTTCCATTAAGCGCACTAAACAAAAGATGACTTTCCAATTGTTTATGAGAACCGGCTGTTTGTTCTTTAACTCTAGCTGATAACATGTTGATGGGGTAAAACGACATACTTATCCACCAGATCACAGACACTACGAATGATTTGAACAATGACATCAAAATCACTAGGCTTTGTGATAAATAAATTAGCTCCGTTCTTATAACATAAATTCACATCCAGGTCAGAGTTGGATGTGGTGTAAATGAATACAGGAATGAGAGCGAAATCAGAATTCTCTTTTAAAATCTTAAGGGTTTCACGACCGTCTTTAACGGGCATATTCAAATCCAGAAAAATCAAATCAGGCAATCTGGCGAAGTCTGTTGCCTTGATTTTATTTAACTGTTCTAACAGGTCATTCCCATCAAAAGCGAAGCGTAATTCGTGATCATATCCTGATTCTTTCAATGCATCTTGAAAAAACAAGCGGTCATCCTCGTCATCATCCGCCATGAAAATAAACTTCCTACCGCTGTCCTTCATTTGGTTGCATTAATTGTAACAGACTAAATTGCAATATAATTATTCAATATACCGAATCAAAAACCTCAGAAGCACTATTCAATCTACTCGCACTGGGAATAAGACGGCATTCTATTCTTCGTTTTAAACAAAAATCGTGGAATTTCACACCCAATTTATATATCTAAGTTTATCAAGTAATTGCGTGAATAGCCCAATAAAAAAAATGTGTATTTTATTTCACAGGTGAAATAAAATACACAAAAATACCCAATAATCTTTATTGTTTTTGAGGACCTAGCACTTTATCAAATCCATTTTTTAAAAACTTTGGTGCCTTAAAACGGTATCCCAATTCAAAACCAACATAACTGTATTGAGTAGTAATATTCACATGATCTATTTTCGCACCGCGACTGTCTCCTTCGTATCGAAGACCGATATAAAACCTTTCAGATTGATAACCTAAACTTGCACGACCGTCGAAAACCACGACAAAACTTTGTCCGTTTCTGGAACTGCCATCACTGAAGCGGGTATATTTATAGAAGTATAAATCGTAAGCAATAAAAAAAGCTGCCGACAAATACATGCGTTTGAAGAAGATTAAATTCCCTCCTACACCGGGAGCTACTTTTATAGATACTCCACTGAGTTTTTGCACGTCGCTTAGTTCTTCATAGTATGGCTTTTGTCTCGCGCTAACAATGGTAGAATCAGCCGAGAGTTCACTGTACGACAATCCTGATTTTAATAAAATTCCAACATGACTTTTTATTTGACGCTGCAAAAAAGTCAAAGGTGCTGTGTAAGAATATTTCCTCCAGCTAAAATTGTATATTCCTTCAAACTGATAGTCTTTACTGGCGATGTCGGCACGACGAAGGTATTTTGAAACAGTATCTAAAGGATTTCTGTTGGCTTCATTTAAATCCGTAAACCCTTTTACACTGGAGTACCTCAACAACAAATAATAAACGGGATGTTTCAGACGCACCGTTACATTGCTGTAGGAACTTTTTGCATAATCATTATTGCTCTGATCTTTCGAAGCTGTTTTAAATCCTACTGCTACGTTGATGCCACGGTAACCCACAGTGAAACCAAGAATGTTGGAGATGTTGGCCTTGAAATCTGAATTGACGTTCATGTCCTTTGCCTCTTTCAGTTCAGAGCTCAATTTCAAATTGATGGTTGGTGCGATAGTAAAAACGCCGATCGACAAATAGCCGGGATAGGATTCTATGTATTTTTTATCCGGTTGAAAGCGTTTCTTCTTCGTTTGTCCATATGCAGTACAGGAGCAGAAAAAAGTGCTCAGGATAAAAAGATAAACAATATAGAATTTCAGACAACTCACGTCAGCTTAAAAAAAGTTCTTTTTCTGTGAGGAAACAATTAATTAGAGATTATAAAAAGAGAGCGAAAATTCGCTCTCTTGTATACTTGTTATTGATACCTTCTATGGAATTTAGGACAAGGAGCACTTCTTCCTCTTTTCGCTTTGTACTTGATCGGTTTAAATTCGTAGATCAACGATAGTTCGTGAACACTCCCCGCTCCTTTTAACTGAGAAATAGTATAGTCATAACTATAACCTAAAGTAAACCCCTGGTAATAACCACCCAGCATGAACACTAAAGCTTCACTGCCACCTAGTCCTGTAGCATGTTTAGAAACCGGTATACCGCGGTACCACAAGCCCACCATCAAGGGTTCATAAGTGACATAAGCACCCAGATCCAATTGGTTAAATTGACCTTGCTGCTTAAAGAGGAAAGTAGGTGTGATACTAAACTCAGGATCTGTATTCTTATAATTTTTATACTTTGATTTACCTCCCCCGGAAAGAAAGAACTTATATCCTGCCTGTGCGGAAAACTTAATGGGTAAAGGGACATAATCACCTTGAGCAAAAGCCTGGTTTGGCGTATTCAGGTGATGGAAAGAAAGTCCGAACCATGCATTTTCATTAAAAGCAATGGCACCGGCAGATACGTCTCCATATACTCTTGCTTTCGTATTACTCGTCAAAGGATCTGAACTACTGGTCACAGTACCATTGCTAGACAGTTGATCGCTAAAAAGCATAGAAGAGTAATTCGCATCGCGAGATACCATGCCCACTTGAAGACCGGGTTTGATTACCCAATCGTTATTGACATTGATGGAATACGAATATTGCAAGCTGATTTCATTGGTAGTTAAACGGCTGTTGCCTTGTACATCTCTGAAATACAACAACCCTATACCACTATTATAAGACTCGATGTTATGATCGGCCCATAAGCTGACCGAGTTAAATGGTTTTTCAATTCCACGCCATTGCGTTCGGTAATTTAAACCGACCCTGGTATTGTCACCAGTACCAGCAAATCCTGGATTGAGATATAGAGGAGCGTTGTAATACTGTGAAAGTTGAACATCCTGCCCCATAGCTGTGTTGAATAAAACCAGACAACACACAATTGATAATAAAATTTTCCCCATTTTCATTTGCACAAAACTAATAAAAAACTAAATAAAAGCTGTTAATTCGAAGAAAAATTCTGCCATGATTACCTGGGAAATCGCTGACCTACACCTTAAACTACTGTATGAATGGAAAATTGCACGCAATGCCAGTTCCTCTAAACATAATCTTTTGATTAGCATCCGTTCGGATGATTTTACGGGACAAGGTGAAGTAGCTCCCAATGTACGTTATGGCGAATCTGCAGAACTGATTCATAAGCAGTTTGAGGAGATCAAGTCCATCCTTCTGCGCAACAGCAAGCTTAGTCCTATTGAATTTTCGTCCTTCATACATTCCCTACCCATTGCGAATGCTTTAAAAAATGGATTGGAGACTGCTTATCTCCATTGGCATTGTCATCAACAGCAAATTTCTGTGGCTAGCCTGCTTGGTATTTCATCACCTGACAAACAAGTCTTTACGTCCTATACATTACCCATCATGCCTGCCGAACACATTGGAGCGTTCATTGCCCAGCATGATTTGACAAGATTTAAAAGCCTGAAAATCAAAGTTAACAAAGAAACGGCCGTTGATTTAGTAACAGAAACACTGCTCCATTACAAAGGTCCTGTGAGAATAGATGGTAATGAAACATGGACAAATGAATCAGAAGTACTTCATTTTTTTGATGCTGTTTCAGCGGATCGCATAGAATTCATGGAACAACCCTTACCAGAAAAAAGCGTTATCGAATACAGAAAACTCAAAAAGATATCCCCAATTCCGATTATCCTTGATGAATCTATCACGGACAATCCTAACTTTGATTTATTGGCAGAGCAGTGTCAGGGCATCAACATGAAAATGATGAAAGCCGGGGGATATTACAATGGGTTGGCCATTTTGAGGGAAGCTCAGAAGTACGACTTGTTGACTATGATTGGATGTATGATTGAGACCACTTTAGGAATATTTTCTGCTATTAATTTGAGTAATAGAATAAATTACCTAGATTTGGATGGTTTTTTTGTCATTGAAAATGACCCTTTTACTCTTGTAAAAGAAGAAAACGGGGGATTGAGTGTAAACAAGGAAATTTTTTGAAAAAAATGGCCAAAACAGTAAAAAAAACTAAATCCGCCCCTGCAAAAAAGGCAGTAGCGGCAAAAAAAAGTCCAGCTAAAGCGCAGCCAGTAAAAAACAAAAAAGTTGCTGCGAAGTCTGCTGCGAAAAAAACCGCTAAAGCTACTCCGAAATCTAAAGTTGCTCCTAAGGCTAAAGTTGCGCCTAAATCATCAGCAAAATCAAAGGTGTCAGTTAAAGCCAAACCTGCGGCCGCCAAAAAAACTGTTAAATCAGCGCCAAAACCAGCTGCTAAATCAAAAATTGCTCCTAAAGCTAAAGTAGCATCTAAATCAGTTGCTACTAAAAAAGTGATAAGTAAGCCTGTTACTACCAAAACGAAAGTTGCTGCAAAAACTGCCAAACCAATTGTTGAAAGTAAAAAGACGGCTAAAACACCTCTTATTAAACCATTAGCGGTCAAAGCTGAAGCTCCTAAAAAAGAGCCTAAAGCAGCCAAAGAAGTGGTAAAAAAAGCAGCTGAACCTGCCAGACCCACCAGGCCTATAAAGGATCTTCCCCGAAAGAAGGTGCCGATGAGACCGGTACCCACCAATGAAGTTTCTTTTGATATGCCTGCTCCAAAGAAAAATCAGGAGTTGTTGATCTCTAAGGACGATAAACTAAAATTGAAAAGGGCACTCCTTAACAAGTGCATCGAAATACAAAAAAATAACGTGACCAGGTCTAAAAAGGCCATGGAGGATGCTCAGGATAGTGCCAATCAAGAAAAAGGCAATTCTGAAGACCAATCCGACTCTTTCAGAGAAAACATGCAAGCTACACGTGACATGTATGCGCGTCAGGTGCACGAAGGTGTTAATACGCTTGCTTTGCTTAATCGAATTGTGGTTCAGGAACATGAATGGGTAAAATTTGGCTCCGTCATTTTCACTGATTATCAAAATTACTTCATTAGCAGTGGCTTAGGTGAAATAAAAATGAATGATTTATCGTTCATTACGGTTTCTACCCTATCCCCTCTTTTCCAAATATTAGCCAGTAAGAAAAAAGGCGAACAATTTATGTTCCTCGATAGAATGTATCGAGTAGTGGATGTGTTTTAATTAGTCGTTAGACGTTAGTTGTTAGTAAAAGAAAAGGGTATGATTATCTAATCATACCCTTTTCTTTTGCCTTTAGCGTAACGTCTAACCTCTAATGATTAATATTTCCTTTGGAAAATCTCCGCAGCAATAAAAGTCCTCTTTAAGTTGGCCTTATCTTTTAACCAGTCCAGGTTCATCTTATTTGGGGTCTGTTGTGTATACGGCTGTAAATGCTCTTCTGCCAAGGGCTTACGATCCTGCTTCAACGTTTTTTCTTCTATTCTTCTTTCCTGCAAAAGTGCTTCAGCGATCAACTCTTCGTCTGCAACCGGCTTATAAACAATGGGTTTATCTTCCTCTTCTTTTTGCTTAAAAATTGGTTTCCGCTCCCTGGCTTTCATTTCCCGTTTCCCTTTGTAGTCAAAGGCCTTTTGAGCAGTCGGAGCAACCTGTTTAGCAACAACAGGTTTCACTGGTTGAGGTTGCAAGGATTTTTCTACTTCTGCTTGCTTTTTCAACTTACGAACCTGATTGATAAGGTATATGACAAAAAAAATGGCTGGCAAAATAAATCTATAATATTCTTCCATAGGATTGTATTTTGACCCAATATAGGCAAAAATAGGCAAAATCAACTGTTGATAGTTCGTTGAAAAGTTCGGCTTATCTAAACTGTGAATAACTCACAGACCTCCTATCTTTATAGTCTTGTAGGAGGACGTAGCCGGGAAATCCGGCCTCGTTTGGTCATTATTTGAAAGGGAGATTATGCAATTAAGCAAATTAGAAATCAAAGGGTTTAAGAGTTTTGGAGACAAGGTATTAATTAACTTTGACGAAGGAATTACCGGTATTGTAGGACCCAATGGTTGTGGAAAATCTAACGTGGTAGATGCCATTCGCTGGGTATTGGGAGAGCAAAAAACACGTGCCCTGCGTTCCGACAAAATGGAAAACGTGATCTTCAACGGAACACGTAACCGAAAGCCATCCCAAATGGCGGAAGTTTCTCTTACTTTCAACAACACGAAGAATATCCTTCCTACAGAATATTCTCAAGTGACCATCTCTCGTCGTTACTACAGATCAGGTGAAAGCGAATACCTGTTGAACAATGTCACCTGCCGTCTCAAAGACATCACCAACCTATTTCTTGATACAGGAATTGGTTCAGACAGTTATGCCATCATCGAATTGAAAATGGTGGAGGATATCCTGAATGACAAGAATAACTCCCGTCGTGAATTATTTGAAGAAGCGGCTGGAATTTCAAAATACAAAGTGCGTAAGAAAGAAAGTTTGAATAAACTTTCTGATACCGATAAAGACTTGGAACGTGTAGAAGATTTGTTGTTTGAAATCAACAAAAACATGCGCAGCCTTGAAAAGCAAGCCAAGCAAACAGAAAAATATTTCCAGGCCAAAGACGAATACAAACAAATCAGCCTTGACCTGGCTAAAGTCAGTGTATCTACCCAACGTGAAGACTTGCAGACGTTGCAACATGAGGTAGAACAAAAGACCGATTTAAAATTGCAATTGAGTGCCAGTATCAACGAAAAAGAAAGTTCGATTGAAAGCACCAAGCTGCAACAAGTAGATCAGGAAAAAGTATTGGCCAGCAGACAGAAGGCGCTCAACGAACACGTCGATAAGATCAGAAAATACGAAAGTGAAAAGACGATCAAAAACGAGCGATTGACTTACCTCAACCGTGCCAGCGAAAAACTGAACCACGAACTGGAGCAAGACCAGGAACACAACAACAGAGCCGGTTTCGCGATTGATTCGATCACTAGAGAAAAAGAAAGCTCTGAAAAAATATTAGCAGAAACGGAAGTTCGTGTACAGCAATTAAAACAAGAGTACGAAGACCAAAAATCGCAGTACCAACAATTGCAGGAAGAAGCAACCGTCATCAATAATCAATTCAAGCGCAAGCAGGAAGAAGTTTTTAACCTGAACAAGACGATTGAGATCAATCAAATTCAACTCAGCACCTTAAAACAAGAGTTAGAAAAAACAGCTTCCGATTCTTCACAGCAAGAAGCGAGCATGCAGGATTTCGAAACCAAGATCAACGAGGTGAATGCCCGCTTGGTAGAAAAAGCAGAAGTATTAGCTAAAATTGAAATAGAAGAAAATAAAATTCAAGCACGCATTGCTGAATTGGAAAAAGAAATTGACAGCAGCAAAGAATCGCTGACACAGTTCAACCGTACCTTAGATGCGAAACAAAACGAATTCAGCTTAACCAAATCCATGGTAGAAAACCTGGAAGGTTTTCCTGAAGCGATCAAGTTCTTAAAGAAGAATGCAAGTTGGGGGAAGAATGCTCCCCTGCTCTCAGACGTCATTACGTGTGATGAGAAATACAGACTATCGATAGAAAACTACCTGGAGTCTTTCATGAACTACTACATTGTAGAACAAGAAAGCCATGCTTACCAGGCCGTCAATTTATTGAGCGATGCAGCGAAAGGAAAAGCGAATTTCTTTATCCTCAATAAATTTGAATCGTTTAAACCAGAAGCAAAGAAAAGTGTACCGAATGCCATCTATGCATTGGACATTGTAGACGTAGACAAAGAATACAGACACCTGGCGGAGTTCTTATTGAACAACGTGTACATCGTTACAGAAAATCAAGACAACCTTACCGATCAAGGCGATGCGGTATTGATTACAGTAAACGGTAAAATCAGCAAACGTGAATTTTCCATCTCTGGTGGATCAGTCGGTTTGTTTGAAGGTAAACGTATCGGTCGTGCAAAGAACCTCGAGAAGTTGGAAGTTGACATCAAGCAACTGACACAACAAATCGAAGCGGTAAGAGCGAAACTGGATACGCAACAACAAGAATTTCACCGCTTAAAAGCAGCGACACGCAAACTGGAAATCGATAATTTACAAACTGAAATCAACCTGATCAATCAGGAAATGGTAGCGGTGACGTCGAAGAAAGAACAGCTGGCCTCTATGCTCTCTAACAACAGCATGAAAAGCGAAGAGATGTTGGAGCGTATCGCCAAACTCGAAGAAGACATTACGCAAAAACAACCTCTCTCTATAGAAGAAAGAAGCAACCTGGAAGCACTGGAAGAAAAACTGGTGTACATGAACGAAGCCTTGCAAGAACAAAACGAAATCTTGTCCAACAAGTCATCTGTCTTCAATCAGGAAAACATCATCTTCCATCAACAACAAAACAAACTGAGCAGTTTAGAACAAGAAATCAGTTTCAAACAAGCTTCGTTTGATCAAAGCAAAGAACGTATTGATAACAATACGAAAGAAGCAGAACGCATTAAAAATGAAATCCAGGAATTGCTCAGCAGAACAGACGTCAACGAAGACGAACTGGTAGAATTATACAAAGAAAAAGAACAGATCGAAAGCGGCTTACAGGAAGCAGAAAGATCGTATTACGGTTTGCGCAGCCAAACAGACGGCATCGACAGCGAGATCAGGGAAATCAGAAGAAAAAGAGACGAGACGGAAGAATCACTTTCTTCTATACAAACCCGATTGACAGAAACGCGATTAGGTTTAACCTCTTTGAAAGAAAGATTGGCTGTAGAATTTGATACTGATCTGGACGAACTGTTGAATCAGCAAGAAGCCGAAGACAAACCATTGGGAAGTCTGGATGAGTTGCAGGAAAAAGTAACGAAGATCAAAGCTTCTATGGAGCGCATGGGACCAATTAACCCGATGGCGATGGAAGCCTACCAGGAGATCAAAGAAAGAGGAGATTTCATCAGCGGACAAAAACAAGATCTGGTCAATGCGAAAGAATCTTTATTGAGCACCATTTCAGAAATTGACAACGTCGCGAAAGACACCTTCTTCGTAGCCTTTGAAAAGATTCGTGAAAACTTTAAAAACGTATTTCGTTCGTTGTTTACAGAAGAAGATAAGTGTGACTTGAAACTGGTCGATCCAAGCAATCCATTGGATTCTGAAATCGAAATCATGGCACAGCCTAAAGGCAAGCGTCCATTAACGATCAACCAATTGTCAGGTGGAGAAAAAACATTGACGGCGATCTCCTTGCTCTTCTCTATCTACTTATTAAAGCCGGCACCATTCTGTATCTTCGATGAGGTAGATGCACCACTGGATGACGTGAACATTGACAAATTCAATAATATCATTCGTAAATTCTCAGGTGAATCACAATTCATCATTGTAACCCATAACAAACGTACAATGTCCAGTACAGACGTTATTTATGGTATTACCATGATCGAGCAAGGCGTGTCACGACTTGTTCCGGTTGACCTGAGAGAATTAGCTTAATACCCTTAATGGACATATTCCTTTTGGCTCTTGCTCCAGGCTTGGCCATATGCTTCTTCATTTACTACCAAGACAAACATGATCCGGAACCCAAAAGGCTCCTGATCATGTCTTTTTTTTTGGGCGTGTTGAGCATTATACCCGCTATACTGGCAACGAAAGGAATCAAATTCATTTTTAATATTGATCACACAAACGATGCTCCGGATCTTGACCAGCTCTACTATGCTTTCATGGCAGTCGCTTTGAGTGAAGAAGTTTCTAAGTTTTTAGTTTTACGCTGGTACGCTTATCCTAAAAAAGAATTTGATGAGCCTTTTGATGGCATTACCTACAGCGTGATGATCTCGATGGGCTTTGCCACGATTGA
>Ga0247813_10003392_pt1 | contig 10265 bp, 10 predicted proteins | sample UWRJL169409C1_FD_180719 | JGI IMG/M metagenome (GOLD analysis project Ga0247813, IMG submission 180719) | Plant litter microbial communities from Arlington Agricultural Research Station in Wisconsin, United States - UWRJ-L169-409C-1 | ecosystem: Environmental > Terrestrial > Plant litter >... | reverse complement strand
ACGCGAACAGCGCGGCGAGTCCGTTGACCCGTGCGAAGAGGACGCCGAGGCCGCCGGCGGCGAGGCCCCAGCCGAGGACGAAGGCGGAGCCGGTGGCGACTTTGCCCGACGGAATCGGGCGGTCGGCGGTGCGGGCCATGCGGGCGTCGGTGTCGCGTTCCATCCACTGGTTGAGCGCGGCGACGCCGCCGGCGCAGGCGCAGGTGCCGATGACGAGCGCCCAGAACTCCGTCGGATGCCAGCCGGGGCGGGCGGCACCGTAGCCGACCAGCGTGGTGATGACCGAGAGGATGCTCAGGCGCGGTTTGGTGAGTTCCAGGTAATCACCGAAACGGGCTTTGGAGGCGGGAGCGTCGGCAGTGGTCGCTGCGGAATCCGCAGGGCCGGACGTGCGGGTGGTGTCGGCGGTCATGCGGAGGCGGGGAGGGTTGCGGGGCGTTCGATCACGTTGCGATGGGCCCACCACGTGACGGTGAAAACGGTCGCGAGGATAAACGCGCCGCCGATCACGTGGGCCGTCGTGTAGTAGGGATTGCGGAAAGTGAGCACGGTGATGGCGCCGAGCGTGATCTGGCCGGCGACCAACGCGACGATGAGACCTGCGGCGAAATTAAAACCACGACTCGCGGCGGGCGAACGCCAGAGTGCGACCGCGAGCCAGCCGAGCACGCCGGTGAGCACGACAGCCAGGACGCGGTGGGTAAAATGGATCGCGATGCGGAAATCCCACGCGACGGGAAGAATGCCCCCGTCGGTTGAACTGGCGGGGAATGACGGGATGGCGAGGCCGGCGTTGTTGTGACGCATGACGGCGGCGACGATGAGCTGGACGATGACGAGCAGTGTCGCGATGGAGCCAAGCAGGCGGATCTTGCAGCCGATGTCGGCGGGAGCGCCGGATGGGGAGCGGGCGCCGGATGCACTGGGCGTAATGGGGGCGACGGGAGTTTCGATCCAGCGACGGGACAGGCCGGCGGCGATGGCGAACAGCACGCACACATACACCTGCGCGAGGATGCCGTGGGGGATGCGCAGCATCTGGCCGAGCGACATCTCAAAACCGGGGACGTCGATGGAATCGAGGAGCACGCGTTTACCACCGAGGATTCCCTGGATGATCACGATGGCGAGGGCGGACCAGCCGAGTTTGCGGACCCAGAAGCGGGGTTCGCGCAGTTGCAGCCATACGGCGAGGGTGATGGCGAGGAAGCCCATGACCATGCCGAAAAGACGATGCGAGTGCTCGGCGAATTTATCGACCTCGGTGAGCCAGCCCTCGGGGTTGATCGAGCCGTTGGACAACGGCCAGTCGGGGAACGCCATGCCTGCGTGGATGCTGGTCGTGAAGGCCCCGAGGGTGACGACGCCGAACACCCAGGCGGCGCCCAGCGCGGCGAACCAGGCGAGCGCGGGTTGGTAAGTGGTGGTGCGTGAGTGGGTCATGGTCGCTTGGTCATCAGCGCGCGTTGTGGCGCACGGAAGCTGATTCACTACTAGGCTCAAAGCCTTTGACAATTTTTTCCTCGGGGGAATCCGTAGGTATATGGTTTCTTCGCGTCTTCGTCCGCTGCTGCTAATGACGGCCTCCGCCGGGTGTCTGTTGGCGTTGTCCGCATGCAAGCCCGCCGCCGGTGACGCGCCGTCCTCCGCCGCCGTGACGGCGGGCGTGAACGACGCATCCGCCGGCAAGCAGGTCCGTCATCCGCTCACGGGCGAGGTCCTCAAAGTGGATGCCGAGCGACTTAAGCTGCTGGTGAGTCACGACGAAATCCCCGGTTACATGAAGGCGATGACGATGGAGTTCACCGTGTCGCGAGGCGACGTGACCAACGCCCGCGAAGGCCAGCGCATCCGGGCCGAATTGGTCGAGCGCGAGGACGGTGATTTCGGGCTGGAAAAGATTTGGGTGATCGATGCGGTCGCCGAGGCGAAGATAGGCACGGCGAGCAATGCGCTGCGCCAGGACACGGCGATCCGCGGACGCCACGCCTATCGTGAAGTGGGGGAGACGCTGCCGGATTTCGCGCTCTATGATCAGACGGGAAAAGTGGTTTCGGCCGCACGGTTTCGCGGGAAACAGATCATGTTGAACTTCATCTACACGACCTGCCCGATCGCCACGATGTGTCCGCTCGCGACGGCCAACATGGTCTCGGCGCAGAAGAAGGCGAAGGAGGCGGGCGTGGCCGACATCGAGTTTATTTCCATCACGCTCGATCCGGAGAACGACACGCCCGGCGTGCTGCTCACCTATGCGCAGCAACGCGGCATCGACACGGCTAATTTCTCGCTGCTCACGGGGCCCGAGAAAGCGATCAAGGATTTGCTCACACAGTTCGGCATCATCGCGGACTTCAAAGGCAGCATTTTGCAGCACACGGTTTCGACGCTGCTCATCGACGCGCAGGGGAAGATCATCTGGCGCACCGACGGCAGCCAGTGGTCGCCGGACGAGTTCGTTAAAAAAATGAAGAAAGCCTCCTCATGAGCGTGAGCATTCGCACCCAAGTCCTCCTGCTCACGGCGGGGGCCGTCGCGCTCTACATCGGGTTCCGCCTGCTGCCCACGGGCACGAACCTGCATTCGCTCGATTTCGACACGCGCGGCAAGGGCATGGTCGAGATGTGCGACCCGTCGAATCCGCAGTTCGTGACCGTCACTACGGCGCGTTCGCCGGTGACCATGACGTTGCGCGGTGACCGCTCCGGCGACATGCCCGCCACGCCCGGCCGCGAGTCGCGACTCACGCTCACGCTCGCCACCTCGACGGGCAAACCCGTCGGGCCGGCCGACCTGCTCGTGCAACACACGCGCAAGCTCCACCTGCTCGTCATCGATCCGACCCTCAAGGACTACCAGCACCTTCATCCCGAGCCCGGTGCGACGCCCGGCGATTGGACGTTTAAGTTTACGCCGCGCCTGGCCGGCACCTATCGCGTGTTTGCCGACTTCGTTCCTGTGCCGACTGCGCGGAGTTTATATGCAGGCGCGGAGTTGCCGGTGACCGGCGACGTGGCGGTCAACACGCACATCCTGGCGTGGGACGCCGAGGTGGACGGTTATCAGTTCAAACTCACGCCGGACGCGCCGATCCGCGCGGGCAAACCGGCGAGCCTGTCGTTTACCGTGACGCGTCCCGACGGCGGCGCGGTGCCGATGGAACCGGTGATGGACGCCTACGCGCACCTGGTGGCGTTCGATGCCGGTAACAGTGGATTTGCGCACCTGCATCCGACGGAGGCCAGCCTCACGCCGCCGCCCGACGCGAAGAAGCCGACGCTTAATTTCAAGATTACGATCCCTGACGCCGGTTTGTATGTGATCTGGTCGCAGGTGAAGCTCGGCGGCCGCGAAGTCTTTGCACCGTTTTGGTTCGAAGTCGGGGAGTAGGCGCGCGCGTGTTCAGCGAGCCGGGCGGCAAGGATTCGCGATCCCTCCAAACCGCTTGCCTCGGCTGCCCGCTCTCGCACAACTGGCTGCGCACCATGCCGAAAACGTCCACGTCGCGTCCGCTGCTGCCTTCGGGGCTGAGGTTGTTGAACCTCGGTTTCGGCGTATGGACCGCCGTCGTGTTTGTTTTTCTCTACCTGCCGATCCTTGTGCTGGTCGCTTATTCGTTCAACACGTCGAAGCTTAACATCGTCTGGGAGGGCTTCACGTTTCAGTGGTATGCCGATGTGTGGGACAACGTGCGCATCACCCGCGCGCTTAAAAACAGCCTCATCGTCGCGGGGTTCACGACGGTTGCGTCGGTCGTGATTGGCACCGGCGGCGCGTGGCTGCTGCACCGTTATCGTTATCGGTTCACGCGCACGATCCAGACGCTCATCTGCCTGCCGATGATCATGCCGGAAATCATCATGGGCATCAGCCTGCTGATCTTTTTCACGGTGCTGCACATCGAACTCGGATACTTCACGGTGATCCTGGCGCATGTGACGTTTTGTTTTCCGTTCGTGATGGTCGCGGTGCAGGCGCGGCTGCAAGGACTTGATCCCGCGCTGGAGGAAGCGGCGCTCGATCTCGGGGCGACGCCGCTCAAGGCGTTCTGGCTGGTCATCGTGCCCTGCCTGCGGCCCGCGATCATCTCGGGTGCGCTCATGGCGTTCACACTCTCGATGGACGAACTCATCATCAGCGTGTTCACGACCGGGCCGGGCTCGGCCACGCTGCCCATCGTTGTTTTCGGCATGGCCCGCATCGGCCTTAACCCGATGCTCAACGCACTTTCGGCGATCTTTATTATTACGACGGTCGCTTTTGTCCTATTCTCCAATCACCTCAGAAAACTCTCCGCTCGCTGACATCTCGGCTTGGCGTGATTTCCGCTCAATTTATTCCCACCACCACCATGAAACTGCTCCGTCTTCTTCCGCTTATCGCTCTCGCCGCGGTCTTCGCGACCGTCGTTCGCGCCGCCGACAAAGAACTGAATCTCTACGCCTGGTCGGAATACATTCCGCAGGTCGTGCTCGATGGTTTCACCAAGGAAACGGGCATCAAGGTCAACTATGAGACCTTCGCCTCGGGCGAGGAGATGCTCGCCAAGTTGCTCGCCGGCGGCACGCGCTACGACCTGATCCAGCCGCCCGACTACATCGCCGAGGTCCTCATTAAAAACAAGCTGCTCGTCCCGCTCGACTACAAGCAGCTGCCCAACTTCAAAAACCTGCTGCCCGAGTTCACCAAGATGCCGCACGACCCGGAGCAGAAGTTCACCGTTCCCTACATGGCCGGCACCGTGGGAATCGTGGTGAACACCGAGAAGGTCAAAGAGCCGGTCACCGGCTACAAAGACCTGTTCCAGAAGAAATACAAAGACCGCATCGTGGTGCTCGATGATGGCCGCGAACTCGTGGTTGCCGCGCTCTACACCCAGGGCATCGGCCTGAACGACATCACGCCCGCCAACCTCGAAAAGGCGAAGCCGATCCTCAAAGAGTGGTTCAAGCTGATCAAGCTGTTCGACTCCGACAGCCCGAAGACCGCACTGCTCAACGGCGATGTGGATCTCGGCCTCGTCTGGGGCGGCGAAGGCGCGCTTCTTTGGAATGAGAACAAGAAGTTCAAATATGTGCTCCCCGCCGAGGGCGCGCATCTGTTTGTGGACATCCTGGCGATTCCGAACGGCTCCAAGAACCAGGTGGCCGCGCACAAGTTCCTCGACTACATCCTGCGCCCCGAGGTGAGCGTGCTGATCTCCGGCGAGTTCCCTTACACGAACCCCAATGCTGAAGCGCGCAAGCAACTCACGCCTGAACAACTCGGCAATCCCGCGAGCTACCCTAAGACCACGCGCAAGCTCGATACCTTCCGCCATATCGGCGACAGCGCGGCGTTGATCGACGAGCTGATCACGGATCTCAAAAACGCGAAGTGAGGAACGCGCCGCGTTCCTCACTTCGCGTTAAATCCTAAGCTCTAAGCGGCTAAATTCCAATCAGGCGTCGGAACGAGCTCGGACCACGACCTGCAAGTTAGAATTTAGAAGCTCCGGTTTAGGATTTCTCTCTTCATGCAGACTCTTCCCGCAGCTTCCGTCGGTGGTCCTCATGCGCGCACGCCGCGCGTGTGGGGATGGGTGTTGCTTGCGCCGATGTTGCTCTGGCTCGTCCTGTTTGTGATCGTGCCGACACTGATCCTCGTCATTTACAGCTTTTGCTCGCGCGATGATCTGGGGCGGGTCGTCTTCGATTTCACGTTCGATAACTACGCGCGGGTGTTTGACCCGATTTACCTGCGGGTGCTCGGGCGCTCCCTCGGATTCGCGGCGCTTACGACGGTGTTGTGCGTGGTGATCGGCTATCCCGTCGCGTGGTTTATCGCCCGTCAGCGCGAGGCCGTGCGCAACCGGCTGCTGCTCCTCGTGATGATCCCGTTTTGGACGAGTTTTCTCATCCGCACCTATGCGTGGATCACGATCTTGAAGAGCGAGGGGCTGCTCAACGGCCTGCTCCTGTCGGCGGGCGTGATTCCCGAGCCGCTCAAGCTCCTTTATACGCCGGTCGCGGTGGTGATCGGCCTCGTTTACGCTTACCTGCCGTTCATGATCCTGCCGATCTACGGCAGCGCGGAGAAACTCGACAACACGCTCGTGGAGGCTGCGCACGATCTCGGGGCCGGTCCGCTACGCGCGTTTTCCGAAGTGATTATCCCGCTGACCAAGCCGGGGATCGCGGCGGGGGTGCTGCTGGTTTTCGTGCCGGCGATCGGCATGTTTGCCATCACCGATCTGATGGGTGGCGCCAAGGTGCCGATGATCGGCAATGTGATTCAAAATCAGTTTTCCAAGGCGAGTAACTGGCCCTTTGGCGCGGCGCTCGGCGTCATATTCACCCTGTTGTTTATCATCGCCTACGCGTTCATCCAGCGCCGGGCCGCCCGTTCTTCGCACTCATGATCGAAATCAAGGAAGTCACCAAACGGTTCGGCGATTTCACCGCCGTAGATAACATCAGCCTGCACATTAACGCGGGCGAATTTATCACGCTCCTCGGGCCGTCGGGCTGCGGGAAAACCACGCTGCTGCGCATGCTCTCGGGCTTCGAGACGCCCGACGCCGGTCTCATCCGCATCGGCGGCGAGGATGTCACTCACCTCGCGCCTTACCGCCGCAACGTGAACCAGGTGTTCCAGAGCTACGCGCTGTTCCCGCACATGACCGTGCGCGAAAACATCGGGTTCGGTCTGCGTATGCAAAAAGTCCCGTCGGCCGAGGCCGCGACGCGCATTGAGGAAGTGATCGCGCTCGTCGCGCTCCAGGGCTTCGAGGAGCGCAAGCCGGCGCAGCTCTCCGGCGGACAGCGCCAGCGCGTCGCTCTCGCCCGAGCCATCGTGCCGCGTCCGTCGGTGTTGTTGCTCGACGAACCGCTCTCGGCGCTTGATGCCAAGCTGCGCGGGCAGATGCAGATCGAGTTGAAGCGCCTGCAGAAGCTTCTCGGCATGACGTTTGTTTTCGTGACGCACGATCAGGAAGAGGCGCTGACGATGAGCGACCGTATCGCGGTGTTTAACAAGGGCCGGCTGGAGCAACTCGGCACGGCGACGGAGATATACCACCAGCCGCGCACGGCCTTTGTGGCGGATTTTATCGGCGAGGCGAATCTGTTGCCGGCCGAGTTGATCGCCCGCACCGACACGATGGTGCGCGTGCGCGTCGAAGGTGGCTTGGAGTTGACCGTGAATCCGGCGCAGTGGCCGGCGGGTTTGACCCAGGCGCTGATTTCCGTGCGGCCGGAGAAAGTGCATGTCTCCAAAAAACCGGTGGACTGCGAAAACGTCTTCGAGGCGCGGGTGAGCGAAGAGTTGTTTCAAGGCGCGATGGACCGGCTCCTGCTGGAGTTTCCCGGCGGGGCGCGGCTCACGGCGATCGTGGCGAACGAAAGCGCATTGAGGGAGGCGATTCACGAAGGCGACACGGTCTGGTGCGGATTGCACAACGACGATCTGGTGGTGGTGCGGACGGAGCCTGGATCGGTGCAGCCGGCGTAAGCAGAGTGTCCGCGGGATGATGCGCCCGGAGGAAGGCTTCGGGACTTCGGCTGCGAACGGGACGCGACGTGGCCATGTTTTACGAAAGTCTCACGGAATGCAGGCTGGCGGCGTGCGCGGGTTTCACCAACGCTCGCGCCCGTGATCGCTTCCGTTGCTTTCCGGAACTTCAAGGCCTTGCGCAGCACGAGTCTGGCCTTGTCCCCCTTCAACCTGCTCATCGGCCCGAACGGCTCGGGTAAAACCAGCCTCATTCAGGCGATTCTCCGCCTGCGCTCGCTGGCCAAACTGCCGCTGGGCGATTCATCTCCCGATGCCGAACGTCGTCCGGAAGGTGCCGAAATCACCTTCCGCTTTTCCCCGCCGCACGACGGGCTCGAAGCGGTGCTCGGCTGCGTGTCGGACACCGTCTGCGACCTGCTGCAGGTCGTTCCGCTTCCCACCGGGGAAGGCGTGGACGACTGGGCCGGCCTGCGGGCGCGCTTGCTGAGCACGCGCAGTTATCTGTTCGACCATTACGCGATGGCCGCGCCCTCGCTCCTCAAAGACGGCGGCGAACTCGCGTCCAACGGCGGCAATATCGCCGCCGTGCTCGCCTCACGCCGCGAAACGCACCCGGCAGAGTTTGCGAGGTTGAACGCCGAGCTGATGCGCGTGCTGCCCGAATACGATGAACTCGATCTGGCCGTGCGCCCCGACCAGACGGTCGAACTGCGCCTGCGCCTTTTGGATGGAGGAGAAGTGATCGCGGCTGAAAATCTTTCCCAAGGCACGCTCTACACGCTGGCGATGCTCACGCTGGCGTTTGATCCCGCGCCGCCGGCCATCGTGTGTATCGAAGAGGTTGATCGCGGGGTGCATCCGCGCAGCCTGCGCGAGATTCGCGACACGCTTTACCGGCTCAGTTATCCCGATGAAACAGGCGTGCAGCGCAAAGCGGTCCAAGTGATCGCCACGACCCATTCGCCTTACCTGCTCGATCTGTTTCGCGATCATCCCGAGGAGGTGGTCATTGCGGAGAAACAGGGGAGTGCGGCCTATTTCACGCGACTCGACCAGCGCGCGGACCTGGCCGGCATGCTGTCGTCGGGCTCGCTCGGCGACCTGTGGTTCTCGGGTGTGATCGGCGGTGTGCCGGAGGATCGTTCGTGATGTCACAGTCAACGGAGCGCCGCGCATGAAGCTCGCGATTCTCAGTGAGTCACCCGCCGACGAAGCCGCGGTGTCCGTGCTCGTGGAAGCGGTGCTGAAGCGTCCGTTCACCCGAGTGCAACCATCGCTGCGGGCGCGTGGCTGGCCATCGGTCGCGCAGGTGCTGCCGTCGATCATCCGCCATTTGCATTTCAACACCGATGCCGATGGAATCGTGGTGGTTGTGGACAGCGACGACTCGGTCGTCCACACGGCGGCGCATGACGCGCCCGACTATTATCATCCGCTGTGCCGGATCTGCCAGTTGAGGGCGATCTTCCGGCAGACGACCAAAAAACTCCCGCAGGCGCATGGACGCGATCGGGTCTTGCGCAGCATCGGCGTGGCGGTGCCGGCGGTCGAGGCGTGGTATCTCTGCGGCCTCGAAGACACCGTGAGCGAGCAGAACTGGATCGAGGGCCAGGAATCCGGACGCATGCCCTACACCCGCCGTGAATTGAAACAACGCGTTTACGGCACCGAGCGCCCCTCGCTTCAGCATGAGACCGAGATCGCCCTGCGTGAAGTCCGCCGCCACGCCCGCGACCTGCGGCGTCTGGAAAACGATTTCCCCGGCTTCGCCTCGCTCGCGGACGATTTGAAAGCGTGGCCTAAAATTAGTTGACGTATAAACAATCGAAGGCACAACAAAGCACCATGCAATCGGAACTTGGACACGAACTGACCCGTGCGGTGATGACGACGGCGGATGTTTTTCTGCGCGAAGGCCAGCGTTTGTTCCGTCCGCACGGGATCACGGCGGCGCAGTATAATGTGTTCAGCGCGCTGGTGGCGGCGGGCGAGGGGATCAGCCAGCGGGAGCTGGGTGACGTGCTGGTGGTGGATCGCTCCAATGTGACGGGCCTCGTGGACCGCATGGAGAAAGCCGGTTGGGTGAAGCGGGTGGATGATCCGGCGGACCGCCGGGTGTATCGAGTGACGCTGACGCCGTCGGGACGCCGTTTGTGGGAAAAGGTATCGCCGGCCTATGAAGCGGTGGTGCTTCAAGTGGTCGGCGCACTGACGCAAAAGCAGGCGCGCGAGACGGTGGAGACGTTGAAGCAATTGCAGGCGGGCGCGGTGGCGTGGCAGTTGCCGGAGAAGAAGTGAACCGGAGTTTGATTTTAAGAAGCTATGAAAACCTTTGAAGAACGTCTGGGAGCGGAGTCCGCCGAGTGGGTGGGCGAAGGCTTGGTGACCGAGGCGCAACGGGCCGCATTGCTGGCCCGGCATCCGGCGGCGGGGGGCGGCGGGCGGTTTGTGGCCATCCTCGGCATCGTGGGCGGAGGTTTGCTGCTGTCGGGTGTGTGCCTGCTCATCAGCGCCAACTGGCAGGCGCTCGGTGACTGGGTGAAGATCGGTGCGCTCGTCGCGATGCTGGCGGCCGCTTATGTCGCCGGCTGGAAGCTCAAGATCGCGCCGGGGCGGTATCCGAAGACCGGTGACGCGTTTTTTATGCTGGCGGCGGGCTTGTTCATGGCGGGCATCGCGCTGGTGAGTCAGGTTTTTCACCTCAACTCACGGCCGGCGACGGGCGTGTTTGTCTGGTGGCTTGGCATCGCGGCCATGCCCTGGCTGGTGCG
>Ga0247813_10003390_pt1 | contig 10268 bp, 5 predicted proteins | sample UWRJL169409C1_FD_180719 | JGI IMG/M metagenome (GOLD analysis project Ga0247813, IMG submission 180719) | Plant litter microbial communities from Arlington Agricultural Research Station in Wisconsin, United States - UWRJ-L169-409C-1 | ecosystem: Environmental > Terrestrial > Plant litter >... | reverse complement strand
CCCGAGATCGAAACGTACTCGGGGGCACTCGTCCACTCTTTTTCAGTGACCGGTCCGACCTCGTTGCTCAGCACCTTTGTGGGCGCGTAGCCGGCCAGGGTACCAGTGACTTCAACCGTGATGCTCTTGTTGACAGCTGAAGCAGGAATCGTGAAGGTCGCCTTCGTTGCCTTCGCAACCGCCTTGCCGCCGACGTACCACTGGTAGGAGTACGTCACGGCGGCCGAGGCAGCGAGGGTTTCAACGACCTCGGCGTCGGCAGTCCATTCGCCGCCCGGGGTTGCCGTCAGAACGGTTCCCAGCTCGACAAGCTCGGTTTCGCGGCTGATCGAGGGCGTGTAGGTGCCCTTGAGAAGTGGCGCTGCAGTGACGAGCTTGGTGCTGCTCTGCTTGCTGTAGGTGGTGTAGCCGTTTCCCGTGATGGTGATGACGACCGAGATCTTCTTGCCCTTGTCGGCGGGAAGCTGGAAGTAGTCGTTGTCTGTCGCGCCCTCGATCTTTGCGGTGCCGCGGTACCACTGGAATGAGAGCGACGGTTCGGTGACCGGCGATGTCTTGTATTCGAAGAGCTCACCAGCGTCGAGCCATTCGCCGACATTGCGCTTTCCCGTTGCAACAGGCGATGTGACCGAGAACGTGCCCTTTGCGGCCTTCTTGGTCACGACGGTCTTGACCGCATCGCGGTAGCCCTCATTGGTACCCGTCACTTTGAGCGTGATGGCCTTGCCTGCGGCGTCCGCCGGAACGACGAAGGTGGTCTCGCTGCTGTAGATCTCGCCGCCGATGATCCACTGGTAGCTCAGCGCTGTCGAGCTGGGCTTCCAGGTTCCCGCGACAGCGGTGAGAAGGCTGCCAACCTTGACTGTTCCCTTGATCTTCGGGGTTGCCGCAGTGATGAACTCGACGGGCGACGACTCGTAGTTTGCAAGAGTCACGACCGCGAACTTGCCGGCAAACTTGCCGGTCTTGTTCGTCACAAATGAAACGCCAGCCCAGTCGTAGGCATCCGTCGAAAGAATCGAGTTTTCGTCTTCGTCTGTGTACGAGAGAAGGATTTCGTAGATGTCATCGACCGACGGCTTGTAGCTCTTGGGCAGCGCCGCGGCGATGATGTACACGTCTTCCGGCACCGCGTTGCCGACGAGTTCCTTAGGGAACTTGTTGTAGTTCGGCTCCCACGTGATGGGGTTCTTTGCGGCCCCGGCCGCGCTCGACTTCGCGAATGCCGTCAGCGAGGGGCTCGTCTTGTAGGCGGTACCACGGTCGGCCGTGATGAGAGCCGTCAGGGCGGCGGTATCAGACGTATTCGACGCGAACGCGGGAGCCGCAACGGCCGGGGCGAGCACGAGGCCGCCGACAAGCACGGCAAATGCCGTGGCGGCCGCAAACGGCCGGCGAATGGACAGGGAAGAACTCATGGGCTGAACTCCTAGATTGGGGTAGCAATCCGCCCCGATCACGCTGTCTAGGCACGCACACGGTAAGCAGACTCCTGAATTGTCTACACCGTGTCACGTTTCGACGACGCGCACATGACCCATTACTGGGGTAGCAACTTCAGCACCCGCTAGGGCGCGACTCAGCTAGGCTCTCTCGCGCGAATTGTTAGGCAGTCTGCGCGTGCCGAGCGGTCACACGCTTGCGTCGCGGAAGCTGCGCGAGAACCGCGGCGAGCATCAGCGCAGCGAGCCCGAACATCACGGGTGTCGCGGCGACGTTCACGGCCTGGCCAAGGCCGGGGGCGGATGCGACGACTCGATCGATTGCGGAAACCTCGAGCGCCGCGTGGCCGGCCTCAGAGTCGATTCCCACCGAAACGAGGCGAGCGCCTTCTGTCGACGCGGGGGCGAGCGCGGTCACTCGGAATGTCGCGAGCTCTCCGGTCGAGCCCGCAACAGTTACAACGTCGCCAATTTCAAGTTGCGCGGCATCCACCGTGCTCGTAACGGCGAGGGTGCCCGCGGGAAGAGCCGGCGACATGGCGTCGTTAGCGAGAACGAAGTAGCCGAGGCCGAAGAAAGTTGTCAGTACGGCCATCGTGAGCACCACCGAGCCAACGACAGCTTCGAATGCGATGACGACAGTTCCGAGGCGCGAGCGCGCGGGAATGTGGCTTGCCTCGATTGCACGCGCGACGGCCTGGTCGAGGGGGTACAAGAACAGACTCATGACGCACCACCAGGGCGCGCTTCACTGTTCCACGAAAAACTAGAAATACACGTACTTTTTGTAGCCACGATGATGCCTGTTCAGTACCGCACCAGCAGTCGGGTCGGACTCTCAGGGTAAGAATCCGTTGACTTTAGTCACAACTGACACTCATCGAATGAAACCAAGTGAATGGTTTCACAAGATATGTCTACCCGACGAAAGTCGGGTACGCCGACACCCCACATCGGGGGTCATTTGGGCCGACGCTTCTGTACCCCTTTGCGACCAGCATTTTTTCTAAAAGTGTTCGTTTAACGACCGTGAAATGGTCTTACCATGGCGTTCGCAAAGCGAACGCACACAGCTTTCGCTCAGATTTCGCAGCCGCTACTCGACAACCACGGGCGCACTGTGCACGGTTGTTGTCGCATATCCAGCACGCTTGCCGGTAACCGCAACCGTCACCGTTGTGCCCCTGCTAGCTGCGGTGAGAACATATGTCGATTTCGTTGCGCCGGTGATCTTCGCGCCGTTGCGCAACCACTGGTAGGTCGTTGTGGCGACCGGCTCCCACGGAGAGACGCTCGCACTCAGCTTCTTTCCCACCGCCGGCGTGCCAGCAATGACCGGCTGGGTGGATGTCGCGAACTCGAGCGGCACGACAACCTCGGTTGGCGCGCTGACAACTGTGCGTGAGGCGAAGTCGGTCTTTGAGCCGGTTACAGCGGCGGTGATTGTTTTACCGACCGCTGCCGACGGAACAGAGAACGTCACACCCGTGGCCTTCTTCACGGCCACGCCGTTGATGCGCCACTGGATCGCGAACGAGACGCCCTCTGGCAGCCACACACCGGGGTCGACGCTCAGGGTCTCGCCGAAGATCGCATCGCCCACGACGACCGGCACCGGAGTGACCTCGAGAAGTTGAGCAGCAATCGTCGACTTGGTCGCTGTTGATCGCGACGCCGTCGCGTAGGCGGCAAGTCGCCCGGTGATGCGAACGTCGATGGCCTTGCCCAAGTCGGCGGGTGTCAGCGTGTACGAGGTCTCGGTCTCGCCGGCGATGGCCTTGCCCGCGCGCAGCCATTGATAGCTCAGTTCGACGCCCTCTGGCCCCCACTCGGCCACTGTTGCAACGAGAGTCTCATGTACGTTTCGCGAGCCGGTGATGACGGGATTCTTCGCGCTGAGGACTCCAGCAGCGACTGGCTTCGATGTGATGCTGCGAGCGCCACCGGGAACCCAATACCCGTCGCGTAGCCCTGTGACAATGAGAGTGAGTTTCTTGCCCTTGTCTTGCGGTCGAATCACAAAGGTGGGTTCATCGCTCACCCACTCCCCCGCGACGGCCCACTCGTAAGTGAATTGATTGCGACTGCTCGTGGGCTTCCAGGTACCGGTCTTAGCGGTCACAGTCGAACCGACGCGCACGGCGCCCTTGATCGACGGCTTCGCTGACGTAAGAGTCTTGGCGATGCCCTCGGAGTAGTCCGCGTAGACGGCGACGACATGGTACGTCTTTGCCTTCAGGTAGACGCCGAAACCGACGTGTGTTGCACCGCGATCGCGGAAGTTACGCCAGTAGTGGTCTTTGAGACAGAAGCTCGCGCCGATGCTTAAGAATTCGTACTGGCTGAGCCACATTCGCTTGCCCTCGCACTGGGTAGCACCGAGCTCGACTTCGTCGCCCAGAGAATTCGGTGGGATGGCGACGTTTGGCGCAGCCACATCGTCACTCTTCGAGACTGCGAGCTTTTTCGCCCATGCCTGCGCCCTGGCACTGAGAGAAGAGTTCAGCTTGAGCTTTGGTTCGTGACCGCTCTTTCGTTCTTCGTTAATGATCTTGAGCAGTTCCGCGCGAGTGTAGGGGCCAACCGCTGCGGACGCTGTCGTCACCGAGAGTCCGGTGACGAGGATGGCGAGAACGATAGCGGCTGCGAGGGATCGGCGCGCGCGGGCAGCGAAAGACATAACGTCCTGACGTGAGTTCGGAAAGCGTGAGGTCAGCTTAGGGGGTTCGCCGAGACATCCACGAAGTTAAATCAGTTTGCGTGGGATGCGACGCGCTGCCCGACGACCGCGCTAATGCCGTCGGCGCGCATGCTCACGCCGTAGAGCGCGTCGGCGATCTCCATCGTGCGCTTCTGGTGCGTGATGACGATGAGCTGGCTGGTCTGGCGCAGGTCTTCGAAGATCTGCAGCAGGCGGCCGAGGTTGGCGTCGTCGAGGGCGGCCTCGACCTCGTCCATGATGTAGAACGGGCTGGGGCGCGCCTTGAAGATCGCGATGAGCAGGGCGACGGCCGCGAGGCTGCGCTCGCCACCGCTCAGCAGGCTCAAGCGTTCGATCTTCTTGCCCGCGGGACGCACGCTGACCTCGATGCCCGTTGTGAGCATGTTGTCGGGGTCGGTGAGCGAGATGCTTCCGGAGCCGCCGGGGAACAGCACGGGGAAGACCTGGTTGAACGCCTCGCGAGTGTCTTCGAAGGCGGCGGAGAAGATGTCTTCCATCTTCTCGTCGATGTCTTCGATGATCGTGAGCAGGTCTTTGCGGGTGTTCGTGAGGTCGGTGAGCTGCTCGGTGAGGAACTTGTGACGCTGTTCGAGCGCCGCAAACTCTTCGAGGGCGAGCGGGTTGACTCGGCCGAGCTGGCCAAGCTTGCGCTCGGCGCGAGCAAGGCGGGCCTGCTGTTCGGCGCGGTTGTACGGCTTCGTGTTTTCTGTCGCTGGTTGAGTAGGTCGCTCAGCGACCGTGTCGAAGCCCGTCTCGGCTTCGCTCGACGTGGTTTCGACAGGCTCAACCACCGAAGGCGGCTCAACCACCGAAGGGGGCGGGGTCTCGCCGAAGTCGACGGGCACCGGAACCTCGGGGCCGTACTCGGCGACGAGCACGTCTTCGATGAGGCCGAGCTCCTCCCCCGCGCGCTCGAGCAGCGTTGAGAGGTGAAGCTTCTTTTCGTAGATCTGCATCTCGAGGCCGTGAACGTTTTCACTCACCGCGGCGAGGCGTTCGCGCAGCGATGACTCCTGGCGACGCAGCTCGGCAAGTTCTTCGTTCTGCTGCGAGCGCTCGGCTTCAGCTGCGGCGAGCTCAACCCGGGCCTGTGACACAGAGCGATCGACCGCGTCGAGCACGGCCGGCAGCGCATCGACGACGTAGGTTGCCGATGCAATCTGGCGCTGGCGCAGAACAGCGAGGCGTGCCTGCTCTTCTGCCGCTGCCCTGTCTGCCTCAAGCTGTCGCGAGAGCGCTTCTGCGCGGGCCATTTCGGCGCGCACCCGCTCACGAATGGTTTCGAGTTGGATGCGCTGCTCGAGCTCTGCGGCGCGAGCGGCCTCTACTTCGCCGAGCACTGCGTCGCGGCTCGAGACGTCTAACATCGGGCGAGGAATCGCCGCGTACTGGTCGTGATCGTGCTTCGCGCGCTCGACCTCGGCCTCGGCGACGCGCACGGTTTCGGTCGACGCCTCGACGGCGGCCGAGAGCCGTTCCCACTCGGCCTGCGCTGCTTCGAGCTGGATGCGCAAGCGTCCAAGCGCCTCGCTCTGGGCGGCGAGGGCGGAGTCGAACTCGCGCAGTGCACTGAGTGCGGTCGCGGCATCCACCTTGGCGGTTTCGAGCGCACCGCGCTTTTCGGCGAGCAAGAAGCGTGTGCGCTCGATCTGCGTGCTCACCGTCTCGAGCTTCTCGGCGGCTGCGTCACGCTCAGCGACGAGTTCGAGGCGCGAGCGGGTCGCACCTGATCCGCCACGAAGCACATATTCGGTGAGAACGTCGCCGGGCTTTGTGATGATCGTGATGTCGCCGAGGTCTCTCAGTGATCCCCACGCAGCGCGAGCCGCGTCGAGATCGTCGACAACGACGACACGGGCGAGAATTCCGGTGATTCCGTCTGGGGCGGTTACGAGGTCGCGTGCCGCAATGACACCCTCGGGCAGCGCGCCGAGACTCGGGGCCGCCGCCGCGTCTGCGACGACAATCTCGACGCGTCCGGCGTCGCTCGCGCGGGCGTGGTCGAGCCCGGCGAGCGCGGCATCGTGAGTATCGGCGAGCACCGCGTTCGCGAGAGTTCCGAGTGCCGCGGCAATCGCTGCCTCGTAGCCGGGCTGCACCTTGACGTGTTCAGCGACGAGCCCGCGGATTCCCGTGACTCCGGCCTCGACGATCGCTGTCGAGCCGTCTTTCTGGTCTACGGCGAGCGAGAGTGCTGAGTTGCGGGCGGCGAGCGCATCGCGCTCACGCTCGAGCACGTGCAGTTCGTCGCGAACGGTTTCGATCTCGGCCTGCAGCGCGGCGACAGCGGCCTCGGCATTCTCGTATGAGACGTCGAGCGACCCGTCACCTTCGGTGCTCGTCGCGGCCTCTGCTTCGAGGGCGACAAACTCGACGCGCGTCGCGTCGCGTCGTTCTTCTGCGAGCTCGAGTGCATTTTTCTGGCGCAGCGATTCACCGCGCGTTGCCGCGAGCTTTGACTGGGCGACCTCGACGCGGCTCGCGTGGCCGGCGAGTTCGAGAGCGTGACGCGAGACGAGTGCACTCTGCGCCGAGATCTCGTCGTCGAGTGAATCGAGTGACGCTCGCGCGGTCGCTAAAGCAGCCGATGCGCGACCAACAAGCTGCTCGGCCTCAGAGACCTCACCCTGCAGGCGGATTGCCTCCTCGCGAGCGTCTTGCACCATGCTCGCGCTGACTGTCGAACCGATCGACGTCGATCCGCCCTCCTGCCCGAGCAGCGCGAGGCGCTGGTTGGCGAGTGAGTAGAGACCGCGAAGTCTTTCTTGAACGGATTCGAGCCCAAAAGCCGTGCGGCGCGCGATGTCGACAGCGTCGCCAACCTGCGCCTGCTCGATGCGGCTCTCGCGCAGCTTTGCCTGGTCGAGCTGCTCTTGAAGAACGATGCGCTCGGTCTTGCGCTCGCTTTCGCTACGGCTGCTGACCGTGATGGCGGCGCGAAGCTCGACGACCTCGTCGGCGAGGATGCGAGCGCGCGCGTCACGAACGATGCTCGCGATCGACTGGGCCTCGCGGGCGATCTCGGCCTGCTGCCCGAGCGGCTTGAGCTGGCGACGGATCTCGCCGGCAAGGTCGGAGAGACGCGTGAGGTTCGCCTGCATCGCCTCGAGCTTGCGGATCGTCTTCTCTTTGCGACGACGGTGCTTGAGAATTCCGGCGGCTTCTTCGATGAAACCGCGGCGTTCTTCGGGGCTTGCGCGCAGCACATTGTCGAGCTGTCCCTGGCCGACGATGACGTGCATCTCGCGGCCGAGGCCCGAGTCGCTCAGAAGTTCTTGAACATCGAGCAGTCGACAGGTGTCGCCATTGATGGCGTACTCGCTGCCGCCGTTGCGAAACAGCGTGCGGCTAATCGTGACCTCGGTGTATTCGATGGGCAGCGCGCCATCCGAATTATCGATTGTCAGGATGACCTCGGCGCGACCGAGCGGCCCCTTCGTCGAGGTGCCGGCGAAGATGACGTCTTCCATCTTGCCGCCGCGCAGTGTTTTTGCGCCCTGCTCGCCCATCACCCAGGCGAGGGCGTCGACGACATTGCTCTTTCCGGAACCGTTCGGACCGACCACACACGTCACGCCGCGCTCGAAAGCGAAGGTCGTCGGTTGTGCGAAGCTCTTGAACCCCTTGAGGGTCAGGCTCTTGAGATACACACGCCCGCCCTTCCATCCCGGTCCGATGTCAGTGTTTAGGGTACCCGACAGCGCGACCCGCCCCGTTTACAACAAACGGGTTTCGAATTCTTGGTTTCCATTAGTGCGAGAGGTATTCTGGTCGGCTGCCCTCGGCACGCACTGCCTGGAGGAATTATGACCCTGTACGAGATCGAAGAGATCGCCGTGCCCGAGTCGATCGACGCGCCTAATGCTGGGCCGTTCATCGAGATGTGCGCGATCAAGAACACCCTCGAAGAAGAGGGATACGGCAGTGATGAGCTGAGCTACCTGCCGGAAGAGATTCTTCCGAATTGGAAGAAGCCCGACACACCGAATCGTGGTTTCGGTGTGCGGATTGACGGCGCTCTCGTTGCCCGAGCCTATTTTTCAGTCAACGTGGATGACGCGACCGGCACCGTCTGGCTCGGCGGAGGTGTGCTGCAGAACTATCGCCGGCGCGGCATCGGCACTGCTCTCTTCGAACACATCGAAAACATCGCGATCGCCGAGGGTAAGTCGAAGCTACTCGTCTACACGGTCTCGCGAGAGAACGACGGCGAGCGCCTCTTCTCCCCCACCGGGTTTGGATCGGTGCCAATCGACAACCCCGAGGTGCAGTTTTTGCTCGGCAATGGCTTCTCACTCGAGCAGGTCGAGCGCGCATCGCGCCTCGCGTTGCCCGTTGACCTCGAAGATCGCCTCGAATCGCTCACTCCCGACGGGTATCGCGTTCACCAGTGGTCGGGGCGCACTCCCGAGAAGTGGCTCGACGACCTTGCTCACTTGTGCACCCGCATGAGTACCGATGCGCCGTCCGCGGGCCTTGAGGAGCCAGAAGACGTCTGGACTGCCGATCGCATTCGCGCAGACGACGAACGGATCGCTCGCGGCCCGCGCACGCACTTCACCTCCGTCGTCGAGCACGTCGAGTCCGGGCGACTCGTCGGCTTCACGGTGCTCGACGCACCCGCAGAAATACACCGCCCCATCGGACAGGAAGACACCCTCGTTCTGTCGGAGCATCGTGGGCACGCCTTCGGAATGCTCCTCAAGGTCGCCAACCTCGTGCACATACAGCGCGAGCGCCCCGGCCACCCCGGCGTGATCACCTTCAATGCCGAAGAGAACCGCCACATGCTCAACGTCAACGAAGCCGTCGGTTTTGTGCCCATCGGGTATGAGGGCGGCTGGAAGAAGCAGCTATGACCATCGAATTCACCATTGAAGAACTTGTCATCCCGACATCCATCGACTCGGAAGGCGGCGAAGCCTTCGCCGAGATGATTCGCGTTCGCAACGAGATCGAGGCCGAGAGCGTGGGCAACTACGACCTCGCCTACGAGCCCGCAGAGATGCTGCCGCACTGGCAGCGCTCGTGGGAGCCGAAGCGTCTGCTCGTCGCGCGTGTCGATGGCCGCATCGTCGCGCGCGCGATCTTTGAGACCGAGGGCGACGATTCACCCACCGCGTGGGTGGCAGTCGAGGTACTCCCGTCATTTAGACGGCATGGTATTGGATCCGCTCTATGTGGTTCCCTTCTCGAAATGGTTGAGGCCGCGGGCAACACGATCATTCAGACCTCCGTCGCGCAGAAGGTCGCACCCGGGCCGCAGCTCGACGCCCCGACTGGCTTTGGCTCGGTTCCGCTCGAATCTGACGCCACACGGTTTCTTCTCGCGCGTGGTTTCGCACTCGAGCAGGTCGAGCGGATGAGCCGGTTGGATCTGCCCGCCGCGCTTCCTTCTGTCGATGATGCACCCGGCTACCACGTTGTCTCGTGGACGGGTCGCACCCCGGTGGAGTACCTCGACGCAATCGCGTTGTTGAGGACGAGAATGCAGACCGATGCCCCGTTCGCCGGTCTTGAGCCCGACGACAATCCGTGGAACGCCGAGCGCGTGATCGAAGACGACGACGGCCAGGAGTCGAGCCCGCGCACCAACCTCAGTTCACTCGTGGTTCACACCGCAACGGGAGATGCGGCTGGCTTCACCGAACTATCGTTGCCACCTGAACTGCACCGGCCGGTTGGGCAGGGCGACACAATCGTGCTGCGCGAGCATCGCGGTCACCGACTCGGCATGGTGCTCAAGCTCGCGAACCTGCGCTACCTCGCAGAAGTTGCTCCGGGACATCCGTCTGTTACGACCTTCAACGCCGAGGAGAACCGACACATGCTCTCGGTCAACGAGGAGATCGGGTTTGTCGCTTGGGGCTACGAAGGGGCATGGAAGAAGACGCTCTAGCTCTCGTCGTCATCCTCGGGATCGATGTAGCCCACGGCGCTTTCGGCGGCGATGGTGAGGAGCGCCGCGACATCCACCGTTTCGCCTTCTTCCATGCGCTTCGAAATCATCGTCGCAGGAAAGATGAGCACCGGGTCATCGGTGATGAGCAGTGCGGGGTCGCGGCCGAATTCGTCTTCGACCATGACCCACGGCACGGAGAGAA
>Ga0247813_10003389_pt1 | contig 10275 bp, 5 predicted proteins | sample UWRJL169409C1_FD_180719 | JGI IMG/M metagenome (GOLD analysis project Ga0247813, IMG submission 180719) | Plant litter microbial communities from Arlington Agricultural Research Station in Wisconsin, United States - UWRJ-L169-409C-1 | ecosystem: Environmental > Terrestrial > Plant litter >... | reverse complement strand
AAGGAATTAAGACACTCTGACAGGCGAATTAAAATTATTAAAATGACTCCGCTTAAATATGGATTTACCCCCCTTGAGTCTGCTTTATTTTCTATTCTTTAGCAATACTAAAAGCAATGTTATAAAAGCACGATTAAAGTAGTAAAGCTTAATAACTGTTACAGTGTTTAAAACCTTGTAAAGAATGAAAAATTTTAAGTTAAATAAAGTCCTGATGATACTGTTTCTTTTGGTTGCTATACGTGCCCATAGCCAGACAAAGGAAGATGTTCTGTCGAAAATCAACTTGGCTAATACTTACTGGCAGTCTAAAAATAAACCGCAGGTTCGTGCTTTCTGGGACCACGCCGCTTATCACACCGGGAATATGGCTATTTATGAGCTGACTAAAAATGAGGGCTATCGCAAATACTCAGAGGACTGGGCGGAGCATAATAAATGGATGGGCGCTAAGTCGGCAGATCAGGCGGCATGGAAATATACATACGGCGAAACTGACGACTATGTGCTTTTTGGCGACTGGCAGATTTGTTTCCAGACCTATATCGATTTATATCAGATAAAGCCTGAACCTTATAAAATAGCAAGGGTTAAACAAGTGATGGAATATCAGATGGGTACACCGGCAAATGATTATTGGTGGTGGGCCGACGGGTTGTATATGGTAATGCCGGTAATGTCCAAGCTTTATAAGCTGACAGGAGATAAAAAATATTCGGACAAACTTTATGAGTACCTGTTGTATGCGAATGGTACAATGTACGATAAAGATGAAAAACTCTATTACAGGGATGCGAGGTATGTTTACCCTAAACATCAGACCGTAAACGGGAAGAAGGATTTCTGGGCAAGGGGAGATGGTTGGGTGTTTGCTGGTTTAGCTAAGGTACTGCAAGACTTACCTGCGGATGATGTTCATAGAAAAGAATATATCACTCTGTTTAAGGGGATGGCAAAAGCTATTATTAAAAGCCAGCAAAATGAAGGTTACTGGACACGCAGTATGCTTGATCCGACACATGCCCCGGGTGCGGAAACCAGTGGCACCGCCTTTTTTACATATGGACTATTTTGGGGGATTAATGCGGGTGTTTTAAAAGAAAAAACCTATTTACCTGCCGCACAAAAAGGATGGACATTTTTGTCGGCCACAGCATTGCAAGCTGACGGAAGGGTCGGTTTTGTACAGCCAATAGGGGACAGGGCTATTCCGGGACAAGTCATAAATGCCAATTCCACTGCTAATTTTGGTGTAGGCGCTTTTTTGCTGGCAGGCTGTGAAAACTATCGTTATTTATCAAATAAAACCATCATATTACCACTTACTGACAAGCTATAAATAAGATCAGCTTCATAACAAATAATAATAACATATACAGATTAAAATAATCTACATGAAATCAACTAATATTCGTCACTTCTTTTTACTACTGCTAATGCTCCCTGTTGTTGCTTCCGCACAAAAGAAGAACAAGGGCAATAAGTCAGGTATGATAACAGACAGGCAGTTCTGGCTGCAGCAAATGGACAAAATGGTACGTCCGGTAATATATAACCTGGCGAATGACAGTTTACGTATCGCTATGCCCAAGATTACTTCTATTCATGTTGATAATAAAGAACACCGTATTAAAGTTCAATACGTGGAAGTATTGGGGAGGGTGTTAAGCGGTATCGCCCCATGGTTACAATCCGAATCCGGAGATAAAAATGAAAAGGCTTTAAGGCTCCGGTACCGACGATGGGTATTAAAAGGACTAAACCATGCACTGGATTCCGCATCCAGGGATTTTATGGATTTTGATATTGGCGGACAGCAGCTGGTGGATGCATCTTACCTTGCGATCGCTTTTGTAAGGGCACCCTGGTTATGGGAAAACCTGGATAAGAAAAACCAGGCTTTACTGGTAAAGTCTATCACGCTTACCCGAAGATTTAAACCTGTTTTCTCCAACTGGTTGCTTTTCTCCGCAATGAATGAAGCCTTCCTAGCAAAATTTGGTTACGACTGGGATCCTATGCGGGTAGATTATGCCTTGCAGCAGATGGAGCAGTGGTATACTGGTGATGGGATGTATACGGATGGTACTTCTTTTGCATTCGACTATTACAATAGTTATGTTATCCATCCTTACCTCGCATCACTTGCTGATATTATCGGAAAAAAAACCAATGCCTATAATGGTATGTTCGATAAAATCAGAAAACGTAACGAACGGTATGCAGTAATACAGGAAAGACTGATTAATGCTGACGGTACGTATCCGGCAACCGGACGTTCGATTATTTACCGGGGTGCTGCATTTCACCATCTTGCGGATGTAGCCTTGAGAAAAGCATTGCCAAAACAACTATCTCCTGAACAGGTACGGTGTGCGCTGACAGCTGTGATAAAAAAAACATTGGAAAGCCCGACTACTTACAGGAATGGTTGGCTGACTATAGGTCTGTACGGGGAACAAACAGAGCTTGGCGATTTCTACAATAACCAGGGCAGTCCGTACATTGCGTCAAATATATTTTTACCACTGGGGCTGGCCGATACCGATCCATTCTGGTCTAACCCACCCGCAAAGTGGAGCGCCCAAAAGATCTGGAGTGGCGAGAATTTTCCCAATGACCATAGTGCTGCTATAAAATAAATGCGCCTATTGCAGGAAAGGTGCTTTCACAGTACTTTGTGAAAGTACCTTTGTAATATTTTGGCGTCTATAAAAATGCGGGAAGGCTAACACAAAATGCCGAACCCTGGCCAATTTCGCTTTCTACCCAGATTTTACCATCATGTCTTTTTACGATTTCCGCACAGATATACAAGCCGATTCCAAATCCGGCGATAGTTTTTGCCTGCTTGTTATCAACCCTGTAAAATCTATCAAATAAACGCTCCCGGTCATGCTTTTCAATACCATTACCTTCGTCTCTCACCCTGAGATGAACCTGCCCGGAAATGTTCTGGCAGGATACCTCAATTAACTTTCCGGCAGGAGAGTACTTAATGGCATTGCTCAAAAAGTTATTGATTACCTGTGCAATCTTATTCCTGTCTGCATTTATTGTCGCAAGGCAACTGCTTTTTATAATAACAGTATGACTGGAGGTGCTTTGCTGGATATCTCCGGCTATTTCATTCACCAGTTCATCCATATTAAAAACAGATTTATTGAGTACGATCTTACCTGCATCCATTTCAGAAACATTCAGAAAGCCATCAATAATCCCCAGCATTTTCTGCAGCTGGTTTTCCCCTTTAGCAAGCGCATTGGTAATGAAGGGGTCTTCATTCTTTTTATTCTTCAGCGCCAGTAATTGAATATAGCCTTTTAATGAAGTGAGTGGTGTTTTCAACTCATGGCTAACCATCGCAATAAAATCGTTCTTCCTGATTTCGTCTTCTTTTTTATCTGTAATATCAATGATTACCCCTGCAAAATGAGTAGGCTGGTTGGTATCATCAAGTAACAATTTTCCTTTGGCCCTTAGCCAGCGGCTTTCGTTTCCGTTGGGTTTGATGATCATGTACTCCACATCAAACTTTTGGGTCTGGTTTAATGCCTCTGCGAACTCATCAATCACACGCTGTTTATGCGCTGGCACGATTTGGGCGTTCATATCGTCCAGTGACATCTGATCTTCTGCACGAAAGCCAAGCAGTTCTTTCAGGTTGGTGGAATAAATAAAATCGTCGGTTCTAAGATCTACCTCCCAGGTATGCACTTCCGCTGCTGTAGTGGAAAGCCTTAGCATGGCTTCAGATTTCAGCAAATCCTTTCTGCTTTCCGCAAGACTGCGGAAAGACTCTTCCAGGTCAAGCTTGGTGATATGTAATTCTTCGTTTGTTGCGGTCAGTTCTTCGTTGATCACGGCTAATTCTTCCACTGTAGCAGTCAGCTCTTCGTTCATAGCTTGCAATTCCTCTTCACTTTCTTCCAGGAACTTTCTTGCAGTTACCAGGTCAGTGATATCGATAATTGTAGCTACAAGTGATTCTACTTCACCATTGATATCTAAGAGCGGAACGTATTTCGCATTAATATATAAATTTTTTGCACGGTCTGCTTCCATAATGGTTACAGGTATCTCGGAGAATTCGACAGGTTCCCGAGTATCAAATATATTTTTGAGGGCAAAAGGAAAAGGCTGACCATCTAATTCAGGAAATACTTCCATCAGGGGTCTGCCTAAGGTTTCTGATGGATTTCTCGACCAGATATCAAACATCGGCTGATTAGCCGTTTCAATGATCAGTTCCCTGCCACTGAAAATGTTCATTCCCATGGTGGAGTTCATCACCATATCCTGCATTTGCTGTTTACTACTCTCAATCAGTCTTCTTGCCTGAATCTCCGAAGTAACGTCGATCGCAATAATCAAGATACTGTTTGTTACTCCCGAAGTATTTTTAACCGGATGATATACAAAATTAAAATATACCTCTTCAGCTATATCATTACGCACGAGCAATGCCTTTTGTTCGGTTCCATAAAAAGGTAATCCGGTACTGAATACTTCGTTCAGGATCCGAAGGAAAGGCTGGTCCTTTAATTCCGGAATGGCATCAGCTATCGGCGATCCAATAATTGCCCGGGTTTTCCCCCAGGCTTCCAGTATTTTTTCATTTGCTGATTCTACAATCAGCGACTCGCTGTTTAAAACTCCAATAGCAATGGGTGCTTCATTAACGATTAACCTCGCCCTGAATTCACTTTCGGCTAAGGCTAACTGAATCTGTTCGTGTCTTTCAATTTCATCTATTACAGTAAGGCGTAATTCGATATCATCCATTACCATGGTCGCTAAACCCTGAAGAATTACCCTGTCCTGTGCAGTAAAAGTTCTTGTTTCTTTATCTACCACACACATGGTGCCGATCAGGAAACCGTCTGGCGTAGTAATAGGGGCACCTGCATAAAATTTAAGTCCGAATTCCCCTGCAACCAATGGGTTTGCCAGCAGGCAGGATTCCGTTGCCGCATTCTCAAAAACAGTAACTTCGGGATGAAGAACCGCAAGGGAGCATAGACTTACACCCCGGGAGGCAGTTTTTACTTTGCCCATGCCAACATTGGCTTTGAAATATACTTCTTCAGCATCTACTAAGGATACCAGTGAAATAGGAACATTAAAAATTTGTGTAGCTAATTTTGCGATATGGTCAAATGCATTCTCTGCAGGGGTGCCGAGAATTTTGTAGCGTTTTAAAGCTTTTATTCTAAGATCATCGTTTTCTGGAATGATATTTATCCCAAAGGTGTTTTTCATTAAGTGTTGATTAAAACGATCTAGCTAGATTGCATATACCTCTGTAAAGATACTTTTATTTGTTGTAACTTTAGATATTTGGATATCACAATGCTGGTAGAATCACCTTTTAACGAGGTTTCAATGGTGTTTAACTCCTATCACCCTGTTACAGGTAGACGAAAGAAAAACGTGGAACCCTCGCCCAATTTACTCTCCACCCAGATCCTGCCCTGATGGTGCAGCACAATTTCTGCGCTTAAATAAAGGCCGATGCCAAACCCTGAAATCAATTCAGTCTGATTGCTTTCTACACGATAGAAACGGTCGAACAACCTGGGCACATCCTCTTCGCTAATCCCTATCCCCTGATCCTTAACACTGATTTCTACCTCAGTACCCACAACAACACAAGTGATTTCAATTTCTTTTCCCTGAGGCGAATATTTTACTGCATTACTAATCATGTTAGAAATAACAGACCCTATTTTGTCCCTGTCTGCAAAGACTGGTACCGGCGCACATGGGTGAAATATGATTTCATGCGTATTGGTCAGCATTTGAGCTTCTTCTGTATTCTCTTTTACCAGTTCGTCAATATTAAAAGTGGTTTTTTTCAAATGGATCTTTCCGGATTCTAACCTGGAAAGATTCAGGAAACCATTGATCATGGCAGTCATTTTAGATACCTGGTCGTTGACCTTGTTCAGGGCATTTATGGCAAAGTTATCTTCGTTCTTTTTCGCTTTCGCATGCAGGATCTGTGTATAGCCTTTCAAGGAAGTCAGAGGGGTTTTTAACTCATGGCTGACCATCCCTATAAAATCATTTTTACGCTGTTCATCTTCTTTTTGTTCGGTGATATCCATCACTACGCCAGAAAAAATGTTATACTTTCCCAGCTCATCTTTATTGATTTTACCAAGTGAACGTAACCAGATGATCTCACCATCATCAAAACGCCTCTGGGTATAAGTCATATCATATGCTCCGCCTTTGGCGATAGCTTGGTCCATTTCCAGGATTAACTTTTCCCTGCAATCTTCTGTAACCTGGGCGATTGCCTGATCGTAGGTCATAGGTTCCGTACCTTCATAACCGAACAATGCAGCCAGGGCGGGGTTGTAGTGGAGCTCTTTTGTTTTTCCATCAATATGCCATGAACCCATCTTCGCCGCCTCAATAGCCAGTCCTAATTTTGTTTCCGCATTTTCTCTTTCTTTACGTTCGTTTACCAGGTCTGTTACTTTCGAAGCGATAATAATTATACCTTCAACGCTACGATCCTGCGCAATTATAGTAGGCTTAAAAACAAGGTTAAAATAATCTTCCTGTAATATGCTGTTATTTTCGAACTGTGCGGCAACTTCATTTCCGTGATAGATTTTGCCTGACCGATAAGTGGCAATAACTAAATCGAGGAACGGGCGTTTTTCCTGAGCAGATAAGATATCTTTTAATGATCTTCCGATGATTGCCGGGGTTTTACCTAATATCCGCAACCCTTCGTCATTGATAGCATCTACAATATAATCAGTTCCTTTTAAAACGCAGATGGCAACGGGTGCGTCCATAATCATATTCCTGAAGCGTGCCTCACTTTCGGCTAATGTAAAAATCAGCTTATACTGATCTTCCCGGGCCTCGTGTAACTCTTCGTTAGTTGTGGCCAGTTCTTCGTTTGAGGCGGACAACTCTTCATTTACTGCTGATTGCTCTTCTAGTAAATGCTGTTCTCTCAGCCTTCCAAGTGTACGTTCCGTTACGTCCATGCTTAATGCCAGGATACTATGTGTTGTTCCATCAGCATCCTTTATAGGGGTGTAAGCAAAATCCCTGTAAACGGTTTGTTTAATACCGTCTGTAAGTAATTCCAGAGGTGCGTCAAATTCGCTGTAGGCAAGACCGGTTATATAAACCTGCTGTAACAACCGGGGGAAATCCTGATCCCTGATTTCCGGCATAATATCTAACAACGGTTTCCCGATAATATCATAATTGCGGTTCCAGCGCTTCAGCAATTTGCTGTTGATCATTTCCAGCTTCATTTCCGGGCCAGTAAGGATACATATGCCGGCAGGTACTTCGTTTACAATTGTTTGTAAAAGTGTATGCTGTTCAGTGAGCTGCTGCTGGGTTTTCAGCATGTCTGCTGTTCGCTTAAGTACCCGTGCTTCCAGCTGATGGTTAAGTTCATGAAGATTTTCCCATGATTGCTTCAGCTCTGTGGCAGACACCTGGAGTTCCTCATTTGATGCGTGGAGCTCTTCATTTGTCGCTGCGAGTTCTTCATGCAACTGCTGTTCACGTGAACGGGCTTCTGCGAGTTCTTTTTGAACAAGAACAAAGGAGGTGACATCTTTAAATGTAATCACAAGATATTGAGGCTTTTTTCCTGTCGCAGAAACAGGAAGTATTTCGATCTGCCACCAGTTTTTCTGATTGGAGTCGTTAGCCAAAGAATTAATTTCAAATTCTTCCAGCTGGATTTGTTCGTTCAGGTGGATTGCCTCTGATAATGCTTTCTGCAACAAAGCCTGTCCGTGCGCCCCGGTTTTTTCTACGCTAAAAAAGTTAAATACAGACCTGTCTAATACATGTTCACATTTAATACCCGTAGTTTGTTCATATGAATGATTTACTGCAATTACTGCGTAATCTGCTGTTTCCGTCTTCACAATGAGACGGGGCACACGCATATTGAAATAAGACTGGAAAAAAGAATCTTTTAATTTGTCCATCAAAAAAGGGGTGAATAGTGCGAAGTTAATTATTCGCAATAAATTAGAGAATTGTTTGCAAAATTTATCGGGATGACTAACAACGCTATTTAGGAAGTGATTTTCAAGTTTTCCGTTGATCAGCACAGGAAGTGTTCTATCTGATCTCTTTAGGGTAAGTTGTGAGGGTCTTTAAAAACGGCGGATCATTGGCTCAAGTTTGAAATTCAGATTTTTCCTGAATAATCTAAAAAAGCATTCCTACCACAAAATCGGATGAATAACCAGGTATAAAAAGATTTTTAAAACTACCTTTACGGTAATGAATCAAGTTAGCCTGGAAAAACATGAAGAACAACGCTTAGCCGCACTCCAATCATATGATATTTTCGATACTGAAAATGAAAAGGAATATGATGATTTAACTTCACTTGCTTCCGCAATTTGCGATGTCCCCATTTCGCTGATCACTTTCATTAACGAAGACAGGCAATGGTTTAAATCTCACTACGGCACAACGCTTACGGAAAACCGTCGTGAATTATCATTTTGTACGCATGCGATTGCTTCCAGCAATGATATTATGATTGTACCAGATGCAGGTCTGGATGAAAGGTTCTTTACTAATCCAATTGTTACCGGACCTACCAGTATTGTATTTTATGCTGGTGTACCGCTGATCAATGAGGATGGATTTGCGCTGGGTACAATGTGTGTGTTTGATCATAAATCTCATCATTTATCTGAAAACCAGATTAGTGCGCTTAAAACACTGGCCAGGCAGGTTGTCGATAAGCTGGAACTGAAGCGTAAGATTAAAGTTTTAGAAAATACGAATAAGGAACTGCTCAATTCGAACGTGCTGATACAGAAGTTTGCGTCAATGGCTGCACATGATATCAAAAATCCGCTAAGTAATATACTGTTAAGTGCGGAAGTTTTGAAAAGCCGTCACGAAAAACAGAATTATGATGGCTGTTTAAAACTAATAGACCTGAATATTTCTTCCACTAAGGGATTGCTGGGGCTGGTAGATAAAATGCTGACCTACTCCCGGTCGCCCTCCGCACTGCTAGACAGAAAACAACATTTCAGTGTACACAGCCTGATCAAAAAGATTATCGGAATGCTAATTATTCCGCCAAATACGAAGTTTGTTTTACCATCAGAAAACCAGGAGATCTATTTTTCTGTAATCGCTTTCGACCAGATTATCCTTAATTTATTGAGTAATGCGATCCGATACAATGATAAACCGCAGGTAGTAATCCATGTACGGTTTGAAGAAGATGAAAACTTTTACAAGCTGGAAGTTCAGGATAACGGTATCGGAATACCGTTGGAGTATCTGCATAAAATATATGAAACGAATTTTACCCTGGATCAGGCCGACCGGAATAATGAGAAAGGAACAGGAATAGGCCTTTCTACAGTGAAAGACCTGGTGAATGCATTAAAAGGCACGATAGAGATAAAATCTGTTGTAGGAACAGGCACTACTTTTTTGGTTGCTTTTAAAAAATAATATAACTGTCCGTTAATTTCGGTCTAAAGTTCAGGATTTCAGATAAAAACAGGCGCCCTCGAACTGATAGAAAGTATTAATTTTTAAAGCAGATTTCGTCCGGTATCCAGCAGACTTTTCCTCAAAACAAGATGGTTATATTCTGCAGTATCATACAAAGCATTTTAACATAATCATTGAGGTTCATCTGGTGCACACGGCTGATTCAGCTGCCTGTTCCCCATCACATTTTACATCTTTTGATCAGTTACCGACTTCCCGTAGTAATGGAACAGATCGTTTTCATAAGTTTCGCTTAGTGGTTGCGAAGGATCGTATTCCGGACTGTTTTTTATGTTATTAACAGGGATATCGACATATACTGCGGAGGTTTCCCATTTGATCTCCTTAATCCATCCCGGTGATAGCAGTACTTTTTTTCCGGGCAGCCAGTTGCCTGTATCCACAATGAGGTACCGGATGCTCCAGGTAGTATCATCCACAATAAAATCTTCTACTTCACCAATATCCCCATCGGTAGCGTGAATGCTGTATCCCTTTACTTCGCTGGTACTCCTCAAATGCGGGTCGCCTTCATTTTTATGCTGGCCTTGCTGATGTGCGGCTACTATTTCTTCAATAGGAATCCTTGAATCTGTCATCCCCATCATGCCCATTCCTCCATAAAATGAAGTACCGAGGCGGACATCGTATGGCCACGCATAATGACTGTACAGTTCTATCTCATGCTGGCGGGAAACAGGCTTTTCTGTATCTATATCCGGACTGTTCTCGATTTGTGATTTTGTC
>Ga0247813_10003388_pt1 | contig 10278 bp, 8 predicted proteins | sample UWRJL169409C1_FD_180719 | JGI IMG/M metagenome (GOLD analysis project Ga0247813, IMG submission 180719) | Plant litter microbial communities from Arlington Agricultural Research Station in Wisconsin, United States - UWRJ-L169-409C-1 | ecosystem: Environmental > Terrestrial > Plant litter >... | reverse complement strand
ACTGTTTGCACCTTCAATAGAACGAAGGAAGACAAATGGATGAACGTAGTTGAAATCAAACCCGCGTTTACCTTCCACTTCGGCGTCAGCCCAGGTTACTGCCTGAAAAAATCCGACAGAGAACCTCTTGGTCGCATTCCAGTCAATATAATGCATTGCGGTCCACTTGCCACGGTCGCCCAATCTTCTGTCGTTAGTTAACTTTGGCGCACCAGGATCAAGCATATAAGCAAAAATGGTCTGGTACTGTACACTACCTAATGAAGCTCTCAATCTCAGGAAAGAATAGGGTGCCGTGTTATCACTTAGTAACATGGAACGGTAACCATCACCGATGAAGTTTTTATCGTAACCAAGGGCAAGGTTTAAATGTTTATTTGGGGTATAGGATAGTAAAGCAGTCACATAGGAATAATCTTTAGTCCTGTTTTCTAATTTATCGCCGCCAGCCTGACCTGGAATCACCTGGTTTTTATCAACAAAGCTGGTGTAATAGTTCGAGAACACGGCTTGATTTTCATAAAAACTCGTATAAAAAGAGAATTCTTTACCTACGTTTCCTCCAGCCTGGAATCCACGTGTATTTAACCAGGTATTTTTGCTGTCACGGAAATCACGGCCCAACTGTAAGTCCGGCAGAAAATCCGCATACACGTTATAGTCATCACCTCTAAAGTTGAACAGATGTTCATCTGTCAGTTTTCTTCTTACCCAGCGGCGGGTAGTCAAAGAATCGACACCCATATTCATCAGCTCGTTGTAACGCGCTATTAATGTCGTATCATCACTATAATAACCACGGATAGAACTATGGAATTTTGAATTCTGATCGTAGACAGCTTTATTTAATTTCTGATAAAACTGGTACGAATACGGGATAACCTGGTTAGGCGTCTGATCCTGTGCCTGCACGGCAAAAAAGCAAAGCAAAAATACTGATTGGAGTAAAATTCTCTTCATATGATACGGTATATCACTTAAATGGAGTGATTTAAATGATCTAATTCCTCAAAAATAGAGTTTTTACTTTTATATTCTTTCACCAAACCCTTCATTTTTATTACAACCTGCCGGTCATTGTTATTTCTGGCAGATTCTATCAATTCATAAATCTGCTGGGCAATATCATTAAATTGATATTCCCGCACCCTGCCAATCATAATTTTCTCATGGTGGGTCGGTAATGAATTTTCGTTATCATTGAGCAGTTCTTCGAAAAGTTTTTCTCCCGGACGTAAACCGGTATACTCTATTTTTATATCATGATTGGGTTGCAAACCAGCTAAACGGATCATTTTTTTGGCAAGCTCAACGATTTTTACCGATTTACCCATGTCAAAAATAAATATCTCTCCCCCGCTGCCCATCCATCCTGCTTCCAGCACTAACCGGCAAGCTTCCGGTATGGTCATAAAATAACGGGTGATCTCCGGATGCGTCACAGTTACTGGTCCGCCCTTTTCAATCTGCTGTTTAAAACGTGGAATTACTGATCCGTTAGATCCCAGCACATTACCGAAACGTGTAGTAATAAATTTGGTAATCGGCTTAATATCTAGATCATTGATATAACTGAGTCCATTACTGAATATAAAACTATCACCGTGAAGTGTTTTGTTGAGCGATTGCACATAAATTTCCGCAATACGTTTGGATGCGCCCATTACGTTTGTCGGGTTCACAGCTTTATCTGTAGAAATCATGACAAACTTTTTAACGCCATATTTGACCGACAAATCTGCTATAATTTTAGTTCCCATAACATTCACCTTTATGGCTTCAGATGGGTTGTCTTCCATTAAGGGAACATGTTTATAGGCAGCCGCATGATACACAAAATGTGGCTTGTAGGTTTCAAAAAGATGTTCCATCCTGGCCTTATCACGTACATCACCTATAAAAGCATGGAAGTTTTTAACCTGGTGCGTGTCGCCCAGTTCCAGATAAAGGTCATGCAATGCTGTCTCAGACTGGTCATTTAAAATGATGAGGCTAGTCTCAAATTTAAGTAACTGTCTCACGATCTCACTTCCGATAGAACCTGCCGCTCCGGTAATGAGGATTCTTTGCTGATTGAGCTGCTGCTGTATGCCGTCCGCATCAATTTCAATGGTCTTCCGGTTCAGCAGATCCTCAATATTTATATTCTGAATTTGTGCTGACTGTAATTGTCCGCCCAACCATACATCTGTCGGCGGTATATTTAAAACAAGCACACCATGCTCAAGACAGGCATCTACGATGTCATTTTTTCTGTCTACAGGGATGGTATAGGAAGCAAAGATGATCTCGTCAACTTCATGGATTCTGATCAGCTCTTCCAGGTTTTTGGCACTTAGTATTTTAACTCCATCTATAGTTTTGCCTACCTTGCGCTCATCATCGTCTACAAATGCAATCACATTTTTGTTTACACGCGCATCATGGTCAAGCGTCCTTTTTGTTGCCACACCAGCCTCTCCTGCGCCATAAATAATCACCCGTATTTTATCCAGGTTTAGATTTTTGATATATAAAAAGAAATATTTTACCAGAATTCTATAACTGATCAGCAATACAAAAGTGATCAGTCCCTGGAGGATAATGACAAGACTTGAATTGAATGCGTGACCAATAAAGAGGGAGATAACAAGATTTAAAAATAACGTTGCCGCCGTACTGATAAAAATCGCAAACAAGATCCTAAAGGTATCCTGAGCACTGGTATACCGTATAATTCCACTGTAAGATTTTACTAACTGGAATACACACAGATTAATAAACAATGTAAACAGGACATTCTGGCCAAAGGACGCTAATTGAAGACCGGAAAGATCAAAATTAAATTTGATGAGGTAGGCGACACATAGAGAAGTTAAACAGATGACTAAATCTATGATCAGGATGATCCATCGTGGAACGATATTGATTCTACTAAACAAAATATTATTTTTAAAACTGTTTATTTCTTAAACCCATAAATAACCTGTTCGATCCTTCAAATAACACACGGATGATAACAAATACTATGCCCGATGTTATTAAAATTATAATTACATCAGTTATTTTGTTAATACGATAATATATGAGTACAATATTTACTATCATCTGGATACAAATATAGATCGCTGTAACTAATAAATGAGAAAGCTTCTTTTCATTAGCAAGAAATTGATAAAAGTGACTTCGATGGGCTTCTGAGATGTTCTCCTTTCTTAAGATCCGGAAGACAATTGTTGTTACCGTATCCAATCCATAAACCAGGAGCAGCAAAATGTAGGATATGCTTCCGCTGATCAGGATCAATTTTAAAATAAAAAAAAGAAGGATAAAAGCGAGGCTGACACTTCCCACGTCACCTGCGAAACAAACTGCTTTAGTACGAAAGTTAAAAAAAAGAAACACCAGGGTGGACAAACAGGCCGCAATCAGATAATAAGGATCAATAAATGGCTGTACGTATTGATTGATAAAAAATAAAGTAAGCAGAGTTAACAATCCATATGAGCCTGTCAGCCCATTGATACCATCCATAAAATTGATTGCATTTACAGTACCTATAACAAAGATCAAGGCAATCAGAATGATATATAAAGGGCTATTAAATAATTGTAATTCATAAAACAACAGCATGACTGCGATCAGATGAACCGCCATCCTTAATTTGTAATCCCTGGGTTTAATATCATCTAGAAAGCTGATAAAGCTGATACTTAGCAGACCAGCGATAAAATACGGATCAGTAAAGCCTGTAAATGCTGCATAAAGTGTAATACCGAGACTGAAGATAATCCCTCCTCCCCGGATAGTAATTTTTGTATGTGAGCTCCTTTCATTTGGCAAATCCCTGATACCGAACTTTTCTGCTATCCTGAAGTAGGAAAGTTCCAATAAAAACAAGATACCCGTAAATAATATTACATAAATGAGCGGTTGAAAATACATCATTAAAGTTTGTTAAATGAATCAGCAGTTTCCCTGATACCTTCAGATGAGTTTAATGGAAGCTCCTTATTTAGCCAGGATTTGATCTTAGCATTACTGACGACATAACTTTCCGTCAATTTTGTGAGTCTTTCCGTATTAAGCGGAAAATGAAAACGGTCTCCCGCCTTTGCCAGATTTCTTACCCATTGCGCTGGAATCTTCCACAATCTTACTTTTTTTGTGTTGGTAGCACGGGCTAAAAGACGTACAACTTCTGTAGTGGCTAGAGGCTCATCATCAGAAATATTATAAATTCCAGATGGAAGATCTTTGCGTTTTATAATTTCATTTAAGATAAAGCAAAGGTTCTTCACACTTAAAAATGAACGCCTATTCTTGAAAGCCGCCAGCGGATATGGTAGTCCCTTCTTTACAATTTTGTATAACAGGTTCAGATTTCCTTTATTACCGGGACCATGTATCATACAGGGACGTAAAATATAGGCGAATTTACCTGGGGGCAAGTGCTGATCCATGATAAATAACTCCGCCTTTAATTTAGACTTTCCGTATGCAGTAAGCGGATCAGGTGTATACAACTCTGTTAAATCTTCATCCAGCTGATCTGCTGCCGCCTTCACAGAACTCATAAAAATGAACTGTGTTGCATTGGAAAGCAAAAAAGCCTCAAAAAGCTTTTTGGTCAGACCATAATTTACATCAAAGTATTCATCTTCAACAGCAGTCTTTTTCAGGTCGTGCGCCTTTCCGGCTAAATGTATAACTGTGGATACTTCCGGAGATAATACAGGATCAGAAATGCGTCGGAGATCGAGAGACTGAATCTCATCGTCATGGTTCAGTATTAAAAATTCTTTGAGATTCTGCCCTACAAATCCAGTAATTCCTGTTATCAGTACGCTCATATACAAATTTAACTTATAATTCTGATTCTCTAAACACTTTAGCAATTTTTTTAAGCGCCAGCCCGACTACATGGTGCATATCATAATATTTATAATCTGCCAGCCTGCCACCAAAAATCACTTTGTCCTGCTGCCGGGCGAGTGTTTTGTATTGTTGAAATAACAGATCATTTTTATCATCATTGACCGGATAATAAGGTTCATCCTTCGGCGTCCATTCTGAAGGATATTCCCTTGTAATTACTGTTTTATCCTGGGTACCGAATTCAAAATGTTTATGTTCTATGATCCTGGTAAAAGGAGTTTCTTCGTCAGTATAGTTAACTACTGCATTCCCCTGGTAATTCTGCGTATCCAGAACTTCATGATCAAACCTGAGACTACGGTATTCCAGTGTGCCGTACTGGTATCCGAAATACTCGTCGATCATACCAGTATATACTACTGTATCGGCCAAAGCATCAAACTCCTCCCGGTTTTTATGGTAATCAGCATTCAGCCTTACCTCAATATTTTCCAGCATCTTTTCAATGATAGCGGTATAACCTCCTACAGGTATACCCTGATAATCATCATTGAAGTAGTTGTTATCAAAAGTGAAACGTATCGGCAGGCGTTTGATGATAAATGCCGGTAAGGCGGTAGCCTTTCTCCCCCACTGTTTTTCAGTATATTCTTTAATTAATTTGTAATATATATCTGTACCTACTAAAGATAAGGCCTGTTCTTCCAAATTCTGCGGTTCACCGATATTCAAACCGGCAATTTGCTCTTCGATTTTTGCTTTAGCTTCTGCGGGAGTTTTTACTTTCCATAGCTGGTAAAACGTATTCATATTGAAAGGCAGATTATACATTTCTCCTTTATAATTTGCCAGGGGCGAATTTGTATACCTGTTAAAAGGGACAAATGAATTCATATAATCCCAGACTCTTTTGTTGCTGGTATGGAAAATATGCGCTCCATAGGTGTGGACATTAATCCCTTCAACTTTTTCTGTATAGATATTGCCTGCGATATGGTCTCTTTTATCTATTACCAGGCATTTCTTACCACGAAGGGTAGCCTCATGTGCAAAGATGGAACCATAAAGACCTGCACCGACAATCAGGAAATCGTATTGTTTACTCATTTTCTATATTTAAAATAACTGATTACTGCCCAGTTGGCGAGGTAATATACACTTCTGATCAATCCCAATTTTTCGATCTTGTAAAAAACCATAAAGTGAGGCTTGATGACCTTCTTTTTTTTCCTGCTTGCAGAGTTGTCCAATACCCTGTAATTAGCGAGGATCTGTTTGTTGCCATAGGCAACTTTCACATTTTTTATAATTTCCAACCAATAGACATAGTCATCACGGAGATTTTTCATGTCTTCGCGCAGATAAACTTTACCAAAAGTCTTAATATCATATAATCCTGTCAGACACGAAATGGAACAGGTTTTTAAAAGATCTTTATAAGTCACCTTTTCCGGTACAATGAAGGGCTGTAAACACTGGTTATCATTTTCATCGATCCGGGTGTGGGATGAATAAACCAATTCCGTATTCTTTCCTTTCATCAAACGGAGTTGCTCCGTGAGAAAGTCAGGATTCCAGGTATCGTCTGCATCCAGCAAAGCAATATATTGTCCTGCAGCTTCCCTGATCCCATTATTTCTTGCGGCACCACACCCTCTATTCGGTTGTTTAATCAACCGGATACGAGGATCCTGCGCAGCATAGTCCGCAACGATTTCAGCGCCTTTATCTTTTGACCCATCATCAATAATGATCATTTCCCAATCCTGATAAAACTGTTGTATCACAGATGTTATGGTTTGACTAATAAATCTCTCCCCATTGTACATAGGGGTAATGATAGAAACTAATCCTGTTTTCATTTAGGGGGTTTTTATTAAAAATTTTACAACCTCTCGGATCATAATGATCCGGCCATAAATCATTTGAGAAATCTTTCTCTTGCTCTTTCCAACGACCAATGGTGTAAAGGCACTTGTATGTCTCCGATATTTTAACAGGGGTACCTGATAGAATAACACTGTGTATTTAAGTTCCGCAACCAGCCCCAGCCATAAGTCATGACCAATTTCTTTGGTATCTGGAAAAGGCAGCGCACTTTGCAGCACCTTTTGGTTAAATGCCATGCAGGAACCGTAATAGGAACTTTTGATCATATTTTTTAATACGCCTTTTCCGGAGTTGAAATAGGCAAAAAAAGACGGGTGAAGAACCTCCAGGCTTTCATCCACGATGACGGAGTCACTGATAACCAAATCGTATGATTCCAGCTGCTTTAACATTGATTTATATTTGTGCTCCATCCACACATCATCCTGATCTGACAAAAAAATATACTGGCCTTTCGCTTGCTGTAAAGCAAACTGGAAATTTTTAATGGGATCCCGGAAGGTATGTCCTGTTAAGAGTTTGATCCTTGGATCATTAATTGTTTTAATCAGTGCTACCGTCTGATCTGCAGAGCCGTCATCTGATATAATCAGCTCATCATGTTCCCCGATCTGGCCTAATATAGAAGAGATCTGGTCAATGATAAACCGTTCACCATTATAAGTAGCCATACATACCGAATTGAAGAATGCAGGCATCATTATCTGATCAGGTAATTACTAAAGTACATACTCATGAATGATATATTTTTCATCTTTACGGTTAATCCTACAGCATGCCGTGTTACAGCATATAAAAATCCTATCTTATCACTGACAGAAGGTTTATCGCAATGATAAGCATCTTCCAGATATTGAATAAATCTTACTTTTTGTTTAGCCGCGGAAGGTTCAAAATTGGAAAAATCCTGCAGTGCTACAGCATCGATGAGGTAAAAGCTATCACTTAACAACCGGAATTTCTCCAGGAACTGGAAATCGCAAAAATCTATCTTGACTTTTTCATTATACCCATCCACACGGTGAAACATCGCTAACCTGATGAGCATGCCACTGTTTACCGGAGAAAAGTCATATAAGCTGTACTGACCATGAACCAACTTACCGGGAGGGTAACCCCGTTTATGTTTGGCGATACAGGGAGAGAAAATTACCGAGTTTTTAAGTTTCAGGATTGGTGCAAATAAATTTATATCAGGATGATTAAGCACTGATAAGTTATTTTCCTGCAAATAACCGCTGGCAAAGGTAGTATCCTGATCTAATAACAAGATCCACTCTTTTGTAAGTTCTGCGGCTTTAACAGCACCAGCATTGTAGGCTTTGCTCAGTCCCGAATTTTCTGGATCATGAAAATAAAATACATGGAAATTATTCCATTGAAAGCTATCCTTATCATACTGACGGATAGGGCTGTTATCATAAACATAAACATCCATATTAATTCCAATCTCTTCCAGGTTCTTGTCGAGGCTTATTAAAGTGAGCGACTGACTGATTTCTTGTTTGTATAAAACAACAATGGGCAGTACCTGGTTATAAAAGGATAGGGACATCATATTTTATCGAAATAGTGACCTTATTGAATTTTCAAATTGATCAAAAAGTTCAAGTTTTTTTAAGGTGTTAAATGAATTTTGCGCCAGCTTTTCTCTGAATTGTGGATGAAGCAATAACTGTTCCATCGCCAGATATAGCTCTTTTTCATTCAGCGGGTTTACAAAGATACAATCTTCGTTTTGTTTTAAGACCTCGGTAAGTCCGGTATTCGCAGTTAGGATAACCGCTTTGCGCTGACTAACCGCTTCCAGTGCAACTAAACCCCAGGATTCAAAAAAGGACGGTAAAACAAAAACATCTATTGACTGAAAAAAAGGAAGAATTTTTGTAGAATGCGGAATTAACGTGACTTTATTATTAAGGTTTTTAGATTCGATTGCCTTTTTGATATTGAGTTCTTCTTCTCCGCCACCCATCAGTATTAAACGAAAAGAGCGTTCCGGGTATTGCTGAGTTAAATCTGAAAAACAGTTAATCAGGCTATGGATATTCTTTGACTTTGTCCAGCTCCCCAGAAAACCAAACGTTACTGTTGCTGACGATTTAATGACCTCCACCGGTTCAGGCATCCACGCCGGGGGTGTATAAATAATTTTATAATTTGGAATAACGATACCAAATTCCTTTTCCCATAGCTCCTTTTGGATCTGAGAAATGAATACAATTACGGTATGCTTCCTGCTGATCAAAAATCTGTATAAAGGAAAAAGTCCTGTTGGTATCCAACAGAAAGAACCAGCAGTCGGCTGTTCATGAAAATGCCAGATATGAGGTTTGCCCAGGACCAACGCCAATAGCGGTCCTACAATATTAACTGAAGTATTCGTATAAACTGCCGTAATCTGTTGCTTACGCAATGTAAAATAAAGGCTGATTACCGCAGGTGTATTATAAACCAGACAGAGCAGGCATCTGACTAAACCGCCCCCTATCAGTTTATAGCTGTACAGCAAAGGAGCATAGAGATGCGCCAGCTTCAGTTGTTTACTAAAATCAGTATCTACAGATTTTGGCAGTACAACTACCGGTTCTGCAAGATGTTGCTGATCCAGATAAGTTAACACCCTGAACAATACAGATTCAGCGCCGAAATACAAGTTTCTATGCCCTACGAATACAACTTTTTTCATTATCTCTTCCTGCTTTCAATGTATTGTTTATCACTCTCTTTTAATCTTTCCGCCCCGTCACTCTTGGTATCAAATATCACATGTATCAAATAATTCTGGTAAGGATTAAAAGCGATGGCGGTTGAATCTTCCAGGAAAACAGACCGGCCGTAAAGAAATGAAAACGCAGTAACGCCAACAAAAACAGTGATTTTTAATAGTTTATCTTTATATACAGAAATCAGGTAAGGCAGCAGGACCAGGTTTGCGATCAGAAAATAACTTCTGTAACGATTACTGATTTCAATAAATTCATAGAAAACAAAAAATACAACTACGTTAACCATAAAAATATTAAAGAAGATATTGAAGTACCTGAATTTCTGCAATTCCTCTCTTTTGACCATAAAGATACTGAACAGCATCACATTGATGAGCACACCTACACTCAGCAGCCTGTTTGCCCCATATGTGGTTGAACTTACATACATTTTGATAATTGCTCCGGTTGTACCACCTACGATATTTGCCGCAATTGTCAGCATTTTAGTCATCCATTGTATCTGGAAAAAGAAGATTGCCAATGACAAACAGAATATCCAGATATGCGTACGGGTTTTATATTCTTTATGTACGAAAAAGTACAGGGGCACCAGCAGGATACAGGACCGGTGAAACTGGAATGCGATAAACATGACCAGGAAAAATCGCCAGAACTGCCGTTCATAAATAAAACAAACCGCACTGAAAAAGAAAAGTACGGCGATAGACTGGCGCGTCGCTACCATATCCAGAAAGAAATACATTGATGAAAAATAAATCATCACGCCAACCAAAGGATAAACCGTATATTTTTTTAAAGA
>Ga0247813_10003387_pt1 | contig 10279 bp, 10 predicted proteins | sample UWRJL169409C1_FD_180719 | JGI IMG/M metagenome (GOLD analysis project Ga0247813, IMG submission 180719) | Plant litter microbial communities from Arlington Agricultural Research Station in Wisconsin, United States - UWRJ-L169-409C-1 | ecosystem: Environmental > Terrestrial > Plant litter >... | reverse complement strand
ACCGCGGTGCCTGGGCAGAGTGGGACATCCATGAAATTGAAATGGCTGTACCGATGAGCCCTACACAAGTATTGCAGAAACGTTACGGGATCTTCAAACACCAGTCTCAAAAAGACGGCGTCGTATTCCAGGGTTCTGATTCCCGCGAATTCTGGCAACGCGCCGAAGACCGCAACAGCGAAACAGCAGAGTTGTACAACAAACTGGGTCTTGCGGAATACGCGGCGATGGAAGCGTTTGTGCGTTGGAAGTATTAACTAGTTGTTAGTGTTTAGACGTTAGTCGTTAGAAGTTTAAAGAGAGGTTGCCGGAAACGGTGACCTCTTTTTTTATAGTTTTTACCTGACACCCGTTCAGACCTCGTGCTGTTACAATCAATAATCTGAAAAATGGTATCTATACCGTCATTGGTTCAGACAAAGCTTTGCCGCACGGCATCGTTGTCCATGCAATAAAAGCAGTCATTTGTAAAACAGGCAGGGTCGTGAAGATCCTGCCTTTTTTATTGTCAAACAAAGCCGTATTTTCATCGCATTGAAATACGTTTAGTTATGAAACACCTATACCTGCTTTCTATATCCATGCTGGTTACTCTTTTCTCCTGCAGCTCCGAACAACAAGCAGAGCAAACCGAAACGAGTGCTGATACCAGCAACTTCCACTACCACGAAACTGCCCATAAACCGGAGCATCCTGCGGACTCTTCCTCCAATCCGTTCAATAGAAAAGTATTTACGGCCGAAGCGTATAAGAACGACAGTTTAGGCTGGGGGTATTTTATTTCCATGGATGGAAAGAAGACCATCAATCAACCACATGTGCCCGGCGTACCAGGAACAAAAGGCTTTAAGACGAAAGAGCAGGCTTTGAAAACAGCGAACTTTGTGATTTATAAAATAGAACACAATATGCTGCCACCCAGCGTAACGCCGGAGGAATTGGATAGCCTTGGAGTGCTGAACTAGTTGCAAGTGGAAAGGTGTAAGTTATAAATAACGCTTACTTGTTAAAAATGAGAAGTTTGATAAAATAAATACACCTAAATGTTGATACTTTTTTCCAGCTTACCACTTACCACTTATCACTTATTAATTATATTGTACTATGGAAAGTTTAACCGTATGGGATTATGGAATCATTGTTGGCTATTTGCTGGTGATGTTGTCCATTGGTTTATTTTACAGGAAAACAGGCAGCGGTAGCATTGAAGCATTTTTTATTTCCGGAAAAAATTTCCCCTGGTGGTTGGCTGGTGTGTCGCTGATCGCGACAACCTTTGCGGCGGATACACCTTTAGCCATTACAGAACTGGTCAATAATAAAGGAGGCATTGCAGGCAACTGGATGTGGTGGAACTTTCTGGCAGGGGGGATGTTGACCACTTTCTTTTTCTCCAAATTGTGGTACCGTGCCGATTTGGTCACCGATCTTGAATTGGTAGAACTTCGTTACTCCGGTAAAGGCGCGGCTTTTCTAAGGGGCTTTCGTTCGGTCTATTTAGGTGTATTCATGAATGCCTTGGTGATCGGTTGGGTGAACATAGCGCTCGTTGCCATTCTTCAGGTTTTCTTTGACCTCACCACAGAACAAGCCTTGTACTACTCCGCGGGCGCGATGTTATTTACCGTACTCTACTCCAGTCTGGCCAGTTCTCTGGGATTGGCAGTAACAGATTTTATACAATTCTTTGTGGCCATGATCACAACCATCACCTTGATGATGTATGTATTGGATGCTCCTGAAGTAGGAGGGATAGAAGGGTTGAAAGAAAAGTTACCGGAATCGGCGCTCGGTTTCTTTCCTAATTTACAGGATATAGGTTCCGGTGGTATTGCGGGTACGGCCAAAACTATAGCTTTGTCGGTCGGATCTTTTCTGGCTTATGTAGGTGTCTTATGGTGGGCAAGCTGGTATCCGGGCAATGATCCGGGTGGAGGAGGTTATGTGGCGCAGCGCATACGCCGTACAAAAAATCAACAGCACGCTATTGCAGCGACGTTGTTCTTTCAGGTCGTTAACTATTGTTTCAGACCCTGGCCCTGGATCATTGTAGGTTTGTCGGCCATTATTCTGTATCCTCAGCTGGGCGTAGACGATAAGAAATTAGGTTACGTGATGGCCATGCGCGATTACCTGCCGAACGGTTTGAAAGGCTTGTTGATCACTGCTTTTTTTATTGCTTACATGAACACCGTTTCCAGTCAGTTGAACTGGGGAACAAGTTACCTGGTACATGATTTATACAAACGATTCCTTAATCCTACCGCTACGCCGAAGCAAATTGGCTGGGTAACAAGAATCTCTTTTGCAGTCATTATGATCGCGGCATTGGCGGTGTCTCCTTTTATTACTTCCATAGAAAAAGTATGGTTCCTGGTATTGGAATGTGGAGCCGGATTGGGTTTGGTATTGATCCTGCGTTGGTATTGGTGGCGCATCAATGCCTGGGCAGAACTTACTGCGGTGGTTGTTCCTCTGATCATGTATGTCGTGTCAAACTACGTGATGGGCTGGGAGTTTCCCAATAGTTTTTTCTTAACGGTGGGTGTGACAACCATCAGCTGGATCACTGTGATGTACCTCACTAAACCGGTGAGCATGGAAATCCTGCAAAAGTTTTATGAACGGGTAAAACCAGATGGCGCATGGGATCCCGTGCAAAAATCGTTGAACATCTCTGAACGGTCTGAAAACATTGTGCCTTTATTGTTGTGCTGGATCTCTTCCGTGACCATGACTTACGGTATCCTGTTCCTGATTGGGTATTTAATATTCAGGCAATGGAACGATGCCTTCGTGATGACGTCGATGATTTCAGGAAGCTTTGTGATCCTGGCTTACAACTCGAGGAAGATTAAAATTTTTGCAAAATAGAATTGAAAAAGTTGTCAGTGGACAGTTGTCAGTGATCAGTATTGTTTAGAGATTTAATCAAGCCGGTTAGGATTTTGGAAATCTCCGTTGCTTGTGTCATTAAATAGATTCTAGATTTAGGATTAATATAATTCAACCTTTCTGCCAGGTAGAGTATGGATTTGACTTCACTGCAAGAGGATAAAGCGATATATAAAAATCTTTTGAAATGGGCTTTACTACTTCTTTCAAAGCCTTCTGCTATGTTGTTGGATATAGAGACTACTGATCGTCTTATTTGATCTTTAAATCCAAAATCTTTGAGCTGGTTAAATTCATTGTAAATACATACGGCAATATCCTGAGATTTTTGCCATGCGATCAAATCTTCAAATTTGACAATTTTCATAGTGTAGTAGATTAAAAAATAAACTGATCACTGACAACTGTCCACTGACCACTTAAAAAATATAATGAGTGATTAGTCATTTGTGAAACTAACACTACGTAAAATGAATGTGCCCACAGGGAGATTCGAACTCCCACACCACTAAAGGCACCACCCCCTCAAGATGGCTTGTCTACCAATTTCAACATGTGGGCATTGGATACTCAAAGGTAATAAATTAATGGAACAGGTCCAGCAGCGGATGGAGATAAAAAAGGTATTCGCTTGCAGAGTCATTAGATTAAAGCTCGCGACTTCCTGGATTGTAACAAAAAAACTTTCTTTTCGTTTAAAAATCAGAGGATTATTAAGATTATTCTTATAATTTTAGGTGCATGCAAGTTGAGATCAGAAAAACACCTGTTTTTATTTCCCTGAGTATAGGGTTGCTTTTTTACGGGCTGTTCAGCACGTTGATCTCAGTGGTTATCATGCACTTGAAAGAGATCTTCGGATTGTCTACTTCGATCTCATCTCTGATCCATTTAACTTTCTTCTCTACCTATATCATCGCTTCTATTCCTGCCAGCCGCATTGTAAAAGCATGGGGGTATAAGCTGAGTTTAATCACCGGTTACTTTACTACAGGTCTTGGTTGTATGATGTTTTACTTTGGCATCAACACCACTTCTTACGCTTTGCTGATGATTTCTGTTTTTGTCATGGCTGTAGGAAGTACGATGTTGCTGGTGGTTTGTAATCTGTACATTGTCCTATTAGGTGATTACAAGCGCGCCGCTTCCCGTCTTTCGTTTCTGCATAGCTTCTATGCTTTAGGTTGTCTGCTTGCTCCGCTTTACGGTTTGGAATGGATCAAGGAACTGTGGGGCATTTCTGTGGACATGGACATGGACTCTTACATCAAGTTGCTGTCGCTCTATATTGGTACGCCTTTTATCATCATGAGTAACCTGATGTATTTCCTTACGGTAATTTTCGTGTTCCTTAACCTTCCGGAATTTGATACGCAATTGTTAAAACCGTGGAACAAATTTGAAGAGCGCCACAAAAAAGTACACGTGATGCACTTTAAGCAATTGCGTTTAGGGGCTTTCGCTGTTTTCGCCTACATCGGTACCGAAGTAGCCTTGAGTGAATACCTTGTAACCTTCTTCAGTGATTTTACCTACCTCTATTGGGCAGGTTATGTAGCCGGCCTTTTGATTGGCTCGACGATGCTTATTTATATTTCACCCCGAAAAATGTTACTGTCTTTTACCATAGGTGCTTCTGTGCTTCTGTTGGTGGCCATATTTTCTTCGGGACTGGTTTCATTGATCGCGGTGTCTGCCATTGGATTTTTTAATTCCATTCTATTTCCTACCATTTGGTCTTTATCGGTGAAAGGCCTGGGTCGCTTTTCGGAACAAGGTGCAGCGATCATGGTTATGGCACACGTGGGCGGTGGAATCATTCCCTTCAATGTGGTGAATTTCTCCGGCGCAGGTGCCGATAAAATGGCTTTCATGATTCTCGTGCTCTGCTATGCCTACATTATTTTTTACGCGGTGAAAGGTGCGATTTTTGTACGCAACGATGAATTCGAGCAATCGACGCTGAGAGCGATGAAGCCGTCGAAGTAGTAAGTGGTCAGTTGTCGGTTGTCAGTGATCAGTTTTTTTATTTTTTAATTTATATGTCTTATGAAAATTATCAAATTTGAAGATTTGATTGCTTGGCAGAAATCTCAAGATCTGGCTGTTGTTATTTATAATGAGTTTGATCAGCTTAGAGATTTTAGTTTTAGAGATCAAGTAAGAAGAGCAGTGGTTTCTATCTCTAATAATGTAGCAGAAGGATTCGATCGAAGTAGTAAAGCCGATTTTGTTAGATTTTTGTACATTGCTTTAGCATCTTGTAGTGAACTTAAATCTATGTTATACTTGGCTGAACGGTTAAATTATATTTCGGCTGAAATAAGAATTGATTTTATTGGACGGGCATCTGAAATTTCAAGAATATTAACTGGTCTTATTAAATCATTGAAATAACTGATCACTGACAACTGATCACTGACCACTCAAAAAAAATGAACTCCTTCTTCGCCCTGCGACCTTTAAGTGAAGCTCTATCTGTAGAGTTGAAGAATGCCGTGGTGTATGAAATCTACAGGCAGACGAAACAAAGCATTATACTATGCTTTGATCAGGGGCAGGGACATCCCTTTTTTATTGAAGCTTTTTTCTCAGCAGAAGAATGTTTGTTGAATTTTCCGGAAACGCAATCGCGTTCGCGCAAAGCCATTTCTTTGTTGAAAGAAACCTGGGGATTGAAAGTGTTGGCTTTAGAACAGGCGGATAATGAAAGATCTTTTGTCATTCATTTGGAGAATGAATTAAGTATCGTTTTTAAATGGTTTGGGAGGCAAAGCAATATTCTTTTGTGGAAGAAAGGAGAAGTGATCTGGATGCTGCGTAATAAGCTGGAGAACGACTTAGAGTATACCGCTGCAGTCATGCATAAACACAGGGTGTGGTCAGAAGAAGAGTTTGTAGAAAAAGGAGAAGACTTGTATGCTTTTATTCCGCAATTGGGAAAGCCGGTATTGGAAGAATGGGCGAAGTATTCGCATTGGGAAGAAGTGAATCATCGGGAAGATAAATGGCGAAAGGTAAAAGCATTATTGAGTTACCTCGAACATCCGTCCTTTTACATTCTGCAACAAAACAACAGAGCAAGACTCAGTTTGTTTTATTTTAAAGAAGAAGGATCGAAGCTTATCGCGGAGGAAAGGAATCCATTGAAAGCCGCCAGTTTATATTTTCAGGCCTTCTATCGTTACAACAGGGTAGAAGCGTTAAGAGAAAAACTGGCCCATCATTTCAATAGCCGCCTCACACATCTGGCTAAGCAAATTATTCAAATAGAGAAAGGTATTGAGGCCTTTGAAAATAAGATACCGCCTCAGCAACTGGCTGATTTGATCATGGCTAATTTGCATATTTTTAAACAGACAAAAGAAGCAGAAGTACTTAATTTTTATACCAATGAACAGCTTGTTGTAAAAATCAAGCAAGGACTCAGCGCTGCGGACTATGCGGGCGTACTGTATAAAAAATCAAAGAACAGGCACACAGAGAAAGCAAACATGCAGGCGCGCTTGGAACAATTGAAGGCTCAGAAAGAACATTTATCCAAAGAGTTGGATGTTGTAACTACTGCAGAAGCCCGGTCGTTATTGAGTTTGCAGGAGAAGTATTTACCGGTTTCTGTTGAAACGAAAAAGAGCAAGGAAGAAACAACAGCTCCTGAGTTTAAAGAATATGAATACCAGGGTTATCAAATTTTTGTCGGAAGAAACGCGAAGAACAACGATCAGTTGACACAACAGTTTGCTCACAAAGAAGATTTGTGGCTGCATGCGAAAGATGTTTCTGGCTCACATGTGATCATCAAGCACAAGAACAATGGTGTATTTCCGAAACCCGTCATTGAGAAAGCCGCTCAATTAGCCGCGTTTTATTCCAAGAGAAAAACAGATAGTCTATGCCCGGTGATGTATACGTTGAAGAAGCATGTTAGGAAAGTGAAAGGAGCAGCGCCAGGAATGGTGAAGGTGGAGAAGGAGAGTGTGGTGTTGGTCGTTCCGATGGAATAGAACGCCGCTCTTCGCTCTGTTTCTCCGCTCTGTTTTTAGTGGTGGTATTTCTCACCTTTCAGTATCGTAAAACTCCTATACAATTGTTCAATAAAAATCAACCGTACCATTTGGTGATTAAAGGTCATGGGAGACAAAGCGATTTTTTCTTTACTTGCTTCGTAGACTTGATCTGAAAAACCGTAAGCACCGCCCATCGCAAAGACGAGTTGCTGGATGCCGCTGTTCATGCGTTTTTGCATCCATTGTGAAAATTCTACTGACGAGAAGCTTTTTCCTTTTTCATCCAGCAAAACCAAATAATCTGACGGTGCAAGCTTGGTAAGAAAACGTTTGCCTTCTTCCTGCTTCAGTTGATCCGGTGTCGGCTTGCTGATGCCTTTGACATTAGGGAAATAACTGGTTTCAAAAGGGGTGTAGTGTACCAGCCTCTTTTCATAAATATTATACGCCTCTTTCAACCATTGATCGTCTGTCGGTCCGATGGTCCATAAATGTACTTTCATGGATCAGAGCGTGAGTTGAAGTCCGTCGTAAGCGATTTCAATGAAATCAGGCAATTCTTTGGAGACCTGACTGTGCAATCCCATCAGGTGACTTAAATGAATGAGGTAGGCTTTCTGCGGTTGAAGTTCGGTGAGTAAAGCAATCGCTTGTTCTAAATTGAAATGGGAGATGTGCTGATCTTTATGCAGTGCATTCAGCACAATCACTTTGGATCCTTTGATTTTCCCTTTCTCTTCTTCTGAAATGTAATTGGCATCAGTGATATAGGTGAAGTCATCGATGCGGTAACCGAATACCGGCAATTTATAATGCATGACTTCAATAGGCGTAATCTTTACATCGCCTAGTACAAAAGGTTGATTTTTTACTTCATGCAACTCCAGAGAAGGGATACCCGGGTATTTATGTTCGCTGAATACATAAGAAAATTCCTTTTGTAAAGCGTCCAATACACGCTTATCTCCATACACTGGCATATCACGTTTCTGCAAGTGATTGAATGCCCGGACATCGTCTAATCCTGCTGTATGGTCTTTGTGCGAGTGGGTAAAGACTACCGCATCCAGTTTGCCGGTACGTTCGCGCAGCATCTGCTGCCTGAAATCAGGGCCGGTATCAATGACAAAGGTGGTATGGTGTTGTTCGATGAGAACAGAAGTTCTCAATCGTTTATCGCGGTAATCGAGCGACATACAGACTACACACCGGCAGGCGATAACAGGTATACCCTGCGAAGTACCGGTGCCTAGAAAAGTTACTTTCACGAGGCGGGTTGTTCTTCTTCTGGTTGTGATAGCTCTTCTTCCGGCGGTGTTGGCGGTGTGGAAGGAGCAACGAGAGGAGTTGTAATCTCCTGGTAGAATTTTTTATTCTTATCACTCATCTTGGCATCGTCCAAGGTGATTTGTTTTAAAATTTCAATGAGTGAGTTTACTTTTCCTTCCAGAGGAAAATACTTATTGATGATCGCGATTTTGGTTTCTTTTAACAAGCAGTAGCCTGAATTAAAATTACCTTTTTCGTAACGCAGAATATAATCAGACTCCGCAAAAATGTCTTCCAGTTTATTTAAGAAATTCTGTGTGTATTTTACTTCCATTAGGCGATATAAGTCTTTACAAGCTCTACGAGTCTGTCGAAGTCCAGTGGTTTAGGAAGAAAGTCATTGAATCCGGCCTCGCTGAAATCGGTTTCTGAGTAATTGCGTGCATTACCGGTAATGGCAATGATCGGTACTTTGGAGATCACAGGGTCTTCGGACTTTCTGATTTCACGGGCACAAGTCATACCATCCATCTGAGGCATGTTAATGTCCATCAGGATCAGATCAATAGGTTCCTTGTTCAGCAGTGCAATCACTTCTTTTCCGTTTTTGGCGGAAAGAATTATATAATTCTGATTTTCCAAAATCTTTTTGGAAAGGTTTTGAATCACAGAACTGTCTTCGGCAATCAGAATTTTTTTGCTCATAATGTTCTTATAATTTGATTAAAAAATCTTTGTAAGATTTATAAAACTCTTTTGCATAAGCGTCTAAGCTTTTTAGCTCGCTTTCAAGTTCAAAATAAATATTTTGTTTCAGATTTTGCTCTATTTCTCTCACTTTGTTTTCCACCTTGGAGACTCCCAAGGTACCGGCGCTGCCTTTTAGCGTATGCAGTATTTTTTGCATTTCGCTCCATTCTCCTTTAGGGTAGAAAAGGGCACACTCTTGAAGACTTTCTTTCAATTCTGTCTCAAAATCACCGTAAATATTGATGATGCTTTCTTTATCGGCCAGTTTTAATAGATTATTAACCACTTCCTTATTGATAATGGCTACCTGTGGAAGGTCGGCTGCCTTCGCTTTCTTAGGGGTACCGGGTGTCTTTTTGACCAGCCATTCCTGAATTTTAATCAGTAGATTATCAGCACTGATGGGTTTGGAAATGTAATCGTTCATCCCGCTGTTGATGAATTTTTCCTGGTCCTCCTTCATGGCATAAGCCGTCATGGCTATGATGGGAGGGGTTTTCTTTTTCAATAATTCTTTAATGGCTTTAGTTGCCGTAATGCCGTCCATTTTAGGCATTTGAATATCCATCAAGATCAGATCAAAGTTTTTGTCCCGCGCTTTCTTGATGGCTTCTTCTCCATTAGTAGCGGTAGTCACGGTACATCCTGCCTTTTCCAAAATGCGTTCCGCCACAAATAAATTGACCTGATTATCGTCCACCAGCAATACCTGTGCGTCAAAACGGATGTTTTGATCCCAGATAGGTTTGGTCGTGGCATCCAGGCTTTTCTTGCTTTCGGTGGCTTCAAAGGTAAACCAAAAGGTGCTGCCTTGACCAAAATTGGTCTCTACACCGATCTGCCCGTTCATGAGTTTGGTCAACTCTTTGGAGATGGCCAGGCCCAGTCCTGTACCGGAATAAGTTTTCGTACTCGTGGTATCGACCTGACTGAAGTCTTCAAACAGCATGTTGAGCTTGTCTTTCGGAATACCAATACCGGTATCAGAAATGGCGACTTTGAATACCTTTGTTTTTTTATTGGAAGAAACCACAGAGGCGTGAATTTTAACATGTCCTTGCTCTGTAAACTTGATCGCATTGGACGTCAGGTTGGCCATGATTTGCAGCAAGCGCGTTTCATCGGCCATGATGTAAGGCGGTACATCTTTTTCGATTTCGTATGTGAAATCTATTTGTTTGGAAAAAGCTTGCTGATAGAAAAGCGCATGCAATTTCTCAATGACGTCTTCCAAACCGATGGAGGTAAGCTTCATGTGCATTTTACCGGCTTCGATCTTCGACAAATCGAGGATGTCATTCAGGATGTTCATCAACGTTTCCGAAGAGCGTTTCACCGTTTGCACATATACTTTCTGG
>Ga0247813_10003386_pt1 | contig 10280 bp, 8 predicted proteins | sample UWRJL169409C1_FD_180719 | JGI IMG/M metagenome (GOLD analysis project Ga0247813, IMG submission 180719) | Plant litter microbial communities from Arlington Agricultural Research Station in Wisconsin, United States - UWRJ-L169-409C-1 | ecosystem: Environmental > Terrestrial > Plant litter >... | reverse complement strand
CTCAAAGTTTATTCTACAGCACATTGATTCTACAAGTTTCAGCTGCAGGTTATGCTTATACGTTAGATCTGCGTAAGAACTTCTGTAATTCCAAAGAAGCGGCGGAATACATACAACACCATCACTATGAAAATGAATTGTTGATACTAAGTAGTTTCACTTCTGGTGCTGCAGTATCGGCTTACCTGGATAAGCCTTTGTATTATCCTGAATACAAAGGATGGGGAAGTTACGCCAAGTGGAACATCAGGACCTGGGAAATCGACAAAGCGGAATTATTGAAACAAATTCACGCATTGAATAAAAATAAGCAAGCCTATCTCCTGATGAGTGACAAATCTCTAAATCCTTCCGAACCTATGCTTGCAGGACAGCTTGTCTTCCAAGACAGAGAATGTTCCATAGCCTACGTCACTACATTTGACGATGGCATCATCAACCACGAAAAATTTGAATTGTATAAGGTTATTTATCAAAAGCGGTAAACTACAGACTTTTTAAGTGAGCCAAAAGTGGTTCATAATCCCAACTGTTACTGTATTTTTCTCCATTGATAAAAAAGGACGGCGTACCATTCACACCACTTCGCATACCACTTTCAAAATCGTCTTCCACTTTCGATAGCACAGGTTCGCTGAGCATATCATTTTTAAATTGCTCTACATTTAATCCCAAACCCTCTGCATAAGAAAGCAAATGATTTTCTAAAAGTCTGTTTTGATGCTCAAAAATAAGGTCGTGCATTTCCCAAAATTTACCCTGAATTCCAGCCGCCTCTGCCGCTACTGCAGCGTTCATCGCATCAGGGTGAATATTGGTCAGAGGGAAATTACGAAAAACAAATTTCAATTGATCACCCATGGCCTCTTGTATTTGTTGCATGATAGGATAAGCTCTTCCACAATGCGGACATTGGTAATCGCCATATTCAACTAATTCTATCGTAGCCGAAGGATTGCCTTGCACCTGATCGGACGAAGTCACTTTCTTTGTCAATAATGAGCCGCTCATACTAACTTTGTTTTACGTTATCTAATTCTTCCAAGGCATTTAAAATACCATCCGCACCAGGATTCATTCCTACGGGAGATAAATAGTTCCATCGGATAATACCTTCTTCGTCGATCACATACAAGGCACGCTTGGTCTCTCCTTCTTGATCATCGTACACATCGTACAATCTGGCTACTTCCCCCTTGGGTTCAAAATCGGCCAACAATGGAAAATGGAATTTGCGATCCTGACTAAAGGCTAAATGACACCATTTACTATCCACAGAAATACCAATTAATTCTGCATTGTGCTTTTTAAAAAAGCGAAGTGTTTCATTGTAAAGCCCCATCTGATCGCCGCATACGGGACTCCAGTCTGCAGGATAAAAAGCGAGGATCACTTTTTTTCCTCTTAACTCACTTAACTTTAACTTTTGATCCGGCGTAGAATGTAAGGCAAAATCCGGTGCGGGTGTTCCGACAGCTAGCATAGTATTTTTATTTAAGTCTAAATGATTAAAGTAAATGATTGTTGATCTGAATCGGTTTAGAGAGCAAATGATGCACCGGACATCTTTTAGAAATATCAAGCAGACTATACCTCTGTTCTGACGTGAGCAATCCCGTTAATTCTATGTGCTGATCCAATACGATGCCTTCTGTTTCTTCCGTTGCTTTTTCCATAGACAACGTCACTTTAACCGTATCCAATGGCCACTGCTTACGGTCGGCATACATTCTCAATGTCATGCAGGTACAGGTCGCCAAAGCAGCATACAATAATTCTTTGGGTGTAAAACCTTCTTCGGTTCCCCCTACCGATACCGGTTCATCTGCAATCATCTGCAATTTTCCATTGCTGACTGTCGTTTTGTAATGATCTTTTCCTATAGAGGCTTCGATGAATTTATGCATGTCTTTTAGATTATGATTGTCCATGATAACAACAATTATCGGGTCAGACAAGCTTTTTGAAAGTAATAATGGACTACAACTTACAAAACCAGGTTAACAATTACCATCTATGCCACAAGCATCACCTGTATCGGTTGGAGTCACGTTGCTTATCGCATCGATTTTTTCTTTTTCTTTCCAGGCCTGCTCCAGCGCTTCTAAGAACGTGTCCGGCATTTGTGCGCCGGATACACCGTACTGTTGATCCAATACAAAAAAAGGAACACCACGTATGCCCAGTCGTTGAGCAGTCGCTTCATCACTGCGCACATTTTCTGTAAAGGCATCGGTTTGAAGCATCTTAGTTACTTCCGCGCTATCTAATCCGATATCCGAACCTGCTTGTGCTAAAACAGCATGATCAGCGATATTGGCTCCATCGGTGAAATAAGCTTTCAACAAACGCTCTTTGGCTTGATCTCCCTTATTTTTTGTCTTTGCGAATTGAATCAAACGATGTGCGTCGAAAGAATTAGCGACCACACATTTATCAAAATTAAAAGTCAGTCCCGCAGCCGCGGCTGTACCTGTTAATTGATCGTGCATCTGCTCAGACCATTGCAGTGTTTGTCCTTTAATCTCCGCCAAATATTCCAAAGGATTTTTGTCGGGCTGTGTTTTCATAGAAGGATCCAGCTCAAAACTGTGCCAGGTCACTTCGACTTCATCCTTATGCTTAAAACGACTCAGGGCCTCTTCAAACCTGCGTTTTCCTATGTAACAAAACGGACAGCGAATGTCCGACCAGATGTCTACTTTCATAACTCTTTGCTATTAATGCCCTAGAAATTAGTTAACCGTTTGGTGATAAAACTAGTTCCATGTTAGTAGCTAGACGTTTGACGTTAGTCGTTAGAAAAGACGAATCAATTGACTACTAACGACTAACCACTAACGTCTAATCACTCTGTATTCATCTCCTTGGCTGCTTCCAGCCCACTTCCCAATGCGGCTTCTACGGTACCTGTTCCATACCCGCGGTCCAAGGCTTCTCCTGCAAAAAAGAGCCTTTGCCCCACCGGTTTTATAAACTGTTGCATGAATTTACCTGCCTCTAACGTGGAATAAGAATAAGCACCTAAAGCATACGGATCATTTGTCCAATGAAAGACACGGCTGGCCAGTAACTCCTTTTTCAGTTCTTCTACTTTGATATTAAAAATGCCAGACAAGGAGTGTAAGGCATCGTTTGTCATTTGTTGCTCATCTCCTGTATACTGTAAGGCTGAAGGTCCCGACAGCCAACCGGTAAGTACAGGAACAGGATTCGGTTCCTGTGTCCACCAGGTAGGAACCTGGGCGTCTGAAAACAAAAAGAAGAATTTATGTAGGTCCACACCAGTAGCTTGTTGTACGGATTTATTCTTCCAGAAAGCCTCCTTAAATTCCAGGACAAACTTTACCACATGTCCGACCCCAAGAGCATAAGCGGCTTCCATTTTCTTAGGCAGCGGAGGAAAAAAAGCGATGGCTGCTTCTGCTCCCGCTGGAGCTTGCCATACGCCTAAAGGTATAGTAATCAACACCTGATCTGCCGTGTAAATAGTCTTTACATCCGTGATCACTTCTACCTGTGAAGCGTTCCAGTGAATCTCCTTGACAACTTCAGATAAAAAGAGTTTTACTCCATGCTCATGGCAATCCTGCCATAAGGCGTGCATCAGCATGCTGTATCCTCCGTTGATGTGGTATTGCTCCCAGGGTTGTTCCTGCTGCCATTCGTCCTTAAAAGCCAGTGTACTGGCTCTGGCTGTATCGGCAGCATCGTACCCTTCAATGTATCCGCGGATGGCTTCGACCATTTCTACATAATGCTCGCCTGAGAAATGTGTAGTTATAAATTCTTCAATAGAAATATCCTCCTTGATGTCACGCAGTTTTTCCTCCAATAAGTCCTGGTGTTGGATCACATCATAGCCTTTAGAAAATTTACCTCTTCTGTAATTCCAGATCTCTCCTTCTACATGGTGGTATACAATGCCGTACTCTTGCAACAGTTGCAACGTCAGGGGTAAATTACCGTGCACAAATTCAGCCCCTGCTTCGATGCGCACATCAAAGCCCTCTCCTTTCATACTGTGTATGCGGCCTCCGATACGATCCCTCGCTTCCAGTAGGATGACTTTCTTCCCTCTTCTACTCAATTCCCTTGCGGCACTAAGTCCTGAAGCTCCTGCTCCGATAATGATGGCATCTACTTTTGTCATGGTATATTCTTTCGTGTCACAATATAAAAAAAGGACTTCTTGAAACAAGAAGTCCTTTGATGAATCTTTAAATTCCCTACGTCAGTATTACCTGCTTCAGGTCCGATGGGTATTTCTCAGTCCGCTTAGGGCAAGACACCCCTTAAAGATTCGTTACATATTACTTAATAGAAAATAACGTGCCAATGGCATAAAGGATTTGAAACGGCATTTTATAAGATCGACAGGATAAAGGTTGCTACAATCTACTTATAAATGTGTACATTTTTCTCCGCTACTTACTTACTGTGTCTTCCATGTCTATGCTTGTGATATCCACCAAAAATGAAAGCACCTGATGCTGGCCCGGCAAATTATACTGTGCATGCGTGGATTTATTTCCAACTTTTATACTGTGTGCGTAAGGAGGCAAGGAAGTAAACATGTCTTCATCTGTCACATCGTCGCCTATACATAAAATAAAGTCAGGCTGAATGTATTGAATCAGTTTCCCTGCTATAATACCTTTATTGCAATCACTTGGTTTGACTTCAATGACTTTGCTTCCATCGAGTACATTCAGATTAAATTGGTTACTGATCACATTACTCAGCTCTTCCAGTAATTCCCTCGATCGTGTAAAAGAGAAACTGGCTTCTGCTTTACGGTAATGCCAGCAAAGACCGGTCTCTTTATTTTCAATAAATGTTCCGGGACAGCGATTGACATATTTTTCAAATATCGGCATCACGTAATTTTTCCATTTAGTATCCTGCACCCTATCCGATAACCAGGATTCAGAAGGTTTTTTAAGAAAGGCTCCATGTTCGGCCGATAAATAGACGGGCAGTTCGGCAAACACTTGTTGCATGAAGTCCCTGTCCCTTCCACTGATGATAGCGATCTGATTGTCTGATGAAGCAGCCAGTTCTCGTATCAATGTAAATATAGCCTCTGATGGAAAGGCTAAGGAAGGAATTAAATTAAACGCGGCCAATGTGCCGTCGTAATCAAATAAGAAGAGGCGTTTGGTACTTTTACTATAATCTTCCTGAATACTTTGAACAATCTTTTCGTCCACCAAGCGGGTTTTCATTTTATTTTGCTTGACTTTGATCGCATCCAACTCGCTGATAAAATCTTCCGACCACCTGAAGATATCGTACGATTTAATTCTGGACTGCATGCCATCCATTCTTGTGGCTTTCTCTACAGCATTCATGTTCAACGCTTGATACAGAGAATGTGCAATTTGACTTTTATCTGTTGGATTAATTTGAAGAGCACCTTCCAATTCTGCCGCGGCTCCCGCCATTTCACTCAAGACCAACACGCCGTCTTTATCTTGCCGGCTGGCAATAAACTCTTTCGCTACGAGATTCATTCCGTCCCTGACAGGTGTGATAAGAGCTACATCGCATACAGAATACAACCCGATAAGTTCAGGAAAACTCAAGGACGTATACATGTAGATAATGGGACGCCAGCTAAACGTACTGTACTTGCCGTTGATGCGCCCAATGGTTTCTTCCAACTCATGCTTCATTTCCTGGTATTGAAGAATGGTATCTCTGGAAGGTACGATGACCATAATGAAGACTACTTTTTCTTTCCACTCCGGATACGCTTCCAGAAACGTCTGGTAGCCTGTCAAGCGATGAATCAAGCCTTTGGAATAGTCTAAGCGGTCTACAGAAAAAATAATTTTCTTTTCTTTCTGTTCTGCTTTTACTTTTTCACGAAATTCGATGACTTCCGGTAGATGGTAAGCCTCATTGAATTTTTTATAATCAATACTGATAGGAAAAGTATCCGTACGCACCGGACGATCTTCTACAATAATATCTTTCAATGCATAATCATAGCCCAGTACACGCGCTACGGATTTGGCAAAGTATTGTGTGTAATCATTGATGTGAAAGCCTGCCAGATCAGCACCTAATATTCCGCTCAACAATTCTTTTTGCCATTGTTTAGGCAATAACCTGAACAACTCAAAAGAAGGAAAGGGAATATGGAGAAAGAATCCGATAGTTGCCTTGCTGTATTTTTGACGAAGCAAATCAGGCAGCAAAAGCAATTGATAATCATGTACCCATATCAAATCGCCTTCTTCATAGAGGGGTTCAATGGCTTTGCTGAACAGCTCATTGGCTTGTTTATAGGCATTGAAATGTTCCTCTTCAAATTGTGTGATGAATGGATAATAATGAAACAATGGCCATATGGTACTGTTGCAAAATCCGCCGTAGAATTTTTCATTGAGACCAGCTTCTATAAATACAGGAGCCAATTCAAACTCGTCATTTTTTAAAACTTCCGGCGAAGTATCTTCCGGCAAACCGTCGGCACAGCCTACCCAGGTGATCTTCTGATTAGAAGGTAATTGTCCCGTTTGTTTTAACTGACTGGCCAAAGATAAAATAGCAGATACCAATCCTCCTGAATTTTGCACCAATACTCCTTCCTCTAGTTTGAAAGGCATTCTGTAGGCAACGATAATGAGTTTGTTGATCTTCATGATGTATTCATTTTATTAATAGAAGAGGAGATAATCCTGTATACGGCATTTATCAGACTCCATGACTATAGATTTTCGGAAAGTCCTACTGACTACCGTCTACTCCACCTCTTCGCTGAAAAGACTTACATGATTGTTCTATGAATGATGCGGTTCACTATTTGAACTGCATTCTCTTCTCTTGTACACAAGGCAGTGCTTCTGCATACCAGCAAGGACAGACAAGAAACGGAGTTTAGAATAAGCAATTGCCTAACAATCCCATTTATCCTTATGCGCTATTGTTGCTCCATTCTATGAATGCGTACTTCTGTGCAATAATTGAACCTTGAGCCGATCAAAAACATAAAATGTACATTAAAGTAAAAAACAAAACTCATATTACTGGTGACCAGTAACCTAAAAGGATGGAATAAAAATACTCAAACTTGTACTGTATTGCATCATTAATACACACAATGCGAAAAATAATACACAAAAGGCCGGCAAAATTAATTCGCCGGCCTTTCGAACGTGTAAGAGAAAAATGTGATGTACTACTCGTAAATTATTTTATTGTTTTTATCCAATAAGATATATTCTTCTGTTTCAATGTAATTTCTAAAATTCTCAATGTCTTCCTTCACTAATTTTTCAAATAGCGGTGTAAATAAACGCGCTATTTTTTCACCGGCAATACCCAATGGAGCACGGTAAGAAATCACGGCTTCAATAGCGGTAGTGTTCTCATCAATTTCTCTGAATCGCACATTACCTGCATTTTCAATCGTGGCGCCGTGCAGAGACTGCCAGCCGATCATGTGATTTGGATATTGTTTTACAATTTCCGCTTTCCAGGTAAGTGTACCTAAACCTCCGGGAACTTGTGCTTTCCATTCCGATAAAGTTTCTCCCCACTCTTCAACACTTTTCAAGTGTGTCATGAACAAAGGAAGATTTTCCAATCTTCTCCAAAAAGCATACACTTCACTTACTGGTCTGTTCACGATCAATGAAGTTTCAATCCTGATGTTCTTAGCAGGATTAGGTAATCTTTTTTTATTGAAGGCAGAATATACCACACAATTACCACTCGCACCTCGGTAAATCAAATAAGCTCCAAGTGCTGCATTCAAAATACTTTTATTTTTTCCGGTCAGGGCTTTATATAACAAGGCGGAACCGGCAGAAACTGAAACGATACGTTCAGGTCCGGATACGTTGATGTTTGATTTGACTTCCATAGTTGTAAGGTTTTGATGAATACAATTAAAAGCTATTCATAAATTATACCATTCTCAATAAATGCTCATACACCTCTTATAAGGCAGCTGCCTGACCCCTAAATCCGCTAAAGGGGATTTTGAGAGCGTAGAAACAGAGCGGAGAGCGAAGGATGAAGACTGTTTCTCCGCTCTGTTTCTTATTATCTAATTACCTGCCCCCTAAATACCCTAAAGGGGACTTTGTTTCCTCGATGATGTGGGTATAGGATTTGTTTCGAAGGACAAGCATTTATCCAACAACCATAAAAATAGAAACATACAAGTCATTCGATCTCCGCTCTCTCTCTCCGCTCTCTATATTACGCTCCTATGGCTCTACCTAAAATATGTTCGCCGTGTTTGGCTCTGATCTTGTCCATGGCCTGGTATAAATTGATGGTACGCTTCGGATCATCGAATAAACTGATCTGATAATTCCCATGCACCAAATCGCTCAGGCGAACACCGATCAAACGCACAAGCATACGCTTGTTGTATAATTTTTCAAATAAGTCTGTGACCTTCTCCATCAGAAATTCATCGGAGGATGTATAGAGAAAAGAACACTGTTTGGTTTGTGTATCAAAATTAGAATAACGGAGTTTTACTGTCAGGCAACCGGTCAGAAAATTTTCTTTGCGCAAGCTAAACCCCAACTCTTCTACCATCTTCAACATCTTGGCGCGTAACATTTTTACATCGATGGTATCGGTTTCGAAAGTGGTTTCTGTTGAAATTGATTTACGTTCAGAATAAGGCTCCACCGGTGTATGGTCTATGCCATTGGCACGCTGCCACAGCAAAGGACCGGTTTTACCAAACATGGATTCCAATAGCTTCACCGGCATGGCACTCAATGTTTTTACATCCACCACTCCTACTTGCTGCAACTGTTCCGCAGTCTTTCTGCCGATCATCGGAATTTTCTCTACACCCAATGGAGAGAGAAAGTGTTTTTCATTGCCAAAAGGAATGTGTAATTGTCCGTTGGGTTTAGATTCTCCGGTAGCGACTTTTGAAACGAGTTTATTTTTAGACAAACCAAATGAAATCGGAAGTTCTGCTTCTTTCATGACGTATTGTCTCAGTTCACTCGTCCATTTCATGCAGCCGAAAAACTTATCCAATCCTGAAATGTCTAAGTAAAACTCATCAATGGAAGCTTGTTCAAATACCGGCGCTTTCTCTGAAATAATTTCACGAATCACTTTCGATTCTCTGCTGTACTCTTCCATGTCTCCTTTGATCCAAATGGCATGGGGACAAAGCAAGCGAGCCATCTTGGACGGCATGGCAGAATGTACACCGAACTTTCTCGCTTCGTAACTGCACGATGCCACTACACCCCGATCACTTGAGCCTCCTATGATGACAGGTTTGCCGGCGAGCTCACGGCGCTTCTTTACTTCCACTGAAACAAAAAAAGAATCCAAGTCCATGTGCACGATGGAGCGTTTTTCATTGTCCTGTATCATATGATTTCTTTTTGTACGATGGGTAGTTTTTCCATGTAATCCACTTCCAGGGTGGGATAATTAAATTCTTGCGATATTTTACCCGTCAATTTATAAAACCCATTTCCTTTAAAAGGATAACGATTCAAGGAAGGCGGAAAATGAACCGTATCAAACGTCTTACTTTCTCGGTCAAAGAAATGACCGAAAGCCATGCGTTCACCTTTAGACGTGTAACTGTTTTTTAACGTAACGAAATAACCGACCATCGTTACTTTTTTATTTAAATAGATTAATTGCTCGGAAGCTAAAATGCCCGTATTGGATTTCTCCGGTAATAAATCAAATGGAAAGCACAAAGGAAACTGTAGCAATTCTAGTTGATCGTAAGCTTCTTCGTAAGAAAAACTTTTTAGTTCCGGCAGTTCCAACTCTTTCAGATCCGGTTCAAAAAGCTCCATACCACGGGAAACCTGAGCCGATTTAGAAAATAAACGAAAGCTTTCCAGTAACAAAACTTTTTTTGATTTGCCTGTAAATCGAAACGCGTCCATACGAATCAACAACATCAGTTGCTGATGAGAAACAGGAATACGTTTTGTAAAATCATACAAATCTTTATAGGGTCCATTCACAGAGCGCTCCAAGGCGATGACCTCTCCTATTTTACTTTCCAGGGAATGAATGTAACGGAAACCGATATACAATTGCGTCCCCTCAATGGTATCCCGGTAATCTCCCTTGTTCACACAAGGTGCATGGATGATGGCACCCGCCATGCGTGCTTGTTGCACGTAATACTCGCGCGGATAAAATCCACCTTCGTTGTTCAGCACTGCCACAAAAAATTCCATGGGGTAATGAACTTTCAAATACAAGCTGTGGTAACTCTCTACCGCGAAACTTGCCGAGTGTGCTTTCGAAAAAGA
>Ga0247813_10003385_pt1 | contig 10280 bp, 10 predicted proteins | sample UWRJL169409C1_FD_180719 | JGI IMG/M metagenome (GOLD analysis project Ga0247813, IMG submission 180719) | Plant litter microbial communities from Arlington Agricultural Research Station in Wisconsin, United States - UWRJ-L169-409C-1 | ecosystem: Environmental > Terrestrial > Plant litter >... | reverse complement strand
CAGGTCGCCTCGGCGATCGACAGGTTGTCGCCCTCGATGAGGGTGGCGAGGAGGCGCGGCCAGGTCAGCTCTGTAGACATGGCTCAAATCCTAACGATTGGTCGGCGACAGGCCCCGGATAGCAAAACGTGACACGGGATATCGGACATAATGGATAAGTGACTACGACCTCACTCTCTCCCTCGATCGGTGCCCCCGCGGTCAACCGTCCCAACTCCGTTGCCGTCGGCACGATCGTCTGGCTCGGGAGCGAGGTGATGTTCTTCGCCGGACTGTTCGCGATCTACTTCACGCTGCGGTCCACCTCGCCCGAGATGTGGCAGTCGGAGTCCTCACTGCTCAACGTGACCTTCTCCGGCATCAACACCGGCATCCTCGTGGCCTCCTCGTTCACCTGCCAGTTCGGCGTCTTTGCCGCCGAACGCCTGCAGCACCGCCGCACGAGCTGGAAGCTGCGCGACTGGGGCATGGTCGAGTGGTTCTTCGTCACCTACGTCATGGGCGCGATGTTCGTCATCGGCCAGATCTACGAGTACGCACTGCTCGTGAGCGAGGGTGTCGCCCTCGACTCGAACTCCTACGGTTCGGCGTTCTACATGACCACCGGGTTCCACGGCCTGCACGTGATCGGCGGCCTGATCGCCTTCCTGCTCGTCATCGGCCGCGCGTACGCGGTGCGCAACTTCGGCCACAAGGAGGCGACAAGCGCGATCGTCGTCTCGTACTACTGGCACTTCGTCGATGTGGTGTGGATCGGCCTCTTCCTCATCATTTACGTCCTCAAGTAAGAATCGGAAACCCCCAGCACCATGGCGAAAAAGTCACAGACTCCGGCACGCACTGCTCGTAAGGCAGGCCGTCGCCATCCCCTCGCGACCGTTGCGCTCCTGATGATCGGCCTGGTCGGAACGGGTGGGGCCTACGCCCTGTTCACCACGACCGCCTCCGCCGAGACCACCGCGGCCGACGAGCAGCTCGTCGACGAGGGCGCCAAGCTCTTCGCCGCGAACTGCGCCACCTGCCACGGCAAGAGCCTCGAGGGCACCACCGAGGGTCCGACCCTGCTGGGTGTCGGCGAGGCCGCCGTGCACTTCCAGGTCGACACCGGCCGCATGCCCCTCGCCGCCAGCGGCCCGCAGGCGCCCGAGAAGCCCGTGCAGTTCACCGAGGAGCAGATCAAGGCCCTCTACACCTACGTCGGATCCAAGGCCCCCGGCCCCGGCATCCCGGCCGAGGAATACCTCGACGGTGAGGGTGACGCGGCCCTCGGAGCGGAGCTGTTCCGCATCAACTGCGCCATGTGCCACAACGTCGCGGGCGCCGGCGGCGCCCTGACCGAGGGCAAGTTCGCCCCCTCCCTCGCCGGTGTCGAGTCGGTGCACGTCTACGAGGCCATGGTCACCGGCCCGCAGAACATGCCCGTCTTCAACGACGCGAACATCTCGCCCGAAGACAAGGCGAACATCATCTCCTACCTGACCTTCCTCAATGAGAACCCGTCTCCCGGCGGATTCGACCTGGGCAACCTCGGTCCGGTCTCCGAAGGCCTCTTCATCTGGATCTTCGGTCTTGGCGCCATCGTCGCCATCACCGTGTGGCTCACCGCCAAGTCCAACTAGCACCCCATAACGTGACGAATTACCGCGCTCCTCGCGCAGTGAAGGGAAAATAATGGCAGACGACCACGGTGCAGGCACCGCAGTCGAGAAGTCGGCGCCCCGCACCGACTCATCCGGCACAGCAGTTGTGCTCGCCGAGTCCGACGCGATCCAGAACCCCGGATTCCCGCCCCATCGCCTTCGTGTCACCGACACCGACCCGAAGAAGGAGAAGCTGGCCGAGCGCCGCGTCTCCGGATTGTTCTTCCTGTCGATCATCGGCAGTGTCCTGGCGGTGGTGTTCTACATCGTCTTCCCGATCGTTCCGGGCGACCTGGCCTCGATCCGCGTCAACACCCTGAGCCTCGGTCTTGCGATCGCGCTCGGCCTGCTCGGCATCGGCATCGGTGCCGTGCACTGGGCGAAGTCGCTGATGTCCGACGCCGAGATCGTCGAACAGCGCCACGGCACCCGCGGTACCGACGCCACCCGCGCCAAGGCCGTCGAGGTGTTCACCCTCGGCAACAAGGAGTCCGGCTTCGGCCGACGCACCCTCATCCGCAACAGCCTCATCGGTGCGATCGCCCTCACGCCGATCCCCGCCGTTGTGCTCTTCCGCGACCTCGCTCCCGCCGAGGACCCGGTGCCGCTGCTCAAGCACACCATGTGGAAGGAGGGAGTCCGCCTCACCCGCGACCCCTCCGGCGAGGCGATCAAGGCCTCCGACGTGACCCTCGGTTCGGCGTTCCACGTCATCCCGGAAGGGCTGAACGACTCGCACCACCGCCTCGAGGAGAAGGCGAAGGCCTCCGTGCTGTTGATGCGCCTCCAGCCCGAGGACCTCAACGAGCTGCCCGAGCGCGAGAGCTGGTCCTACGACGGCATCGTCGCGTACTCCAAGATCTGCACCCACGTCGGCTGCCCCGTCGCCCTCTACGAACAGCAGACCCACAACCTGCTGTGCCCGTGCCACCAGTCGCAGTTCGACGTCGCCAACCACGCCCGCGTGATCTTCGGCCCGGCGAGCCGTCCCCTGCCGCAACTACCTATCACGATCGATGAAGAGGGTTACCTGGTCGCCCAGAGTGACTTCCACGAACCGGTCGGCCCAAGCTTCTGGGAGCGTGGAATCAATTGAGCACCACAACAGACACCCCCACGACCACGGCGGCCCCCGTCGCCGTCGCACCGACACGCGGCTCGCGATTCACCTCCGCCGCAGCGAACTACATCGATGAGCGCACCAGCATCTCCGGCCTGGTCAAGGAGGTCGGTCGCAAGATCTTCCCCGACCACTGGTCGTTCATGCTCGGCGAGGTCGCGCTGTACAGCTTCATCGCGATCCTGCTCTCCGGCACCTTCCTGACCTTCTTCTTCGACCCGTCGATGGTCGAAGTGGAGTACGAGGGCTCGTGGATCCCGCTCAAGGGCATCGAGATGTCCGCCGCCTACGCGTCATCCCTCGACATCTCCTTCGAGATCCGCGGCGGACTGCTCATGCGCCAGGTACACCACTGGGCGGCACTGCTGTTCATCGCCTCCATCGGCCTGCACATGCTGCGCATCTTCTTCACGGGTGCCTACCGCAAGCCGCGTGAGCTCAACTGGTTCATCGGCTTTGTGCTCTTCGTGCTCGCCATGGCCGAGGGCTTCACCGGCTACTCGCTCCCCGATGACCTGCTCTCCGGCAACGGACTGCGCATCATCGACGGAATGGTCAAGGCCATCCCGGTCGCCGGCGTCTGGGTCTCCTACCTGCTGTTCGGTGGAGAGTTCCCCGGAACCGAGATCGTCGGCCGCCTCTACTCGCTGCACATCCTGCTGCTGCCCGCGATCCTGATCGCCGCCCTCGGCGTGCACCTGCTGCTGCTCGTGATCAACAAGCACACGCAGTTCGCCGGGCCGGGCAAGACCAACGACAACGTCGTCGGTGTGCCGGTCATGCCGGTGTTCGCCGCCAAGGCCGGTGGATTCTTCTTCATCGTCTTCGGTGTCATCATGCTGATCGCCGCGACCTTCACGATCAACCCGATCTGGAACTACGGTCCCTACGACCCGTCCCCCGTCTCCGCCGGAACCCAGCCCGACTGGTACATCGGATTCGCCGACGGTGCGCTGCGCCTGCTGCCCCCGGGACTCGACCTGCACCTCGGTGACTTCACCGTGCCAATGGGTATCCTCATCCCGCTGCTGGTCCTGCCGCTGTTCCTGGCCGCCGTCGCGTTCTACCCCTTCATCGAGGCGTGGATCACGGGCGACAAGCGCGAGCACCACATCCTCGACCGCCCGCGCAACACGCCCGTTCGCACGGCGATCGGCGCGGCCGGCGTCACGTTCTACGCCGTCCTGTGGGCTGCTGCGAGCTCGGACCTCATCGCCACGCACTTCGGCCTCACGATCGAGGGCGTCATCCACACGCTCCAGGCGCTCACCATCCTCGGACCGGTGATCGCGTACTTCATCACGAAGGCCGTCTGCATCGGCCTGATGAAGAAGGACCGCGAGATCGCCCTGCACGGCTACGAGTCGGGTCGCATCGTGCGCCTCCCCGGAGGCGAGTACATCGAGGTGCACCAGCCGGTCGACGAGTACGAGCGCTGGAGGCTCACGAGCTTCACCGAGTACCAGCCGCTGATGATCCGTCCGAACGAGCAGGGCCGCATCACCGTGAACCAGCGCGTCCGCGCCGTGTTCTCCCGCTGGTTCTTCGAGGACCGTATCGTCCCCGTGACGAAGGCCGAGATCGAGCAGGCCCACCACGGCGAAGGCCACTAGTTCCCCATCGCCGGACAGCGCAGTGAGCACCGCGATTCTCGCGGGCTGGCTGCGCTGTCCGCGTTGTGGCACCGACCTCGAGCCGCACGGCGCGCTCTCCCTCGCCTGCGCCGCCGGGCATCACTTCGACGCCAACCGTCGCGGTTACCTGAACACGCTGGACGCCTCCCGCGGCATCCTCGGTGACACCCGGCCGATCCTGCTCGCGCGCGACGCCTTCCTCGCCCGCGGGCACTACCGTCCGATTGGGGATGCGCTCGTCTCGGCGCTCCCCGACCGGGGCGACACGTCGATCCTCGACTCGGGCTGCGGAACCGGCTACTACCTCCGACACATGCTCGGGGCACGTCCCGGAGCCTCGGGACTCGCCCTGGACGCCTCGGCGGCCGCCGTGACGCTCGCGGTGTCGGCGAGCGGCAGCCCCGGCCTCGTGGCCGACGTGTGGCGGGAGCTGGCCATCCGGAGCCACCGTGCCGACGTGATCACCTGTGTCTTCGCCCCGCGCAATGCCGCCGAGTTCGCGCGCGTGCTGCGGCCAGGAGGGCGGCTCGTGGTCGTCACCCCGTCCCCCGGCCACCTGGCCGAGCTGCGGGCCGAAGGTCGGCTGCTGGGTATGCAGGAGGACAAACTGGGTCAGCTGGACGCGTCCCTGGATGGGCTCTTCGCCCTCGAGCGTCGCGAGAGCCTCGACTACCCCGTGCGGCTCTCCCCCGCCGAGGCAGACCTCGTTGCCGCGATGGGCCCGAGCGGGCACCACGAGCTCGGTGCGGCGCCGACGACCGGTGATCGCGACGTGCGTGTCGCGGTCGACCTATCGGTGTTCAGCGCGCGCTAGAAGACACGCTTGAGGAAGTCGGCGGTCGAGAGGTAGCCGAGACCCTCGTAGAAGCCGGCGCCACGCCGGCTCGCCACCGTCAACTGGCGCGCACCACGGGCGCGGCACTCGTCCTCGGTCGCGGTGACCAGGCTCGCGCCGATGCGCTTGCCGCGTTCGGACTCCTCCACGACCAGTTCCTGCAGCTGGGCGGCCGGACCGTTGGTGTGCATCAGGCGGGACAGCGTGGTCAGCGTGTAGCCGCGCACAACACCCTCGTCGCTCTCCTCGACGAGGATGAAGCCGTGAGCCTCGGGGTCGAGGAACCCGGCGAAGGTCTCGTCGAACGCCTCCCGGTCGGGGAGGTAGCTCTCAGCGAGCTGCTGGAGCAGGGCGAACACGGTATCCGCGTCGCCCGGTCGTGCCGAACGGATGGCCACGGCTCTAGTGGGCGTGGTAGCCGCGATAGAACTCGTACTGCCAGCCGACCAGGCTGACCACTACCACGGCTCCACCGATCAGGCTGACCCAGACACCCACGGCGAGGCCGAGGAAGACCAGTGCGCCGCTCGCGCCGAGCATAACCGGCCACCAGCTCCACGGGGCGAAGAAGCCCTGCTCGGCATCGCCGTCGTCGATGTTCGCGTCCACGCGGTCCTCGGGCAGTTCGCCGCCCTGGGCGGAGTGGACCTGGCCGACGTAGAACGCGATGAACGCGGAGAGCACACCGCTGAGTCCGATGGCGACGCCGCCCACCCAGTCGATCGAACCGTGGTTCGACGCCAGGAAGTGCGGGTCGAGCAGCGACCAGACGATGTACGCGATGTCCGCGGCGAAGAGGAACGCAGCAAGAATCCAGAAGATATTCGCATTGGCCTTCATGGCTACTTCACCTTCTCATCGGCTTTGTCGTACACGGGGGCGTCGGGCGCGTCCTTGGCCGGCCCGATGCCGACGGGGATGCCGGCCTCCGGGTGGTTGAGGTCGAAGGCGGGAGCCTCCGAGCGGATGCGCGGGATCGAGGTGAAGTTGTGACGCGGCGGCGGGCACGACGTCGCCCACTCGAGTGAGCGGGAGAAGCCCCACGGGTCGTTGACGGTGACCTTGGGAGCCGTGCGCGCCGTGATGTACACGTTGAAGAGGAACGGCAGCATGCTCGAGGCGAGGATCGCCGCTCCGATGGTGGAGAGCTGGTTCATCCAGGTCAGGCCGTCTTCGGGCAGGTAGGTCGCGTAACGACGCACGCCGCCCTTCACGCCGATCCAGTGCTGGATGAGGAAGGTCGTGTGGAAGCCGATGAACAGCAGCCAGAAGTGGATCTTGCCGAGACGCTCGTTGAGCATCTTGCCGGTCCACTTCGGCCACCAGAAGTAGAAGCCCGAGAACATGGCGAAGACGACCGTGCCGAACACCACGTAGTGGAAGTGCGCCACCACGAAGTAGGTGTCGGAGACGTGGAAGTCGAGCGGCGGGCTGGCCAGGATCACACCGGTGAGACCACCGAAGGTGAACGTGATGAGGAAGCCGATCGCCCAGAGCATGGGGGTCTCGAACGTCACCGAACCACGCCACATGGTGCCGATCCAGTTGAAGATCTTCACACCCGTCGGTACAGCGATGAGCATCGTCATGAGCGAGAAGAACGGCAGCAGCACCGATCCGGTCACGTACATGTGGTGAGCCCACACCGTGATGGACAGCGCCGCGATCGCGATCGTCGCGTAGACGAGGGTCTTGTAGCCGAAGATCGGCTTGCGGCTGAACACCGGCAGCACCTCGGAGATGATTCCGAAGAACGGCAGCGCGATGATGTAGACCTCCGGGTGACCGAAGAACCAGAACAGGTGCTGCCAGAGGATGACGCCACCGTTGGCCGGGTCATAGATGTGCGCGTTGAACACGCGGTCGGCGCCGAGCGCGAACAGGGCCGCGGCGAGAACCGGGAAGGCCATGAGCACGAGGATCGAGGTGACCAGCGTGTTCCAGGTGAAGATCGGCATGCGGAACATCGTCATGCCGGGCGCGCGCATCGTGATGATCGTGGTGATGAAGTTCACACCTCCGAGGATCGTTCCGAAACCGCTGAGCGCGAGCCCGAAGACCCAGAGGTTTCCGCCGATACCCGGCGAGAACGTTGTGCTCGACAGCGGTGCGTAGGCGAACCAGCCGAACGACGCAGCACCCTGCGGGGTGAGGAAGCCGGCGACCGCGATGAGCGAGCCGAAGGAGTAGAGCCAGTACGCGAAGGCGTTCAGTCGCGGGAAGGCGACATCCGGAGCACCGATCTGCAGCGGCATCAGCACGTTCGCGAACCCGGCGAAGAGCGGAGTCGCGAACATGAGCAGCATGATCGTGCCGTGCATCGTGAAGAGCTGGTTGTACTGCTCCTTGGTCGCGACGATCTCGAGTCCCGGCGCGAAGAGCTGCGCCCGGATCACGAGGGCCATGATGCCGCCGATGCAGAAGTAGATGAACGACGAGATCAGGTACATGTACCCGATGGTCTTGTGGTCCGTCGAGGTGATCCAGTTGACGAGGACGTTACCCGTGCGGGCGACGCGGGCCGTGCTGTAGCCCGGTGCTGCTGTAGTCATTCGGGCCTACTCCTCGTGTTCGACTTCACGGCCACCGGTGCCCGGCAGGTTCGTGTTCGTGTTGTAGCTGGCGTCGAGGCGACCGGTCTGGCCGGCGTCCTTGAGCGATTCGATGTACTCGTCGTATTCGGCCTGCGAGACGACCTTGACCTGGAAGAGCATGAGCGAGTGGTACTCGCCGCAGAGCTCGGCACACTTGCCCTGGTAGGTGCCCTCCTTGGTGGGCACGAAGTACCAGTGGTTCGTCTTGCCGGGAACCATGTCCTTCTTGTACAGGAAGTCGATGATCCAGAAGGAGTGCAGCACGTCGCGCGACTCGATGTCGATCTGGACCTTGGCGTTGACCGGGAGAACCAGCACGGGCAGTTCGTCGAGGTCGACGCTGTCGCCGTTCACGCCCTCGTCGAGCTCCTGGCCCTGGATGCCGGCGCTGTAGACGTTCTCGTTGAGGTAGTTGAAGTCCCACGCCCAGCGCTTGCCGAAGACCTCGATCTTGACGTCGGGGTTGCCCGGGTCGGCCTCGATCGCGGCCTGGTCACGCGCCGTGAAGGCGAAGAAGCCGAGCACGAGGATGAGCGGCACGATCGTGTAGAAGATCTCGATCGGCAGGTTGTAGCGCATCTGCACCGGGAAGCCGGTGTGGCCCTTGCGACGGCGGTAGACGACCGCCGCCCAGATGACCAGCCCCCAGGTGATGAGACCCACGATGAGGAGCACGATCCACGAGGTGACCCAGAGGCCGATGACCTCGGAAGTGTGATTGGTGACGTCGGGTCCACCGGGCAGATAGCCTCGCTGTTGTTCGGCTGTGCAGCCGGCGAGTATGCCAGAGAGGGCGAGTGCAACCGGAATTGCAACCCATCGTAAACGGCGGTTCGAGCGCACCTGTGACCTCTCGGATGACGCGGACTAATACCTCGCCAGTCTATAACGACGAAAGAGGCGCCGACCTCCCGGTCGGCGCCTCTGCGAGCGTGTCCCCCGCTTTTTTCGCGGGAAAAGTCGTGCTTAGTGGAACGAGTCCCCACACGCGCAGCTGCCCGCGGCGTTCGGGTTGTCGATCGTGAAGCCCTGCTTCTGGATGGTGTCCTCGAAGTCGATGGACGCACCATCGAGGTAGGGGACGCTCATCTTGTCGACGACCACCTCGACGCCGTCGGCGAATTCGACAGTCGCGTCGCCGTCGAGCATGCGCTCGTCGAAGTAGAGCTGGTAGATGAGACCCGAGCAGCCACCCGGCTGCACCGCGACGCGCAGGCGGAGGTCGTCACGACCCTCCTGCACCAGCAGGCTGCGCACCTTCTCGGCCGCGGCGTCGGAAAGACCTACGCCATGAGCAGCGGAGGTGGTCTCGGGGGCGGTGAGCGTTGTGTCGGTCATGTCTTAATCCTACGCGCGGTCGTTGAGCTTTGCCAGCAAGACGGCCTCGGTGAGGATGGCGCGCCGGAAAACCCCGAGGTGCAGGGACTCGTTCGGGCTGTGCGCCCGGGAATCCGGGTCCTCGACGCCGGTGACCAGGATCTGCGCGTCCTCGAACAGCTCCACCAGGTCGGCGATGAATGGGATGGATCCGCCCACACCCATCTCGACCGGCTCGACCCCCCACGCCTCGTGCATGGCCGCCTTCGCGTCGGTCGCGGCCCAGCCCGTGGTGTCCACGAGGAAGGGGTTGCCGCGGTCGACGTCCGAGATCTCGACGTGCGCTCCGAACGGAGCATTCTCGAGCACGTGCTTCTCGAGCGCGAGGTAGGCGTCTGCCGCGGTCTGTCCCGGCGCGATCCGCGCGCTCAGCTTGACGGTGACGCTCGGCGTGAGCGTGTTGGAGGCGTTCTGAACCGTCGGCGCGTCGATGCCGGTGATCGTGATGGCCGGCTGCGACCAGATGCGGCTGAGGATGCTGCCCCGCCCGACGGAGGTGACCCCGTCGAGCAGTCCCGCCTCTTCGCGCAGCTGCTCCTCGTCGTAGTCCGGCGTCTCGCCGTTGTACGAGGTGAGACCCTCGACCGCGACGGCGCCTTCGGCGTCGTGCAGGGTGGCGAGCAATTGGATCGTGGCGAGCATCGCATCCGGAACCGCACCACCGAACATGCCGGAGTGAGAGGCGTGAGCGAGGGTCGAGACCTGCAGCTTGAAGGTGACGTTGCCCCGCAGGCCGACGGTGAGTGCGGGGGTCTCGGTGTTCCAGTTGTCGGAATCGGCGACCACGATCACGTCGGCGCGCAGCTGGTCCTGGTGCTGCACGAGGAAGTTCTTGAACGAGCGGGAGCCGAACTCCTCCTCCCCCTCGATGAAGACGGCGAGGCCCAGATCGAAGTCGGTGCCCGCGGTCTCGATGAGCGCGCGGATGGCACCGATGTGCGCCATGACGCCGGCCTTGTCGTCGGCGGCACCGCGGCCGTACAGCCGGTCGCCGCGAACGGTCGGCTCGAAGGGAAGGGAGTCCCACTGCTCGTCGTGTCCGGGAGGCTGCACATCGTGGTGCGCGTAGAGCAGGATCGT
>Ga0247813_10003384_pt1 | contig 10281 bp, 8 predicted proteins | sample UWRJL169409C1_FD_180719 | JGI IMG/M metagenome (GOLD analysis project Ga0247813, IMG submission 180719) | Plant litter microbial communities from Arlington Agricultural Research Station in Wisconsin, United States - UWRJ-L169-409C-1 | ecosystem: Environmental > Terrestrial > Plant litter >... | reverse complement strand
TTGCGGACGGAAGCTGTCGGTTAACCGACAGCTTCGAGCCGATAGAACAGCGCCGCCCACGTGTCCGCGCCAATCGAACAGCGCGGGGCCCGTCTGACAGCGCCGAGTAGGCCGGTCTGACAGCGCCGAGTCACGGCACCGCCCGAGTAGGCCGGTCTGACAGCGCCGAGTCACGGCACCGCCGCAGCAGGCGCGTCTGACAGCGCCGGGTTCCGACGAGTGGCGCTAGCTCTGCTGGTAGGGGGCGACCACTACCTCGACGCGCTGGAACTCCTTGAGGTCGGAGTAGCCGGTGGTGGCCATCGAGCGGCGCAGGGCTCCCATGAGGTTGACCCGGCCGTCGGCGACCGACGAGGGGCCGTTGAGGATCTCGGCGAGCGGTGCCAGTGTCTCGACCTGCACGCGGCTGCCGCGCGGCAGCTCGGAGTGGTGGGCCTCGGCACCCCAGTGGTATCCGCCGCCGGGGGCGTCGGTGGCGCGGGCGAGAGCGCTGCCGAGCATAACGGCGTCGGCACCGACGGAGACCGCCTTGACGATGTCGCCGCTGTTGCCGAGGCCGCCGTCGGCGATCACGTGCACGTAGCGGCCGCCGGACTCGTCCATGTAGTCGCGGCGTGCGCCGGCCACATCGGCGACGGCCGTGGCCATCGGTGCGTGAATGCCGAGGCTCGCGCGAGTGGTGGATGCCGCGCCGCCGCCGAAGCCGACGAGAACGCCGGCCGCACCGGTGCGCATCAGGTGCAGGGCCGCGGTGTAGGTGGCGGCGCCGCCCACGATCACCGGCACGTCGAGCTCGTAGATGAACTTCTTCAGGTTGAGGGGTTCGGTGCTCTTGGAGACGTGCTCCGCGCTCACCGTGGTGCCGCGGATCACGAACATGTCGACGCCCGCGGCGACGACGGTCTCGTAGAACTCCTGCGTGCGCTGCGGGCTGAGGGCGCCGGCGACGGGCACGCCCGAGGCGCGGATCTCGGCCAGGCGGTCGCGGATCAGCTCCGGCTTGACCGGCTCGGAATAGATCTGCTGCATCCGCTTGGTGGCATCGCCGGGCGCCAGGGTGGCGATCTCGGCGAGCTGCGGCGTCGGGTCGTCGTACCGGGTCCAGAGTCCCTCGAGGTCGAGCACCCCGAGGCCGCCGAGCTTGCCGATGGCGATCGCGGTCGCGGGGCTCACGACGGAGTCCATGGGTGCCGCGAGCACGGGGATCTGGAAGGTATAGGCGTCGATCGTCCAGCTGATGGACACGTCCTGCGGGTCGCGCGTGCGCCGGGAGGGCACGATCGCGATGTCGTCGAAGGCGTATACGCGGCGGGCGCGCTTGGAACGGCCGATCTCGATGTCACTCACCGCAGTAGTCTACCGAAGCTGTTAAGCACGGAAGAGCCTGTCGAGATCTCCGGAGTTGTGGGTACGGAGATCTCGACAGGCTCGATCCGCGGGTGGCGGCTCGATCCGCGGGTGGGGCTCGATCCGCGGGTGGGGGCTCGAGCGGATGCCCGCTAGCGCGAGTAGTTCGGCGCCGCCACGACCATCTGGATGTCGTGGGGGTGGGACTCCTTCAGCCCGGCGGCGGTGATGCGCACGAACTTGCCCTTCTGCTTGAGCTCGGTGACCGTGCGGGCGCCGGTGTAGAACATCGACTGGCGCAGGCCGCCGATGAGCTGGTACGCCACGGCGGAGAGCGGTCCGCGATAGGGCACCTGGCCCTCGATGCCCTCGGGGATCAGCTGCTCGTCGCTCGGCACGTCCGACTGGAAGTAGCGGTCCTTCGAGTAGGAGGTCTTCTTGCCGCGGGTCTGCAGCGCGCCGAGCGAGCCCATTCCGCGGTAGGCCTTGAACTGCTTGCCGTTGACGAACACCAGGTCGCCCGGGCTCTCGTCGCAGCCGGCGAGGAGCCCGCCGAGCATCACGGTGTCGGCGCCGGCGACGAGCGCCTTCGCGATGTCGCCGGAGTACTGGAGCCCACCGTCCGCGATCACGGGGATTCCGACCTCGCGGGCGGCCAGTGACGCCTCGTAGACGGCGGTCACCTGGGGGACGCCGACGCCGGCGACCACGCGGGTGGTGCAGATGGAGCCGGGGCCGACGCCGACCTTGATCGCGTCCGCTCCCGCGTCGATGAGCGACTGGGCGCCGGATCGGGTCGCGACGTTGCCGCCGATCACGTCGATGTGGTCGAAGGCGGCGTCGCTCTTCAGGCGACGGATGATGTCGAGCACTCCGGCGGAGTCGCCGTTGGCGGTGTCGACGACGATCACGTCGACGCCGGCCTCGTTCAGAGCGACCGCGCGGTCCCAGGCGTCTCCGAAGAAGCCGATCGCGGCGGCGACGCGCAGGCGGCCCTCGTCGTCCTTCGTGGCGTTGGGGTACTTCTCGCTCTTGTCGAAGTCCTTGACGGTGATGAGGCCGCGCAGCTTGCCTTCGGCGTCCACCAGCGGGAGCTTCTCGATCTTGTGCTGGGCGAAGAGCGCGATCGCGGCGTCGGGGCTGACGCCGACCGGGGCGGTGATGAGGCCCTTCGTCGTCATGACGTCGCGCACCAGCGTGGTGCTCTTCTCGAAGTCGGAGACGAAGCGCATGTCGCGGTTCGTGATGATGCCGGCGAGGGTGCCGTCGGCCTCGATCACCGGCAGACCGGAGACGCGGAACTCGCGGCAGAGCGCGTCGACCTCGCCGACCGTGGCGTCGGGGGTGGTGGTCACCGGGTTGGTGATCATTCCGCTCTCACTGCGCTTGACCTTGTCGACGTGCGCGGCCTGGTCCTCGATGGAGAGGTTGCGGTGCAGCACGCCGATGCCGCCGTTGCGCGCCATGGCGATGGCCATGCGCGACTCGGTGACCGTGTCCATCGCGGCCGAGAGCAGCGGCGAGTTCACCGTGATGCGGCGCGTCAGACGCGAGGCGGTCTCGGCCTCGCTCGGGATGACATCCGTATGCCCGGGCAGGAGCATGACGTCGTCGTAGGTAAGTCCGATGAATCCGAAAGGATCAGGCTGGTCCATGATTCCCCTAATAAGAGTGTGATTGGCCCGGATACGCCATCGAATACCGGTACCCAATATTAACGTGTTATGCCGCGAGGTATTCCGCACCGCATAATAAGCGGGACCGATTTGTGTTGGCGTGGAAACACGGCGGACACAATTACTCAGTATCGTCACTGTCGACGCTGCGCCAGAACCGCTGAGATACCTAGATCTCGACTGGCCCTGTCTTGGAGGTTCCGTGGAAGTCGCAACAACTAAGAAGCGCAAATCGCGTCTGGTTGCCGTTCTTATGGCCGCAGTATTTGCCGGCCTCGCATTCTCGTCGGCGTCTGCCGCAAGTGCGGACGAGGTCGGTACAGACGAGTACGACTTCATCTTCAGCGGCAACGTGAAGTACGAGAGCCAACCACTCGAAGACGTGCGCATCACGGTCGAGGGCAACGGCTTCGACTCCGAGGTCGTCACCGACGCGGAGGGCAAGTGGAGGATCGGTGTTCCCGAGAAGGAGGAGTACACGATCACCCTCGACGAGGAGACACTGCCCGCGGGCGTGATCGTCGTCGAAGGCGAGGCCTCCATCGATGCCGAGTTCGGCCTCACCAACAGCAAGTCGGTGAACTTCTTCCTCGGCGAGGGCGTGCGCGAGACGACCAGCTTCTCCGACCAGCTGGTGGAGCGCGTCGTCAACGGCCTCAACTTCGGCCTGATGCTCGCACTCGCGGCCATCGGAGCCTCCCTGGTCTTCGGCACGACGGGTCTGAGCAACTTCGCCCACGCGGAGATGGTCACATTCGGGGCCGTGATGGCGCTGGTCTTCGGCGTCTTCCTGCACTGGCCGCTCTGGATCACGATCCCGGTGGCCATCGTTTTGAGCGCCGGCCTCGGCCTCGCGCTCGACGCCGGCATCTGGAAACCCCTGCGAAAACGCGGGATCGGTTTGACGCAGCTGCTGATCGTGAGCATCGGCCTCTCGCTCGCCATGCGCTACGTCATCCAGTTCTTCATCGGCGGAAGCACCTACCAGCTGCCCGGCTCCGGCGAGGCGAGCATCAAGCTCTTCGGCTCGGTCTCGCTGTCGATCACCGACATGGTGAGCATGGTGGTCAGCGTCGTCGTGCTCGCGGCTGTGGCCTGGTGGCTGCTGCGCACCCGCACGGGAAAGGCGACCCGGGCGATCTCCGACAACGCGTCGCTCGCCGCCGCATCCGGAATCAACGTCGACTCGGTGGTCCGCACCGTCTGGATCCTGTCCGCCGGACTCGCGGGCCTCTCCGGAATCCTCTGGGCCTACTTCCGTCCCGGCATCAAGTGGGACATGGGCGGCCAGATCCTGCTGCTCGTGTTCGCCGCAATCACCCTGGGCGGACTGGGCACGGCGTTCGGCGCCCTCGTCGGCTCACTCATCGTGGGCATGCTCGTCGAGGTATCGACGCTCTGGATCCCATCCGACTTGAAATATGTAGGTGCGCTCGTTGTGCTCATCGTGGTTCTGCTGGTCAGACCTCAGGGCATCCTCGGCCGTCGCGAGAGAATAGGTTAGGGCCACCATGGACTGGGGAGCAGCACTTTCCAACACCGCCGGCTGGTTGATCAGCCCGACGACGATCGCCTACGCCCTCGCGGCAGTCGGCCTCTCTGTTCACTTCGGCTACGCCGGACTGCTCAACTTCGGCATGGCGGGCTTCATGGCCCTCGGCGCCTACGGCTACGCCATCTCGATCCTGAGCTTCGGCCTCCCGTGGTGGGCGGGCATCCTGGTCGGCATCGCCGTCTCGGTCGTCTTCGCACTCATCCTGGGCATACCGACGCTGAGGTTGAGAGCCGACTATCTGGCCATTGTCACGATCGCAGCCGCCGAGATCGTGCGACTGCTCTTCACGACGCAGGTCTTCGACGACTTCACCAACTCGGCGGACGGCCTCGGCGGGTACCACGCCGGCTTCCGCGCGGCGAACCCGATTCCCGAGGGCGAGTACGGCTTCGGCCCCTGGGTGTACAACGAGACCCAGTGGTGGGTGCGCATCTTCGGCATCATCCTGCTGGCGATCGCCGTGCTGGCCGTCTACCTGCTGATGCGGAGCCCCTGGGGCCGTGTGCTCAAGGGCATCCGTGAAGACGAGGATGCGGTGCGTGCGCTGGGCAAGAACGTCTTCGCCTACAAGATGCAGGCTCTGATGCTCGGCGGCACCTTCGGCGCGGTCGGCGGTGTGGTGCTCGTGCTCCCCTCCGCGGTGGTTCCGGGCGTGTACGTCACCAGCCTCACGTTCTTCCTCTGGACGATCCTGCTGCTCGGCGGCGCCGCGACGGTCTTCGGACCCGTCGTCGGTTCGGCGATCTTCTGGGTGCTGATGGCGTTCCTCGACAACGTACTGCCGCAGCTCGCCAGCGACGGCGTGCTGCCGATGACGAACATCCAGGCCGCCGTGCTGCGATACGTGCTGGTGGGTGTGGCCCTGCTGCTGATCGTGATCTATCGACCACAGGGTATTTTCGGAAACAAGAAGGAGCTGACCTTTGTCAAGTAGCCCAGCATCCGACTCGATCAAGCCGGTCAAGACCACGGGACTGCACTCGGGCGAGATCGCCCCCGGCGTCGCCAAGGTCGACCCGATCATCATCGCCGACAAGGTGAGCCGCACCTTCGGCGGCCTCACCGCCGTCGACGTGGAGCACCTCGAGATTCCGCGCAACGCGATCACGGCGCTCATCGGCCCCAACGGAGCCGGCAAGACGACCCTGTTCAACCTGCTCACCGGATTCGACAAGCCCAACACCGGCACGTGGGAGTTCAACGGCAAGAACCTCGCCAACATCCCCGCGTACAAGGTGGCCCGCATGGGCCAGGTGCGCACTTTCCAGCTCACCAAGGCACTCGGCCTGCTCACCGTCATGGAGAACATGAAGCTGGGCGCCACCGGGCAGACCGGCGAGCGCTTCTTCGCCGGCTTCATCCCGGCGCTCTGGCGCAAGCAGGACGCCGAGATCGAGACCCGCGCCCACGACCTTCTCGTGAAGTTCAAGCTGGACGCCAAGGCCGACGACTTCGCGGCGAGCCTGTCCGGCGGGCAGCGCAAGCTGCTCGAGATGGCGCGCGCCCTGATGAGCGAGCCCACCCTGGTGATGCTCGACGAGCCGATGGCAGGCGTGAACCCCGCGCTCACCCAGTCGCTGCTCGAGCACATCCTCGACCTCAAGCGTCTCGGCATGACCGTGCTCTTCGTGGAGCACGACATGCAGATGGTTCGCCACATCGCCGACTGGGTGGTGGTGATGGCCGAGGGCCGTGTCGTCGCCGAGGGCCCGCCGGACGACGTGATGAAGAACCCCGCCGTGATCGACGCCTACCTGGGAAGCCACCAGGACGTCGACCTGGGCGTGGTCACCGGGCGCTACGCGGGCACGCTGCCCGAAGACGCCGGCGACCTCGTCGCCGAGGTCGCCGCTCTCGAGGCCGCCACCGACAAAGAAGCAGAGCGCGCGAAAGGACACACCTCGTGACCCAGACCATCCCGGCCGCGAAGCCCGGCGCCACGTCCGGCGACTACGTCGTCGACATCCAGAAGGTGACCGCCGGCTACCTCCCCGGCGTCAACATCCTCAACGAGTGCTCGCTCACCGCCGCCAAGGGCGAGCTGATCGGCATCATCGGCCCGAACGGCGCCGGCAAGTCGACGCTGCTCAAGTCGATCTTCGGACAGGTGAAGATCCGCGGAGGAGACGTGCTGCTGAACGGCGAGAGCATCGCCGGGCTCAAGGCCGACAAGCTCGTGGGTCGCGGCGTCGGCTTCGTGCCGCAGAACAACAACGTCTTCCCGAGCCTGACCATCGAGGAGAACCTGCAGATGGGGCTCTTCCAGCGCCCCAAGGCCTACGACGAGCGTCTCGAATTCGTCACCAGCATCTTCTCCGAGCTGGGCAAGCGCCTGAAGCAGCGCGCGGGCTCGCTCTCCGGTGGTGAGCGCCAGATGGTCGCCATGGGACGCGCACTGATGATGAACCCCAGCGTGCTGCTGCTCGACGAGCCCTCTGCCGGCCTCTCCCCCGCACGTCAGGACGACGCCTTCATCCGCGTCTCCGAGATCAACAAGGCCGGCGTCACGACGATCATGGTGGAGCAGAACGCCCGCCGCTGCCTGCAGATCTGCGACCGCGCCTACGTGCTCGACCAGGGCCGCGACGCCTACACGGGCACCGGCCGCGAACTGCTGGTCGACCCCAAGGTGATCTCGCTGTACCTCGGTACGCTCGGCGAATAGCCGCGAGCGCACCACCACGACGGGCCCGGGATCACTCCCGGGCCCGTCGTCGTTGTGCCGGCAGCACTGTGCCGGCAGCACTGTGCCGGCGTCGTTCTGCCAGCGCCCCGTCACGGGCCGCGAGGCCCTCCCGCAGCCACGAACACGGCAAGCGGATGCCGCAGCGCCCACGCGGCGGCAGTGGGGCCGCACCGGCGGGGCCGCTGCCGGTCCGCCCGTACGGCGGTCCATTCATCCGCTCACCGCACGGCATTACCGCCGCCCACGCAACACGAAAGGGCCCCGGCTCGATGCCGGGGCCCTTCGCTGTGTGCTGTGTCGAACTAGTTGATGCGCTCGAACTTGTTCTGGTCGTCGTACTGGAAGATACCGATGGTCGCCTCGGTGGGGTCTCCCGCATCGTCGAACGCGACGCCACCCGAGTAGCCGTCGTAGTCGATCTTGTCGCCGTCGATGATGGCCTGGGCACCGGTTGCGAAGTCGGTCACCTTCTCGCCGTCATCGGCTCCGCCGGAGACGCTCTGCAGCTTCGCGGCGATGTCCTTGCCGTCGACCGAGTTCGCCTCGAGCGCAGCGAGTGCGAGGAGGATCACGGCGTCGTACGACTCGGCGGCGTAGCTGAAGTCGGTCAGCTCGGCGTTGCCCTCGGCGGTCCAGTTCTCGTTGAGGCGCTCCTGGAAGTCGTCCGAGAGAACCGGGCCGGGCGTCGTTCCCTTGGAGCCCGTGAAGGTTCCAGCCGGGATCTTGCCGTCTTCGGTGCCGAACTGCTTCAGGTTTCCGTCCACCAGGTACATCTTGTCTACCGGGAAGCCCTTGGCAACGAGTGCCGGGCCGATCGTGTAGATCTGGTCGAAGGTGATCAGGATGACGGCGTCGGGGTCGGCGGCCAGAACGGTGCTGATCTGGGCGTCGAAGGTGGCGTCGCCGTCGTTGTAGGCCTCGGACGCGACGACCTCGCCACCGGCATCGGTGAAGATGTCGCTGACGACGCCCTCGAGACCGGTGCCGTAGGCGTCGTTCTGGTAGATGATGCCGAGGGTCTCGTTGCCGTCGTCGGCGATGAGGTTGCCGAGAACCTCGCCCTGCAGGAGGTCGGAGGGTGCCGTGCGGAAGAACAGTCCGTCGTCGTCCCAGGTGGTGAAGTCGGGCGAGGTGTTGGCCGGCGAGAACTGGATCACGCCTGCACCGACGACATCGTCGATGAAGAGCTTCGAGACACCGGATGCCGCTGCACCGATGATCGCGGAGACTCCGCTGTCGAGGAGCTTCGGGACCGTGGTCTCGTACGCCTTGTTGTCGACGTCGCCCGAGTCGCCGAAGTTGATGTCAACGGTGATGCCGAGGTCGGCGTCGTTGATCTCCTTGGCAGCGAGCGAGACGCCTGCTTCCTCGGGCGGGCCGAGGAACGCGAGCGAACCGGTCTGCGGAAGAACGGTTCCGATCTTGAGTGCCAGGTCTTCTCGGGGGCCGGATGACGTCTCCTCGGGCTCAGCCGAGGCGCAGCCACTCAGAACGAGTGCACTGACGCCCAGGACGGCGATGCCGCCGAGGACTGACTTAAGGGTCCGTGAGCGGGAGGCCGGGGCCTTCGCGAAAACGCTCATGTTGCTCCTTGCATTGAAGTAAATGAATGTGTAGCACGACCGCACTTGGCGCACGGCAGCAATGCCAAAACTAAGGCGCAAAACCGCCCCGCACAATACGTTCGTGTTACAGCCCTGTAACACGACCCAATCGTTACCTTTCAAGTCGACGAATCCTCCCCCGAACGAGGGTACTTGGCCCTACTCGCCTGCTACGACGAGGTTTTCGCGGCCCGCGCGGCCCGCTCGGAACATGTCCAAGGTGAGCAGCACCAGCGCCACCCAGACCAGTCCGAAGCCGAGCCAGCGGGCCGGCGGCATCGCCTCCTGCAGCACGAACACCCCGATCAGAAACTGGAGTGTGGGCGCGAAGTACTGGGTGAGACCGAGGTAGGTGAGTGGCAGGCGGCGCGCGGCCGCGGCGAAGAACAGCAGGGGAACGGCGGTGACCACGCCGGCCAACAGGATCGCGACGGTCTGCACGGTGGACACCGTTCCGATGGTCAGCACCCCGGTGCCGGCGAGCACGACGAGAGCGATCGTGGCGGGCACGGTGAGCCAGGCGGTCTCGATGGTGAGGCCGCTGACGGCGTCGACACGGCCGCCCACCTGCTTCTTGATGAGCCCGTAGCAGCCGAAGGAGAACGCGAGTGCGAGCGCGATGAACGGGAACTGCCCGTAGTTGAGCGCGAGCACCAGCACGGCGACGGCGCTCATGCCGATCGCCGCCCACTGCAGCGGCCGCAGCCGCTCGCGCAGCACGAAGACGCCGAGCAGCACGGTGACGATCGGGTTGGTGAAGTAGCCGAGTGCCGCCTCGACCACGTGGTTGCTCAGCGTGGCGTAGACGTACACCAGCCAGTTGACGAGGATCAGCGCGCCGGCGCCGCCCATGATCAGCACCGTGCGGCGATCTTTCAGAATGCGGATGAGGGCGGCCCAGCCCCGAGTGACGGTGAGCAGCAGCGCGCAGAAGATCAGCGAGAGCACGATGCGCCAGGCGACGATCTCCACGGCGGTCGCGGGGCGCAGCAGCAGGAAGAACAGGGGGAGCACGCCCCACAGCGTGTAGGCGGCGATGCCGTACGCGAGCCCACGGCCGACGCCGGACGTCCCCTCCCCCGGCCCATTCTCTGAAAACGAAGGAGTTCGCGGCACGGGAGGGGTGTTTGGCACGGGATCTACCCTAAACCGCCGCCGTTCTCCTTCGTTTTCGGAAGAGGAGCTCGGATAGAGGGGCGGGGATCGCGGAACGACGGAACGCCCGGCGGCCGAGGCCACCGGGCGTTCCGGATACTGCTGGGTTCGCTGTACGCGCGAGAGGGTACTTAGCGAACGACCACTGCGAGCACGTCGCGGGCGGAGAGCACGAGGAGGTCTTCTCCGCCGTACTTCACCTCGGTTCCGCCGTACTTGGAGTAGATGACCTTGTCGCCGACGGCGATGTCGAGGGGG
>Ga0247813_10003383_pt1 | contig 10281 bp, 12 predicted proteins | sample UWRJL169409C1_FD_180719 | JGI IMG/M metagenome (GOLD analysis project Ga0247813, IMG submission 180719) | Plant litter microbial communities from Arlington Agricultural Research Station in Wisconsin, United States - UWRJ-L169-409C-1 | ecosystem: Environmental > Terrestrial > Plant litter >... | reverse complement strand
CAGTTTTAGTCCGTTAACAGACACCGGGCTTTTTACTTTATACTTCGGAACTGACCAGGAGAAGGTTGATAAGGCCGTTCATTTAATCTTTAAGGAATTCAAAAAGCAGCGGGAAAATCCGATGACTGAACTGCAGCTGCATAAGGCTAAGAACAAATTCATTGGACAGATTGCATTAGGAGAAGAAAACAGAATTGGTTTAATCATCTCCATGGCCAAAAGCCTGATTGATTATGACAATATTGACAGTCTTGAAACCGTTTTTGAAAGAATCAGGGCTGTAAGTACTTCTGATATAGCCACAATCTCTAATGAAGTGATGGATGAACGAAATCTTAGTGCGCTTACTTTTTATCCTTTAATGTAATATTCGTATTTTTGCATCATGAAGTTACCCATTGTAGCCTATGGCGATCCTGTTTTAAGAAAAGTTTGTACAGATATTGAGCAAGAATATCCAAACTTACAGCAATTAATTAACAACATGTTTGATACCATGTACGCTGCAAGTGGTGTAGGATTAGCTGCACCTCAGGTTGGTTTGCCAATCCGCCTATTTATTGTAGATATAGGTGGAGAGGAAAATGACGAAGGGTTTAAAAAAGTGTTTATTAATGCTCAAATCTTAGAAGAAACCGGCGAACCCTGGGCTTTCAACGAGGGGTGTTTAAGTATTCCTGAAATTAGAGAGGATGTTTTTCGCAAGCCAAATGTGCGAATAAAATATCTTGATGAAAACTGGATTGAACATACTATTGAGGTTAATGGAATGCCTGCCAGGGTAATTCAGCATGAATATGACCACATCCAGGGTAAATTATTTACCGATACGTTAAGCTTGCTTCGTAAGAGAATGTTGAAATCTAAATTAGATTCAATTGCAAAAGGGAATATTCAAACAGATTATAAAATGAAGTTTCCTAATCAAAATAAGAAGCGGTAATTAATTCTCTTCTTTTCTAACCTTATCGCCGTTGAAGATCAATTGCATCAGCTTACCCCATGCAAATGGGTTAAGCAACGGATTGGTCTGAACCATGTTTTTGTTTAAAGCCCGATCGTGATTATAGCGCCAGTTGATGTTGGAAATTTCTCCGGCGTCCCTTGGCAGTGTTTGCATCATTCCATTAATACTGGAATAAGACAAATTCCTTTTGGCAATTTCTACATCGTCATCTGCGATCTTCATTGAAAGGAAATCCTTCGTAAAATCTTCCACAGTTGCCCATGGGTATATCTTAACGGTTGGAAGATATGTGATTTCCAGTTTCAACTTAACCATTTTGGTGTAGCTATCGCCTTTGATATTCATGGGAAGATGAACAGTGGCTTTTGAATATCCAACTGCGGTGTATAACAGACTATCACCCGGATGGGCAATAAAAGAGAAGTATCCTTTATAATTCGCAGCATACATCTGATCATTGTTGCTGAGATTGGTAATGGTCACATAAGGAACCACATTATTGCTATCTGCATCTGTAATAATCCCGGAGAATTGTATTAATTTTTTGTCAGCAGGCCGCTCCTGAGCGGATACGCCTGTCACAAAAAAAAATAATAAAGGGATTAAAAGATACCTCATCTTACAAAAGTAGCGCTTTAACGCACAGTAGATAGTTAAAATGTGTTAAATGACTAGACTGCTTCTGTTAGATTAACGGCAACAACGCCTGTAATTTGAGGCACAGCTTTCATGATTGCTTGCTCAATTCCTGCCTTCATGGTCATAAAACTCATTTTGCATGAACCGCAGTTTCCCAATAATTTCAGTTTAACGACATTATCTGGTGTAATTTCTTCGATGGCAACATCTCCCCCATCTGCCAATAAAAATGGACGGATTGTTTCTAATGCCTGCTCAACTTGCTCTGTTAAATTCATTTGATAATTTTAAAATATAAAAATACGATATTTTTAACAATTAGCAGAAACCGCATTGTGCACTGCTACTTGTTGTGCTATTCTTCCTGCAATTCCTGAAAATGCTAATGATGATTTGCTTCCTTTATTTAGAGCAATAGGCGTACCATTATCACCTGCTTCTGTAATGTGTTGTTCTATAGGGATTTCACCAAGGAAGGGTACGCCAAAAGATTCCGCCAAAATCTTACCGCCGTCTTTTCCAAAGATGTAGTATTTGTTATCCGGAAGTTCGTCTGGTGTAAAGTAAGACATGTTTTCAATTACCCCTAAAACAGGTACGTTTATAGACGGCATTTTAAACATTGCCAATCCTTTTCTGGTGTCTGCCAATGCAACCTGTTGTGGAGTAGTTACGATTACGGCTCCCGAAATTGGAAAACTTTGTGTAATAGTAATGTGGATATCCCCTGTGCCTGGAGGCAGATCAACGATTAAATAATCCAGTTCTCCCCAGTCCGTATCGTTAAACAGCTGTTTAACGGCATTAGAAGCCATTGGTCCACGCCATGGTACAGGTTGATCCGGATCGGAAAAGAATCCAAGGGAAAGTAGTTTGATACCAAACTTCTCAATAGGAAGGATTAAGGTTTTACCCGCTTCTGTTTCTCTGGCACTTGGCTTTGCCCCAACTAATCCAAACATAATTGGCACAGATGGTCCATAAATGTCAGCATCAATTAATCCTACTTTTGCTCCATCATCGGCTAAGGAAATAGCGAGGTTACTGGCAACTGTGGATTTACCAACGCCACCTTTTCCAGAGGAAACAAGAATAATATTTTTTATATTGTTTAACTGTGTACTGTCTGCCGGTTTTGTGACCCTGGAGGTAATGTTGATGTGAATTTCTGCCTCTTTGTCTACAAAGTGCCTAACCGCGTTGAAACAAGCGTTTCTAAGCATGTCTTTTAGTGGACAAGCCGGGGTCGTCAGTTCAAGAGTAAAAGAGACCTTTTTCCCTTCAATTATAAGATCCTTAATCATATTTAAGGTCACCAGATCTTTTTTAAGATCCGGGTCTTCCACATTTCTTAAGGCGGATAAAACTTGTTCGTTGCTAATAGTCATTATTCAAAATTAACAAAACATGGGCACAATTAATTGAGTTTAGGCTTTTTAAGTGTAATTTTAACACGAAATAAACATATACATTCAACGTTTAAGCATAAATACATCTATTTTACCGCATGCATTTTCCAAAAGTTAATATCCCTAAAAAGTATCTGAAAATTGGCGCCTGGATAATAGGGATCTTATTTATAATTTCTATTATAGTTAGTTACGTAGCCTACAGCAAGAGGGAAGCCCTACTTAAAAAGATGATTGCTAAGGGTATAGCAAAGGCTAATGACGACTTTGGCCTTGATGTCAAAATCGGTACAGCTTCATTCAGCGGGATGAGTACTGTGCGGTTGACAAACATTTCTGTGGTCCCGAAAGACCGGGATACCCTTTCTGTAATTTCTGATTTAAGTATTGGAGTAAAGTTATTTCCCTTGATCTTTGGTGATGTAAAGTTGTCAGAAATTAACCTGAACTCAGGAAGGGTCAATGTGGTGGTTAAAGACTCTTTAACCAACCTGGATTTTATCTTAAAGAGAAAGAAAAAAGATAGTACTGAAACGAAATCTAAGGTTGACCTGGGTGAACTTGCAGAACGTATCTTAAACCAGGTTCTTTATAAGATACCGGACAATATGGAAATTAAAGACCTTTTGTTCCAGTTTAACGACAATGATACTGCGAAATTAAAATTCTTGACAACGACCGCTACCATAGAAGATGGAGATTTGAAATCTACTATTGTAGTAAATGATAAGGAAAGCACCTGGCATTTTAACGGAAATGTGAAACCCGACAAAAAACAAATGGATGTGTTGTTTTTTGCAGATAACAAAAAAATAACGCTTCCGTACCTGGAAAAGAAAATGCGCATGAAGTTTAGTTTTGATACGATTAGAACTGAATTGAAAAATGCTGATTACAGTGGAGATGCATTTAAAATTACGGGCTCCTGGTCTGTCAGGAATCTAATGATCAATCATCCTAAAATTGCGGCAAATGACATCGTTGTTTCCAATGCAAGGTTCGACGCTGATTTGTTGATTGGAAAAAATTATGTTGCGCTTGACAGTACTTCGAAAGTCTTTTTGAGAGATGCAATTTTCCGACCTTACATCAAGTACACACTCTCTCCTACTAAAATTTATGAAATGAAAATCCATGCGGATGAGCAGGATGCCCAAAATATGCTCAATGCATTTCCGCAAGGTTTATTTGAGTCATTGGAGGGTTTGAAAGTTAGCGGAAAGGTGAAATATGATTTAAGCTTCTACCTTGACTCATCCATGCCAGATAGCGTCCGCTTCAGATCTTCCCTAACGCCAATACAATTTAAGATCCTTCAATGGGGTAAAACTAACCTGCAAAAGATTAACAATCCTTTTGTATATACGCCCTATGAATATGGTAAACCAATGCGAAACATCACCATTGGTCCTTCAAATCCAAATTTTACACCGTTATCTCAGATCTCAAATAATTTTAAGAATGCGGTTCTTACATCGGAAGATCCTTCTTTTATGACTCATAAAGGATTTGTGTCAGAGTCGATCAGAAAATCCTTCGCAGTAAATTTTAAAGAGAAAAAATTTGTGAGGGGCGGTAGTACCATATCCATGCAATTGGTTAAAAATGTATTTCTTAGTCGGAATAAAACCCTTGCAAGAAAGGCAGAAGAGATTTTAATTGTCTGGTTAATAGAAAACAACAGATTAGTGAGCAAGGAAAGAATGCTGGAAGTTTATTTCAACATCATTGAGATGGGTCAGAACATTTATGGTATTGGTGAAGCATCCAGACATTATTTTGGTAAAAGTCCTTCTCAATTAACCATTGGTGAGGGGATATTTTTTGCCAACATTGTTCCCAGACCAAAAATAGCAATGTTCAAGTTTAGAGGGGACGGCGGGCTGAAAGACTACTTGTACCCATACTTTAAATACATTGGAAGAATTATGGCAAGAAGAGGTTTAACGCCACAAGATACGAGCGGCTATGGCTTCTATAATGTACGCTTAAGGGAAGGTTTGAGGCAATATCTGCTTCCAGACTCTACAACGATCGATACGACAGCGTTTGATGAAGATGATAACATGCCTGCCATTAACACTCAGGACCAATCGAAGGCAATCTTCGATCGTTTATTTGGATCCGGAAGAGTTGATTCATCTACCATTCCAGCCATCAAACCGGATACGGTTAAAACCAAAAAGGAATTAAGGCAGGAAAGACGAGAGGAACGCCGGCGCCAAAAAGAACTGGAAGAGCTTAATAAAAAGAACAACTAATCTTTCTACAAAATGAACAAGATTGAAGTAGGTGATAAGACGTTTGAACTATTCTTGAGCGAGGAGAATATTAGCAAGAGAATACGATTAATTGGGTTACAGCTTAACCTCGATTATGAAAACCGTTGTCCGTTATTTATTGGTGTTTTAAATGGGAGTTTCATGTTCCTGTCGGATCTTTTAAAAGAGATCGACTTATCATGCGAAATTGCCTTTATTAAGGTAGCATCCTATGCTGGAACAGAAAGTCTGGGAGAAGTTAAAGAACTTTTTGGGATTTCAGAGGACCTTATTGGCAGGGACATTATTCTGGTCGAAGACATCGTAGACACTGGATTAACACTTAAATTTATCTTGGAAAAGGTTTATCAGCAACAGCCAGCCTCAGTTTCCGTCTGTACTTTATTACATAAACCAGCGGCTTTGAAACATCCCATTGATGAGCTGGATTATGTTGGCTTTGACATTCCAAACGACTTTGTGGTTGGTTATGGGTTAGATTACGATGGTCTGGGAAGGAACTTAAAAGACGTCTACAGAGCTATTTAAACCAGTTGCTATCGCAATTTGTGTTTTATATGTCAAGTTATGCGCTGAGGTCAAGAAATTTTTCACAATTTTGCAAAAACAAATAACATTCGATGACCATACATAAAGAAGGGTATACTACTATTGCAGTTTCACTATTATTTATTTTTGTTATAAATGCGATTATAGATTACAGATTTGCAGACGTAACCTGGTTGAAGTATTCTGTTTATTTATTTTCGTTTGTTCTAATGGTTGTCGTTCTGCAGTTTTTCAGAAACCCAAGACGCGCTTTTGCAATGGTAGACCATCATATCATTTGTCCTGCGGACGGTAAGGTGGTGGTTATTGAGGAAACTGAAGAAACAGAGTTTTTTAAAGATAAAAGAATCCAGGTTTCCATTTTTATGTCGCCTGTTAATGTTCACATCAATAGAAATCCAATTTCTGGCGTAGTGAAATTCTATAAATACCATCCTGGAAAATATCTTGCCGCATGGAACCCAAAGTCATCTACCGAAAATGAGCGCACAACAGTGGTTGTAGAGCACGAAGACGGCACACCTATACTATTCAGGCAAATTGCCGGTGCACTCGCCAGACGTATCGTTTGCTATGTTAAAGAAGGTGATGTTGTAGAGCAAGGAAAAGAATTCGGTTTTATTAAGTTTGGCTCCCGGGTAGATTTATTCCTGCCTCTTGGAACAAAGATTAACCTGGAACTCAATCAGGTGGTTAAAGGCGGCATTACGGTGCTTGGTGAGCTGGAAGAGCTTACCGCTGCTAAAACTACGGCTTAAAACCTTTTACTCTTTCTGACCCTATAGATTTATTGCGCTTTTTTTGTGCTTTTAAAAGCGCGATCATGGTGCTTTTTCCGGGACTGCTCTGTTGCTGTTCGAGTATTATATAAGTATTCCACCCATCACACAACCTGGTCCGTACAATATCTAGATTATACCCTAAACTGTTATTAATAATAACGATCCTTCTTCGTCTTAGGGCCTCCCTTATTATTCGCGAGCTAACTGGCAGTGGTTCCTCATTTAATTGATCTAACGAGCTCGCTGCGAATTTTAGGACATAAAAAAGCCCCACCATGAAATGGAGAGGCTTAAATATTTTCTGCTAAGAGAATTAAATTCTTTTAGACTTGATACGAGCAGCTTTACCAGTTAATTCACGTAGATAAAATAATTTAGCTCTACGCACTTTACCGTGACTATTTACTTCAACTTTTGCAATGTTTGGAGAGTTGATCGGGAATATACGTTCAACACCTATACCGTTAGACATTTTACGTACTGTAAAAGTCTCGTTTGCACCTGTACTGTTACGTTGCAATACTACGCCTTGGTAAATTTGAATACGTTCTTTATTACCTTCGCGAATTTTATAATGAACACTAACCGTATCTCCTGATTTGAATACAGGAAACTCATTTTTTGCGATTACCTGCTCTTCAACAAATTTTACTAAATCCATGATTTTAAGCTATTAAGCCGATCTTTTGTTGTTTAAAATCGGACTGCAATATTAGGAATTTTATTTTGTAAATAAAAGGGGATTTTTATTTTTTTCCACATTCTTTGTGATTTCCACATTTATAATGCCTTGCTAAGCTGTATTATAAATATTTTAACCATAAAAGGCTGTAAAATAATTTATTCTGATAATAAATCCGGTCTTAACCTTTGTGTACGAACAACCGCCTGTTCATGGCGCCATTCATTGATTTTTGCTTCATGACCGCTCAGCAATATTTCCGGAACTTTATGTCCATTCCAATCTGCTGGCCGGGTATAAATTGGAGCATCCAACAACTCTCCCTGGAAACTATCCGATAAAGCAGAGGTTTCATCACCCAGGACACCCGGAATTAACCGAACTATAGAATCTACCAGTACAGCAGCAGGAAGTTCACCACCGGATAATACATAATCTCCTATCGAAATTTCTCTGGTTACAAATAGCTCTCTGATCCGTTGGTCAATCCCCTTATAATGACCGCACAGAATAATGACATTCGCTTTGCTGGAAAGTTCATTTGCAATTGATTGATTGAGTGTTTCTCCATCTGGCGTCATGAAAATAATCTCATCGTAGTTTCTAGCTGCTCTAAGGAACTCTATGCATTTAGCGAAGGGTTCAATAGACATCACCATTCCACTTCCACCACCATAAGGATAATCATCAACGCTTTTCTGCTTATTGGAGGCATAGTCCCGAAGGTTGTGCACTTCAATGTCAACTATTCCTTTTTTTTGCGCTCTTTGTAGAATAGAATGTGCAAACGGACTGTCTAAAAGATTGGGTAGAACAGAAATTATATCAAAGCGCATAGCGAACTTGGTTAAGTTGACAGATAGATATCCAATAAACCTTCAGGCAAATCAACCATCAGGGTTTTAAGATCTTCATCAATCTCGATGATCATATCTTCGTTTAAAGGAAAAAGGATTTCAGTATCCTTATAGGATACCGTAGCGACAAATTGTTGGGGATATTCATTTACTTCCAGAATTTCACCAAGTTCTCCATGAACCTCGTCAGAAACCATAAACCCTTTCAGATCATTATAATGAAATTCTTCTTCTGAACGATCCGGCATTTTGGTAAGAGGAAGATAAATCTTCTTTCTAAGCAATGGCTGAGCTTTATCGATGTGATCGATGTCATCAAAATAAAAGTTCCCGGTATTATTGGTATGAAGCTTATAGGTAGAGACAAAAAACGGCACCATTTTACCATTCATATCTGCAAAAAGAACGTCAAGATCTAATAAATCGGGCGCATCAAATTCGAAGAACACTTGTAGCTCTCCCTTTAATCCTTTGGTCTTTGTAATGTAGCCAATATAAAATGCCTCTTCAAGTTTCATATTTTTGTAAATAAAAATAGCGAAGAATTTAACATCCTTCGCTATTCATGAAAAAAAACAAAATTTATGCTTTTTCTTCGTCTGTTGTAGTTTCAGCAGATGCTTCTACTTCAGGAGTTTCTTCTGTTGCTTCTTCCGCTACCGGTTCTTCAACAACTTCTTCTACCGGAGCATTTTTGATAGCTAGTACAGCAGCACGATCTGAATTTTTCTTAGTTTCAGCGGCTAAAGCAAGTTTTCTCACTTCGTCCTTAGACTTAACAAGATCATCTTTTTTACCATCAATTTTACCACCTTTAGCACTTAACCATTCTGAGAATTTAGCTTCTGCCTGCTCATCAGTTAATGCACCTTTTTTAACTCCACCTTCTAAGTGTTTTTTGTAAAGTACACCTTTGTAAGAAAGTATTGCGCGACAAGTATCTGTAGGTTCAGCACCTTTATTTACCCAGTCCAATGCTTTTTCAAAGTTAATTTCGATTGTAGCAGGATTGGTATTTGGGTTATAAGACCCTAAACGCTCAATAAATTTACCATCTCTTGGTGAACGGGAATCCGCTACCACAACGTGGAAAAAAGGTTTTCCTTTTTTACCGAATCTTTGCAATCTGATTTTAGTTGCCATTTTGTATAAGTTTATGTATTCAACATAGTTCCCGGAGCTTCATGCTGCGGGGTGGCAAAAGTAAGTAAAATACTACTAATAAGCAACATGCAGCAATTTTAATTTAACTGCCTGTTTATAAGGACAAAATCTCCACTAATTTTAACCATGCAGGACTTCTTTCTTCCGCATCAATATGTTTAATGGCGTGACTAAAAGGGGTAAATACAATTTCAGAATTTTTCTGTCCAACCATTTCTCCTTCATGTCCGTTCAATAACGCTTCCACTGCGGCTACTCCCAAACGACTGGCCAATACACGGTCCATACAACTCGGCTTACCTCCCCTTTGGATGTGGCCTAAAACTGAGATCCTGATGTCGTACAATGGAAACTTTTCTTTTAGTACTTCTCCTACATTAAAAGCACCACCAACTTCATCACCCTCGGCAACAATAATTATTTTAGAGGCTTTGTCTTTACGACCGGACTCTAATCGCGTTACCAGGCCATTAATACCCATGTTTGCTTCTGGAATCAAAATGGCTTCAGCGCCAACGCCTATACCACTTCTTAAAGCAATAAGCCCGGAATCCCTACCCATAACTTCAACAATAAACAAGCGATCATGGGATTCAGCAGTATCTCTGATTTTATCTACCGCACTAACAACTGTATTAATTGCAGTATCGTAACCGATGGTAAAATCAGTTCCTTCCAGGTCATTATCTATTGTACCAGGTAAACCAATTATTGGAAAGTTAAATTCAGTGCTAAATACATTGGCGCCAGTAAAAGTTCCATCTCCACCGATTACAACTAACGCATCTATTTCTTGTTTTTTTAGATTGTCATACGCTTTCTGACGACCTTCAGCAGTACGAAAGCCTTCGCTCCTTGCGGTTTTAAGAATCGTTCCACCCCTCTGAATGATGTTGGCGACAGACTTACGATCCATGTCAATAAAATCTCCATTAATTAAGCCTTCGTAT
>Ga0247813_10003382_pt1 | contig 10283 bp, 7 predicted proteins | sample UWRJL169409C1_FD_180719 | JGI IMG/M metagenome (GOLD analysis project Ga0247813, IMG submission 180719) | Plant litter microbial communities from Arlington Agricultural Research Station in Wisconsin, United States - UWRJ-L169-409C-1 | ecosystem: Environmental > Terrestrial > Plant litter >... | reverse complement strand
GATCACCGAGACGAGATTCGGCGTGATTCCCTTGCGCGCCAACGCCCCGGCCGCCGCCGCCGCCCACGGTGCCGAACGCGTTTTAATAGGCCGGCGATTGGGGACTTCCATGCCGCCTGAGCAAACCGTCGCCGGCTCGCAACTCAAGCACGCGCTGGTCGTTAACCAGCCGGGTCGCGTCCTATTTTACGCCCGGCGGCGGCGACGCATGGCGACCAGTCCCACGGCTGCGCCCAGGAAAATCGCCCCGTAGGTGGACGGCTCCGGCACCGGCGTTAACACGCCCGAACCGTAATAAGGCACCCAGCGCGTGTCGTTGCCCACATAACCGTCGAACACGACTTTGTTTGTCGGGCTGCTGCCTTTCGGGCCGGGACTCACATCCGCCACAAAAGCATCCGAACCGTTCGACCAATTGGACACTTTGAGTTTACCCGAGCCCGTCACATCGACGCTGGTGAACTCCGCATACGTCGATCCCGTGGTGCCGAAATCGATGATGGAATCGGCCGATCCCGTGACCGTCAGGCTTCCAAAACTTTGAACCATCCCGCTACCCAGGTTCAACGTGCCGCCGTTCAAAACGATATTGATGTTCGCCGCGTTGAACGAATCCGTGAGCGTGAGCGTCGCGCCGGCGTTGATCGTGATCGTGCCGTTGGTGAAACCAAAGTCGCCGCCGAAGCTGCTCGTCCCGCTGGCCAGCGTAAGCGTCGCCCCGCCGAAGTTGATCGAGCCGCCTTGCCCGGCCGAGCCGCCCTGAAGCGTGCCGATCGTCTCGCTGTAGCCGGCCATGTCATAGACCGCCGCCGTGTTGATCGTGAGCGCGGCCGTGTTGCTGAAAATACCGGTCGATGCCGCGACAATCTTGCCCGCCGAGATCGTCGTCGCGCCGGTGTAGGCGTTGGTCGCGCCCAGCGTGAGCGTGCCGCTGCCGCTCTTCGTCAGCGTGCCCGTGCCGGTCGCAATGGCGCGATTGATCACCGTGTCACCCGCGCCGCTCACCGTGAGATTCCGATTCGTGCCCGTCAGCGTGCCGGCGCTCGAAAGCGTCAGCGTGCCGCTGCTCGAGCCGATGCGCGCGTTGCCCGTCAACGCCACGTTGCCCGTCAGCGTGTTCGCACCCGAAAAATTTTCGATCGCCCCGTCGGACGCACCCGAGCCGTCGCCCGTGATGTTAAAGGTGTTCGCCACCGAGATGTTGCCCTGCACCTCGACGTTGCCGCCCGACGCAACGTTCACCGCGCCCGTGCCCAGCGCGTTGCCCGCCGAGATCGCCACGATGCCCGCGTTCACGTTCGTCGCGCCGGTGTAGGACGCGCTCGCGCCGGAGAGGGTCAGACGCCCGACCCCCGTCTTCGTCAGCGAACCGGATCCGGTGATCGCGCCGGCGTAGGAATTAGCCGTGGAGTTGTTCACCGTGAGCGCGCCGGCCCCGAGCTGCACCTGCGAACCGGTGGAGGCGGAGTTAAGTCCGCCGATCGTCTCCGTCTTGCCGTTCACGTTAAAGACGCCGCCGTTCGCAATCGTGACGACCGCGGTATCCACAATCTGGTGATTCGCCCCGAGCTGCACGGTGTCGGTGCCCGTGCCATCGCCGATCAGGAGATCGCCGGCGATGGCGTTGATCGAGGCGGTCTTGTTCAGGATGAGCGTGCCGGCGTTGACCGTCGTGATGTTCGTGTAGGTGTTGGCCGTCGTGCCGCCGAGCGTCACCGTGCCCGCTCCATCCTTGGTCAGCGCCGCGCCCGCGCCCGTGGTGATCGCGCCGGTGATCGTGACGTTGCCCGCGCCGCCGACGGAGAGGTTTTTGCCCGTGCCGGAAATCGTGTTGCTCAGCGTGAGCGTATCCAGGTCGGACTGGATGCGCGCATCGGCCGTCAGCGCGATGGTGCCGGAAACGGTGTTGTTGCCATCCACGTTGCGCAGCGCGCCGCCCGCGCCGTAACCCTGCCCCGCCAGCACCAGACGCTCGGTCGTGGTGAACCCCGTCCCCGTCGTGTTGAGCCGCAGCGAGCCGCCGTCGTTGACCACGGTGTTCGCCGCGTCGGAACCGCCGGTGCCGAGCGAACTCGCCTGGGTCGCCTCGACCGAACCGCCGTTGATCACGAGGCTGCTGGTAAAGGTATTCGTGCCGGAGAGAATCAGGATGCCGGAGCCGGTGCCTTCCTTCACGAGTGTGTTCGTCGCTGCGGTGGAAGTGATCACCGACGAGATGATGAGGTTGCCCGCCCCCGCGACGTCGAAGATGGTCGTCGTTCCGAGCGCGAGTTCCTCCATGCTCAACGTCTGGTTGAACGCCGAGAGCTGCATGATGCTCGGCAGCGTGCCCCCCATCGTGAGCGTGTCGTTGCCCTGAAGGATGTAGGACTTCGTGTTGTCGGCGTTGAAACGGATGGCGTTGACCGTCTTGTCGCCATCCATGTCGGTCGTCTGCCGGGTTGTCGGCGTGCCGTTGTCGGCAAAGGCGATGCGCGTCGTGGTGCCCCAGCCCGGCTGGGTGTTTCCGATCCAGTTATCCCCCGTCGTCCAGTCATCATCGGAACCCGTGGTCGTGCCGTTGCGGCCGTCCCAGGTGTAAAACGTGGACGCCAGCGGCGTGATAAAATCCCAATCCGTCGAGCCGCCGTAGCCCGAGATCGCCTTATCCTGGTTGGCCGCCAGCACCTCGGCTCCCGAGCCGTAGCCGGAGAAATAAATGTTGGCCAGAAACGTGGAGGACAGCGTCTGGTCGGACCGGTAAGCGAGCTTGTCCGTGGCGCTTTCCCAATTGAGCACGCTCAACGGGCCGCCGGCCGTGCCGTCGTTGTTGAACATCAGCGCATTCGTGGTGCCCGTGGTGCCGAAATCGAGGGTGCCGTTGTTGAACGCGAGATCGTTCACGCGCTCGGATTTTCCGTTCAGGTTGAGCGCGCCGCCGTTGAGGTTGAGGTTGCTGCTGTCGGAAATGCGGTCGCTCGCGTTCAACCTGATCGCGCCTTCATTGATCGTCGTCGCACCCGTGTAGGTGTTGGCCCCGCTCAACGTCAGCGTGCCGCTGCCCGTCTTCGTGAGTCCGTCGGCGCCGCTGCCCGAACCGTTCGCAATCACACCCGAGATCGTGGAGTCACCCAGCACGTGCGTGGTGAGCGTGCGCGCCTGGTTGTTTTCCGCGAGGGTCACCCCGCCCGAAATCGTCGCCCCGTCGAGCGTCAGCGTGCGGTCTCCGCCTGTCTGCGACACCGCGCCGCTCACGGTGAGATTGCTGAACCCGGCATTGCCCTGAAGCGCAACCGCATTGGCGATGGTGCGCGTGCCCGAACCCGCCAGCGAACCGCCCGTCATGACCACCGCGCCCGAACCCAGCGCCGTGTTATGCCCGAGCGTGACCACGCCGCCGGAGATCGTCGTGCCACCCGAATAGGTATTCGCGCCGCTCAGCGTGAGGTTGCCCGCCTGGTCTTTCACCAGCTTGCCCGAGCCGGAAATAATCCCCGTGGCTACGACCGCGCCCGCGCCGTCCACCGTGAGCGTTTTACCATTCGTGTTGATCGCACCGGTGAGCGTGAGCGTGGAGGTCGTTGAATTGCGGATACCCGCATCGGTCGAAATCTTGATGGCCGAGTTGATCGTGTTGCCCGTCGATGAAACCCCGTTCGTCTGCGTCACCGCGATGCCCGTGAAGCCGGGCACGCCGTTGCTGTTAAAATCCAGCGTCCCGTTGTTCAGCGTGTAGCTGAAGGGCGCATCGATCTGGATCGAGCGAATCACCCGCGTCGTGCTGGCGCCGACGTTCACCGTCTGGTTCGTCGAGACGAAAGTGTTGTCGAACAGGATGTCGTCGCCGGTCACCGGCACGTCGGGATTCCAGTTGGCCGCGGTGCTCCAGTCGCCCGTCGCGGACGAACCGCCGTTGGCGCCGTTGTCCCAGAGATTCGCGACGAGCGTGGCGACCGTGAGCGCGCGCAGTTCGTGGATTTCGTTCGCGCTGCCCGTGCCGGAGGTGAAACCAAACTTCAGCGTCTCGGGCCGGAGGTAGCCGGAAAGATCCGCCTCGAGCACCTTGGTCAGCCCGCCGGCGGCACCAAACTGGATCCACACCGTCAGCTGATTGGTCGGCGTGAGCAGGATTTCAACATGCCGGTAATCCACCCCCGTCTGGCTGGGACGCGTGGTGGCATCGGGAAAATCCATCTGCTGCGTGAGCGCCGCGTTGGTGCCGTCACCCGTCGCCGCAATGAACTCATAGCCATCGTAGCCGTTGGCGTTGCCCGGACCGCGCACCGCGATGGCATTGGGATTGGCGCCGATACCGCCCGTGCGCCCTTCCGTGGCGTTGGAAAAATTACCGAAATCATCCAGCGAGATCGCCAGATAACCGCCCGCCAGACCCTGCTGGTTGATCTCCGCCCCGCCCGCGATGGTCTTCGGCGCATAACCCATCGAGCCGCCATACGCACCCACCGAGAAATTCGCGCTGCCATCAAACAGGAAAAACGTGAGACCGTCCGCACCCGTGCCGTTATAACTCGCGAAATCAAAACTCGTGAAAACCGTGCGGTTCGCCGACGACACCGCCGTGTCATAATACGCATAGGTCGCCCGGGCGTTGACGTTGTCCGTAAGCCGCAACCATCCGTTATTGGCAGGATCCACGCCGCCCGACGTCAGCACCGGCGTATAGGTGTTACCACCCAGCACCCAGCCCGGGGCCGTGGAACCCGTAAATGGCTGCGTAATCGTCTGTCCAACGAGTCCGTTAGACAGCGCTGCAAATGCCAATAAACTCCAATAAATCGCCTTCACGTTGTAAATTACCTGCAGGAGGTGGGGTAAATTACCCAACAGATGCAAATAATTAAATTTGTGAAGACCTAGCAGGCCGAATGCCTAATGCAGTGCAAATTGCATTAAATCCGGCTTCGTGACCGACTTCGGGGGAACCAAAAAACTCGCTCAGCCCTGCCCGCCACGCAGCAGGATAATATTAGCCAAATCATTCTTCTCGAACTCATTCCAATAACCATCCTCCAGCTTTTTGATACGTTGTTCCGTATTAATGGCCGGACCACCCGCACCGAGCGAACTCTGCCTCGCCTGTTCGGCAGCCAGATCACGGTCGGAAAGTCGCATGACTAGTTCACACCAGAACGTGTCATTATCGTAATCGCCGGCGATTTTCGCCAGGCGTTCATCCGTCAGCAGTTTTTCCGACGGCCCCAAACGCCCGTCGCTGCCCACATCCACCAGATCGGCGCAGCCCAGCGGCGTCGCCAGCTCATAGAGCTTTTGCTCTATATCCGCATAGCGCTCCACCTGGGTCGGCGGATGCCCCGCTTCCGGCTGACCTTCGACCACGCGCATACCCAGATGGACGAGTTCCAGCAGCCGGGTGAATTCCTTCGGAGTAAACGTAAACTTCATGCCGCCCACTGCATCCGCCCTCCGCCTCCGCGCAAGGCGGGAGTTGCCCGCCTCGTGTGTCTCGCTCGCCCCGCCGCCCCGGCCCATAAAAAAACCAGCCGGCCGGTAAACCGGTCGGCTGGCAACACACCGGGCCGCGCAGGCAGCCCGCGATGGCGGGGAATGATTCGGGCGTTTACATCGCGCTCTTGTCAGCCTTCTCGACCTTCTCGGTCTTCTCGCCCGCTTTCTTCCAGCCGGCGATGCCCTTCGAGTAATGCTTCACGTTGGTGTAGCCGAGCTTTTCAGCGGCCTTGGCACCCTGCTTATAGGCGCCGCACTTTTCGTTGCCGCAATAAGCGACCACGAGCGCCGCTTTGTCAGCCGGCAGTTGCGAGGCGAGCTTGTCCTTCGACGCCTCGAAATCGATCGCGCCGGGGATATGGCCTTCGTTGTAGGTCTCGGTGCCGTTCACGTCGATGAGCGTGACTTTGCCCGAGGCGATGGCGGCCTTCAGGTCATCGTGCGAGATATCAGCGACTTTGGCTTCACCGGCGAAGGCCGCGGTCACGAGGGCGAAACAAGCAATCAGGGGGAGGAGGAGTTTTTTCATGTTAGGTTGGAGTTGTCCGGCAAACGCTTGCGAAACAGGAGATCTCGCAAACGCACCGGTGCTTCGGCGGTAAGAGGCGCGGGCCCTCCGGTTTGTTCCCGAAAATCATACCCCGCGCCCGCCGTCCGTCCCGCGCCATCCGCCGTCTCGCACCGCCGGGCGCCCTCCCGGGAAAGCCCGCCCTCAGCCATCGCCCCGCCGCGGCCTCGCCGAATTCACCCGAGCGTTGCGCAGACGTAACCCAGGCCAATTGACCGTAGTGCTGCTGAAACTACACCTCCCGTCTCTTCGGAAATCCCATGAACAAAATCCTCCCGTTTCTCGCCGGCCTGCGCCGCCGCCCCGTCCTCGCCTGGTGGGTGTTTTTCTACGCGCCGGTCGCCGCGCTCGCCGTATTCTCCATCCTCGGCGCGCAGGATTACAGCCGCCGGCTCGATGCCGAACTCGCCACCAGCCAGCGCACCGGCGGCGTCACCGGCAGCCTCAACGCCTTCGGCGAACAGATCGGAAAATCCATCCTCCTCATCGAAAAAAGCGTCCGCGACAAAAAGCCCCCCGGTGACTCCGTCTACGAGCTCCAGGTCGCCGCCGACCGCCTCGACCAGATCATCAACGCCTTCAACGAGGGCTCCGAAACCGTCGCCCCCGACGGCGTCCGTTTTATGGTCGAGGCCGTCACCGACGCCCAGGCTCTCGAAATCCTCAACCAGATGAACGTCATCTGGGTCGGCATCAAAACCCGCGCCGACGCCATCGTCCTCACCGCCGGCCCCACCAAACAAAACTCCGCCGCCCTCCCGTTCAACGAGGCCACGCTCTCCGAGGCTTCCGGCTTCGTCTCCGCCCAGCAGACCCGCCTCGCCGAGCAGACGCTCGCCTTCAGCCGCCGTCTCGAGGCGCTCGCCCAGTCCCGCGTCAAAGCACTCGAAGGCCCGCGCACCGTCTTCATCGGTCTCGCCGCGCTATCACTCCTCTCCCTCCCCGGCGTGTTTTTCTTCAACCGCGTCCGTCGCGCCCGCAACGCCTCCGCCCGCCTCGCCGCCGAACTCGGCGCCAGCCAGTCCCTCCTCGAAGCCCAGTCGCTCGCCCTCTCCACCGCCAAGGCCGAAACCGACCGCATCATGGAGACCGTGCAGGAAGGTCTCCTCCTCATCGACTCCGCCGGCATCATCGGCGACTACCACTCGCACGAGCTGAACACCATTCTCCGCCAGGAGAAACTCGCCGGCCGCAGCCTCCTCCAAATCCTCGAACGCCTTCTCTCCGAGAAGATGTTCAACACCACCAAGGATTATTTCGCCCTCCTCTTTGACGCCAACCGCAAGGAGAAGGCCGTCCTCAAGGTCAACCCGCTCACCGACATCGAGGTCAACTTCCCCAACCCCGCCGGCGGCTTCATCAACCGCTACCTCGGCTTCACCTTCCGCCGCATCCTCGAGAACGGCGCCGTCACCCGCGTCTTCGTCGCCGTGCGCGACGTCACCACGCAGATGGAGCTCGAGAAAAAACTCCGCGACTCCGAGCGCCACAAGGACCGCCAGCTCGATATCCTCCTCGGCATCGTCCACGTCGCCCCCGCCGACCTCGAGGCCTTCGTCACCCTCGTCGAAGCCGAGCTCGACACCATCAACGACACCCTCCGCGCCGAACACTTCGCCGCCACCGGCGGACACGGCGACGCGCTCCGCGACCGCCTGCAGACCGTTTTCCGCAGCGTGCACAACCTCAAGGGCAACGCCGCGCTCCTTAAACTCACCACCTTCCAAAAAGCCGCCGATCTCTTCGAGTCGAAGCTGGCCGAACTCCTCAACCGCCCTCAACTCACCGGCGACGATTTCCTCTCCGTCGTCGTCGCGCAGGCCGGCCTCCGCGCCGACCTCGGCGATCTCATCGAACTCCGCGAAAAACTCGTCGGCCTCCGCCAACCCGTCGCCGCCAACACCGCGGGCTCGTCTCCGTCCGCCGCCGCCGTGCCGACCAGCCCTGCCGCGCAAATCAGCGCCGGCCTCCAACAACTCGTCGCCGACGCCGCCCGCGACCTCGACAAGGCCACCACGCTCACCATCGACGACTACGCCCTCCACACCGTCGCCGCCGACCGCCCCGCCCTCGTGCGCGACGTGCTCATCCAGCTCACGCGCAATTCCCTCGCCCACAGCATCGAGCCTTCGCCCGTGCGCAGCGCCGCCGGCAAACCGCCCTCCGCCTCGCTCTCCGTGCGCGCGCTGCCTCGCACCGACGACGGTCTCTTCGGCATCGCCTTCCGCGACGACGGCGCCGGCCTCGATCTCGTTGCCATCCGCGCCCGCGCCGAAGCCGCCGGACTCGTCTCACCCAACGCCCACCTCTCGTCCGCCGACATCGCCCGCTGCATCTTCGCCCCCGGTTTTTCCACCGCCGCCGAGGTCAACGTCCACGCCGGCCGCGGCATGGGCATGGACATCATCAAAACCAAAGTCGTGGACGAAGCCGGCGGTGCCCTCGAAGTCCACTGCACGCCCGGCGAGTTCTGCGAATTCCACCTCTATTTCCCCTCCGCCACCGCATGAAACTCCTCATCGTCGATGATTCGCTCATCATGCGCCGCGCCATCGAGCGCAGCCTCGGCCGCTCCCACTTCACCGAGGTCCGCACCGCCACCACCGGAGTCCAGGCCGTCGATATGTTCGAAGCCTACCAGCCCGATGTCGTGACCATGGACATCACCATGCCCGACATGGACGGACTCACCGCCGTGGACCTCATCCTCAAGCGCAACCCCCGCGCCACCATCCTCGTCGTCTCCGCCCTGGCCGACAAAGCCACCGCCGTCGAAGCCATCAAACGCGGCGCCTCCGGTTTCCTCCTCAAACCCATCACCGCCGAGTCCGTCCACAACGCCCTCGAAGACATCCTCACCGACTAAATAACTCGTAGCGGGGAGCGTGAGCGACCCGTCCGAAACCACCCGCACCATGGAAGAAACCATTCTCAAGATTTTCGCCCAAAGCATCACCCGTTACTTCGCCACCGTCACCGGCGGAGAAGCCGTGCTCGGCACGCCGTATCTCAGCGCGGACAACGAATCCATCGCCTTCGATTTCTCCGCCGTCATCGGCATCACCGGTTCGCACCGCGGCAACATCTACTACACCGCGCCTCGCGAAAAACTTCACGCGCTCCTCCCGCTCATCGGCGAATCCGCGCCCGACGACCGTCTCTGCGCCGAACTCGTCGGCGAAATCACCAACACCATCTCCGGCAACGCCCGCGAACAACTCGGCGGCGGCTTCATGATCTCCACGCCGTTCATCGTCGAGGGCAGCCCGCTCAATATCCACACCACCCGCGACACGACGTGCTACATCCTGCCCGTCACGTGGAATCACCACCGCTCCCGCGTCCTCGTCTCCCTCCAACAAACCCCGGCCACCGCGTGAACACGTCTTCCTTCGAAACCGAACACGAGCTCGCCGTCTTCATCGGCACCATCGGCCGTTATTTCCAAACTGTGGGCGGCACCCTGCCCGCCTTCCTCGCGCCGACCCTCGAACTCACCGTCCCGCCCCGCCTCGCCTGCACCGGCTACATGCCCGTGAGCGGACGCCTCACCGGCTGGATCGCGCTCAGCCTTCCCTCTGATCTGCTCCGCGCCTTGCTGCATCACCTGGGCGAAGACCAACACGACGAAGCCGCGCAGCTCGACCTCGTCGGCGAGATCACCAGCACGCTCACCAGCAACGCCCGCGAACATTTCGGCGAACACCTCCGCGTCGCCCCGCCGCTCTCCGCCGTCGCCGCCGATTTCCCCGGCGAACTCACCGCACCCCCGCTCTCGCTCCGCCTCCCGTTCCAATGGCAGGGCGCCGACGCCTTCCTCCTCATCGCCCTCCAACGCTAAATTCTTTTTCCAAAAAAACCGGCTTCGTAGGCCGCGAGCTTGCTCGCGCTCCGAACCGCTCCCTCCCATGTCCTCCGCCAAAACCACCGCCGCATCCCCCGCGCCCCGCCTCGCCGACCGCTACATCCGCTGCGACGATTTCGCCGACCGCATCGAAGGCGTCGAACTCGCCCCCGAAGTCTGGGCCGTCTTCGCGCAACTCACCCAGTCGCGCCACGCCGCCGAACTCGCCCAACACCTCCAGCTCGACATCGAAGCCGTCAACGCCGCGCTCCGCCGCCTCGTCCGTCGCAAGCTGATCCGCAAACACGTCCTCGGCTGGCGCGACTACACCGCCACCCACGCCCCGTTCCCCCTCACGCCCGCCGCCGCCCCGGTCACCCCCGCCAACGCGACGCCCCCCGCTCC
>Ga0247813_10003381_pt1 | contig 10284 bp, 9 predicted proteins | sample UWRJL169409C1_FD_180719 | JGI IMG/M metagenome (GOLD analysis project Ga0247813, IMG submission 180719) | Plant litter microbial communities from Arlington Agricultural Research Station in Wisconsin, United States - UWRJ-L169-409C-1 | ecosystem: Environmental > Terrestrial > Plant litter >... | reverse complement strand
GATCGACGGCCTGGTCCGCGTCGCCACGGGCCTGGACGCGGCCGACATAGCCTTCATGACCATCTTCGGCCGCACCGAACTGCTCGAACAGAGCTTCGAGATCCAGAAGCTGGACTGACCGCCGCGGAGGTCGGGTTCCAGACCCTGACGTTGACACCGCCGTTCTCCCGGCGTACCCGAGACGTCCCGACCCGGTCCGCGAGGACCCGTTTCAGCGAGCTTGTCACCGTGACTGTCACCCCGACCATCGACTGCCGGACGCTTCCGTCCGCCGTCCGTGACGGTGGTCGAATCGTCACTGCTCGCGAGGACCGAACCGCCTAGGCGTCACACACGTCAGGCCTTCCACACCCCTCCCGAGCCCGCTGCTCCGGAGGGTTTTTTATCGCCCTTTGTCGGCCACGGGTTCGGGCAAGAACAAAGAACCGATCAATGATCGACGACCTGAACAGACCCGACGCGGCCATCTTGGCGGCCGACCATGCCGCTGAACTGTCGCGTGGCCGCCGCGACCGTTTCGTGCTGGAAGCGCGCGCCCTGCTGATCCTGGCCGGTCCGCTGGTCTTCACCCAGCTGGCCCAGATGGCGATCTTGGCGACCGATACGGTCCTGCTGGGGCAATACTCGCGACAGGCCCTGGCCGCCTCGCTGATCGGCAACACGGTCTATTACTTCTGCTGGCTGGTCGGGACGGGCCCTGCCTCGGCGGTCTCGCCGATGATCGCCCAGCTGATCGGGGCCAGACCGAAGGCCAGGGCAGGCGTACGCCACATCACCCGCATGGGCCTGTGGGCGGCGGCGCTGATTCCCTTGCTGCTGCTGCCGATCCTGTTGCACAGCCGGTTCATCCTCGACCATCTCGGCCAGGACCCGATCCTGGCCATGGGGGCAGGACAGTTCACGGCCATGCTGTGCATCGGGCTGCCGTTCTCGTTCGGCTTCCAGGTGCTGCGCAACTTCGCCACGGCGCTGGACAGGCCCAACGCGGCGCTGTGGGTGATGCTGAGCGCGATCCTGTTCAACGCCCTGGTCGCCTGGACGCTGATCTTCGGACACTTCGGCCTGCCGAAGATGGGCCTTGTCGGCGCCGGGCTGGCCACCTCGCTGTCGGCGATCTGGGCCTTCGTGGCGATGGTGATCGTGATCCGGCTGACGCCGACGCTGAGGGCCTACCGCATCTTCCGACGCTTCCAGCGGTTCGACGTCGCGCGGCTGCGTGAACTGATGATGCTTGGAATGCCGATCAGCGTGACCATCCTGTTCGAGGCCATGCTGTTCAACGCCATGACCCTGGTGGTCGGCACCTTCGGCGGCGTGCCGCTGGCGGCGCATGGCGTGGCGCTGAATTTCGCCTCGGTGACCTTCATGATCCCCATGGGGATCGCGCTGGCCGCCACCGTGCGGGTCGGCCGCTTCGTCGGGGCCGGCGACCGGGAGGGCGCGCGACGGGCGGGCTTCACCGCCATGGCCGTGGGCGCGGGGCTGATCAGCGTGTTCGGCGTCTTCATGCTGTTCGGAGGCGAGTGGATCGGCGGCCTGTACATTCGCGAGCGGGACGAGCCGGCGCTGGCCGCGATCGCCTTGGTCGGCGTCTACCTGAAGGTGGCCGCGGCCTTCCAGCTGGTCGACGCGCTGCAGGTCGTCGGCGCGATGTCGCTGCGGGGCTTGAAGGACGCGCGGGTGCCGATGGTGCTGGCGGGCGGCTCCTACTGGCTGGCCGGGGCGCCGATGTGCATCCTGCTCGGGGTCTATCTGAAGATGGAGGGCCTCGGCGTCTGGATCGGCCTGGCCTTCGGTCTGGCGGTGGCGGCGGCGGCGATGTGCCTGCGCTTCCACCTGCTGACCCGGACGCGCCTGCCGGCGTAGCTGGGCGGGGACATGTACCGTCTTCGGTCCGTGTCCCCTGTGCTTGCTGAAGCCGATGGGGACACGCACTGAAGTGCATGTCCCCGCGCCCCTCAGGGTTCTCCCGCATCCGCGTAGGGCGCGCGCCGGATCGCGGGACGGCCGGCGCCCGCGCACAGTCGGGGTTCGGACCAACCCCGTGCGAGGGCGTATTCGCCATGACCACCCTGTCCACCCTGAGCCGAGGCGCCGCCGTCGTCGCGGCGATCGCCACCCTGGCCGTCCTGCCCGCCTCGGCCCAGGAGGGACCGCCCGACGGCGTGGTGACCATCACCGGCGGCTCGGCGGCGCTCGGCGTCGGCTACAGCTGGGGCAAGGGCTCGCTCAGCTATCAGGGCGTCACCTACCCGTTCAAGATCCGCGGCCTGTCGGTGGTCGACATCGGGGCCAGCAAGTACAGCGCCAGCGGCAAGGTCTACGGCCTGAAGCGCTGGCAGGACCTGGCCGGCACCTACGCCTCGGTCGAGGCGGGCGCCACGGTCGGCGGCGGCGGCAGCGCCACCGCGCTCAAGAACGACAAGGGCGTGATCATCCATCTGGAAGCCACCCGCGCCGGCGCTCAGTTCACCCTCGCCCCCAAGGGCATCACCATCACCTACAAATAGCCGTCAGGCCTGGGCCGGCTCGCGCACCCATGGCGACAGCATCTGGCCCAGCATGGCCAGGCTGGAGTCGATATCGATCCCCTCCTCGCCGCGCGCCAGGGCGAAGATCGACTCGTTGATCGCGCCCAGCACCAGCACGGCCAGTTGCCGGGCCGCGTCCTGGCTCAGGTTCTCGGGACCGGCGAGGTGGCGCAAGCCGCGAACCACGGTGGTGATCGCCTTGCTGGCGTCGATCCGGCGCCAGTCAGAGCCGCCCAGCAGGCTCGGCGCCTCGACCAGCACGATGCGCTGGAAGTCGGGGCGCTGGCCGAATTCCATCGTCGCGCGGCAGCCGGCCAGGAAGCCGTCGAGCGGCGGGCCGTCGCGCGAGAGGGCCTTGGCGTAGGCGTTCAGCTCGCCCTCGACCTCGACGAAGACCGCTTCGAACAGGCCGAGCTTGGCGGGGAAGTGATGGAACAGCGCGCCTTCGCTGACCCCGGCGCGGCGCGCGATGTCGGCCGTGGATGCGCCGGCGTAGCCCCGCTCGGTAAACGCCGCCCGCGCTGCCGCGATGATCGCCTCGCGGGTGCGGGCGGCGGTTTCGGCGGATCGTTTGACCATCTCCGTCTCCAGAACCCACAGCGCATCGGCCCGGCCGACACGACGCCTCTATCAGACCCCGTCCGCGCCGATTTTGCGAACCCGCAACGTTTCCCGTCCGGCGTGAATTTTCCAGTTGCGAACCGCTTGCGGCCAGACCCTTTTACAGAGTATCACTATGTTTGTGCAAACGGGCTGTCTGGAGGGGCCGGCCGTTCGCGATCCTGCCTAATCCCAGGCGACAGGACCGGACTCGCATGGCCCGCAAGCGTTTGTATCTGTGCATTTTCTACGTGCTGGTGGCGTCGATCGCCCTGTTCGCCACGTGGAGCCAGAACCTCTCCTACCTCAATGGATCCTTCGACCTTTCCGGGTTGGCCAGCGCCTACTCGCGGTTCGTGGCCGAGTCCCGCGCCAGCCCGGCGGCGAGATCGGTATCGGTCGACATCCTGCTGCTGTCGGCGGCGGCCGTGGGCTTCATGATCTTCGAGGCCCGCCGGCTCGGCATCCGGTTTGTCTGGGCCTATGTGGTGCTCGGCTTCCTGCTCGGGATCAGCGTCACCCTGCCCCTGTTCCTGATCACCCGCGAGCGGCACCTGGCCTGGCACGAGGGGCCGGCGAACCTCAACGACGAACTCGAGCCGATCCCCCTGACCGACGGCCTCGGCATCGCCGCCGTCTCGGCCGCCGTGGTCTTCATGAGCGGTTTCGTCATCGCCGGCTGAGCGGTCGTTTTAGCGAACGGCGAAATGCAATCACTCCTGTTCCAATTATGAACCAAAGCTGATCCGGGCGGTTCAGGTCTGGCTCAGGAGCGAGCCCCCATAAACGCTCCAACGACGGCCACAGAGGGATCCCCCCGACGAGCCGCCGTCCAGGAGATGAGCCATGAAGAAGTTTCTCACCGCCGCCGTCGCCCTGACGGTTCTGGCCTCGGCCGGCGCTGCCGCCGCCCAACCCCATCCCAAAGGCCAGCAAGGCCAGGGCCAGCACGGTCCGGCCCGCGTCGAACACCGCGATGACCGCTACGAGCGGGCCGCGCCCAAGCGCTACAAGGCCGCCCGCTACAAGGCGCCGCGCGGCTACCAGGCCCGCAGCTGGCACCGCGGCGAGCGCCTGCCGTCCAACTATCGGGGCGCCGGCTATCGGGTCGACTACCGCACCTACAAGCTCGCCCCGCCGCCGCGCGGCTACGAGTACAACCGGGTCGGCAACGACGTGGTCCTGACCGCGGTCGCCACCGGCGTGATCGCCTCGGTCCTGGTCGGCCTGTTCAACTAGGCTGACGGCCACCGCACCTGACAGCGCCCCCGGAGAGCCATCTCCGGGGGCGTTTTGGTGTGTGTCCCATGGGGACGCGTCAACAGTGGTCGTCATCCTGGACCTTGCGCCCAGGCCCCCTCGTTCAGCTTCCGCGTGAGAGCGAGATCACAGGCTCACCGGCGGCGGACGCAGGGGTCCTCGCCACAAGGGCGAGGATGACGAGGTGATGGCTCCGCGCGGGAAAGATGAAGATGAACGGCAGGTGATCATCGCGGTTCAGATCAGGCTCAAGGGCGGGGGCCCATAAACACATCCAACGACGGCGATCCCGGGGACGAACCCTCGGGAGCCGCCGTCAAGGAGAGCACCATGAAGAAGATCCTGACCGCCGCGATCGCCCTGACCATCCTGGGCACGGCCGGCGCCGCGAGCGCCCAGCCCTATCAGGGCCGCGACCGCGACCGCGCCGAACAGCAGTACGACCGTCGCGACGACCGTCGCGATGATCGTCGGGACGACCGCCGCGACGATCGCCGGGACAACCGCTACGAACAGCGGAGCGAGAACCGCTACGAGCGCCGCGCCGAGCGTCGCTACAACGCCGGCCGCTATCACGCCCCGCGCGGCTACCAGGCCCGCAGCTGGCACCGTGGCGATCGCCTGCCGAGCCAGTATCGCGGCAACAGCTACCGGGTCGACTACCGGGCCTATCGCCTGGCGCCCCCGCCGCGTGGCTATGAATACCACCGCGTCGGCAACGATGTGGTCCTGACGGCCATCGCGTCGGGTGTCATCGCCTCGGTTCTGATCGGCATGTTCAACTAGCGTATCGAACAGGCCGACCTGACGCGCCCCCGGAGATCTCCCTCTCCGGGGGCGTTGTCGTGTTCTGACGGGGTCAGGGGCTAGGGGCTAGGGGCTAGGGGCTAGGGAATAGGGAGCACGCTTTGAGCCATGGCGCTCTCGTCCCTAGCCCCTGACCCCTAGCCCCTGGCCGCTCTGCGGCCGCCGCCGCTTCACCCGCGCCTTGCGCTTCTTCAGCCAGATGACCACGCCGGTGACGCTGAGCGCGGCGACCACCAGGCCGGTGATCGAGATCAGGATCCGGCCGGGCAGGCCCAGGATCCGGCCCGAGTGCAGCGGGAACTGCGCCTGGACGAAGATGTCAGCGGCGGTCCCCTTCCAGGGCTGCTGGTCGCCCAGATACCGGCCGTCGGCGCCGTCGTAGTAGAGATAGGGCGGACCCACCCCGCCGCCGCCGTGATCGCCGCCCGGCTTGTAGAAGCCGACGCCGTAGATGCCGAACTCCGGCGAGTAGAAGGCGCCGCCGGCCGGGTCGGTCCAGCCGCGCTTGAGAGCCTCCGCCTTGGCCGTGGCGATGATCGGGCCGTAGCCGAGCCTGGGAATGATCGGGTCGTCGTGATCGACCGGCGTGCGCACGTCGAACGGGCCGGGCGTGACCTGCGAGACCTTCGACATCACCGGATAGAAGACCTCGGTGTACAAGTTCAGCGAGAAGCCGGTGAAGGCCACCGTGAACAGCACGCCCCACATCCACAGGCCGAAGGCGCGGTGGATGTCGAAGTTGATCCGGTAGGGGCTGCCCTTGACCTTGATCAGCCAGGCCGGTTTCCAGCGGCCCCAGAAGCCCTTGCCCGCCGCCTTGGCCGCGCGCGGGTTGGCCGGTTTCGGCGGCAGGGTCAGGAAGAAGCCGACGAAGCAGTCCAGCGTCCACAGCACCGCGATGCCGCCCATCAGCCACAGGCCCCAGCGGTCGATGCCCCACAGCTCCGGCAGATGCAGCGTGTAGTGCAGCACATAGAGGAAGCTGACGAAATTCTCGGTCGTGATCGGCCAGACCGCGCCCCACTCCCGCCGGCCCTGCTCGACGCCGGTCGGCGGGTCGATGAAGACCTCGTTGTAGCCGAGCTCGTAGTGCTTGCCGGTCGCGGGGTCGTGCTTGCCCGAGACGCCGAACTGCAGCGCGTCGCCTGGCTCGGGGGCCAGCGGCACGAAGGTGACGATCACGCGCGGATCGCGCGCCTCGATCTGTTTGGCCAGGTCCAGCGACGGCAGCGCCGCCCCCGGGCTGCGCGCCTGCATCAGGTGCGGATTGAGGATGTCGTCGAGCTCGTGATCCCAGGAGATCACCGCCCCCGTCAGCCCGGAGACGATCAGGAAGCCGGCGATGATCAGCCCGACCCAGCGGTGCGCGAACGTCAGCACGGGCCGCACGGCCGCGCCCGCCTGCTTGACCGCCGAGACCTTGCGCACGGCGCCGCCCTCGAGGTCGGTCGAGGCCTCGCGAACCTCGCGGCGTGCGTTCAGCCAGGAGAGCATCGCCGTCTCCCCCCTAGAAGCTGTAGTCCAGACGGATGGACGCGCTGCGCGGCGCGGCGAAGTAGGACTGGTTCCACATCAGGCTGGTCAGATAGGTCTCGTCGAACAGGTTCTTCACGTTGACCGTGGCCCGGACATTCTCGGTGAGGTCGACGGCGGCCATGATGTCGACCACGGCGTAGGAGTCCTGCTCGATCCAGACCAGGTCCTGCATGCCGATCTTCGACTGCCAGCGCAGGGCCGCGCCGACCTTGGCGTTGCGCAGTTCCGGAATGCTGTAGGTGGTCGACAGCTTCAGCGTCTTGCGCGGCAGGAACTGGCGCACGTCATTGCCCGCCTCGTCCTCGAGCGAGGTCAGGTGGGTCCAGCCGCCGGCGACCTGCCAGCGATCGGTGATCAGGCCGCTGACTTCCAGCTCGTAGCCCTCCGACGTGGTGTCGACGGGGTCGTAGAAGGCGTCGATGCTGCCCGGGATGTCGCCGGCGTAGGAGGCCAGGCCGAGTTGCTCGGCCTTGAACACCGAGGCCGTCGCGTACAGCCGGCCGCCGAACCACTCGCTCTTGACGCCGGCCTCGTAGCTCTTGCCCTGCACGGCGGGCAGCGGGTTGCGGGTGATGTCGACTTCGGACTGCGGATTGAAGATGTCGGTGTAGCTCGCATACAGCGAGATGTTCGAGGTCATGTCGACCACGACGCCCGCGTAGGGGCTGATCTTCGACTCGTCGCGGAACAGCGGCGAGCCGTACGAGGTCCCCTCGGACTCCAGCTTGATGATGTTCAGGCCGACGACCGCCTTGACGTTGTCGGCCAGGTTCAGGTGCGCGGCGCTGTAGAAGCGCTTCAGGCGGTCCTCGCTCTCGGCCGCCAGATAGGCGCCCGGATAGGTCGGCTCGGCGACCGGCACGCGGCCCCAGTCCTGCACCGCCGGATAGATGACGGTGTCGAGGGAGAAGTTCTCCCACTCCTTGCCCGTGCCCTTGGCCAAGGCGCCGCCGAAGATCACCTCGTGCTCGCGGCCGAACAGGGTGACCGGGCCGCCGAAGCTCGCGTCGAACAGGTCCTGCTTGTACTTCGACGGATAGAGCCCGCTCATGCCCTCGACGCCCAGGCCCGTGACCGGATCGGGGTTGTTGTAGGCGTAGAGCAGCTTGGCGCTCTCCTCGAACACCTTGTGGGTATAGGTGGCCTTCAGGGTCCAGCCGTTGGCCAGGGCGTAGCGGCCCTCGACGAAGGCCTGTTCGTCCAGCGTATCCCAGTAGGTCCAGTCGGCCGAGGTCGAGGCCGAGCGGTCGTAGGGGATCTTCTTGCCGTCGGAATAGGTCAGCGGCAGCGCGCCCCACAGCACGCCGTCGGCGTTGTTGTCCTGGCGCGAATATCCGGCGGTGACGGTGAAGTCGGGCGTCACGTCCCAGGCCAGCACGCCGTAGAGGACGTTCCGGTTGACCCCGTAGTAGTCGAGGTAGGAGTCGCCGTCCTCCAGCGCCGCGACGAACCGGCCGCGCAGGGTGCCCGAGGCGTTCAGCGGACCGGAGACATCGCCCTCGACCCGATATTCGTCCCAACTGCCGTAGGAGGCGGATACCTGGGCCTGGAAGTCCGCGGTCGGCCGCTTGCGGATGTAGTTGATCGTCGCCGACGGGCTGCCGACGCCGGTCATCAGCCCGTTGGCGCCGCGGATGATGTCGACCCGCTCGAAGATCGCCGTGTCGAGGTCGCCGAACTGGATGCCCCACAGCATCGGCAGGCCGACGCCGTCGACCTGGAAGCTGGTGATGTCGAAACCGCGCGAGTTGTAATAGGTCCGGTCGGTCTCGACCTTCTCGACGTTCACGCCCACCGCCTGGTTCAGCAGCTGGTTGATGTCGGTGAGGGCGAAATCCTCGATCTGCTGGCGGTCGATGACGGTGACCGACTGCGGCGTCTCCTGCAGGGTCAGGGCCAGGCCGGTGGCGCCGTCCGACTTCTTCTGCGCCTCGCCGTTGACGGTCAGCGAGCTGACCGTGGTCCCCTCCTCTTCGTCGGCGGCGGCCGTGACGACGGCGGCTTCGTCGGCTTCGGCGGCATGGGCCACGCTCAGGACCGGCGCGAAGGCCAGGACGGTGGACGCGAACAGAGCGGCGCGAAGAGACATCGAGAGGACCCAACCTTGCATTTGAGAGTCGTTATTATCTGACGCTCATAGGAAGGCCGCGCGCGGCGGGTCAAGATTTATCGCGAGTGGTTCGCATTATTATCGCGAGATGTGGCGCTACGCCCGGCCTGACCCCGATACCGCAGCGCCTCGACCAGCAGTGCGAAGGCCGGGCTCTGCTGGCGGCGGCTCGGGTAGTAGAGGTGGTAGCCCGGGAAGGACGGTGACCAGTCCGCCAGCACCTGGATCAGGGCCCCGGAGGCGACCGCCGCGTCGGTCCAGTCGTTGGGCAGATAGGCGATGCCCTGCCCCGCCAGCGCGGCGTCCATGATCGGCGGCGCGCTGTTGAAGGTCAGCTGGCCGTCGACCCGAACGCGCAGCTCGCGCCCGTCGCGCTCGAACTCCCAGGCATAGAGCCCGCCGTAGCTGACCATGCGCAGGTTGATGCAGTTGTGCTCGGTCAGGTCCTGCGGCGTCAGCGGTTTGCGGCGCCGCTCGAAATAGGCGGGCGAGGCGACCGCGACCATCCGCAGCTCCGGGCCGATCGGCACGGCGATCATGTCCTTGGCCACCATCTCGCCGATCCGCACGCCCGCGTCGAAGCGCTCGGTGACGATGTCGGTCAAGCCGTACTCGATGACCACCTCGACCTTGATGTCCGGATGGTCCGGCAGGATGCGGCTGAGCGCCGGGATCAGCAGCCGCGAGGCGGCGCTTTCGGTCGCCGTCAGCCGGATGTTGCCGGCGGGCTTGTCGCGCAACGCGCTCAGGGCCGCCAGTTCCACCTCGATCTCGTCGAGCCGCGGCCCGACACTGGCCAGCAGCCGCTCGCCGGCCTCGGTCGGGGTCACGCTGCGGGTGGTGCGGGTCAGCAGCCGGATGCCCAGCCGCTCCTCCAGCCCGCGCACCGTGTGGCTGAGCGCCGACTGCGACACGCCCAGCTGCGCCGCCGCCCGGGTGAAGCTGCGCTCGCGCGCCACGGCCAGGAAGGCGGCCAAGTCGTTGATGTTGGTCCGCGCCATGGGACGGGCCCTCCGCATTGATGAGCGCTGCTCATGACTACATGCCGGTTCTGCCATCTAATCGCTGGACGTGGAACGGCCTAGTTTGACGCCTTCCCACTCTGTGTTTCCGGCGAGGCCCTCCCTCATGCTCACCCAAGCCTACGGCGCCCATGCCGCCGACAAGCCGCTCGAAGCGCTCGCCATCGAACGTCGCGACGTCGGTCCGCACGATGTGAAGATCGACATCGCCTTCTGCGGCGTCTGCCATTCCGACCTGCACACGGTCCGCTCGGAATGGGGCGGGACGCTGTACCCCTGCGTGCCCGGCCACGAGATCGTCGGCCGCGTCTCGGCCGTCGGCGGCCATGTCTCGAAGTTCAAGGAAGGCGACATCGTGGGCGTCGGCTGCCTGGTCGACAGCTGCAAGTCCTGCGCGTCGTGCAAAGAGGGCCTGGAG